>Ga0308160_10000830_pt1 | contig 50278 bp, 49 predicted proteins | sample PhyFR1_FD_201036 | JGI IMG/M metagenome (GOLD analysis project Ga0308160, IMG submission 201036) | Phyllosphere microbial communities from UC Gill Tract Community Farm, Albany, California, United States - DLSLF.R1 | ecosystem: Host-associated > Plants > Phyllosphere > Unclassified | place: USA...
GCTCGCCCAGGTTCAGGATGCGGTCGACGGCGGCCGGATCGAAGCCTTCCATCGGCGTGCAATCGACTTCCTCGAAGGCGGCCGCGATGACCGCCGCACTGAAGCCGATGTAGGCCTGGCGTGCAGCGTGCTGGAAGTTGACTTCGGCGTCGCGGCCCGGGTAGGTCGACAGCAGTTGCTGGCGGTAGGCTTCCCAGCCTTCGTTACGGAAACCGCGCACCTCGTTGGTGAGGTCGAACATGTGGTTGATGCGCTCGGGCGTGTAGTTGTCCCAGGCGGCGAACACCAGCAGGTGCGAAGCGTCGACCACCTGCGCCTGGTTCCAGGCGACCTCGCGGATCTGGGCGCGCAGCGCCGGATTGTTCACGATCAGGATTTCATAAGGCTGCAGGCCGGACGAGGTCGGCGCCAGGCGCGCGGCTTCGATGATGCGCTCTAACTTATCCTGCGGCACCTTGCGTGCCGGGTTCATCGCCTTGGTGGCATAGCGCCATTGCAGTTTGTCGAGCAATTCCATGTAACGTCCTTTCGAATAAAAGATGCGTTATTGTATTTGTTCACGGCAGATCGATAAACTATGCTTCCGGCAAATGATTTGTTCTTGAGGAAGCAAGATGGGGCGGAAGTTCGATCACCTGGCCGATGTCGAGGTGTTTCTCAACGTCGTCGAGCACGGTTCGTTCAGCGCGGCGGCGGTCGTGCTGTCGACCACGCCTTCGGTGCTGAGCCGGGCCATGTCGCGCCTCGAGGCGCGGCTCGGCGCACAACTGTTGCGCCGGACCACGCGCAGCCTCAGCCTCACCGATGCCGGCCAGCGCTACGCCGACGAGGCCCGTGACGCCTTTGCCCGGCTCGGACAGGCCGAGCAGGCAATGCGCAGCACGACGGCGCAACTGAGCGGCAAGGTGCGCATGAGCGTGTCCACCGGGTATGGCCTGCAGCGCCTGCCGCGCGTGCTGGCCGCCTACAAGCGCGCCTATCCGCTGGTCGAACTGGACGTCGACATCACCAACCGCAACGTCGACCTGGTGGCCGAAGGCTTCGACCTGGCGATCCGCTCCGGCCCGCTGCCGAGCAGCACGATGGCGGCGCGCCACCTGGAAGCGTCGCCGCTGTGCCTGCTGGCTGCCCCTGCCTACCTGGAAGCGGCCGGACCGCTGGCGACGCTGGACGACCTGGCGCGCCAGCAGTGCATTGCCTTCGTCCGGCCCAATACCGGCCGGGTATTTCCCTGGCAGCTGCGCGATGGCGAGCGCGACATCGACTGGATCCCGCCGGCGTCGGTAACGGTGTCGACCGACGCGATGGGCGTCATCTGGCTGGCCGAACAGGGCATGGGGATCGCGCTGTGTCCGCGCCTGTTTGCCGAAGCCAGCCTGGCGGCGGGACGGTTGGTGGAGGTGTTGCCGCAGCTGGGCGGACGGACGCGCGCGTTCTCGGTCGTGTATCCGGCCCACCGTGGCCTGTCGGCGGCGTCGCGCGCGCTGATCGACATGCTGGTGGCGACGCGGGACGGTTCCTGCCTGGCGTGACTGTTCGTGATTTTTCCGCTCAGGCAAGCTGCTATGCTGAGCGACATCGACTGGCGCAGGATCAGGCACGTCATTTTTCAGGGTGCATTTTGAAGAAACAACTTTTGTCAGCTGCCGTTATCGCTTTCACGGTATGCGCTTCGGTCTCGGCTTCGCAACAGCACCTTCCCGATGCGGATCAAGCCGGCGCTCCAGCACCAGCCAACCAGCCGCAATCGCCTTCTGCCGGCGCCGACGCCAAGCCGTTTGCCAGGGCGCTGGCGCACGCCATATCGCTTATCGACGAAAAGCAGTTCGATGCGGCGCGCGAGGAACTCAATGGCTTGATGAAGACCTATCCGGATGAGCCCAGCGTCCTGTTTTTATTTGCCAACACCTCGATGCAACTGGGACGCCGGGCCGAAGGCGAAGCGTATTTCGAGCGCTACCACGCCCTGGCGCTGCGCAGGAAAGAATACAAGCCCGGTGACATGCTGCTGGTGCTTGCCCGGCTGTGCCGGGAGCGCGACGACATCGCGGCATCGCGCAAATGGCTCGACCAAGTCGATCCGAAGGATCAGAAGACGTATTTCGCGGCGCAGATTCAACGCTCCATGCTGCTCGCCAAGGAAAAGAATGTGACAGGCGCGCTCGCGCTGGTCGATTCGCTGGAGCCGCGCACGCCCGATGATCTGCTGCAGGTGATTCTGTCCAAAGCAGATTACCTGCGCCAGTTGGGACGGCTCGAAGAAGCCTACGAGGTACTTGCCGCCGGTACGCCACGTGTCGCACCCGAAGCCGAACTGCTCAATTTGTATGCCTCGGTGGCGAACGAGACCGGGCGATTCGATGTGGCGGAAAGCGCCGCACAACTGGCCATTGCAAGGGCGCCCGGCGAGTACACGGCCTATAACAACCTCGCTTCATGGTACGTCGAGCGCAACGTGAAACCGGCGTATGCATTGCAGCTTGCGTCCAAAGCGCTGGAGATCAAACCCGACAGTCCCTATGCGATGGACACCGTGGGCTTCGCGCAGTACCGGCTCGGCAATCTGGAGGCAGCAGAAACACAGTTGCGGCGCGCCTATGCGCAACTTCAGCATCCGGAGATTGCATTGCACCTGGTCGAGGTATTGCTGCAAAAAGGGGAACGCGACGAAGCACGACAACTGATGCGCGAAGCGAGCGCCAAACTGGACAGCCCGCCGAGCGAGCCGCTGCGCAAGAAAATCGAAGGTTTGCAGTTGCGCTTGTAGTTGTGTTTCTTGCGAGGCTAGGTTGCGGTGGCGGAGGAGATTAAGCGTAAGCGCTACGATGCATTGGATTTCAGCTTTTCCTGCTTGCTTTGCTTGTAGAAAAACAGCGCCATCGCCGTAGAAGCCAGCAGCAGAACGACGCCCGCCATATCGACGCCCACGTTCACTCGTACATCCACTTTTACGTCTTTCATATTCACATTGCCTCGATGCTTTGGTAAGTCAAGCATAGCATGGGGACTTTCGCGGTGACGCACGGGCAAACCTGGGCCCCGGCCTGCGCCGGGGCGACGAACCGACTATGCGCGACGATCAAAGCTTGCCTTCCGCCAGCATCTCGCGCGTCCGCTTCAAGGTCGACAGCAAGGCGCTTTTATACCCCTTCTCGCTGTCCATCCACGCCTGCTCGGCCTGCTCCTCCGGTCCGCCCGGCTGCTTGCCGCGCAAGCCGGTATAGCAGTAGAACCGCAGCTGCAGCGCACCCGCGTCGTCCTCGAACAGCTCGTTGACGATCACGCCTTCGCGCGGCCCGGTCGCCTGGAAGAAGGACACTTTGCTTTCCGGCTCGAAGGCGATGATCTCGCGCAGGTCCTGGCCGCCGATGGTTGCTTCGCGCACGATGTGGGTCGCGCTCTCTTCCACAACCTCGCAACGGGTGCACAGGCCGGGCGGCAGGAATGGGCGGGCGTCGCGGGCCTTGAGCACCAGGCCGGCCCAGGCCTGGGCGCGGGTCAGCGGGGTCTCGCCTTCCGGATTGACCGGGACGGTGGCAGTCGAATAGATCATGATGTCTCTCCTTGTCGATGAAGCTGGATTCAAACCGAAGCGGCGATGCCGGCCGCGAACTCGCGGTACGAACGCAGCGGCCGGCCCAGCATCGCGGTCAGGCGGGCGACGTCGCCGGCTTCGGGCACCATGCCGTCGGAAAGGAAACGCTCGCTCATCAGGCGCATGTCGTAGGCCATCCAGCCGGGCATGAAGTTGCGCAGGTTCTGCTCGAAAGCCGCGGTGTCGTCGCCGCCGTAGGCAACCGGGCGTTGCAACACGTCCGACCAGATCGCGGCGACATCGGGGCCGGTCAGGGTGTCCGGGCCGACCAGGTTGATGCGTTCGAGCGGCAGCGGGCGGGTGGCGTTCTTGCGGTGGATCAGCTCGATGGCCGCGATCTCGCCGATGTCGCGCACGTCGACCATGGCCAGGCCCTTGGCGCCGATCGGCATCGGATACACGCCGTAGCCGAGCACGACGTCCTTGACGGTCACGTCGTTGCTGATGAAATAAGCCGGGCGCAGGATGGTGGCGGAAAAACCCATTTTTTCGATCATGCGTTCAACGCCGTACTTGCCGGCGAAGTGCGGTACGTTGACATAGACGTCGCTGTGGATCACCGACAGGTAGACCAGGCGGTCGACGCCGGCTTCGCGGGCGGTGTTGAGGGCGATCAGCGCCTGGGTGAATTCGTCGGGCACCACTGCGTTCAGCAGGAACAGTGTCGAGACGCCTTTGAAGGCGCTGCGCAGCGAGTCGACGTCGAGCAGGTCGCCCTTGACGACGTCGACGCCGCTCGGGAAGTCGGCCTTGGCCGGATCGCGCACCAGGGCGCGCACGCTGGCGCCGCGCTTGACGAGTTGTTCGACGACGTTGCGGCCGATGGTGCCAGTGGCACCGGTAACGAGGATGGTCATGATGTGCTCCTTTAGGTGATGTGGTTGACGACGAGTTCATGGTAGTCATCCCACAGCTGAACCGATAGACGGTATAGTTGGACATACCGTCTCGCTGATGGAACACATACGGAACATATGGATCTCCTCGCCCTCACCGACTTCAACCTGGTCGCCCGCCATGGCGGCTTCGGCCGTGCGGCGCGTGCCACCGGCCGTCCGAAAGCCACGCTGTCGCGCCGGGTGGCCGAACTGGAAGCCGATCTCGGCCTGCGCCTGCTCGAGCGCGGCGCGCGCACCCTGAAGCTGACCGAGGAAGGCCGCGCGCTGTACGAGCGCACCGCCGCCCTGCTCACCGAGGTCGACCAGACGGCGGCGGAGATCGCCTCGGGCGGCGTCCGGCCGCGCGGCCGTCTGCGCATCAGCGCGCCGATGCTGTTCTCGCAGATCGCGATGGGGAAACTGGCGGCCGGCTTCGCGCTGGCCTACCCGGAAGTGCGGCTGGAAGTGACGACCGAGGACCGGGCGGTCGACATGGTCGAGGAAGGCATCGACCTGGTGATCCGGGTCAATCCGGATCCGGACGAAAGCCTGGTCGGACGCATTTTCGTGCGCGACCGGCTGCTGGTGGTGGCCGGGCCGGGCCTGGCGCGGCCCGAGGACGGCACGCCGGTGCCGGCCGTGGTCCGCGGCAGCGCCGACCGCAGCGCCACCTGGGCCATGCGCACGCCGGCGGGCCCGTCCCGCATCGCGGTCGACCCGGTGCTGGGCCTGTCGTCATTGGTGATGGTGCGCGATGCGGTGCGCGCCGGCGTCGGTGCCGGGCGCCTGCCGGTCTCGCTGGTCAGCCACGACCTGGCGGACGGCCTGCTGGTGCAGTGGGGCGAAGTCGAGGGACCGGAAATCGCGCTGTGGGCGCTGTATCCGTCGCGGCGGCTGCTGAGTGCGCGCGTGTCGGCCTTCCTCGAGTTCCTGAAGGCGGCCTTTCCGGTGGGGACGTCGGAAGAGCTGGCGGCCTACATCACGTCATGATCGCTTCCAGCTCGCGCGCGACCTGCTGCGCGAACTGGTGGATGTGATAGCCGTCGACGAAGCCGTGGTGCGCCTGCACCGAGAACGGCAGCTGCAGGCCGTCTGGCCCATCGCGGAACTTGCCCCAGGCCAGCGACGGGATGTCGGGCGTGGCCAGCGAGGCCATCGGATGCTGGATCGAGGTGAAATCCAGCCACGGCATGCAGGTGATGAACACCTGCTCCTTGGCCGCGCGCGGCGGCAGCGCGCTGTATTTCTGGTTCATCTCGAGCATGGCGGACGCCTCCTCGCGCGCCGCCTGCCCGCGGGCGACGAATTCGCGCACGTCGTCGGACCAGTCGAACTGGGCGAAATTCAGGTCGAAGTGCTGGTTCACGACCGTAAACGAAGGGTGCAGGCGGTCGATCATGATCACCTCGCCGTCCAGCACGCGGTAGCGGAAATTCTCGACCTTCAGCACCGCGCGCAGCACGGCGCACAGCAGCACGTGGAAAGGCGCGAGGCCCTGCGCCTTGCACCAGGGCCGGAAGTCCGGCAAGTCCATGCGGAAGCACAAATTGACTGCCGGGCTTTGCATGCGGTCGAAAAAGTCGAAGCGGTCGCGCCGCCGTTCAAAATTCTGCATGAAACATGTCTCCTGATTCTTGGCGGCATTGTCGCACAGCCAGGTTTCATGCGAGCATGTCTTATTATCCACCGCGCATGCATCCATGATCATTCGACCGACCTGCGAAGCCGATTGGGAAACCCTCAAATCCATCCGCCTTGCCGCCCTGCTCGACGCCCCGACCGCCTTCGGCGTGAGCCACCGGACCGCCGCCACCTACACCGAGGCCGAATGGCGCGAACGTGCGGCAGTGGGCGGCACGGCGTTCTGGCTGGCCTTCGATGACAGCGGCAAACCGGCCGGCATGATCGGCGGCGCCGTGGATGGCCAGGGCCATTACAACCTGATCGGCATGTGGGTCGTGCCGGAGCAGCGCGGCTCGGGCGCGGCGCGGCAACTGGTCGATGCGGTCAAGGCGCATGCCCGCGAGCGCGGCCACCGCCGCATCGTGCTCGACGTGGCACCGGAGAATGCGCGCGCGGCACGCTTCTACCTGAACCAGGGCTTCGTCTTCATCGATGAATGGGAACCGCTGGCGAGCCACCCGGCCATCCGGGTACAGAAAATGGCATGCTTTGTTTAGTAAGCAAAATGTAAAGAATGTTTACATTGCGCGACACATTCAGCCGCTCAGGCGTATATTTACAGCCAAGGGAACAACTACCAGATGGTAAGGACACGACGCATGTTATTCTCTCGAGGCAACATTTTTGTCATCGTTTCCTAATCCATGCTTCTGCGCTTTCGCTTCGACCGTATCGCCCTTGCCCCGCTGTTGGCCGCCATCGTGGCCGGGGTCATGCTCCTTCTTACCTTTGCAACGCTGCAACTCGTTGGCCATACGCTGACAAAGCAGGTTGAACACGAAATCGGCGACAACCTGGCCGAGCTTGCATTCCAGACCACGGACAAGCTCGACCGCGGCATGTACGAGCGCTACCGCGAAGTCAAACTGATGGCAGAGCGGCATGAGATCACCGATCCGGCCGTGCCTGCCGACACCAAGCGTGCCGTGCTCGACAGCATGCAGGATACCCACCCTTACTATGCCTGGATCGGCCTGACCGATAACGCCGGCAAGGTCAAGGTCGCGACCAAGCACTTGCTGGAAGGGGCCGATGTCTCGCGGCGCCCCTGGTTCACTGCTGCCTATCAGGATAATTACCTGCATGACGTGCATGAAGCGGTCTTGCTCGCCAAGTTTTTGCCGAATCCTCGCGGCGAGCCCAAGCGTTTTTTCGACATCGCCTTTCCCTACCATGGAAAAGACGGGGCCATCGCCGGGGTACTGGGTACCCACCTGAGCTGGCAATGGGCCGCCGATGTGGAACGCTCGGTCCTGCGCCCGCTGGCCGAGCGCAAAGGTGTCGACACGCTCATCCTGAGTAAAGGCGGCGCCGTCCTGCTCGGACCGAAGGAATATGGGGACAAAGTGCTGCACCAGGACAGCCTGCTTCAGGCGCAGCGCGGCGGCAACGGTGCGCAGATCGAAACCTGGCCAGACGGCAAGCGCTACCTGGTGGGATACAGCCGCAGCCTCGGTCATCGCTCGTATCCGGGACTCGGCTGGATAGTGCTGGTCCGGCAACCGCTCGACGAGGCTTACCAACCGGTCGAGGCCTTGAAGGAAAAAATCCTGTGGACCGGCCTCGGCGGCGCAGCACTGGTAGCGCTGCTGGTCTGGGCGCTGGCAAGAGACATCACGCGGCCCCTGCAAACCATCACGCGCCATGCCGATGCACTCCAGGCCGGCAATGCGCACGACATGCCGCCGATACGCAGCCGCCTTGCGGAAGTGCAGATCCTGCAGAGCGCACTCAACGCGCTGCTGGGCAAGCTGCGCCTGAACGAACAGGGCTTGCGCGAACTCAACGCCACACTGGAAGCGCGCGTGCTCGAACGCACGGTCGAGTTGCACAAGGCGGTCGACGACACCCGCAAGAGCGAGCAGCGGGTCAAGGCGATCATCGATACCGCGCTGGATGCCTTCGTCGGCGTCGATGCGCAGGGCAGGATTACCGACTGGAATCCGCGGGCGGAGGAAATCTTTGGCTGGACGCGCGCGGAGGCGCTTGGCCGGACCGTCACGGAAACCATCATTCCCCCACGGTTCCGCGAAGCCCATGACAATGGGATGCAGCGCTTTTCGGTTTCCGGCAGCTCCGGTGTCGTCGGCAAGCGCCTTCAGTTGTTTGCCATGCGCCGGCATGGCGACGAGTTTCCGGTGGAGATGACGATCGGCCTGATCAACGCCGGCGACACGCACTTTTTCGGCACCTTCATCCAGGATATTTCGGTCAGAAAGCGCATCGAGGACGAACTCGCGCGCGAACGTGAACTGCTCGACGTCGTGCTCGATTCGATCGATGTCGGCGTGGTGGTCTGCTCGCGCGAGGGCGCGATCAGCGTATTCAACCGGGCCGCGCGCGAGATCCATGGTCTTGCTCCGGCCCAGGTGCCGCAGGATCAATGGGCCGGCCACTATGACCTATTCATGCCGGACGGCCGGACGCCAATGCGGGAAGAACAGATTCCCCTGTTGCGGGCCATGGATGGCGAGCTGCTCGAAAACATCGAGGTGGTAGTCAAGCCGAAACAGGCGGCGCCCCGTCACCTGCTGGCCAGCGGACGCGCACTGCACGCCGCGGATGGCACGAATATCGGCGCCGTGATCGCACTGAAGGATGTCACGGCGCTGAAAGAATCGGCACGCCGCCTGGAAGCGAGCGAACGGCGCCTGCGCACCATCACGGATAACCTGCCGGTCCTGATTGCCTATATCGATCGTGCCGAACGCTACCAGTTTGCGAACGGCACCTACAAAAAATGGTATGGCATTGCGCCGGCAGACATGATCGGCAAGACCGTGAAGGATGTGTTCGGCGAAGAGATGTACCTGCGCGACCAGCCCTTCCTGCGCCAGAACCTTGGCGGACAGGCCATCCGTTTCGAAGCCGAAATGGCGGGACCGGATGGCACGAAGACGGTCGAGGTCGTAGGCATTCCGGATATGCAGGACGGCGAGTGTGTCGGGACCTACGTGCTGAGTTCGGACATCTCGGAAGCGAAACAGCACCAGGACATGCTGAACCGGATAGCCCGGACCGACTCCCTGACCGGCTTGCCGAACCGGCGCAGCTATGACGAACGGCTGGCGGAAGCGGTGCAGCGCGCCCAGCGCAGCGGCCACGCGATCGCCCTGATGTTCCTCGACGTCGACCATTTCAAACAGATCAACGATACGCTCGGTCATGCCGTGGGCGATGCCGTGCTGAGCGAGTTTGCCCAGCGCGTGAAATCGTCGGTACGGATCACGGACACGGTCTGCCGGCTGGCCGGCGACGAGTTCACGGTCATTCTGGAGAGGCTGAAGACGGTCGAGGAAGCCTCGCTCGTCGCGGCCAAGATCCTGAAAGCGTTCGAGCCTCCCTTCGTCCTCGACGGCGGCGAGCGCAGGGTATCGACCAGCATCGGCGTCGCCTATGCCACCGACTGGCCGATCGACATCCCGGCACTGGGCAACGAAGCGGACAAGGCGCTCTACACGGCAAAGCGTGAGGGCCGTGGCCGGTTTGCGGTCACGGACATGCGCGTTTAACTGATCTCACGCGATATAGCGCGCGCTCCAGGCCGAAATCAGCCCGGCCACGTAGGCCGCATCTTCCCTGCCCGTGAGCAGGTGATCCATCCCGTCCAGCGACACATAGCTCTTCGGATGCCGGGCCAGCTCGAAGATGCGGCTGGCGTTCGATTTGTCGACGGTGTCGTCCTGGGGCGCGTGCAGCACCAGCAGCGCGCGGCCCAGGTTGGCGATCCGGTCGTGCAGTTGGTGCCCGATGGCGTCGTCGACGAAGTGCTGGCGGATATTGAAATTGCGGCCGGCCAAGCGCACGCGCGCTTCGCCCAGCTTGGCGATGGTGTCGAGGTGCTCGGCAAACAGTTTGTTCACCACGTACTGCGGATCGCTCGGCGAGGCGATCGTCACCACCGCCTTCGATTCCGGAATCCGGTGGCTTGCGGCCAGCACCGCGGTGCCGCCCATGCTGTGGCCGACCAGCAGCGCCGGCGCCTTGAAGCGCTCGCGCAGGAAGTCGGCGGCGGCCACCAGGTCGTCCACATTGGACGAGAAATTGGTGTCGGCGAAATCGCCGGCGCTGTTGCCGAGGCCGGCGAAATCGAAGCGCAGCATGGCCACGCCGAGTTCGGCCAGGCCCTGCGAGACGCGGGTCGCGGCCAGCACGTCCTTGCTGCAGGTGAAGCAGTGGGCGAACACGCCGTAGGCGCGCGGCGTGCCGTCGGGGGCGTCGAGCTTGGCCGACAGCTTGCCGTGCGGGCCCTGGAAGTCAATACGTTCGGTGAGCATGGAGAATCTGGTGCGGTTTTTACGATGGCGCCACTGTGCACCGGATCGGCTGTGCATGCAAGCCAGCCCCTCCCCGCTATATTTCGACTATACTAGAAATATCGAAATGTATTGGAGCGGCCATGGACAACAAGGATGCGGTGACGGCCCTGGCCGCACTGGCGCAGGAGGCGCGGCTGGCGGCTTTCCGGCTGCTGGTGCAGGCCGGTCCCGAAGGACTGGCCGCCAGCAAGATCGCCGAGGCGCTCGGCATGCCGCCGTCCTCGCTGTCGTTCCACCTGAAGGAGCTGACCCACGCCGACCTGGTCGTGCCGCGCCAGGAAGGCCGCTTCGTCATCTATGCCGCCCGCTTCGAACGCATGAACGCCCTGCTGGGCTTTCTCACCGAGAACTGCTGCGGCGGCAATCCCTGCTCGCCCCTCTCCCTGCCCGCCTGCGCCAAAGGAAACCCGGCATGAACGTCCTCTTTCTCTGCACCGGCAACTCCTGCCGCTCGCTCATCGGCGAAGCCGTCTTCAACCACCTGGCCCCGGCCGGCCGGCACGCCATCAGCGCCGGCAGCCAGCCCATGGGCAAGCTGAACGAGCGCGCACTGGCCCTGCTGGCGCGCAAGGGCATCCCGACCGCGGGCTATTACAGCAAGTCCTGGGACGACCTGCCGCTCACGCCCGACATCGTGGTCACGGTGTGCGCCAGCGCCGCCGGCGAAACCTGCCCGGCCTACCTGGGGCCGGTCCTGCGCGCGCACTGGGGCGTGGAAGACCCGAGCCACGTGGCCGGCAGCGAAGAGGAGATCGGGGCCGCGTTCGAACAGGCGTATGCGATCCTGCGGGCGCGCATCGAAGCCTTCCTGGCACTGCCGCTGGACACGCTGGCGCAGGACCGTGCCGCGTTCAAGGCAGAGCTGGACCGCATCGGCAGCATTGACGCCTGAAGGACCTGCGTGCTGACTGCCCTGCTCATCTTCCTGGCCACGCTCACGCTCGTGATCTGGCAACCGCGCGGCCTCAGCATCGGCTGGAGCGCGGCCGGCGGCGCCATCGCCGCCCTGCTGGCCGGCGTCATACACGTCGGCGACATTCCTGTCGTCTGGCACATCGTCTGGAACGCGACCGGCGCCTTTGTCGCCGTGATCGTCATCAGCCTGCTGCTCGACAAGGCCGGTTTCTTCGAGTGGGCGGCGCTGCACGTGGCGCGCTGGGGGGCCGGCAGCGGCCGCCGCCTGTTCGTGCTGCTGGTGCTACTCGGGGCGGCGGTGGCCGCGCTGTTCGCCAACGACGGCGCCGCGCTGATCCTGACGCCCATCGTGGTCGCCATGCTGGCCGCCCTGCGCTTCACGCCGCGCGCCACGCTGGCCTTCGTGATGGCAGCCGGCTTCATCGCCGATACCGCCAGCCTGCCGCTGGTGGTGTCGAACCTGGTCAACATCGTGTCGAGCGACTACTTCGGCATCGGCTTCGCCCGCTATGCGGCGGTGATGGTACCGGTGAACCTGGTGTCGGTGGCCGCCACCCTGGGCGCGCTGGCCTGGTTCTTCCGCAAGGACATCCCGCTCCACTACGACCCCGCCCAGCTCAGGCATCCGCAGGACGCCATCCATGACCGCGCTACCTTCCTCGCCGGCTGGTGGGTACTGGCGCTGCTGCTGATCGGCTTTTTCTGGCTGGACGCCATCGGCATTCCGATCAGTGCCGTCGCCGCGTCAGGTGCCGTCATCCTGCTGGCGGTGGCGGCGCGCGGCCGGCGCATCCCGACGCGCGACGTGCTGCGCGGGGCGCCGTGGCAGGTGGTCGTGTTCTCGCTGGGGATGTACCTGGTGGTCTACGGCTTGCGCAATGCCGGCCTGACTGCATACCTGACGGCCCTGTTCGAGCGCTGCGCCGAGTATGGCATCTGGGGCGCGGCCCTCGGCACCGGCTTGGTCACGGCCATCCTGTCATCCGTCATGAACAACATGCCGACCGTGCTGGTCGGCGCCCTGGCCATCGATGCCACCTCGGCACAGGGCGCGCTGCGCGAAGCGATGGTGTACGCCAACGTCATCGGCGCCGACCTGGGCCCGAAGATCACGCCGATCGGCAGCCTGGCCACCCTGCTGTGGCTGCACGTGCTGTCGGCCCGCGGCATCCGCATCTCGTGGGCATACTACTTCCGCATCGGCATCGTGCTGACGCTGCCGATCCTGCTGCTGACCCTGGGCGCGCTGGCGCTGCGCCTGAGCTGAATCGAGAAATCACATGGACAAGATCCCGAACCTTCCCAACATCCAACCCGACCTGCTGGACCTGCCGACGCCGGACAAGCTGCTGCCGACCGGGAGCCTGGACCACCCGCCACGCATCCTGATGCTGTATGGCTCGCTGCGCGAACGCTCGTTCAGCCGTTTCCTGACCGAGGAAGCCGCGCGCATCCTGGAACACTTCGGCGCCGAGGTCAAGATCTTCGACCCGATGGAATTGCCGATGGTGGGCAGCGTGCCCGAGACCCATCCGAAGGTGGTCGAGCTGCGCGAGCTGTGCCTGTGGTCGGAAGGCCAGGTGTGGTGCAGCCCCGAGCGCCACGGCGCGGTGACGGCGGTGATGAAGAACCAGATCGACTGGATTCCGCTGGAGATGGGCGCGATCCGGCCGAGCCAGGGCCGCACGCTGGCGGTGATGCAGGTCTGCGGCGGCTCGCAGTCGTTCAACGTGGTCAACACCCTGCGCCTGCTGGGGCGCTGGATGCGCATGTTCACGATCCCGAACCAGTCGTCGGTGCCGATGGCGTACAAGGAGTTCGACGATGCCGGCCGCATGCGCCCATCGGGCTACTACGACCGCGTGGTCGACGTGATGGAAGAACTGTTCAAGATGACGCTGCTGCTGCGCGGCCGCACCGACTACCTGACCGACCGCTACAGCGAGCGCAACGAACGTGCACGCAAGGCGATCGACCGCCAGATCGAGAAACTGTAAGGCCGCGCTCTCAGCCGAACATCAGCCAAACAGCCCGTGCAGGAACCAGCGCGGTTCGGCGTCGTCGGCGCCGCCGATGCGCTCGCGGTACACCCAGTACAAAGTGTGGTCCTGCCCTTCCGCGATGAAGTAATCGCGCGTCTGCGGGCCGTTCCACCAGCCGGCTTCGATGCGCTCCGGACTCGACGTCATGCGCAAGGGCGAACCGTAGAACGGCCGGTGGTTGCGCATCAGCAGCGCGATCGGCTTGGCCAGCAGCCAGGTCGGACGCGGCAGCGCCATCACGTCGGGCGGCATGCGCGCTTCGCGTGCCTTGTCGGCCACCTTGTGCTGCACCGGCACCCAGGCATTGGCCTGCTCGGGACGGTAATCGGCTTTCAGTAAAGGCTGCAGCACGTTGTCGGCGCCCAGGCGCGCGGCCACCAGTTCCAGCATGCGCATGCGGTCGTCCTCGGTGCCGCCCGGCTCGGGGAACAGCGACTCGCTGGGCGGCGCCATCGGCTGCACCTGCACGGCTTCCAGTCCCAGACCGATCACCGGCGCGTCCAGCACCGTCTTGGCCAGGCGCTCCTTCAGCAGGCGCACCAGGTGTTCGTCGCGCCAGGCCGGTTCGGCCAGCGTCACGTCGATGCAGGTCGGCGCACGCGCCACCCTGCCCCGCTCGTGCTCGAGCTTGAGCGTGATGCGTTCCACCGCCAGCTGGCGTGCGCACAGCCAGCCGACCAGCTGCAGCAGCAGGCGCCTGCTGCCTTCCAGCAGCAGTTCGGCATCGTCGATGCGGTCGAACAGTTCGAGGCGCGCATGAAAGGTCTCCGGCGGCGCAATCCATTCGTAGAGTTCAGGCGCCAGGCCGTAGGCGGCGTCGAGCAGGTCGAGCAGCGCGCCGCCGCAGCGCCGCTGCAGGCCGGGCCGCGGCAGCCGGCGCAGCTCGCCCAGCGTGGTACAGCCGATGCCGTCGAACCAGGCCGCATAGGCGCGCGCCGGCGGCGCCAGCAGCACGGCCAGGCGGTCCAGGCGCCGCACCAGCGATTCCATGCGTACCGCGCGCCCGGCATTGGCGCGCGCCAGCAGCCAGGCGCCGCGCGCGGTCGGCGACGCCGCCAGCGACACGGTAAAACCGAGCGCGCGCACGTTCTCGCGCACGCGCGCGCACAGCGCGTGGATGCCGCCGAACAGGGTCAGGCTGGCGCCGACGTCCATGATCAGGGTCGATTCCTCGTCCTCGGCCACCTGCGGCGTGTACTGCAACAGCGTCAGCGCCACCGCCTGGCGCGCGCCGTCTTCCAGCGCCAGGTCGCGCTCGTGGATCCGGGCGTCGGGCAGCAGCATCAGCACGCCGCCGCGGCGCATCCCGATTTGCACGCCGGCGTCGCGCGCGCAGGTGGAGGCGACCAGCACGCGCTCCTGGTCGAGCACGACGCTGCCGCTGTCAGTGCACCAGCTCGGAGCGAAGACCTCGAGCGGCAACCGGGGCAGGTGCAGTGCGATCCACAGGCGCATGGCGTTGTACCAGGTGAGAGGTGAGTGGCAGGAACAGCGACGCATCGCGCGTCGGTCCCCGGCGTTTGACGAAATCGATCTCGACCCCGCCGGCCTGCGGCCGCAGCGCCAGGCGCAGCGGTGCCGGCGAGGCGTCCTGGCTCGCCGCCAGCGGCCGCATCAGGAAGAACAGGGTCTCGCCGGCCTGGGCGGCGAGATGCAGGCGGCGCAGGCTGTCGGCGCGCGCATGGTTCTGCCAGAACAGCAGCGCACCGCAGCTACCGCTGCGCAGCACCTGCTCGGCGGCCCACAGCGCATCCGCGGTCTGGCCGGCGCGCAGCCAGAGCAATTGCGAAGGCGGCACGCCGAGCGCAGCCAGCGCCAGCGCCTGCGGCGGATGCGGCGGCTGCAGCAGCACAATGCGGCGCCTGGCGACCTCGGCCAGCGCCGGCCGCAGCAGGCGCATCTCGCCGATGCCGGGCTGCTGGATCAGCAGGTCGACCAGCGAACCGGTCGGCCAGCCGCCGCCGGGCAACTGGGCCGACAGCGCGGGGTGGCCGGTGTCGATGCAGCGCGTACTGGAGCGCGCCAGTTGCGAGGCGCGCCAGAGCGACGGGTGCAAGGATTCCGGCGCTACAGACGTGGAATCTGAGCAAATCATATGTGACGCAAGGAAATACTGTATGTTTATACAGTATACGTCTCATCAGGTTTTGGCAAGATTTATCTTTTGGAATCGTGTGCCGGATCTAGAGACCAAGCCGCTGCTCGACGGCCACAGGCACAACCGAACTTATAGAGAATGCAATGCCAATCATGTAGAGTACAGACAGCCAAAATGCGAAGACAAAGCCATGACGCTGTATCGATGGACGAGTTACTCCATAAGTATCCCCGGCGGCATTTAATCAATCTCGCGGAAGAAGAAGTATGGAGAAGTCGATTCAGTCCAGAATCCGCCATCATCAACCAATGGAGTTCGGCGTGCCTTTTTCCTTTTTGCTCGTTCTGGTCTTCATGCTTTGCGCTGTCATCAGTCCATTGGTGGCGGCTGGACTTACCTGGGCGCTGTGCACGAAACGCTGGCGCTATATCGGCCGCCTGGCCGGCAGAGTGGCAGGGGCCTCGGCAACCATGTTTATCGTCGCGTATCTGGGTCTTCATGCCCTGTCAGGTGAAGACATGCCGGTTCAGCTCATGTCCGCTGCAGTTAGCGCTGGAGCCGGCTTTACAGCGGGGGCATTGGGTGCCTGCGCATGGCTATGGATAAGGAGCTGCAACAACCTGGCGACGGCTGACTGAGAATGCTTATGACTTGTGGAGGCCTCGACTGTGTCGGCAATCTATGTCGCGCAAGATATTGCCAGTCGTCGAAAGCGGCCCTCGACGTAAGTCAGCTTTTGGCCTATTTTGTTGAAAAACCGGGCCAGGTTCGCGGCTGAAAAAATCTCGTCCAATACGATTGGTCGATAGCGGACGACCACTCGTGCCTGGTGACGATTTTATTCATCCACTACACGTGCGCGGCGTCGGGAGGCAGCGCCTGCGCGATCGCCAGGCCAGCCAGCCGCGCAGTGGCCAGCAGGCGCTCCAGGCTTTGGCCATGGCGTGCGCTTGCCGAGAGTCCGGCCATGGTGGTGGAGACGAAATCCGCCAGGCGATCCGCCTCCTGCGGGTAGCGCGCAGCGATGTGTTTCCGAATCAGATCTTGCGCGGCCACATGGTAGCCGCAGGCGGCGTCACGGGCTTCCGGATCGTTGCTGCGCGTTCCCTCCAGCACCATGCAGCCGGTGGCGGCGGGATCGGCGGCATAGTGGCGTGCCGCTTCCACCAGCACCTCTGCAAGCGCTTCGGCCAGCGGCCGTTCCGCGCTGAAAATCTGCGTCAAGGGAATGGCACCGGTTTGCGCATAACGATCGAGGATCCGTGCGTACAGCCCGGCCTTGCTGCCAAAGGCCGCGTAGAAACTGGGCGGGTTGATGCCCAGTGCTTTGGTCAGATCCGCAACGCTCACCGCGTCGTAACCCTTCTCATGGAACAGGCGCTGCGCGGTGACGACCGCTTCGTCGGGGTTGAACCGGCGGGGACGGCCGCGTGGAGAAGATATATTTGTAGTCATGATTACAGAAATGCTTGACAAGGGGTCTGGGGGTTATTGTAGCATGCACTACATTAACCAAAAGGAGGGATCATGGCGGATTTTGCTGACAAGAAGGTGCTGGTACTCGGCGGCAGCCGGGGGATTGGCGCAGCGATCGTGCGTCGCTTTGCCGCAGACGGCGCGAAGGTGGCGTTTACTTACTCGGGTTCGCCGGAAGCGGCGCAGCGCATTGCCGCGGAAACCGGGAGCACGGCATTCGTGACCGACAGCGCGGACCGGGATGCGGTCATCGCCCGGGTCCGCGACAGCGGTCCATTGGACGTCCTGGTCGTCAACTCGGGGATTGCCATCTTCGGCGATGCGCTGGAGCAGGACCCCGACGCAGTCGACCGGCTGTTCCGTATCAATGTGCATGCGCCGTATCACGCTTCGGTCGAAGCGGCGCGGCAGATGCCCGCCGGCGGCCGCATCATCGTGATCGGATCGGTCAACGGTGACCGCATGCCCCTCCCCGGCATGGCGTCCTATGCCTTGAGCAAATCGGCGCTGCAGGGCCTGGCGCGCGGGCTGGCTCGGGATTTCGGTCCGCGCGGCATCACGATCAACGTCGTGCAGCCGGGACCGATCGACACCGACGCCAATCCGGAAGACGGCCCGATGAAGGACCTGATGCACAGCTTCATGGCGATCAAGCGCCACGGCCGTCCTGAAGAGGTAGCGGCCATGGTGGCCTGGCTGGCCGGACCGGAAGCGAGCTTCGTGACCGGGGCAATGCACACGATCGACGGCGCATTCGGCGCCTGACAAAAAAGCCCGCATCGCGCGGGCTTTTTTGTCATTGAAACGGCGGTCTTACTGGGAAACCGGCGCGGCAGGCGCCGGAGTGGCGGCAGCGTCCGGTGCCGGCGTCATGGTCGCAGCCGGCGTCGGGGTGTCGGCCGGCGTCGGCGTGGAAGCCGGCGATGCAGCCGGTGCCGCAGCAGCATCGGGTGCCGGCGTCGCGGCCGCGGCGTCCTGATTATCCTTCTCCGAGTCCTTCACGGTGTCGGTTTTCGCCGTGTGCTTGGTCTTGCTCTTCTCATGCTTGGCGCTGGCTTTCTTGGCATGCGCTTTGGCCGGCTTCGCCTCGTCAGTCGTCTTTTTCTCGTCCGCTTGCGCTGCCGGTGCGGCAACAGGTGCCGCCTTGGTGTTAGCTTTCGCTGCCTTCACGTCAGCATTGTTGACCAGCACAGCCTGCTTGGTGGCCGGCTTCGAGGTAGCCGGGGCGGACGTCTGTGCAAATGCAGCAGTAGCGAACAGGCTGGCGATGACGACGGCGATGGTTTTTTTCATGATGAAGGGTCCTCTGCTGTTTATCGGTATATGTGAACGTTGTTGCGTATCACTTGCTCATGAAACGCAGCCGCCCCGGCGCCTGTTGACCGAATTTACAAACGCTTACGTGGCTGACACATACTTACATACTTCACAACGTTCACCGCGCCCGATAAGTCAGCAGCAAACTCCCTACCCGCGGCGTTTTGTACTATCATAAGTTACATGAGACGAGACAGTAAGCTTTCTTCGATCCTGCACCTCCTCCTGCACATGGCACACAGCGCCCGGCCGCTGACCTCGGAGGAACTTGCGGGTTTCCTGCACACCAACCCGGTGCTGGTGCGCCGCACGCTCGCCGGCCTGCGAGAGCGCGGCTACGTCGGCTCGGGCAAGGGGCATGGCGGCGGCTGGGTCGTGAACGCCGACCTGCGCCAGGTGACCCTGCGCGACATCTACGAAGCGGTCGGGTCGCCGGCCGTGTTCGCGATGGGTAACCGGGTCGAGAACCCCGAATGCCTGGTCGAGCAAGCCGTCAACCAGTCCCTCGCCATCGCCTTCGAGGAAGCCGAAGCGCTGCTGATCGAGCGGCTTTCAAACGTCACGCTCGCCGAACTTTCCGAGCGCTTCAATGCGCAGTACGCCCAACACCGAGGAGGACACCATGAAGAATAAATCCGGGAATGCGGAATTCGACGTCATCGTCGTCGGCGGCAGCTATGCCGGCCTGTCGGCGGCGCTGCAGCTGGCGCGCGCGCGCTGCCGCGTGCTGGTCATCGATGCCAACCGGCGCCGCAACCGCTACGCCCATCGCTCGCATGGTTTCCTGACCCAGGACGGCAGCGAAGCAGCGGCCATCGCGGCCGATGGCCGGGCCCAGCTGCAAGCCTATCCCACCGTCGCGTGGGCCAACGACACCGCCATCGGCGCCGCCGCCGATGGCGACGGTTTCCGCATCACGCTGGGCGACGGCGGCAGCGTGAGCGGCCAGCGCCTGGTCCTGGCCACGGGCGTGGTCGACACCCTGCCGCCGGTGGACGGGTTGCAGGAACGTTGGGGCAAGAGCGTCTTCCACTGCCCCTACTGCCATGGCTACGAACTGGACGAAGGCGAGATCGGCGTGCTGGCGGTCGGCGCGCTATCGATGCATCACGCGCTGATGCTGCCGGACTGGGGCCGCGTCACCTTCCTGCTGAACGGCACGTTCGAGCCGGACGCCGCCCAGTTGGCAGCCCTCGAACGGCGCGGCGTGAGCGTGGAACGCACGCCGGTGGCGCGCATCGACGGCGCCGCCGACGTGGTGCTGGCAGACGGCCGGCGCCTGCCGATGGCGGGACTGTTCGTGGCGTCGCGCACGCACAGCGCCAGCCCCCTCGCCGCCCAGCTCGGCTGTGCGTTCGAGGATGGGCCGATCGGCGCATTCGTGGCCACGGATGCGCAACAGGCGACCAGCGTGCCCGGCGTGTTCTGCTGCGGCGACCTGGCCCGGGCCACAGGCAACGTGGCGTTCGCGGTCGCGGAGGGTGCCATGGCCGGCGTCGCGGCGCACAGGTCGCTGATCGCCGAGCTGAATCACGCGGCCTGACTGGCGTCCTGCTGCGTCCAGACCAGGTTCCACAGGTGGCCATCGACGTCCTCGAAGCCCTGGTCGTACATGAAACCGTGGTCCTCGGGCGGATGCGGGATGCGCGCGCCGGCGGCGCTGGCCCTGGCGATCAGGCTGTCCACTTCCTCGCGGCTCTCGCAGCTCAGGCAGATGACGACCTCGTTGGCTTCCTTCGCCTGCACCAGCGGCTTGTCGATCAGGGACCTGAAAAACGGTTCGGTCGTCAGCATGGCATGGATGGTGCCGTCGACGATGTTCATGTACGCCGCGCTGTCGTTGCTGAATTGCGGATTGAAGCTGAAGCCGAGCGCGGAAAAGAAGGCTCTGGATTTTTCCAGGTCCTTGACCGGAAGATTGAAGATGATCTGCTTGTTCATGATATCCCCTTGTTGAACGTGGATTGGATGATGGCCCTGCATCCTGACGACGAACGATGGTTGCATGAATCGACAAGCTTGCGCAAAAAATCATGAGCAGGTACCGGCCGGCCCACCCGCCCCATGCGTCGTTTACCTGCGAAAAATGAAATAATCACGTCATCTGCCTTCACTTTCTCAGCAATGACACCTGCCCTGCCCTGCCACGGAGCCGCCCCATGACCACCGCCATGCAAAAAATCGGCCTGGTCCTGTTCCTCATCGCCCTGATCCACACCTTCTCCACTTACCTGTTCGAATACCTGGCCCACCGCCACCCGCGCCATGCCGGGCTGTTCCATCTATTAGGCGAGGTCGAGGTCGTGTTCGGCTTCTGGGCCGCCATCCTGATGCTGTTCATGGCTTTCGTGGAAGGCAGCGCCGCCGCCATCGACTACGCCGAGTCGCGCAGCTATACCGAGCCGCTGTTCGTGTTCGTGGTGATGGTGGTGGCCGCCTCGAAGCCGGTGCTGGAGACGGCGCGCGCCCTGGTGCGCCTGCTTGCACGCGCGGCGCCGGTGCGTAACGAAGTGGCGCAGGCCTGGCTCGGCCTGGCACTGGTGCCGCTGGCCGGGTCCCTGATCACCGAGCCGGCCGCGATGACGCTGGCGGCGCTGATGCTGGCGCCCACCGTGTTCCGTCCGGGGATGCCGGAGTGGCTGAAGTACGGGGCGCTCGGAGTGCTGTTCGTGAACGTGTCGATCGGCGGCACGCTCACCGCCTACGCCGCGCCGCCGGTGCTGATGGTGGCCGGTCCCTGGGGCTGGGACAGCGCGCACATGCTGCAGCACTTCGGCTGGCGCGCGCTGGTCGCGGTGCTGTTCAACGCCAGCATCGTCACCCTGCTGCTGCGGCCGCACCTGCGCTCGTTCGATGCCTCGGTCGACGGCGAATCGCCGGTAAGGGTGCCGCTGCTGGTGGCGCTGATCCACCTCGGCTTCCTGGCGGCGGTGGTGCTGCTGGCCCACCATCCGGTGCTGTTCGTCGGCCTGTTCCTGCTGTTCCTCGGTTTTACCCAGGCGTATGCGCGCTACCAGGACCCGCTGGTGCTGAAGGAAGGCTTGCTGGTCGGCTTTTTCCTGGCCGGACTCGTGGTGCTGGGCGGCATGCAGCAGTGGTGGCTGCAGCCGATCGTTTCCAGCCTCGGCGCCACCAAGCTGTTCTTCGGCGCGCTGGGCCTCACCGCGATCACCGACAATGCCGCCCTGACCTATCTCGGCTCCCTGATTTCCGGCTTGTCCGAGCACGAACGCTACATGCTGGTGGCCGGCGCGGTGGGCGGCGGCGGCCTGACCGTGATCGCCAACGCGCCGAATCCGGCCGGTGCCGCGCTGCTGCGGCGCGGCTTCAACGAGGAGTCGATCGGGGCCGTCGGCCTGCTGCTGGGCGCGCTCCCACCCACTTGTGCGGCGGCCGCGATGTTCCTGTTGTAAGGTAGGCATCGAAATCAACCAAGAGCACCTAACAAAACCTTCAGGGCAAGAGATGCGGCTTGCCGACGCAGCGTCGAAGACAGTACGCCAGTACGGCGAGACGATGCAACGCTGCCATGGAGGTTTTTTAGGTGCTCTATCACCGAGGACAGGCATGGACAACGACCTCCTGGTCAGCAAGATGGGCACCATCGAGCGCTGCTGCAAGCGTGCCCGCGACGAATACGAAAAGGATCCGACCACCTTTGTCGGCGACATCACGCGCCAGGATGCGGCCACGCTCAACGTGATCCGCGCCTGGGAAGCGGCGGTGGAAATGGGCGACTACGTGCTGGGCAGCCTCGACCTCGGCCCGGCCCAGGACGAGCGCGAGGTGATCACGCTGCTGGCCGAACACGGCTGGATCGAGGCGGCGCTGGCCGAGGACCTGAAGCGCACCGGCGAATTCTGCCGCGCCGAATGGGACTACCAGGCGGCGCCTTTGCCGGCGCTGGTCACCATCATCAAGCGCGGGCTGGACGAGTTCGATGCCTATGCGCGCGCGCTGCTGAGCGGGGCGGCGGCACTGGCGGCCCAGGGCGATCCAGGCGTCGCGGACGGCAGGCCGGCCGGCGATCCGTCGATCTGAGCGGTCCATGCTGCTCAATTTATTTGTTCAACTGGTATGATGCGCGCTTTGATGGATTAGCTACGGATATCACAAGAACATGAGCCAACCGACCTCTCTGCCTTCCTTCTGGAGCAGGCTTTCCCTCGCCTTTGGCGCCCTTTTCAAGACCATCGGCGACGCCGAATTCGCCGCGCGCGTGCGCGACGACCAGGTCGGCCCGGTCGCCGCACCGGCCCCTGCACCTGTACCTGCCCCCGCTCCGGCCCCTGCACCCGCGCCGGCACCTGCGCCGGCACCGGTCACGCTGCGCGTGGCCACGCCCGACGCCGCCATGCAGCTGCTGGCCCTGCTGCAGCGTGAAGCGCGCCTGATCGACTTTGCCAACGAAAACATCGCGGCCTATGCCGACGCCGACATCGGCGCCGCCGCCCGCGTCGTGCACGAAGGCTGCGCGCGCGTGCTGCGCGAGCACTTCACGATCGAACCGGTGCGCAGCGAAAACGAAGGCGCGCGCGTGACGCTGCCGGAAGGCTTCGACGCCGCCAGCGTGCGCCTGACCGGCAACGTGGTCGGCAAGGCGCCGTTCACCGGCGTTTTGAACCACCGCGGCTGGCGCGCCGCGGACGTGCGCCTGCCGCAGCTGGCCGAACAGCACGATGCCCGCATCCTGGCCCCGGCGGAGGTGGAACTGTGAACGACCTGACCAATGCCCGTTATGCCATCGGCATCGACCTCGGCACCACCCACAGCGCCCTGTCCTGGGTCGACCTGCAGGCCAGCGACGGCGAAAAGGCCGACCAGGGCGTGCTGGCGCTTCCGCAGCTGAGCGGCCCCGGCACCGTCGAGGCGCTGCCGCTGCTGCCCTCCTTCATGTACCTGCCGCACCCGGACGAACTGGCGCCGGGCGAGCTGGCCCTGCCCTGGACGGACGGCATGGCCGCCCCGGTGGTCGGCGAGATGGCACGTTCGCGCGGCGCCGGCACCCCGATCCGCCTGGTGTCCTCGGCCAAGAGCTGGCTGAGCCACCCGAGCGTGGACCGCCGCGCCGCCATCCTGCCGACCGACGCGCCGGAAGAAGTCGAGCGCGTCTCGCCGTTGACGGCCTCCACGCGCTACCTCGAGCACCTGAAGCAGGCCTGGAACGCGGCCTATCCGTACGCGCCGTTCGAGCAGCAGGCCGTCACCGTGACGATTCCCGCCTCGTTCGACCCGGCCGCACGCGAACTCACCGCCGAAGCGGCGCGCAACGCCGGCTACGGCAGCCCGACCCTGCTGGAAGAGCCGCAGGCGGCCCTGTACAGCTGGATCCAGGGCAGCGGCGGCGCCTGGCGCAAGCAGGTGAAAGCCGGCGACATCGTGCTGGTAGTCGACGTCGGCGGCGGCACCAGCGACTTTTCGCTGATCGCGATCCTGGAACGCGACGGCAACCTGGAACCGCACCGGGTGGCGGTCGGCGACCACATCCTGCTGGGCGGCGACAACATGGACCTGGCCCTGGCGCACCTGGTCGCGCGCAAGCTGCAGGCCAATGGCACCCAGCTCGACGCCTGGCAGATGCGCGCCCTCACCTATGCCTGCCGCGGCGCCAAGGAACACCTGCTGGCCGACGCCAACGCGGCCGCCTGGCCGATCGTGGTGCCGAGCCGCGGCTCGAAACTCATCGGCGGCTCGATCCGCACCGAGCTGACGCGCGACGAAGTCACCGCCTTCATCACCGACGGCTTCTTCCCGCGCGTGGAAGCCAGCGCGCGCCCGGCCGTGCGCACCCGCGCCGGCCTGACCCAGATCGGCCTGCCGTACGCGCAGGACGCGGCGGTCACGCGCCACCTGGCCGCCTTCCTGGCGCGCCAGGCCGGCGCCACCGCCGAGCTGCAGGGCTTCAATGGCCAGGTCAATCCGGAGCACACCTTCCTGCACCCGAGCGCGGTGCTGTTCAACGGCGGCGTGTTCAAGTCCGACATCCTGGCGCAGCGCGTGATGGACACCATCAACGACTGGCTGTACATGGAAGGCGCGGAACCGGCACGCATGCTCGAAGGCGCCGACCTCGACCTGGCCGTGGCCCGCGGCGCCGCCTACTACAACTATGCACGCCGTGGCGGCGGCGTGCGCATCCGCGGCGGCACGGCGCGTTCCTACTACGTCGGCGTGGAATCGTCGATGCCGGCCATCCCCGGCATGGAACCGCCGATCACGGCCCTGTGCGTGGCGCCGTTCGGCATGGAAGAAGGCAGCGAGCTGGAACTGCCGGGCCAGGAATTCGGCCTGGTGGTGGGCGAGCCGGTCGCTTTCCGCTTCTTCGGCTCGACCACCCGGCGCCAGGACCGCATCGGCGACGTGCTCGAGTTCTGGGGCCCGGACGAGCTGCAGGAGCTGAACGAGATCCACGCCGACCTGCCGGCCGAAGGCCGCACGCCGGGCGACGTGGTGCAGGTCAAGCTGCATGCGCTGGCCACCGAATCCGGCACGCTGGAACTGGTCGCGGTCTCGCGCGAGGGACAGCGCTGGAAGGTGGAGTTCGACGTCCGCAACGCGCCTGACGCCCAGTAACCCAGAGTGGACGCATCCACTTATCTCGTCGGCATCGACCTCGGCACCACCAACACGGTGCTGGCGTATGCCGCCCCGGGTGCCGCCGAGGTCGAGACCTTCGCGGTCGACCAGCTGGTGGCGCCCGGCGAAGTGACCCCGGCGCCGCTGCTGCCCTCGGTACGCTACCACCCGGCCGAGGGCGAACTCGCGCCCGGCGAGCTGCAGCTGCCGTGGCAGCCGGCCGACCCGGCCGGCATCCGCGATGCCGTGGTCGGCCGCCTGGCGCGCGTATTGGGTGCGCAGACGCCCGGTCGGTTAGTTGCGTCTGCCAAGAGCTGGCTGTCCCACCCCGGCGTCGACCGCACAGCGCCCATCCTGCCCTGGGGCGCGCCCGACGAGGTCCCGAAAATTTCGCCGCTGGCCGCCAGCGCCGGCTACCTGTCTTATCTGCGCGCGGCCTGGAATGCGCGCTTCCCCACTCACCCGCTGCAGGACCAGCGCATCGTCCTGACAATTCCCGCTTCCTTCGACGAAGGCGCGCGCGCGCTGACGCTGGAAGCCGCCAGGCTGGCCGGCCTGCCGCACCTGCGCCTGCTGGAAGAACCGCAGGCGGCGCTGTACGACTGGCTGTATCGGCACCGCGCATCGCTGCACGAGGAACTGGCCGGATCGCGCCTGGTCCTGGTGGCCGACGTCGGCGGCGGCACCACCGACTTCAGCCTGGTCAAGGTCGAGCTGATCGACGGCGAACCGGCGCTTACCCGCATCGGCGTCGGCAACCATCTGATCCTGGGCGGCGACAACATGGACCTGGCCCTGGCCCACCTGGCCGAAGCGCGGCTCGGCGGCGCCGACGGCCAGCGCCTGTCCAGCGTGCGCCTGGCTCAATTGACGGAGCGCTGCCGCGCCGCCAAGGAGCAGCTGCTCGCAGCGGACGCGCCCGAGCAGGTCGGCGTGACCCTGCTCGGCGCCGGTTCGCGCCTGATCGGCGCCAGCCGCACGGCCCAGCTGACGCGCGCGGACGTGCAGGCCATCGTGCTGGACGGCTTCTTCCCGCTGAACCCGGCACAGGAAACGGCCCAGCGCGCGCGTGCCGGCATCGTCGAATTCGGCCTGCCCTATGCCAGCGACCCGGCCGTCACGCGCCACCTGGCCGGCTTCCTGCGCCAGCACGCGCAGGCGGCGCGCGAGGCGCTGGGCCTGCCGCCCGGCGATGATGCGGCGCTGCCGGTGCCGGACACCCTTCTGCTCAACGGCGGCGTGTTCCGCGGCGCAGCCCTGGCCCGGCGCCTGGCCGAGGTGCTCACGGGCTGGCGCGGCGCGCCGGTGCGCGTGCTGCACAACCTCGACCCGGACGTGGCCGTGGCACGCGGCGCGGTCGCCTATTCGCTGGCGCGCCAAGGCGCCGCACCGGCCATCGAGAGCGGCTCGGCACGCACGTATTACCTGCTGCTGGACGACAAGCCCCACGAGGACAAACTGCGCGCCGTCTGCATCCTGCCGCGCGGCGCCGCCGCCGGCAGCGAGGTGCTGCTGTCGGAACGCAGCTTTGCGCTGCGCCTGGGACGGCCGGTGCGCTTCCACCTGGTGTCGTCGGTGAGCGCCGCGGCGCAGGCCGGCGACCTGGTCGACCTCGATCCGCTCGAGGTGGTGCGCCTGCCGGCGATTGCCACCGTGCTGCGCGCGCGCGACACGGCCGTACGCGCCGGCGCGGGGTCGAGTATGGCGGCGAGTGAGATTCCGGTGCAGCTGGCCGCCTCGCTGTCCGAGGTGGGCACGCTGGACATGCATTGCGTGGCCGAAGACGGCAGCGGCCAGCGCTGGCGGCTGGAATTCCAGCTGCGCGCGCAGGACGACGCCGATCCGCCCGAAGGCGCGGACGACGCTGCCCTGCCGCCGCGCCTGGACGAGGCCCTGGGCCACATCGACCGCATCTTCGGCAGCCGCAACCAGCAGGTCGACGCGCGCGAAGTGCGCCAGCTGCGCGCCACGCTCGAGCACCTGCTGGGCAGCCGCGAGCGCTGGGAAACGCCGCTGCTGCGGCGCCTGTTCGACGCGCTGATGGAACGGGCCAAGGGGCGGCGCCGATCGCCCGAACACGAACGCGCCTGGCTCAACCTGGCAGGCTGGTGCCTGCGCCCCGGCTTCGGCCATCCGCTCGACGAATGGCGCATCGAGCAGCTGTGGGCACTGTTCCCGGCCGGCGTCCAGTATCACAAGGACAGTCAAGTGCGCGCCGAATGGTGGACGCTGTGGCGGCGCGTGGCAGGCGGCCTCTCCACCGAAGCGCAACTGCGCCTGCTCGACGACTTCGCCTTCAACCTGCAGGCCGAGCCGGCTGAACGGGCCAAGCGCCCGGTCACGCTGGTCGACGGCAGCGAGGACGACATGCTGCGCCTGGGCGCCTCGCTGGAACGCATCCCGTCGGCCTACAAGGCCGAGATCGGCGACTGGATGGTGGGAAGAATCATGGCGATCCCGCCGGCCCCGAAGCCGGACCCGAAAGCCGCCGCCACCTACGCGCGCTACCTGTGGGCGCTGGCCCGCGTCGGCACGCGCCAGTCGCTGCACGGCAGCGCGCACGAAGTGGCGCCGCCGGACGCCGCCGCACGCTGGCTCGGCGAACTGCTGAAACTGGACTGGAAACGCATCGAGCCGGCCGGCTTTGCCGCCGCCCACATCGCGCGCAAGACCGGCGACCGCTCGCGCGATATCGATGCGGAACTGAGTGACGCGCCCCTGCGCGAACAGGTGCTGCAGAAGCTGGCCGCCAGCGGCGCGCCGGCCAACTGGAGCGCGATGGTGCGCGAGGTGGTGGAACTCGACCAGGCCAGCGCCACGCGCATGTTCGGCGATGCGCTGCCGCCGGGTTTGAAACTGCTGCGCTGATCACAATCGGAATGACGCCATGCTGAAGAAAACCGCCCTCCTGTCCCTGCTCCTGGCCTGCTCCCTGCAGGCGATGGCACAGTCCCAGAACGTCAAGGCATACAACCTCGGCGTCGAAGCCTATCGCGCGAAGAATTACACCGAAGCCCGTCAGTACTGGACCAAGGCCGTCGAACAAGGCGTTTCGTATGCCTACAACAATCTTGGTTATCTGCTATTCAACGGACTGGGCGGGGACACCGATGCGGTCCGCGCCGTTGCACTATGGCGCGATGCCTCGGCAACAGGAAATCCGGAATCGCAATGGCACCTGGCCTCCGCCTATGAAGAAGGCAAAGGCACGCTGCACAACAAGATCGAAGCCTATGCCTGGTATCGCTGCGCACAGGCTGCATATCGTGCCCAGGCCACCATCGACCACGACGATGCCACGATCACGCGTGACATCGACGCATCGGTAGCGCGCTTGCGGGATGCAATCCCGGAAGCCCAGCGCAAGCTTGCCGAAGACCTCGCCGTGATCTACATCACCTTGTACGCGACCGCCGGCGCTAGCCGTTGACCACCCAGTCCACGAATTCCTGCGCCAGTCCCGGCGGATTCGCTGCCGCCGTCTGCATGGCAATCTGGTCGTAGTATTCCAGTTCGTGCACGATGATCGGCACGGGATGCCCGAACCGCGCCTCGATGGCCCCGGACGCATGCAAGGCCTGGGCAATCCGTACGCAAGCGTCGACAAAATACGCCGTGATCCTGTCGGCGACCTGCATGCAGCGTTCGAAGTCGCCCGCTTCCTCTTCATCCGAATACCAGAGCCCCTCGGCCTTGAGGGCTTGCTCCAATAGCTGCCTGCCTGCCGTCCCGGGCTCGCCGATGAAGGCCAGTTCGTTTTGCAGCCAGAACGCGAAATTCCACTTCGCCTCGGCCGCATCGGACGCAGCCGACGCTGTGGATGCCGCCACCTGCGCACGCGTGTTATAGCCGAGCTGCAGCCAGGGATAGCGCGGATCGCCGTCGACATCGTCCACGAAGAAGGACAGCGCATAAATATCCGGCACGGCCGCGGCATCGATGCCGGCCAGGGCATTGCTTATCTCAGTGCAGGCAAACTTTTCGAAATCATTCATCGGGTTTGATGTTCCGGCCAGTGCAGTATTGACATAAGGAAAATTAATATTAACAAGAGCTTAGGCTTCAACAAAGTGATTTGTGGTTTATTCGGCCGCGCCATCACAAATTGTGCGCTTAACCCTTGCGCTGGGGCAACTACTTCTGCAATCATTTGCAGCAATGCAGTAAAGCAACATGCAGTAAAGAAATAATTTGTGCCAGCAATCATTGCCGTATCCAAGACGGCACTGCTCTGTTTGCCCCCTGACGATGAACACATTCACTACGGAGCGCCGCGTGATCCGCCAACGCCCCTTGCACTTCTATTACCCACTGTTCATGGCACTGGCCGCCGCCTGCGCCATCGTGCCGCTGGCCGGCTGGCAATGGCACGGCTGGCTGATCGCTGCCGCGCTGCTGGCGGCAGGCGCCGCCGCCGCCGTGTTGGCGCCGGCCGCCGCTGCGGGCGCCGCTGCCTCGCCGGACGATTATCTGGCCAGCCGCCGCCACTTCGGCGAGCAGGTGGCCACGGTGTGGGCTTCGCATATCAACGCTTCGCGCACCCAGATGGAAACCGCGGTGGTGGCGCTGGTCGGGCGCTTTTCCAGCATCGTCATGAAGCTGGAGCAGGCGCTGGCCGCGTCCGGCGCGGCGCGCAGCCATGAAGGCGGCAGCATCGTCGAGGTGTTCGCCGCCAGCGAGAAGGAATTGCGTTCGCTGCTCGACATGCTGGCCGGCGCCGCCGCCAGCAAGCAGCAGATGCTGCACAAGATCGAAGGCCTGCAGGAGATCACGGTCCAGCTGCAAAAGATGGCGGCCGACGTCGCCAGCATCGCCTGGCAGACCAACCTGCTGGCGCTGAATGCCGCGATCGAGGCAGCGCGCGCCGGCGAGGCGGGACGCGGCTTCGCCGTCGTCGCGGGCGAGGTGCGCATGCTGTCCAACCGCTCCGCCGACATCGGCAAGCAGATCGCCCAGCAGGTCGGCCAGATCAGCGCCGCGATCGGCGCCACCTCGCAGGCCGCAGGCGAATCCAGCCGCGAGGAAAACCGCGCCGCGCAGGCGTCCGAAGCCGTGATCGGCAAGGTGCTGTCCTCGTTCCGCGGCATCACCGATGCGCTGGTCGAGTCGTCCGACCTGCTGCAGCGCGAAAGCAGCGGCATCCAGGCCGAAGTGTCGGACGCGCTGATGCAGTTGCAGTTCCAGGACCGCGTCAGCCAGATCCTGTCGCACGTCCAGCAGAACATCGCGCGCCTGCCGTCCTACCTCGATGAACACGCGCAGCGCACCGGCGCCGCACTGCCGCCGCTCGACCCACGCGGGCTGCTGGCCGAACTGGAAAGCACCTACGCGATGGCCGAAGAACGCACGCTGCACGGACGCGACACCCTGCCGCAGCCGCAGAAACAGCAGCACCAGCAGGCTGAAGAACTCACCTTTTTCTAGGAACAAGCATGGCAAAAACCATTATGGTGGTGGACGATTCGATCTCGATCCGCCAGGTCGTCGGCATCGCACTCAAGCAGGCCGGCTATGACGTCTTCGAAGCCAGCGACGGCAAGGACGCGCTGGCCAAGCTGACCGGCCAGAAGGTCAACCTGATCATCAGCGACGTCAACATGCCGAACATGGACGGCATCAGCTTCGTGCGCGAACTGAAGACCCGCCCCGCCTACAAGTTCACGCCGGTGCTGATGCTCACCACCGAATCGCAGGAAGACAAGAAGGAACAAGGCAAGGCCGCCGGTGCCCGCGCCTGGATGGTCAAGCCGTTCAAGCCCGAGGCGCTGCTGGCCGCCGTCCAGAAACTGACCATGGCCTGAGCGGCCGTTTCCGCATTCTGCCGCCGGCGCAGGCCGGCTTTCCCGGAGAACTCATGAGTATTGGCGAACCAGGCCAAGGGACCGCTGCATGCCTGGCGGTCGAAGGCGAGCTGACGATCTATCGCGCCGCGGAGCTCAAGCCCGCGCTGCTGGACGCCGTGCGCGCGTCCGCTGCACCAGCGCTCGACCTGTCCGCCGTCACCGAATTCGACAGCGCCGGCCTGCAGCTGCTGCTGGTGGCGCGGCGCGAAGCGCAGCGCCTGGGCAAGCCGCTGCACGTGGCCGGCGCCAGTCCCGCCGTGCGCGAGGTGTTCACGCTGCTCGGTATCGACTTCGAAGGAGCGCCGGCATGAATCTGGACCAGGTGATGCACACCTTCATTGCCGAGAGCCGCGAGCTGCTCGAGCAGATGGAGAACGCGCTGCTGGCCGTGGGCCGCGATGGCGCGGACGCGGATAACGAGGACGGGATCAATGCGATCTTCCGCGCCGCCCACACGATCAAGGGCTCGGCCGGCATGTTCGGCCTCGACCCGCTGGTCGACTTCACCCACGTCGCCGAGAGCGTCCTGGACAAGGTGCGCGACGGCGCCGTTGCGGTCGGCGACGACCTGGTGACGCTGCTGCTGGCCTGCTGTGACCATATCGGCACGCTGGTCGACGCGGTGGAAGCCGGCACGCTCGACGGCGACACCCGGCTCAGTGCCGCCGGCGTACCGCTGGTCGCGGCGCTGCAGGCTTACCTGGACGGCCCGCAGGCCCAGGCGCCGGCAGCGGCTGCCGCTGCCGGCGCCGCTGTGTCCGAGACAGCGCCGGCCGCCCTGCAACAATGGACGATCTCGCTGCGCTTCGGCGCCGACACCATGCGCAACGGCATGGACCCGCTCTCCTTCATCCGCTATCTCGGCCAGCTGGGCAGCATCACCGGCATCGCCACGCTGGACGAGCGCCTGCCCGGCGCCGACGAATTCGATCCGGAATCCTGCTACCTCGGCTTCGAGATCGGCTTTGCCAGCAGCGCAGACCTGGCGACGATCGACGGCGTGTTCGACTTCGTGCGCGACGACTGCGAGATCGCCATCGCGGCGCAGGCCGCCCCCGAAGCCCCGGCCCCTGCACCGGAGCCGGCCCCGCTGGCAGCCGCAGCGGCCACCGACAGCGCCGACGCCGCGCTCGCGCCCGCGCGCCAGAGCCAGAAACAGGAAAAGCGCTCGGTACGCGTCGATGCCGACAAGCTGGACCGCCTGATCGACCTGGTCGGCGAATTGATCATCGCCGGCGCCAGCGCCAACCTGGTGGCGCGCCGCACCCAGATCGCCGAACTGCTCGAGTGCACCTCGACCCTGTCCGGCCTGGTCGAAGAGGTGCGCGACAGCGCGCTGCAGCTGCGCATGGTCAAGATCGGCGCCACCTTCAACCGCTTCCAGCGCGTGGTGCACGACGTCTCGCGCGAACTCGGCAAGGACATCCGCCTGCAGGTGAACGGCGAGGACGCGGAGCTGGACAAGACCGTCGTCGAAAAGATCGGCGACCCGCTGACCCACCTGGTGCGCAATGCGATGGACCACGGCATCGAGCCGGCCGACGTACGCGTCGCGCGGGGAAAACCGGCGCACGGCACGGTGGCGCTGAACGCCTACCACGAGTCGGGCAGCATCGTGATCGAAGTGTCCGACGACGGCGGCGGCTTGAAACGCGAACGCATCCTGGCCAAGGCGCTCGAACGCGGCCTGGCCGAGCCGGGCCGCGGCTACAGCGACAAGGAGATCTTCGGCATGATCTTCGAACCCGGCTTCTCGACCGCCGAGCAGGTGACCAACCTGTCCGGCCGCGGGGTCGGCATGGACGTCGTCAAGCGCAACATCCTGGCGCTGCGCGGTAGCGTCGACATCGCCAGCAGCGAAGGCGCCGGCACCACCGTCACCGTGCGCCTGCCGCTGACGCTGGCCATCATCAACGGCTTCCAGGTCGGCGTCGGCAAGTCGGTGTTCGTGATCCCGATGGAGATGGTCGAGGAATGCATCGAGTTCCGCGAGCCTGAAGGACAAGCGCCCGGCCATGACTACGTCGATTTGCGCGGCAGCCCGCTGCCCTTCGTGCGCCTGCGCGAACGCTTCCGCATCGGCGGGGCACCGGCGCGCCGGCGCAGCATCGTGGTGGTGAGCTACGGCAGCACCCGCGCCGGCCTGGTCGTCGACAGCCTGCTGGGCGAGTTCCAGACCGTGATCAAGCCGCTCGGCAAGGTGTTTGCCGGCGCGCGCTTCCTGTCCGGCTCCTCGATCCTCGGCAACGGCGACGTCGCGCTGATCCTCGACATGGCGGCGCTGCTGCACGACGTCGAGAACGAACACCAACTTTCAACACTATCTGACCTGGAGAGCCTCCGTGCTTAAGAACCTGAAAATCGGCATCCGCCTCGGCCTCGGCTTCGGCACCCTGCTGCTGCTGTTGCTGGCGATCGCCTTGCTTGGCATCGACCGCATGGCCTCGATGAACCGGGACACCGTCACGATCACGACCGACGCTTACCCGAAGGTCGTGCTGGCCAAGGACCTGATCCGCGACGCCGCCGACGTGCCGCGCCAGATGCGCGGCATGCTGCTGGCCGTCGACGAGGCCGAGGTCGAGCGCTATCGCAAGCAGACCGAGAAGGCGCGCGCGAACGTCCAGGCCGGCATCGCCGAGCTGACCAGGGTGGTGGCCAGCGACAGCGGCAAGAAGCTGCTGAAGGAGATCGTCGACACCAATGCGGCGCTGGAACCGATGTATGCCCAGTTCTACGGCATGATGCGCAGCGAGCGCCAGCGTGCCGCCGAGTACATCAGCAAGCAAGTGGTGCCGGCCGACCGCGCACTGACCGAGGCCGCCGGCGCACTGGCCAAGCACCAGGGCGACAAGATGGACGAACTGGCGCAGCAGGCCGCCCACACCTACGACGAGACGCGTCAGCAGGTGATCGGCATCACGGCCGGCGCGGCGCTGCTGGCCTTGCTGGTGGCGACCCTGATCACCCTGTCCGTCACCCGTCCGCTGCGCCAGGCGGTGCAGGCCGCCGACAGCCTGGCCGCCGGCGACCTGACCGTGGAGATCAAGGCGAACGGCCGCGACGAAGCCGGCCTGCTGCTGGCCGCGATGAAGAACATGGTGGAAAAACTGACCCACGTGGTCGGCGAAGTGAACGGCGGCGCACAGTCGCTGGCCTCGGCCTCCGAAGAAGTCAGCGCCACCGCGCAGTCGCTGTCGCAGGCGGCATCCGAGCAGGCGGCCGGCGTCGAGGAAACCAGCGCCTCGCTGGAACAGATGACGGCCTCGATTTCGCAGAATACCGAGAATGCCCGCGTCACCGACGGCATGGCGGCCCAGGCGGCGCGCGAAGCGGCCGAAGGCGGCGAAGCGGTGAAAGCCACCGTCACCGCGATGAAGAGAATCGCCAAGCAGATCGGCATCATCGACGACATCGCCTACCAGACCAACCTGCTGGCGCTGAACGCGGCGATCGAAGCGGCGCGCGCCGGTGAGCACGGCAAGGGCTTTGCGGTGGTGGCGGCCGAGGTGCGCAAGCTGGCCGAGCGCAGCCAGGTGGCGGCGCAGGAAATCGGCGAAGTCGCGACCAGCAGCGTCGAACTGGCCGAACACGCAGGCAGCCTGCTCGACCGCATGGTGCCGAACATCCGCAAGACCTCGGATCTGGTACAGGAAATCACGGCGGCCTCGGAAGAGCAGTCGTCCGGCGTCGGCCAGATCAATGCCGCCGTCGGCCAGATGAACCAGACCACGCAGATGAACGCATCCAGCTCGGAAGAGCTGGCGGCGACCGCCGAAGAAATGAGCAGCCAGGCCGAGCAGCTGCAACAGGCGATGGCTTTCTTCCGTCTTGCTACCGGCGGCACCACCCAGCCCCCTGCCCGCCGCGCGCCGCCGCTGCGCACGCCGCAAGCGCCGAAGCGCCCGAGCATCGCCATGCAGAACCCGGCTTTCGCTGCCGAAATCGGCCCCGACGAAAGCAATTTCACCCGCTTCTAACCTCTCATCGAGAATGCCATGTTACGGAACCTGAAAATCAGCGTGCGCCTGGGTCTGGCGTTCGGCATCAGCAGCCTGCTGCTGGTGGCCATCATCCTGCTCGGCATCAGCCGCCTGGCCGACGTCAGCGATAACGTCGACGACCTGGCCAAGGATAAGTATCCGAAAGTCGTGTGGAGCTACACCCTGATCGGCGACATCCAGCAGATCGCCCTGTCGATGCGCAACGTGACCATCGCCACCGATCCGGCCGTGGTGCGCCGCGAACTGGCCACGATCGACGGCGCCAAGGCCTCGATCGTCACCCACATCGACAAGCTCGAACAGCACATCACCTCGGCCAAGGGCAAGGAGCTGCTGCGCGGGATGCTGGAAGCGCGCACCCGCTACCGCGGCTTCCAGGAAGAGTTCATCCGCCTCGCCACCGAGGGCAAACAGGAAGAGGCACGCGCGCTGCTGGCCAACAAGATCGACGCCACCCAGGCCGCCTACATCGAATCGCTGCGCCAGCTGATCGACTACCAGAGCCATCTGATGGAAGCCTCGGGCCAGGAAGCCAACGCCGAATACCTGAGCGCGCGCCGCAGCATGACGCTGCTGGGCGCGGTGGCGGTCGCCTTCGCCATTGCCATGGCACTGTGGATCACGCTCTCGATCACGCGCCTGCTGGGCGGCGAGCCGGCCTACGCGGCCGACCTGCTCAAGCGCATCTCGGCGGGCGACCTGTCGGCCGATGTCGTCACCCGCAAGGGCGACAGCGACAGCATGCTGGCGGCCGTGGCCCAGATGGTCGGCAAGCTGCGCCAGGTGATCGCCGGCCAGCGCGCCGTGGTGGAAGCCGCCAACCGCGGCGACTTCGGCCAGCGCATCGACACCGCCGGCCTGCAGGGCTTCCAGAAGGACATGGGCGACGGCCTGAACCAGCTGGTCACCACCACCGGCGCCAGCATCGACGACGTGGTGCGCGTGATGTCGGCATTGGCCGAGGGCGACCTGACCAAGCGCATCGACAAGGATTACCAGGGCGCCTTCGCCAGGCTGAAGGACTATTCGAATTCGACCATGGACAAGCTGGCCCACGTGGTCGGTGAAGTGAACAGCGGCGCGCAGTCGCTGGCCTCGGCGTCCGAGGAAGTCAGCGCCACCGCGCAATCGCTGTCGCAGGCGGCGTCCGAGCAGGCGGCCGGGGTCGAGGAAACCAGCGCTTCGCTGGAACAGATGACGGCTTCGATTTCGCAGAACACCGAGAATGCCCGCGTCACCGACGGCATGGCGGCCCAGGCGGCGCGCGAAGCGGCCGAAGGCGGCGAAGCGGTCAAGGCCACCGTCACCGCGATGAAGCAAATCGCCAAGCAGATCGGCATCATCGACGACATCGCCTATCAAACCAATCTGCTGGCGCTGAACGCGGCGATCGAGGCGGCGCGCGCCGGCGAACACGGCAAGGGCTTTGCGGTGGTGGCGGCCGAGGTGCGCAAGCTGGCCGAGCGCAGCCAGGTGGCGGCGCAGGAAATCGGCGAAGTCGCGACCAGCAGCGTCGAACTGGCCGAACACGCAGGCGCCCTGCTCGACCGCATGGTGCCGAATATCCGCAAGACTTCCGACCTGGTGCAGGAAATCACGGCGGCCTCGGAAGAGCAGTCGTCCGGCGTCGGCCAGATCAACGCCGCCGTCGGCCAAATGAACCAGACCACCCAGATGAACGCGTCCAGCTCGGAAGAGCTGGCGGCAACCGCCGAAGAGATGAGCAGCCAGGCCGAGCAGCTGCAGCAGGCGATGGCCTTCTTCCGCGTCGCGCATGCAGCTCCGCGCGCGCGCCTGGCCGCCGTACCGCGCCAGGCGCCGGCGCGCCCGGCCCACCGCGGCAGCGGCGCCCTGCGCCTGGCCGACAGCTTCGCCGCCCAGGGCGAGCTGGACGAAACCAACTTCACCCATTTCTGACATGAACAGCGACATCGACAAGCACGCCAAGACCGACGCCAACGCGCCGGCGCAATACCTGACCTTCGTGCTGGGCGGCGAATCCTTCGGCATCGGCATCATGGCGGTCAAGGAGATCATCGAGTTCGGCAGCGTCACCGAGGTGCCGATGATGCCGGCATCGATCCGCGGCGTGATCAACCTGCGCGGCGCGGTGGTGCCGGTGATGGACCTGGCGGCGCGCTTCGGCCGTCCTCCGGCGGTGCCGGGCAAGCGCACCTGCATCGTCATCGTCGAGCTGGAAGTCGAGGGCGAGCGCCAGGTCACCGGCGTGGTCGTCGATGCGGTCAGCGCGGTGCTCGACATCCCGGCCGCCGAGATCGAACCGGCGCCCTCGTTCGGCACCCGCATCCGCAGCGACTTCATCGCCGGCATGGGCAAGGTGAACGGCAAGTTCGTGATCCTGCTGAACGTGGAACAGGTGCTCAGGCTCGAGGGCCTGACCGGCCTGGCCGGGAATGCGCCGAACGCCACCGACCTGGCCGCGGCCTGACGCATCGGCCCGACTGCGCCATGCAACAGCACACCATCAGCGGCAGCGAGTTCGCCAGCTTCCAGCGCTTCATCTTCGACATCGCCGGGATCACGATGTCCGATTCGAAAAAGGCGCTGGTCAGCGGGCGCCTGGCCAAGCGTTTGCAGCACTACGGCCTGCCGACCTACGACGCCTATTTCCGCCTGCTGAGCGACGGCGCCCATCCCGAGGAAGTGCAGCAGGCGGTCGATCTGCTCACCACCAACGAAACCTATTTCTTCCGCGAGGCGCGCCACTTCGACCTGCTGCGCCAGGCGGCGGAGAGCGCGCGCCCTTCCCTGCGCGCGGGGGCACCGTTCCGGGTCTGGAGCGCGGCCTGCTCGTCCGGCGAGGAGCCGTACAGCATCGCGATGGTGCTGGCCGACGTGCTGGGCGATGCACCCTGGGAGATCACGGCGTCCGACATCAGCACCCGCGTGCTGCAGCGTGCCCGCACCGGACACTACCCGATGGAGCGCGCCAGCCACCTGCCGCACGAGTACCTGCGCCGCTACTGCCTGAAAGGGATCCGCGAGCAGCAGGGCACGCTGCTGGTCGAGCGCGCGCTGCGCCAGCGCGTGCGCTTCCGCCAGGTCAACCTGAATACCGACCTGCCGGGGGATCTCGGCAGCTACGACGCCATCTTCCTGCGCAACGTGATGATCTACTTTAACGGCGATACCAAGCGCCAGGTGGTCGCGCGCGTCGTCGCGCGCCTGAAGCCGGGCGGCCATTTCATCATCGGCCACTCCGAGAGCCTGCAGGACATCAACGATACGCTGCAACCGGTGATGCCGTCGGTGTACCGCAAGCCGGGTTGAACGCATGCCGCTGAACGACATCAAGGTGCTGGTGGTGGACGACTCGGCCGTCGTACGCAAGGTGCTGGGCGCGATGCTGGAGAGCGCGCCCGGCATCCGCCTGCTGCACGCCGTGGCCGACCCGCTGCTGGCGATCGAGCGCATGAAGCAGCAGTGGCCGGACGTGATCGTGCTCGACGTCGAGATGCCGCGCATGGACGGCATCACCTTCCTCAAAAAGATCATGGCCGAGCGCCCGACGCCGGTCGTGATCTGCTCGACGCTGACCGACAAGGGTGCCGAGACCACGATGGCGGCGATGGCGGCCGGTGCGGTCTCCATCATCACCAAGCCCAAGCTGGGCCTGAAGGACTTCCTGACCGAGAGCGCCGACGAACTGGTGGCCGCGGTGCGCGCCGCCGCCCAGGTCAACGTGCGGCGCCTGGCCGCGCGCGCGGCCCTGCCGGCAGCGCCGGCGTCGGCGGCGAAACTGAGCGCCGACGCCATCCTGCCCCCGACCATGGAAACGCGGGCCCCGCTGCGCACCACCGAGCGGGTGGTCGCGATCGGCACCTCCACCGGCGGCACGCTGGCGCTGGAAGAAGTGCTGGCGGCGCTGCCGCGCGTGACGCCGGGCATCGTCATCGTCCAGCACATGCCGGAAAAATTCACCGCCGCGTTTGCCGAGCGGCTGAACAAGCTGTGCCAGATCGAGGTACGCGAGGCGCGCCACGGCGACCGCGTGCTGCCCGGCCGCGCGCTGATCGCCCCCGGCGGCCGCCACATGCTGCTGCGGCGCGACGGCGCCCAGTATTACGCCGACGTGATCGACGGCCCGCTGGTGAACCGCCACCGGCCCTCGGTGGACGTGCTGTTCCGCTCCGTGGCGCGCCAGGCCGGCGCCAATGCGCTCGGCATCATCATGACCGGCATGGGCGACGACGGCGCCGCCGGCCTGCTCGAGATGCGCAAGGCCGGCGCGCGCACCGTGGCCCAGGACGAGGACAGCTGCGTGGTCTACGGCATGCCCAAGGAAGCGGTGAAGCGCGGCGCGGTCGAAAAGAGCGTGCCCTTGACGTCGATCCACCGCGAAATCCTGCAGCAGCTGGCGGCGCGCTGAGCCCGGCGCGAGTTCCGCTTCCGGCAAGCCTGCCGATTTTCCGGCATCATCCTCTCCTCGATAGCATTCACACAAGGAGAAAACAATGTCCGGCAACAGCTCCAATCCCTTCACGCCCTACGTCCCGCCGCGCGTCTGGTCGCCCGCCACCCAGACCGGCGGCGCCTTCGCCAGCATCAACCGCCCGGTCGCCGGCGCCACCCACGAGCAGGAACTGCCGGTCGGCAAGCATCCGCTGCAACTGTACTCGCTCGGCACCCCGAACGGCCAGAAGGTCACCATCATGCTGGAAGAGCTGCTGGCGGCCGGCCATGGCGGCGCCGAGTACGATGCCTGGCTGATCAAGATTGGCGAAGGCGCCCAGTTCGGCAGCGGCTTCGTCGACATCAACCCGAATTCCAAGATCCCGGCGCTGCTCGACCGCAGCGGCGAGACCCCGGTGCGCGTGTTCGAATCCGGCTCGATCCTGGTCTACCTGGCCGAGAAGTTCGGCGCCTTCCTGCCGAAGGACCTGGTGGCGCGCACCGAAACCTTCAACTGGCTGATGTGGCAGATGGGTTCGGCGCCCTTCGTGGGCGGCGGCTTCGGCCACTTCTTCGCCTACGCGCCGGAAAAGCTGGAATACCCGATCAACCGCTACGCGATGGAAACCAAGCGCCAGCTCGACGTGCTGGACCGCCTGCTGGCCGAGCGCCGCTTCGTCGCCGGCGACGAGTACACCATCGCCGACATGGCGATCTGGCCCTGGTACGGCGGCCTGGTGCTGGGCGAACTGTACGGCGCCGCCGAGTTCCTGTCGGTGCACAACTACCAGCAGATCCGCCGCTGGGCCGATGAAGTCGCGGCCCGCCCGGCCGTCCAGCGCGGCCGCCGCGTGAACGGCGTGCGCGGCGACCCGGCGACCCAGGTGCCGGAGCGTCACGACGCGTCGGATCTGGATTGATCGTGTTTCCTGGCGTCTAGCGAACGCACCCTGATATCGATTGACGTTAGCATTTGTTCATTATCAGTCGATTATCAGGAGTACCAAGCAATGGATTCGCAAAACGACAAGCCCGACGGCAAAACGGACAACAAAGCGGACGAGAGCGTCCAATCCTCGCGCCGCCGCTTCGTCGGTACGGTGGCAGCCGGCATCGCCGGCGGCGCCGCCTTGGCCCCGGGCCTAGGCCAGGCGCAGGCAGGTGCCGCCGCCACCAACCCGCCCCGTCCACTGACGCCACCCCCGTATCCGAAGCCGCCGTTCCAGCGCCAGAAGCAGGAGTGGCCGGGCCTGGCCAGCAAGATGACGCCGCGTCCCGACCATGGCGAAACCACCTACCGCGGCAGCGGCCGCCTGACCGGGCGCCGCGCGCTGATCACCGGCGGCGATTCCGGCATGGGGCGCGCCGCCGCCATCGCCTATGCGCGCGAAGGCGCCGACGTCGCCATCAACTACCTGCCGGCCGAAGAACCCGATGCGCGCGAAGTCGCGGACCTGATCCGCCAGGCCGGCCGCAAGGCAGTGCTGATCCCTGGCGACCTGCGCGACGAGAACTTCTGCAAGAAACTGGTGGCCGACGCCGCACGCCAGCTCGGCGGGCTCGACATCCTGGTCAGCAATGCCGCGCGCCAGCAATCGCTGCCCTCCATCCTCGACCTGTCGACGGCCGAAATGGACCAGACCTTCAAGACCAACCTGTATGCGATGTTCTGGATCGTCAAGGCGGCGGTGCCGCTGATGCCGCAGGGGAGCAGCATCATCGTGACGGCCTCGGTGCAGGCCTACGATCCCTCGCCCAACCTGCTGGCGTATGCCTCGACCAAGGCGGCGCAGGTGGCGTTCGTGAAGGCACTGGCCAAGCAGCTGGCCGAAAAAGGCATCCGCGTGAACGCGGTGGCGCCGGGACCGATCTGGACGCCGCTGCAGGTGACCGGCGGCCAGACCCAGGAAGGGCTGGAGAAATTCGGCTCGGATTCGCCGCTGAAACGGCCGGGCCAGCCGGGCGAACTGGCCGGCGCCTACGTCAACCTGGCTTCAAGCGAATCGTCGTACACCACCGGCCAGGTGTATGGTGTGACCGGGGGCGCGGGCTTCCCGTAAGCCGTCTGGCAGCACAGCCGGTTGCGTTCAGCGGCGCAGCCGGCAGGCCGACGCCAGTTTTGCCAGCAGCGAAGCCAGCCATGAGCGGGTGGGTATCAGTTGGCCAAGCGGGCCGGCGTAGTTGCAGCGTGAATTAATCAGCATGTTGTCAAACTCCAATTTATTGTCAGAATAATCATGCTGCCCCGTGGCTTCCGTGCGCTACCTCGCATAACAAGAACTCAAGCATACGTGGCAGACGGCAGCGCGTGGTGACCGCACTCGGCCGTCCATTTGCACAATTGATCTGCCTCAAATGAATGAATTATTCAGGAGCAAGCCATGGGTTATTCGGAACGCGACAAATACGGCATGTACAAGGCCAGCAGCGGGAGTGCGGGCCCGGGTCCGGCGCTGATGGGCGCGGACACGCTGCTCGGCGAAAAAGTCGTCAACGCCTACGACATCGAGCTGGGCGACATCAGGGAAATCATGCTCGACATGCAGACCGGCCAGGTCGCCTACGCGGTGCTGGCCTTCGGCGGCTTCCTGGGCATGGGCGAAAAGCTGTTCGCCGTGCCCTGGCAGGCGCTGCACCTGGATACGGCGAATAAACGCTTCCTGCTGAACGTCGACAAGGACCGCCTCAAAACCGCGCCCGGCTTCGACAAGGACGCCTGGCCCGACATGGCCGACATGCAGTGGGCGAATTCGATCCACAGTTTCTATGGCACCGATCCGAACCGCCCGGGTGCGCCGACGCGGGCAGCCGGTGGCGTCACCCCGGCCGGCGGCGACCTCGCCCCGGACAGCGGCGCCAGCCTCGATCCGCGCGCCGGCAACCAGGGCGGCGACAGCGACATCAGCCGCATCCGCGGCAGCAATATCGGCTGAATCCGGCCCGGCGGGCATGCGCGGCATTACCTGGCGGGTAATCGCCGCGCCGGGCGCCGCGTCCCACAATGGTCTCCATTCACCACCACCGAAGGAGACCATCATGCAGCACGCTTCCAGCACCCACGCATCCGCCATCGCCGAACGCTACCTCGCCCTCTGGAACGAGCGCGACGGGGCCGCCCGCCGCACCCGGGTCGAGCAACTGTTCGCCCCCGGCGCCACCTATGCCGACCCGATGATGAAAGGCAGCGGCATCGACGGCATCGACAGCATGATCGACGCCGCCCAGCAGCAATTCCCCGGCCATCGCTTCACCCTGCACGGCAACCCGGACGGCCACGGCGACGTGGTCCGCTTTTCCTGGGCGCTGGGCGTGGATGGCGCCGCACCGGTCGCCCACGGCACCGACGTCGCCCAGGTCGACACCCAAGGCCGCCTGGTGCGGGTCACCGGCTTCCTCGATGCCGCTTGAGCCCGGCCGCGTCCGCGGTTACAGTGGACGCGGCTGAACGGGAGACCAGGATGGCGCAGGCGAGAACGGGGATGGCGGCCGATTATTTCCAGGACTTCGGCTCGGCGCTGCGCTACTGGCGCGCGCGGCGCGGTGTGAGCCAGCTGCGGCTGTCGCTCGACGGCGGCGTCTCGCAGCGCCACCTGAGCTTCCTGGAAAGCGGGCGCGCGCAGCCGAGCCGCGACCTGGTCATCAGGCTCGGCATCGTGCTCGACGTGCCGCTGCGCCAGCGCAATGCGATGCTGCTCGCCGCCGGCTTCGCGCCCGCCTACCAGGAGCGCAAGCTCTCCGATCCCGAACTGGCCAGCGTGATGCAGGCGCTCGACTTCATGCTGCGCCAGCAGGCGCCCTACCCGGCCCTCGTGGTCGACCGCCTGTGGAACCTGGTCATGCTCAACGAGCCCGCCGCCGGCATGATGCGCTGGCTGCAGGGCATGCCCGACGATGCGCCGATCCCGCGCGACGGCTCGCTCAACGTGCTGCGCCTGATGCTGGACCCGGCCCGCATGCGCCCGCACCTGCGCAACTGGGAAGCAGTGGGCGCCGACAGCCTGCTGTGGATCCAGCGCGAAGCCATGGCCGACGGTCCCGGCAGCGAGGCGGGCAAGCTGCTGGCAGAACTCTCGGCCCTGCCCGGCATGCCGGCAGCCGGCCATCTCCCCAACCTGGACCGGCGCGCCCTGCCCTTCCTGGCCCTGGAACTGGGGCGCGACGGCGTCGAACTGGGGCTGTTCACCACCATCACCACGCTCGGCACGCCGCACGACGTGACCGTGCACGAGCTGCGGCTGGAATCCTTCTTCCCGGCGGACGAGGCCAGTGCGCAGTGGTTCCGCCAGCGCTTCGGCTGATCCCGTTACCGGAAATACGGCGGCACGTTTGCCGCAATCTGCCTGAACTCGGCGTCGTCCAGCGGCAGCCGCAGGAAGGCGGCCCAGGCGTCGCGCGGACGCAGATTGCCGCCCTGCGCCGAATCGGTCCCGTACAGACATGCGCCGTGCCGATCTGGCGGATGCGCCGGGCCACCTCGGCCGCGTCGGCCGGCGCGATGTCGGGCGTGACGACCGAGGCCACGTCGAACCACAGGTTGCGCGTGCCGGCCTCGCGCCGTCCGGCCGCCTGCGCCAGCGTCGCCAGCACCGCGCGCGCCGGCGCATCGTCGAAGCCGGGGCCGCTGCCGGCCAGGTGCGCGACCTGCACCACGACGTCGGGCGCGGCCGGCATCAGCCGGTCGAGGAAGATGCGTGCCTGCGCCGCGCCGTAGGCACGCCCGTTGCGAATGTTGGCGCGCAGGTGCACCACGATCGCCATGCGCGCCGCATTCGCGGCGGCGAATACCCGGCGCAGTTTTTCCACATGGGCCGGATCGTCGAGCTGCACGTCCGCATTTCCGAAATGCAGCTTGATGCCGTGCTTCAGGCCGGGCAGCCCGGCGCAGCGCTTCAGCTCCGCCAGCGCGTACGCCTTGAGCGGATTGAAGCCGCACAAGGCGACCAGGCGGCCGGGATAGCGCGCCGCCTGGGCCGCGGTCCAGTCGTTTTCGGCGCGCACGCGGGCGAGCTCGTCGCTCAACTGGAAACGCGGGCTGCCGAACATGTAGGCCGTCGACAGCAGCACCCCCTTGCGGATGCCGGCGGCGTCGAGCAGCGCCACCACGTCTTTCGCATCGAGCGGTTGCAGCCCGGCACCTGGCCCCGCCAGCGCAATGGCTTGTGCGCTGAAGACGTGCTGGTGGAAGTCGCCCGCGGGCACCGGCTCGGGCGCAGCGGCCCTGGCCGCCGTCATCAGGAACAGCGCCGCCAGCGCGGCGAGGCAGCGTGCATGGATTCTCATACGGGTCACCTCCTGTGGCTAGAATACGCTTGACTTAGAGTGCACTCCAACTTTCATCATGCAGCCATGACCAGTCACGCGATCTCGATCGGCACCCTGTCCCGCCTCAGCGGCATCTCGGCCCACACCCTGCGCTTCTACGAAAAGCAGGGCATATTGCAACCGGTGGGCCGCGCCGGCAACGGCCACCGCCGCTTCCGCCAGCAGGACCTGCTCTGGCTCGAGTTCGTCGTGCGCCTCAAGCGTACCGGCATGCCGCTGGCGCAGATCAGGCAATACGCCGATCTGCGCGCCGACGGCGACCCGACGCTGCCGGCGCGGCTTGCGATGCTCGAGCTCCACCGCGAACGCCTGGCCAGCACCATCGATGAGCTCAATGCATGCGCCGCCGCCCTCGAGGACAAGATCGCCTTCTACCGGCAGATGATCGACGCGGCGCCGGCGCCGGACCAGGAGATGCACCATGCAAGAGAAAGCTGAAACGAGCGCCCGCTACCAGCGCGGCTGGGACAAACTGCGCGAGATCGACGGCAGCGCCGGCGAAAAGGTGGTGGCGGCGCTGGCCGGCATCGCGCCCGACTTCGCCACCTACCTGGTCGAATTCCCGTTCGGCGACATCTATTCCCGCCCGGGACTCGACCTGAAGGCGCGTGAGATCGGCGTGGTGGCCGCGCTGACCGCGCTCGGCAACGCGGCGCCGCAATTGAAGGTGCACATCCACGGCGCGCTGAACGTCGGCTGGACGCGCGCCGAGGTAATCGAGATGATCATGCAGGTGGCCGTGTATGCCGGCTTTCCAGCGGCGCTGAACGGCCTGTTTGCGGCGAAGGAGGTGTTTGCCGAGCTGGATGCCGACGCTTCCACAAAACCGCAGTGATCCTTCGATAATGCCGCAACCCGGACAGCACGGCCTGCCCTAGACTTGGCGTTCATTATTGCCGAGACAAGGGCCATGCATATTGAACACATCCGTTTCGACAAGGTCTTCGACGTGCAGGCCCGCACCTTCAGCTTCACGAGCGCGGGCAAGAACCGCTACGGCGTCGTACTGCCGGGCCGTATCGTGCCGTATGAAGGCGCGACCTGTGCGGTCGCGCTGGAGCGGCCTGACGACTGGTCGAGGGTGCTCGGCTGGCGCGAACTCGGCACGCAGGAAGTCTTCGTCCCGGGGCATGGCCTGACCGCGCGCTCGGCCTTCTTCGAGGCAGCTGGAATGCTGCTCTATGTGATCCTGCAGGGCGGCATCGGTTTTCTGACCCCGTGGCTGCTGCTCCCGCTCCCTTTCGTGTTCGTCTGGCGGCTGATGCTGAAGCGGCGCCGCAACAGCACGCTGCGCCAGTTCCTGCTGGCGCAGCCCTGAAGCGCCGCATCAGCGCAGCATCGACTCCCACACCTTCTGCAGGCGCTTGCTCGACACCGGCATCGGCGTGCGCAGCTCCTGCGCGAACAGCGATACGCGCAGCTCTTCCAGCATCCAGCGGAACTCGATCATGCGCGGATCGATGTTCTTCAGCGGCTGGTTCTTCACCGTGCGCTGGAACTGGCTGGCGGCGGTCTGCCACTCGGCCATCAGCTGGGCGTCGCGCGAGGCGTTGGTGCGCAGCTTCTCGAGGCGGATGTTCATCGCCTTCAGGTAGCGCGGGAAGTGCGACAGCTGGGTGTACTCGGTCTCGGCGACGAAACGCTTGTGCACCAGGCCCTGCAACTGCGCCTGCATGTCGGCCGCCACCGCCGGCGGCAAGCCCTGCAGCTTCTTCGGCAAGCCGTGGAATTCGGCCAGGATCGACCCCACCAGGCGCGCCACTTCGTTGATCAGGAGCCCGAGGCGGCCCTTGCCTTCGTCCTTGCGCTTGTTGAACGACGCCGCGTCGTGCGGCAGCGGGTCCTGCATGCAGGCGATGTCGATCGCCTTGTTGACGATCTGCTCGCGCAGTTCGTCCGGCGAGCCGACCGACATGAACTGCATGCCCATCTGCTGCAGGCCCGGCACGTTCTTCTCGGCGAACTTCAGCTGCTCCTTGAACTGCAGCGCGAACAGGCGGCGCAGGCCGATGCGGTGGGTGCGCGCCGCTACATTCGGGTCGTCGAACACTTCCAGGTCGCACGAATTGCCCTTGTCGACCAGGGCCGGGAAGCCGATCAGGGTCAGCTTGCCCTGGTTGATTTCCAGGAGTTCGGGCAGTTCGCCGAAGGTCCAGCTGGTGATGTTGGTATGCTGGCTGACGGCCGGCGCTTTCTGCTCTCGCGCAGGCGCTGCCGGTGCATTCGCCTTGCCTTTCGGGGCATCCGCGCCTGCGGCGGCCGCGCCGACGGCGGCCGGCGCAGGCTTGCCGAACGCCGCCTGCACCGTGCTGGCGGATGCCGGGGTCTGCTCGGCCATGCGCTGGAAGCTCTGGCGCGCCTGCCCGCCCAGCTCCGCCTGCAGCGTCGCCAGGTTGCGGCCCATGTCGAGCTGGCGGCCATGCTCGTCGACCACCTTGAAATTCATGAACAGGTGGGCCGGCAGGGTCTCCAGCTTGAAGTCGGTGGTGAGCACGCGCGCGCTGGTGTGCTGGTGGATGTCGGCGATCAGCGCGTCGACCAGGTCGCCGCGGCCGAAGCGCACCGGGTCCTGGTTGCGCTCGAAGAAGCCGGCCGCGTAGTCCGGCAGCGGCACGCAGTGGCGGCGCAGCTTCTGCGGCAGCGATTTCAACAGCAGCTGCACCTTCTCCTTCAGCATACCCGGCACCAGCCAGCCGGCGCGTTCGCGCGGGATCTGGTTCAGCGCGAACAGCGGCACCGTCAAGGTCACGCCATCGCGCGGACTGCCCGGCTCGAAGTGATAGGTCAGCGCCATCTCGATGCCGGTGACGTTCATCGTCTTCGGGAACAGCTCGGTGGTGACGCCGGCCGCCTCGTGGCGCATCAGTTCTTCGCGCACCAGGTAGAGCAGCTTGGGGTTGTCGCGCGAAGCATCCTTGTACCACTTCTCGAAACCGGCGCCGTTGACGATGTCCGCCGGGATCTGCTGGTCGTAGAAGGCGGCGATCAGCTGGTCGTCGACCAGCACGTCGAGGCGGCGCGACTTGTGTTCGAGGTTCTCGATCTCGCGCACCAGCTTGTGGTTGTGGGCGAAGAACGGCGCGCGCGTCTCGTAGTCGCCGGCGACCAGCGCGTCGCGGATGAAGATCTCGCGCGCTTCCGCCGGGTTGTGCAGCGCATAGTTGATGCGGCGCTGGCTGTAGACGACGATGCCATACAAAGTTGCGCGTTCCGCCGCCGTGACTTGCGCGCTGCGCTTTTCCCAGCGCGGTTCGCCCCACGATTTCTTCAGCAGGTGGCCGCCGATCTTCTCGATCCACTCGGGCTGGATCTGGGCCACGCAGCGCGCGTACAGGCGCGCCGTTTCGACCAGCTCGGCCGCCATCACCCACTTGCCGGCCTTTTTACCCAGCGAGGAACCGGGCCAGATGTGGAACTTGATGCCGCGCGCGCCAAGGTAGCCGCCGCCGGATTGCGCGGCGCGGGACGCGGTTGCGCCCTCCTCTTCGATCTTGTAGCCGATGTTCCCCAGCAGGCCGGTCAACAGCGCCAGGTGCACCTGGTCGTAAGTGGCCGGCAGCTCGTTCAGGCGCCAGCCCTGCTCGCGCACGATGGTCAGCAGCTGCGAATGCACGTCGCGCCACTCGCGCAGGCGCACCTGCGACAGGAAGTTCTCGCGGCAGTTTTCCTGCAGCTGGCGGTTGGTCTTCTTGTGCTCGATGGCGTCCTCGAACCAGCGCCAGATCTTCACGAAGCTCAGGAACTCGCTCTTCTCGTCGGCGAACTTCTTGTGCTTCTCGTCGGCCTGCTGCTGGTATTCCATGGGCCGGTCGCGCGGGTCCTGCACCGACAGCGCCGAGGCGATGATCAGCATCTCGGTCAGGCTGTTGTTGTCGACGGCGGCCAGGATCATGCGGCCGACGCGCGGGTCGAGCGGCAGCTTGGCCAGCTTGCGTCCCATCGCGGTGAGCTGGTTGTTGTCGTCGACCGCGCCCAGTTCCTGCAGCAGCTGGTAGCCGTCGGCAATCGCCCGGCCCTGCGGCGACTCGACGAACGGGAAGGTCTCCACATCCGTCAGGTGCAGCGACTTCATGCGCAGGATGACCGCGGCGAGCGACGAACGCAGGATTTCCGGCTCGGTGAACTTGGGGCGCTGCAGGAAATCGTCTTCCTCGTACAGGCGGATGCAGACGCCGTCGGCCACGCGGCCGCAGCGGCCGGCGCGCTGGTTGGCAGCCGACTGCGCGATCGCCTCGACTTGAAGCTGCTCGACCTTGTTGCGGAAGCTGTAGCGTTTTACACGCGCCAGGCCGGAGTCGACCACGTAGCGGATGCCGGGTACGGTCAGCGAGGTCTCGGCCACGTTGGTGGCCAGTACGATGCGGCGCGCGTTGGTGGTGCGGAACACGCGGTCCTGTTCCTCGACCGACAGGCGCGCGAACAGCGGCAGGATCTCGACGTGCGGCGGATGCTGCTTGCGCAGCGCCTCGGCGCAATCGCGGATCTCGCGTTCGCCCGGCAGGAAGACCAGCACGTCGCCGGAGCCCAGGCGGCACAGTTCATCGACGCCGTCGACCACCGCATCGATCAGGTCACGCTTCTCGCGCGCGGCCTGGGCCTTGTTGGTGGGTTTGTCGCCGCCACCGGTCGGCGCAGCAACCGGGTCGCGGTCCACCGGACGATAACGCACCTCGACCTTGTACAGGCGGCCCGACACCTCGATGACCGGCACCGGTTTCTCGGGCGTGCCGAAATGGCGCGCGAAGCGCTCGGCATCGATCGTCGCCGAGGTGATGATGATCTTCAGGTCGGGCCGGCGCGGCAGGATCTGCTTCAGGTAGCCGAGCAGGAAGTCGATGTTCAGGCTGCGCTCGTGCGCCTCGTCGATGATGATGGTGTCGTAGGCACGCAGCAGCGGGTCGGTCTGGGTTTCGGCCAGCAGGATACCGTCGGTCATCAGCTTGACCCAGGCGCCCGGCTGCAGCGTGTCGTTGAAGCGCACCTTGTAGCCGACGTGCTCGCCCAGCGGCGTGCCCAGTTCGTGCGCGATGCGCTTGGCGGTCGACGATGCCGCGATCCGGCGCGGCTGGGTGTGGCCGATCAGGCCCTTCTCGCCGCGGCCGAGTTCCAGGCAGATCTTGGGCAGCTGGGTGGTCTTGCCGGAACCGGTCTCGCCGGACACGATGATGACCTGGTGTTTGGTGAGGGCTTCGGCGATTTCCTGGCGCCGTCCGGAGACCGGCAGGTCTTCCGGGAAGGTGATCGCGGGCAGCGGCGTGCGCAGTGGCGCCGCGCGTTCGCCGCCGTCGCGCGGCGGACGTTCGCCGCGCGGGCGCCGTTCGCCCTCGCCCGGCTTGCGCGGCTGCTGGCGCTCGCCGTTCTGCGGCGCCGGGGTGGCAGGCAGCTTGACCCTGGCTTCGGCCAGCGCACTGGCCAGCGCGCCTTCGCGCGCCTGCGGACGCGCGCCGCCCTGGCCTCGATTGCGATGACCGTCCTGCGCACCATGACGCCCGTCACCTTCGCCCGCTTCGCGGTGCGGACGTTCCGGCTTCGCCTGCAGCTCGTTCGTGCGCGTCAAAGGCGCACGCGTCTCGCCCTGGCGCGACGGGGTGGCATTCGGTTCGGAAGTTGCTGCGCGCGCCGGGCTCGGCGAAGGCTTGTTACTCTGTTCTGACATTGATTTTTACAAGGAATTTGGTGCGCAAGTCGCGCAGCCAATTATAATGCGGCAAATGGAAAACCCTACCCAATTCGTCCAGTGGCTGCGCTCGGTCGCGCCGTATATTCATGCGTTCGGCGGCAAGACTTTCGTCGTCGC
>Ga0308160_10000831_pt1 | contig 50212 bp, 40 predicted proteins | sample PhyFR1_FD_201036 | JGI IMG/M metagenome (GOLD analysis project Ga0308160, IMG submission 201036) | Phyllosphere microbial communities from UC Gill Tract Community Farm, Albany, California, United States - DLSLF.R1 | ecosystem: Host-associated > Plants > Phyllosphere > Unclassified | place: USA...
TGGGAGCCCCTCGGGGTAGATCGCCGCGCTCGACACGTAGAGCAGCTCGGGGACACCGGCGTCGATCGCGCCTCGGATGACCGAGGTGTCGATCAGGAGGTTGTCGAGCAGGAAGTCGGTGGGGCGCTGCAGCTTCGCCTGGATGCCGGCGACCTTCGCTGCGGTGTGCACGATCGCGTCCGGCGCCGTCCGACCGATGAGGGCTGCGACGGCGGCGCGATCGGTGAGGTCGGCGTCCGCGCGCGTCGCCACGATCAGTTCGTCGGCGGCGCGGAGCGTGGGCCAGACTTCGGCGATGCTCGAACCGAGCATGCCGGCACCACCGGTGAGGAGGACGCGCACCGCGCCTAGACCTCCGCGGTGTCGATGTAGGGCTTGCCGGACGCCTCGAGTTCGGCGACGTCGGAGTCGACCATGATCTGCGCGAGCCGCGGCGGGAGCACCTTCGGGGTCCAGCCGAGGACGGACTCGGCCTTCGCGTAGTCGCCGATCAGCGCGTCGACCTCGGTGGGGCGGAGGTAGCGCTCGTCGAACTTGACGTACTGCTCCCAGTCGAGGTCGAGCCGCTCGAAGGAGAACTGCAGGAAGTCCTTGACCGTGTACGCCGTGTTGGTGGCGAGCACGAAGTCGGTCGGCTCGTCGGCCTGCAGCATCCGCCACATGCCCTCGACGTAGTCGGGCGCGTAGCCCCAGTCTCGGACGGCGTCGAGGTTGCCCATGTAGAGGAAGTCCTGCCGACCGGCGGCGATCCGCGCAGCGGCGCGCGTGATCTTGCGGGTCACGAAGGTGCCACCGCGTCGCGGCGACTCGTGGTTGAACAGGATGCCGTTGACCGCGAACATGCCGTAGGCCTCGCGGTAGTTCCGGGTGATCCAGTAGGAGTAGACCTTCGCGACGCCGTAGGGCGAACGCGGGTAGAAGGGGGTCTCCTCGTTCTGCGGCGGCGGCGTCGCACCGAACATCTCGGAGCTCGAGGCCTGGTAGAAGCGGCAGTGCAGACCGATCTGGCGGATGGCCTCGAGCAACCGGACCGTCCCGATGCCGGTCGTGTCGCCCGTGTACTCGGGCTCGTCGAAGCTCACGCGCACGTGCGACTGGGCGGCGAGGTTGTAGACCTCGTCGGGCTGGATCTCCGCGAGCAGGGTCGCCAGGCGCGAACCGTCGGCCAGGTCGGCGAAGTGCAACTGGAGCCGGGGCGAGCCGTCGTGGGTCGCCTCGGGGTCGTAGATGTGGTCGATCCGCCCGGTGTTGAAGGTCGACGCACGACGCACGAAGCCGTGCACCTCGTACCCCTTCGACAGGAGGAGTTCTGCGAGGTAGCTGCCGTCCTGACCGGTGATACCGGTGATGACGGCTTTCTTGATGGGGGTCTGGGTCACGGGGTGCTGCTCCGTCATGGGGTCCGCTCCGGATCGCTTCGCGCTGATCCTCGGTGAATGGTTCGTTCCTCTGCTGAGGCACATCGACCCGCCCGAGCTTACCCGAGCACCCCTCACCCACCGCTATGCTCGGCTCTCGTGCCTCTGCTTGCCGTCGATCTCCTGTCCTTCACCGGGACGAAGGGCGGCATGGAGACCTACACCCGCGAGCTCTACCGAGCAGTCGGTCCACAGGCTGCGGAATTCGACCTCGTCGGTCTGGCCAGCGCGGAGGCGATGCAGGACGATCTCTCCTGGTTCCCGGGCGAGATCGTCGCCACCGGGATCAGCGGCGAGAACCGTTTCGTGTGGGCGGCCGGCGAACTCTGGCGGATCGCCGGGATCGCGAGGAAGCACGGAGCGGACGTCATCCACGCGCCCGCGACGCTCGGGCCGGCTCGCTCCGCGCTCCCCCTCGTGGTCACCATGCACGACCTGCTGTACTGGAGCCACCCGGAGCTGATGTCGACGCCCTTCTACACCGGGCCGGTGAAGTGGATGGAGCGTCGGGTCTCGCGGGCGGCCTCCCGCATCATCACGATCAGCGAGGTCTCGAAGGCGGAGATCGTCAAGTACCTCGGGACCGACCCGGACCTGATCGACGTCATCCCGCTGGCCGCGTCGACACCGTGGACGGCCACCCGGGAACCGGATCGCGAGCACCCGTTCATCCTCGCCACGGGCAACCGCCGCCCGCACAAGAACTACGAAGGATTGATCCGAGCGCTCGCCCTCGTCGAGGAACGGGTGCGCCCGCGTCTCGTCGTGACCGGCAGTCACGGGCTCGACGATCCGCTGCGGGCCGTCGTCGCCGAACTCGGCCTGGAGCGGTTCGTGGAGCTGCGGTCCTGGCTGTCCCCGGAGGAGCTGGGTGAGCTCTATCGCACGACGACCGCTCTGGCCGTGCCCTCGTTCGCCGAAGGGTTCAGCCTGCCACCGCTCGAGGCGATGCTCAGCGGCGTTCCGGTGCTCGTGAGTGACATCGACGTCCACCGGGAGGTGTGCGGTGATGCAGCGTTGTTCGTCGATCCCCACGACCTCGCGTCGATCGCGGCCGGTCTCCGCACCCTGGCGACCGACCCAGCCGAGGTGACGAGCCTCACCGAGCGCGGGCGGGCGAGAGCAGCCGCCTTCAGCTGGGCGTCGACCGCCGAGCGCACGCTCGACGCGTTCCGTGCCGCGCTCGACCCGACGGCGGCGCGACCCCGCTGAACCGCGATCGGGCGCTCACGGCCCGGCGATCTCGGCCGCCGGAGGAAGCTTGCTAGCGTAGCCGGGTGACGCTCGACATCATGATGCCCTTCTACGGCCGCTTCGACCACTTCCAGGCGGCGGTGGAGAGCGTGCTCGCCCAGTCCGACCCCGACTGGACGCTGACGATCGTCGACGACGTCTATCCGGACCTCGCTCCCGGCGAATGGGCCGTCGCCCTCGGCGACCCGCGCATCACCTACCTCCGGAACGAGGTGAACCTGCGTCCCTCGAAGAACTACCGCAAGTGCGTGAGCCTCATGACGGGCGAGTTCTCCGTCATCATGGGCTGTGACGACGTGATGCTGCCGAACTACGTCCGTCGCGTGCGCGAGCTCATCGCCGAGCACCCCGACGCCTCGATCATCCAGCCCGGCGTGTCCGTCATCGACGAACACGGCACCCCGTCCAGTCCACTCGCCGACCGGATCAAGGCGATGTACCGGTTCTCCGGCCCGGGAGCCCGCGAGTACCGGGGCGAGCAGCTCGCCACGAGCCTGCTCCGCGGCAACTGGACCTACTTCCCGTCGCTCGTCTGGCGGGTCGAGGCGCTCCGGAAGCACCAGTTCCGGCTCGACCTCGACGTCGTGCAGGATCTCGCGATGCTCCTCGAGATCACGAAGGACGGCGGGAGCCTCGTCCTCGACGACGAGATCTGCTTCGCCTACCGGAGACACTCCCAGAGTGTGTCCGCGGTCACCGGACCGGACGGATCGAAGTTCCGGCAGGAGCGGACCCTGTTCGCCGAAGCGCGACGCGATCTCACCGCGCTGGGATGGAAGCGCGCGGCTCGAGCGGCCGCGAACCACTGGACCTCGCGTGCCAACGCGCTCAGCGAGTTGCCGGCGGCGTTGCGGTCCCGCAACGCCGCCGGGCGTCGAGCCCTGCTCGAGCACGTGTTCGCCAGGGTCTGACCGCCCCACGCCCCACCTCCCGAGCGCTCCGCCCTCCGATTGCTAGGATTCCGCACATGACGACCTCCCTCGCCGGCACCCTCATCGTCATGCCGGCACTCAACGAGGAAGCCTCTGTGGCGGCGGTCGTCCGCGAGGTCCACGAGAAGCTCCCCGGGGTCGCCGTGCTGGTCGTCAACGACGGCTCGACCGACGCCACCACGACCGAAGCGCGTGCCGCGGGCGCGATCGTCGCCGAACTCCCCTTCAACCTCGGGGTCGGCGGCGCGATGCGCGCGGGGTTCAAGTACGCGCTCGCCCACGGCTACCGCAACGTCGTGCAGGTCGACTCGGACGGCCAGCACGACCCCGCCGGGGTCGTCCGCCTGGTCGAGGAGCTCCAGTCCGCCGACCTCGTCCTCGGCGCACGCTTCGCCGGCGAGGGCGATTACGAGGTCCGGGGTCCCCGGAGGTGGGCGATGGTCGTGCTGTCCGGCGCTCTGAGCGGCGTCGCCAGGACGAAGCTCACCGACACCACCAGCGGATTCCGTGCCACGGGCCCTCGTGCCGTCCGCCTCTTCGCGGAGCACTACCCGGCCGAGTACCTCGGCGACACCATCGAGTCGCTCGTGATCGCCGCACGCGCCGGCTGCGTCATCCGGCAGGTGCCCGTCGCCATGCGTCCGCGCGCCGGCGGCACTCCCTCGCACAATCCGTTCAAGGCTGCCCGCTACCTCGCCCGGGCCGGTCTCGCGCTCGTCTTCGCGCTGATCCGACCACCCGTCGCGCTCCACGAAGGGGTGGTGACGGCGTGATCCCCATCGGCACGTACATCCTCGGCATCGTCGCGGCCCTGTTCACGCTCGGCCTCGTCGTCGAGATGCTCCGTCGGCGCCAGCTCCGCGAACGCCATGCGATCTGGTGGCTGATCGCGGGCCTGCTCGCACTCGTCATCGGTGTCTTCCCGCAGGTCCTCGTGTGGGCAGCCGGCGTGATCGGCGTCGAGATCCCGACGAACCTGGTCTTCTTCGTCAGCATCCTCATCCTCTTCCTCGTCAGCATCCAGCACAGCTCGGAACTCACGACGCTGGAGAACCGCAGCCGCACCCTCGCCGAAGAGGTCGCGCTGCAGGACCTCCGCATCCGCGCACTGGAGCAGCGGCTGGCCGACACACGTCGAGACGACCGCTCCTCCTGAGGCCGACGGTTCAGGCAGACGGCGGCACCGGCGGGGCGTCCGCTCCGGCGACGTCCGCCCTCGGCGGTCGGAACAGGGCCGCGCCCTGCAGCAGGAGTCCCGCGGCCGGGCCGATGGTCAGCGCCAGGATCGTCCGCTCGTGCAGGCCGAGGGGAAGGAGCAGCACTCCCACCGTCACGACGGCGGCGAGGATCCAACCACCCGCGAACGCTCCGTGCTGTGCGCGGGACAGGGTGGCGGCACCGGTCACGCAGAGCACGCCGACGAGGCCGGCGGTCGCGACGAGCAGGCCGATCGTGCCGCCCGCCAGGACGTCGGAACGTCTGAAGAGGACCGAGAGCGCCCACGGGCCGAGCCACCAGGCGAGGAGCGCGAGGAGTCCTGCACCGACGAGGACGAGCGCGGAGAGTCTGGCGACCCAGCCGAGGACCGCGTCGGCATGGGATCGGAACACCACCACGAGGTAGCTCTGCAGCGCGAGGACGACGATGACGATCGGTGCGCGAGTGAGGGTGATCGCGTACGTCAGCGAGCCGAACGCGTCCGGCGACACCGTGTCGCCAGTGGCCTGGATCATCAGCGGGAGACCACTGACCATGATGCCGGTCGCCGCTGCCGCGACGACGGTGCGCAGCACGTTCCAGCTGAGTTCCCTCGGTCCGACGTCGACGGCGAACCGCCCCACGACCCCGCGGCGGATGAACAGCCAGAGGACGAGCGGGGTGATGGCGAAGGGCAGGGCCACGCCCCAGGCGAGGACGGCGGTGTCGGTCGTGACCAGGAGCAGGCCGCCGACGAGCGCGAACCGGAGGACGCCGTCGATCACGGTCATCGCGGCCGCTGCGACCCAGAACGACAGCCCGTACAGCACGCCGGAGACGGCTGCCACCACCAGGTAGGCGGAGACGCCGAGGACGAGTGGTGGCACGAGCGCCCAACCCTCGTCGGGGAACACCGCGCCGACCCAGATCCAGGCCGAACCGGCGAGGATCGCCGCCACCCCGACCGCCGCCACGAGGGTGAAGTTGCGCACCACCGGGGCTCGTCGGGTCTCGCCGGGACCAGCCCCGGATCGGTCGACCGGGTGCGTCGCACGGGCGATCTCCTGCTGTGCGCCCGACAACGCGCTGACGAGGAGGTAGAGCGCCGACCAGAAGACCGCGAACGAGGCGTAGGCGGCGGTCCCGAGCGCCACCCCGGTGACGATCTGCAGCAGGTACCCCGCTCCTCCACCGACGGCGGTGGCCAGCAGGATCAGGACGGCGCCGTTCGGCCCGCGGCGCGCGACCTCGGGAGGCACGTCCCTATTCCTGGACGTCGGCACCACGCTGGGCGGCGATCCACTCCTGCAGTGCGGCGACGCCTCGCGTGACGTCCCAGGCGGGGGCCCAGTCGAGACCGGCGAGCGAGTCCTCGATGCTGCACTCGGCGTGCCGGACGTCGCCGTCGCGGTACATGCCGTTGACCACCGGAGCCGGAGCGTCGTGGTAGGCGGCGATCGCCTGGGCGAGCTCGAGGATCGTGGTGCCGACACCGGACCCGATGTCGAACCGCGACACGTCCGCCGCGGGCCCGGCCATGATGACGGCTCGGAAGGATTCGGCGATGTCGTCGATGAACACGAAGTCGCGGACGATCCGGCCGTCCTCGTAGACCTGGATGGTGCCGCCGTCCATGGCGAGCTGGGAGAACAGGGACACGATGCCCGTGTAGGAGTTGATGAGCGACTGGCCGGGACCGTACACGTTCTGCAGTCGCAGGACGGTCAGCTTGGCGTCATGGGCGGCCGACCAGGCGGACAGGATGTGCTCCTGGGCGAGCTTGGTCGCTCCGTAGACGCTCGTGGGCGCCGGCATCGTCACGGCGGCTCGGCTCGGCAACGGCTTCGCTGCCGGGAAGTCCCACTCGCCCCGCTCGAACTGGGCGTGCGAACGCTGTCCCGGCTCGAAGACGGTGCCGTCCTCACGCTGCCATTGGCCCTCGCCGTAGACGGCGCGACTCGACGAGAGGACGAAGTGCGCGGGCACCTGACCCGCACGCCCCAGGGCGTCCAGCATCTCCGTCGTGCCGACCACGTTGGCCTCGGCGTGACTCGTCGCCGCGTGGAGCGACTGCGCCGTGCCGGTCTCAGCGGCGAGGTGAACGATGACGTCGGGCCGGACGTCGGCGAGCAACGCGTCCCACGCCGCGGCGTCGGTGACGTCGCCGACGACGAGTTCAGCCGCCTCGTGGAGGTCCGCCGGGCGCTCCGCGCTCGGGTGCACCTGCGGGTGCAGGTTGTCGATGACGACCCAGCGCTCCGCGGTCGCAGCCAGCTTGTGCGAGAGGGCGCAGCCGATGAATCCGGCGCCTCCCGTCACGAGAACGGTCCCGAGGGTTGATGCAGTCACGAAGCGGTGTCCTTAGCTGTAGGCGAGTCGACATTCGATGGTACTGGACGAGTCCGCGGCGAGAGGAAGGCGATGCCTCGGCCCGGCCCACGGTCCTTCAACGCCATCGCCCGCTTCTCGACGATGTGCCAGCTCAACCAGGCGCACCCTGCGGTGACGACGATCGTGAGCGCGACCCAGGCCCAGTAGCCGAGCAGGTGCCAGCCGAGGAACGCCGTGAACTGCTGCACGAGGAAGCCGTACACGTACATGCCGTAGGAGTAGTCGTTCTTCGCGCCGATCCACTGGACGCGCTTGGGCAGTCGAGCCGCGAGCCAGAGGACGAAGTATGCGTAGGCCGGATACCCCAGGAAGAACCACCCGCCGGTGAAGAGCGTGACGACCATCACGACACCGCACGCCGCGCCGATCCAGTCGTTCAGCGGGATCCTCCGCGAGTACATGGCGAGTGTCGACCCGATGAGGAAGACGAGCGTCAGGGTGATCTTGAACCGGTCGGCGAAGTAGGGCAGGTACGTCTGCACCGTGAGCGGAGACAGGGTGTGCACGACCAACAGGAGGGAGAAGACCCCGGCGAGCGCCGGCACGACCCACTTCGCCCGGCGGAGGGCGCCGGTCACGAGCAGGATGGCGATGAGGAGGTAGCAGGACCACTCGTAGACCAGCGTCCACAGTGAGCCGTTGAACACGCTCTGCCCACCCAGTGACCGACCATAGGGAGTGGTCTGCGCGAAGATGTCCGAGATGCCGTACTGCCGCATGATCAGGTCGGCGTTCAGCAGCACGTAGGTGATCGGCTGACCACCGACGTAGGAGCGGAGGGTGTTGCCCGCCAGCACCCACGCGATCGGACCGACGACGAGTGCGCCGACGATCAGCACCGTCCAGAACGCCGGGAAGATCCTGAGGGCCCGCCGCCAGAGGAACTGCACGATGTCGGCCGACGCGCCACTCTTGGCGATCAGGTACCCGCTGACGGCGAAGAACCCGGCGACGGCGATGCCGCCGATCGTGTCCTGACCTCGGCTGAGGTGCAGCAACGGGTCCTCACCCCAGCCTCCGGTCGGGAAGGCGTGGGAGAAGATGACGGCGGACGCGAGCACCAGCCGGATGACGCCGAGCGAGTTGCGGTGCCCGGCGAGACCCTGGCTGAGCGAGACCCGCGTCCCGCGCGCGCCACGAGGTCGAGGCGGCTGATCGAACGGTACGTTCGTCGTCGACGTCATGCGGTCCGATCGGTTGCACGGGAGGGTCGACCCAGAATACCGCGCTCCTGTCGGGTATCCCGGCGTTCCACACGCACGCCAGTAGACCGACCGGCGAACGATCGGCATCGACGACGCTTCCGGGCGGGTCCGACCATGGAGCCATCACACGTCGACGAGTAGGACAGCCGCCCCGTCTCGACGCGTGAGTCGGCGCCTCCCGGCGGTCTGAAGCTTCCGGAATCGCCGCGGTCAGATCACGTGCGTGCGGCGACGGGTGCGGACGCGTCGCGACCACCCTGCGGCGGCCATGACGACTCCTCCGAGGCCCACCAGGACGAGTCCGAGCGGCGATGCCTCGAAACCGGTGTCGGGAAGGCGGGGTACACCGCCATCCGACCCGGCATCCGGCAACGCCGCCGACGCCGGCCCGGCCTCGACCGTGAACGTGTGGGCGACCGGGCTCGAGATGCCGCCCTCCTGCTCCTCCGTCACGCTGACCTCGTGATCTCCAGGACCGACCGCGGTGTCGAACCGCAGTTGGAAGAGTCCCTCGGCGTTCGGTGTCGCCTCGGCGGTCTGCGGGACGCCGTCCAGGACCGCGCGGATGATCGACCCCTGGGCCGCGAACCCGGCGACCTCGACGGGAGCTTCACTCAGCGGGAAGACGTGCTTGTCGACGGGTGAGAGGATCCGAGGCGGGAAGTACAGCGAGAACGACAGGAACGCGGGCTCGGACGTCTCGGTGCCGACGGTCTGCGTGGCGCTGAAGTCGTACTCGTTCGACGGGAACAGGGGCGGGATGAACGGGACCGACCAGGTTCCGTCGGGCTGGACGACGGCCGTCCTCGTGCCTCCGCCGTCGAGCGCGATCGTCGCTCCCGGAACACCCGTGCCGAAGATGCCGTACAGAACACCGGGTATGCGCTCGCCGTCGTCAGGAGAGGTGAACACGGGCGGCTGCAGCGCTGCGGCCGGGGCCACCTCCTCCGGTGTCACCGGCGGCACGTCGACGACGGATCGAGCCGTCGCGGACACCGGCGAGAGACCGGCCGGCGCGAGCACACTCGCCCCCGCGAGAACGAGCACGATCGCTCCGTACCGGTGCTTCCCGTGCAGCAGCGATCTGCGCGAATTCCCCATCGACATGGTCGTCCCCCCAAGTAATTCGATGGCTGATAGTAGCGTGTCTCCTTGCCCGACGGGTCGAACGCTGCCGTTCCACGCACACGCCCGTGGCGCACACGCCAGTAGACTGACCGGCGAACGAACGGCGGCGACGCCCAGCATTCCGATTGGACCATTCCGCGCATGGCAGCTCCAGCTCCGACCGTCGGCCCGACCCGATGGGAACGACGGCGGTGGCTCACCTTCCTCATCGCGTTCCTCGCGGTCCTCGCCCCCATGTCCCTTTGGGCGCTGGCGTCGCCCATCGGCTCGGTGCCGGACGAGCCATCCCACGCGATCCGAGCCGCCGCGGTCGCGCGCGGAGAGTTCGCGTCCATCCCATGGCCTGAGAACCCGGGTCTGGCCGAGGCCACCGTGCCGGAGAACATCGCCAACGCGCACGCTCTCGCGTGCTTCGCATTCAAGAGCGAGACGACGACGGCAGACTGTCAATACCCGATCCGGGACCGCAGCGAGAAGCTCGTGACCACCGGATCGTCCGCCGGCGCCAACAGTCCGCTCTTCTACGCCATCGTCGGCTGGCCCTCCCTGCTCGTCGACGGTGACGCGGTCTTCTACGCCATGCGCCTGGCCGGCGCCGTGGTCTCCGCGCTCGCACTGGCCGCGATGTTCATGCAGTTGACCCTCCTCCCGCGTTGGCGCTGGGCGGTCACCGGGGCGGTCGTCGGCATCACGCCGATGGTCCTCTACCTCGGTGGGTCCATCAATCCGAACGGTGTCGAGGTGGCAGCCGCCGGCGGGCTCTTCGCGACCCTCGTCGCGATGACGAGGGGGACGGCCCGCGGTCGGCTCCTCTGGGAACAGGCGATCATCGCGCTGGTCACGGCGATCCTCCTCATGAGCACGCGCAGCATCTCGCTCCTGTGGGTCGCGATCATCCTCGGCGTGGCGATCTTCCTCGGAACCCGGGGTCGGACGTTCCAGCTCCTCCGGTCACCGCAGGGCATCACCCTCCTGATCGCCACCGCCGCAATCGGCCTGGCGACCGTCGCCTGGTACCTGAACCCACCCGCGCTCGAGGGCGAGCCGGCCTCGAGCGTGGGCCTCGTCAGCTACGCCTTCGCAGCAGGTTCGATCCTGCTCCGGTCCTTCGACTGGGTGCTCGGGATGATCGGCCTGTTCGGATGGGTCGACACTCCCGCCCCCTCCGCCACGGTCTTCGCCTGGAGCACGGCACTCGTCGCGATGCTCGGCGTCTCCGTCGTCTGGGGTCGTCGCCGGACGACCATGGCCTCGTGGGCACTGATCGTCGTCTGTCTGCTCGTGCCTGCCGCCGTCACGATCTCGGTGTACGCGCAGTACGGGTACATCTGGCAGGGCCGCTACATGCTGGCGATGCTGATCTGCTTGCTGATCTGCGCCGGGCTCGCACTCGACGACGCATCGCGGGAGGCAGATCGCCTGACGACTCGGCTGATCACCGGTGGGTTCGCCGCACTCGCCATCGGTCACCTCTTCGCGTTCGTCTTCGCGATGCAGCGCTTCGCCGTCGGATCGGCTATCGACTTCGGGGAGTTCTTCTTCGCCCCGAAGTGGCAGCCACCCCTCGGGTGGCAGACGCTTGCGATGCTCTTCGCGCTCGTCCTCGTCGTCGACGTCCTCCTCGCGCGCCGGCTGTTCCGCGCCGCGCCGACCGCCGAACCGGCAGCGGTCCTCGAGGACGCGAGCACGGAGGCCCCGGCTTAGATCGGATCGCGCCCCTCGACGACCGACGAGCCGAGCGCGTCCGCGAACCGTTCGCGCAGGCTCTCGATCTGCTCGACGGACAGTCCGGCAGCCTCGGCCCCGCGTCGATTGACGTCGCGGACGCGAGCAGGACTTCCGTACGCCTTCGCGTACGCCGGGACATCGCGCGTGACGACCGCCCCCATGCCCACCATCGCGCCGGCGCCGATCGTCCGGCGCTGATGGACGAGTGCCCCCAGCCCGATGTTGGCACCGTCGCCGACGACGACGTGGCCGGCCAGCCGGACGCCACCCGCGACCGTCACCGCTCGAGCGAGCTGCACGTCGTGCGCGACGTAGGCCTGGTTCATGATGAAGGCGTCGTCGCCGACGGTCGTCGCACGCTGCCAGCCCTGATGGATCTGAGCCTGCTCCCGCACGACGGTGCGGTCACCGATGACCACTCCGGCTGGACGTGCTGCACCGGTGCGCGACTCATCGCGACCGGCATGCGGGAAGTCGCGTACCTCGGGAGGTGCACCGATGATCGCCCCACTCCCGATGAAGTTCCCGTCGCCGATCACGACCGGTCCCGTGATCACGACGAACGCGCCGATCACGTTGCCGTCGCCCATCCTGATGTCGCCGTCGAGCACTGCGGTGGGGTGGATCGTGTTCATGCGGCAAGTGTACGTCTGACCGGTCCGCTCGATCGGACGAGGTATCGTAGGGGTTGGGGGGCCGTCTCCCGCGCACGCAAGAACGAGGCAGCATGATTCCAATCACCACCGTCCGGTTCGGAGCTGAAGAGGAACGACGGGTGGTCGAGGTCATCCGGTCGGGCAGCATCGCTCAAGGACCCGTCGTGGCCGAACTCGAGGACCGCTTCGCCCGGATGCACGACGCCCGGCACGCCATCGCGGTGAACAACGGCACCACCGCCCTCATCGCAGCGCTCCAAGTCCTCGACCTCCGTCCTGGCGACGAGGTCATCACCTCGCCGTTCACGTTCGTGGCGACCATCAACGCCATCCTCCAGACCGGGGCGACCGTGCGATTCGCCGACATCCACGACACCGACTTCGGGCTCGATGCGACGTCCGTCGCCGGGCTCATCTCCGACCGCACCCGCGTGATCATGCCGGTCCACCTGTACGGCCAGATGGTCGACATGGCGCCGTTGGCCGAACTCGCCACCGCGAACGACCTCGTGATCGTGGAGGACTCGGCACAGTCGCATGGCGCGCGGTACCGCGGACGCGCCGCCGGGAGCTTCGGACTCGGCACGTTCTCGTTCTACGCGACGAAGAACATCACGACCGCTGAGGGTGGCATGATCACGACGGACGACGACGCGCTCGCGGACCGTCTGCGCGTCCTCCGCAACCAGGGCATGCGCGCCCGCTACGAGTACGTGACCGTGGGCAACAACTTCCGACTCACCGACCTCCATGCCGCGTTGGCGATCCCGCAACTCGACCGCTACGACGAGACCGTGCGGCTTCGCCGAGCGAACGCCGCGGCCCTCACCGCAGGTCTCGCCGACGTTCCCGGCATCAGGACCCCGGCGACCTTCGCCGACCGCGACCATGTCTGGCACCAGTACACCGTCCGCGTGACCGACGAATCAGCGACGACGCGCGACGACTTCCCGGCCGCGCTCGCCGAGCGTGGCGTCGGGAGCGGCATCTACTACCCGAAACTCATCCTCGACTACGACGCGTATCGAGGACGCCCTGATGTCGCCGAGGACTCGACCCCGACGGCGGCGACGGTCGCTGCGCAGGCGCTGTCCTTGCCCGTGCACACCGAACTCTCGCCCGAGGATCTCGACACGATCATCGACGCCGTGCGTGACGTGGCGGCGGGACGCTGATGGGCGCGCGGAAACGATTCGTCGTCGTCGGTGCGGGAATGATGGGCACCAACCACGCGAGGGTGGTCGCTCAGTCGGAGTCGGCCGAGCTCGCGGTCCTCGTCGACCCACGCAGCGACGTCGGTACGCGACTCGCCGAGCAGCATGGCGCGAGCTGGGCGCCGGAACTCCCCTCGCTCGACGGGATCGACGGCGTCATCGTCGCAGCAGCGACCGAGGCCCATCATGAACTCGCGATGCAGGTGCTCGCGGCAGGGGTGCCGCTCCTGATCGAGAAGCCCATCGCGGCCGGGATCGAGCACTCCCGAGAAGTGGTCGCGACGGCGGAGGCGAACGACATCCCACTCATGTGCGGACTCCTCGAGCGCTTCAATCCGGCGGTGCTCACCGCCCGCTCCTTCATCGAGACTCCGATCCACATCTCGGCCATCCGGCACTCCCCCTACGCCCCCCGGATCCGCACCGGGGTCGCCTGGGACCTGCTCGTGCACGATGTCGACCTCGCGATCGTGTTCGCCGGCGGGGTGCCGGAGACGGTGTCCTCGACGCTCGGGCACTTCCATCCGTCTTCCCTCGCCGACGCGGAGGACGTCGCGGAGACCATCCTCGGCTTCGACACGGGTGCGATCGCCCACATCTCCGCCAGCCGGATGGGACAGAAGAAGATCCGGCAGGTGTCGGTTTCTGAGCGCGAGCGACTGATCGAGATCGATCTCCTCCGCCGCGACGTGACGGTGTACCGTCATGTCTCCGAGGACCTCGTGGCGGGCGCTCATCGCGGCTACCGGCAGCAGACGGTCATCGAGATCCCCGAGATGGTCACGAGTGTCGAACCGCTCACGGCACAGTTCGCGCACTTCTGCGGCATCATCGACGGCTCGATCGATGCCGGCAAGGAGCGACGAAGCCTCCTCCCCGCCCACGAGGTGATCGCGAAGGTCCTCGACTCCGCTCCGGCGATGGCGTGACCTCGCCGACACCCGGGCGCCGCGGACGTGTCCGCGGGCTGCTCTGGAACAGCGGTGTGCGCTATCTGCTGGTCGGTGGATCGGCGTTCCTCGTGGACCTCGGCATGTTGGCCCTGTTCTACAACGTGTTCGGCTGGACCCTGTGGATCGCGACCACGGTCGCCTTCCTGTTGAGTTTCGTCTACACCTACTCGATGCAGCGTGTCTTCGCGTTCGGGTCGAGCGCACCACAGGGTGCAGCCCTCATCAAGTACGCTGCTCTCGTCGCGTTCAACACGATCGCCACAGCGTCCATCGTGTCACTCATCGACACCACGTTCGCCGGCTGGATCGGCGGCAAGATCGTCGCCACCGTCGCCACGACGGTGTGGAACTACTTCATCTACCGGTACTGGGTGTTCGCCCACCGGACTGAGACACCGACCGGCCCCGCCGGTCTCCAGGAGGAATAGACCGTGTTCAACGGAGCCATCATCGCGGCAGTCGTGCCGGCGTATCGCGAGGAGAAGATGATCTCGACGGTCATCGACACCATGCCGGAATTCGTCGACCACATCGTCATCGTCGACGACTGCAGCCCGGACGACACCAGCGGTGTGGTGGCTGCATCGACCGACGATCGCGTCGTGCTCATCCGGCACGAGGAGAACCAAGGCGTCGGCGGAGCGATCATCACGGGTCACCGACGCGCGATGGAGCTCGGCGCGGACGTGAACGTCATCATGGCCGGCGACGCGCAGATGGATCCGGCCTATCTCCCCGAGCTGCTCAACAAGGTCACCACTGACGGGTACGGTTTCGCCAAGGCGAACCGGTTCTTCTCCCCTGAGTCGTTCCACGGCATGCCGGGCTACCGCGTCTTCGGCAACATCGTGTTGTCGTTCATGACGAAACTCGCATCGGGGTACTGGCACCTCTTCGACCCGCAGAACGGGTACACCGCCGTCCGGACCTCGGAGTTGCGCCGCGTTCCGCTCGACAACGTGTCGCGACGATACAGCTTCGAGAACGACTTCCTGATCCATCTGAACATCCTGCAGGTGCCCGCGATCGATGTGCCCATCCCCGCTGTCTACGGCGAGGAGGTGTCGAGCATCAAGCTGAGTCGCGTCATCCCCGAGCTCCTCAGCCTCCTGACGCAGGGCTTCTGGCGGCGCATCTGGTACCGCTACGTCCTGTGGTCGTTCTCGCCGATCGCACTGCTGCTCACCCTCGGGCTGGTGCTGTTCGTCTTCGGTCTCGCGGTGGCGATCTGGGTCTGCTTCCAGGTCGCAGCTTCGGTCGTGGCGACGGCAGCCACGGTGATGCTCGCGGCCCTCCCCCTGATGCTCGGAACGCAGATGCTCATCAGCGCCTTGCAACTCGACATCCAGGCGAGCCCGCAGACTCCCACGCACGCGCCCTTCCCCGACAACTGATCAGGCACTCACCGACGATGACGATCGGCGTCGGTCGAACGACGTGGAGGCTCGTCGCCGATCGGGTGCCATCCGCGTGAACGGTTCAGGGCGTCTGCGAGGCAGGCTCGTGCGAGGCGGTCACCGGCGTTTCGAGACCTGTCGCCGGCCGTTCAGCTCGCGCCGAGGCGCCAAGCCAGACGAGACTCGCTGATGCGGCCGCGGCCAGGACGAGCCACGGCCAGAACCCCAACGGCGGAAGCCAGAGCGCGCCCCGGAGCATGTCGATCCAATCGACCGTCGCACCGGTCGCGTACCGCCGGATCGACGTCGCCACGGCACCGACGTGGGCGAGCACGACGAGTGTGCCGACGATCCAGTACACACGATGCTGAACGCGCTCGGCGATGCGGATCTCGCCGCGATCCGGGCTGACCGACAGCGCGATGACGGCGTAGACGAACAGTGCCGAGAACGCGACGAGCGTGTAGCGGCCCTGCCAGATGTATCCCGAGTTCACGACGGATGCCGCTTGGATCGCGGGGGGTCCGAGGAACACGATCGCGAGCATGAGCAGGAAGCCGACGAGGAGGCGACCACGAAGCAGCACCGCCGCGGCGACCGCGAGGACGACGGCGAGCGCACTCCAGAGGACGTAGACGAACGCCGGGTTCCAGGTGTCCAGCCATCCGAAGACCCCGACGATCCCGGCATCGAACGAACGGTCGAGCAACATCGTCACGAACGCGCGGACCGGTCCCACCGTGCCCGCTCCTGCGAAGGTGCCGAGCTGGCCGAGCGTGTTCGTAGCCAGCACCCACGCCGCGGCACCTCCGGTCGCGAGCGCTACGACGCCGATCGCGATCCAGGTCGAGGCCCGCGTGAAGACGGCGCGAAGCCGCTGCGGGGGCGTCACGACCAGGACCACGACGATGAAGAGGAGCAGCCAGAGGGGCGAGATGCTGCGGGCGTTGACGGTCAGTGCGCCGGCGACGGCGACACCGGCCATCGACCACCCGAACCCTCGGTCGGGACCGGACCCGATCGTCACCCGGAGCAACAAGGCGAGCACGGCCATCGACCCGGCGATCTCGAGCGAGTTCGGATTGACGGAGCCGTTCAGGAAGAAGAGCATCGGCGTCGCGGCGGTGAGGAAGCCGGCGGTCGTGAGCCATGGACGCCTCAACGACAGGAGGGCCGTGAAGGCGATGGCCAACAGCGCCGATGACAATGCGGCGCTCACGAGGCGCATGCCGAAGACGACCTGTTTCGACTCCGCGAGCACGAGGCTCGGCCAACCGACGAGAGCGTAGTAGGTGGGGTTGTAGAGGCCGGCCGAGGTCGTCGCCTCGGTGAGGCCGAGACCGCTACCAGCCGTCACGGAACATGATGCGGGAGCCGTCGCCTGGAAGGCGTAACATCCTGGCCACGACTGCGCTCCGGCCACACTTCGGGGAACCTGGACCGAGGTCCATGACGGCTTCTCGGTCGGTTCACCGATCGGCTGGCCGTGCACGACGGCAGCTGCCTTGATGATGTGCGACGGTTCGTCCGGGCTGCCTCCCAGCGGTGTGGAGATGGCCCAGACGGCGGACAGCAGGAACAGTCCCGCGAAACTCGTGAGGAGGACCCGCCACGTCCGGGCCTGCATCCAGGAATGAAGACGAGACACACGTACCCCCTGCATTGCGCAGACTGCCGTGTACTCTGCGACCGATCGAATTGGAACCCGCCCAGTCTAGCGGCGAGTCCCCGAGCCCGCTCGGCCCTACTTCACCGATCCACCGGTCGCGGGCGACCACTGGATGGTCCCGCCCTGGAAGGTCTGGGTGCAGGTCCCATCGCCCGTGCACGTCTGGTTCGCCGTGGGCCATCCGAGCGGCCCGGTGACGCCGCCCTTGGTGTTGTAGAACGCGCGGATCTCTCCGGTGAGCACGGCGGCACCCGTCGTCGCCGTCCAGGCGATCGCGCCGTTCACGAAGGCGTTCACCCATCCAGAGGTCGACCCGCTGATGGCGACCGAGCTCCCCGTCGGTGCGCCGAGTGCACCGCTTTGGCCACCGGCCTGTGTGTACGCGGTCGCGATCTGGGGCTGCAGCACCGCGCCCGTGCCGTCCGACTGCACGACGACGACGCCGCCCTGGAAGGACTGCGTGCAGACACCCGAGACGCAGCTGGCCGCGCCTGTGGGCCAGCCGAGCGAACCGCCGATGCCACCACGAGCGTTGAAGAACGTCCGGACGACGCCCTGGATGGGGAATCCGCCGGTCGAGGCGTTCCAGGCGATCGCGCCGCCTTCGAACGCCTGCACGATGCCTCCGTTGAGCGGGATCGGACCCGTCTGCGGCCAACCGAGCGAGCCCGTCGTGCCGCCTGCGGCCGTGTAGGGCGTCATGATCGAGGTCGGGATCGAGAACCCACCCTTGGCCGCCGAGAAGATGACCGAGCCACCGGCGAAGGCCTGGGTGCAGGTGCCGTCCCCGCCGCAGCTCTGTGCGCCGGTCGGCCAGCCCAGTGGGCCTGCGATGCCCCCGGACGCGTTGAAGGCATTGCGCACGTCTCCCTGGAGGAGCTGCGCGGCACCGTTGGTCGCGATCGTGATCGCACCCTTCTCGAACGCCTGCACGGTGCCACCGCCGTTGTCGGCGATGGCGATCGCCGAGGTCACGGGAAGCCCGAGCGTGCCGCCCATGCCACCTGCGGCCTTGTACGCGGTGAGCATGGCTCCGGAGACGCTTCGTGAGCCATAGCTCGCGGAGTTGTACACGAGCCCGCCTTGGAACTCCTGGCGACAGGTGCCGGAAGCGCAGATCTCCTCGCTCACGGGCCACCCGAAGGAGCCACCGATGCCGCCCAACTGGTTGAAGTGGGTCCGGATCGAACCGAGGATGGTGAAGCCTCCCGCAGCCGAGTACGCGACGGCACCGCCAGCGAACGCCTGCACCTTCCCGCCACCGTTCGCAGTGACCGTGTTCATGTCGCTCGCGGGCCAGCCGAGCGCGCCGGACACGCCGCCCCGGGTGTTGTAGTAGTTCCGGATGTCACCGGACAGGGCGTAGGCGCCCAGCGGGGCGGACCAGGCGATCGCGCCACCCGCGAATCCGCGGACGATGCCGCCGCCGTTCGCCGTGATGGCGTTGTACCCGGTGACAGCGGCTCCGAGATACCCGTTGACCCCGCCCGCGTTCTGGTAGGCGTTGTCGATGGCCATGGCACCGCGGCTGGTCGTGGGGCCGAACCAGTCGGTGAAGATCCGCCAGAAGTTGCGGTTGCCGTACGCGCCGCAGCCGTCACCGGTGCCGTACAGGTTGGCGAGCGCTGAAGCGTTCGGCTGGTAGGGCGTGTAGTTGTAGAGGCCGGCGGTGGCCTGGTTCTGGATGTACACGGCGCTCGAACCGCAGTTGGCGTTCGGGTTGAACCTGATCGAGTTCACACGTCCGGCGATGTGGTTCCACCGGGTGGGGTTGGCTGCATAGTTCTTGAACTGCAATGCGGCCGCATAGACCTGGTTGAAGAAGCCGTAGTACTCCGTGTCGCAGTCCGCCGTGTCGGGGCACCCGTAGCCCATCGCGCTGCGGTACTGGCGCGCGGACGGCCAGTCGTCCGTGATCAGGCTCTGCTCCTTCTCGAGGAGCACGATGAGCGCCTTCTGGCTGATGCCGCACGCAGCGCCCACTCTGGCGATGATGTCGGCCGCACTCTCGTTCCCGCCGGTGTACGCACCGCACCGCCCGGAGACGGCGCCGCGGTTGGGGGTGATCTGGCGGTAGTCCTTCAGACACGTGTACCCGGAGCGACAGCTCGACACGCGCGAGTTCAGGAACGCCTGGACCTGGGCTGCGGACATCTGCCCACCGTCGAAGAACAGATCGTCGCTGATGATGTTCCCCGGGTTGAAGTCCCGTGCGTCGGCTGCAGCCGCTTGTTCCGGGGCGGCCCCGAGCGTGAGTCCGCTGACGAGCAGTGCGATCACTGCGGCCACGGCGATGAAGCTGCGTTTCATGGGATCTCCAACGTGGTGGGTTCCGAACTGAGCGAGGGCTGTGCGGTCGAGCTGTACTCGAGGGTCACGGTCCAGGTGCCGGGCGTGAAGAGCCCGGCGTCGAGCTGCGTCACCCCGCACGAGGTCTGGGCCCGGTCTGCGAGGCCTTCGACATCCGTGCGCTGCTCCGAGGTGCCGTTCGCAACCACCCAGGTGCACACGCCGCCGTTCTCGACCACGCCCGAGATGTAACCGGACACCGAGACGTGCGCCTGATCGCCGTCGAGTTCGGCGAACACGATGACTGCGTCCGGCCGAGCGGTCGGCTCGGGAGGCATCGGTGCGTCCGTCCCCTTGTCGACGTCGGGCGGCGTGCTGATGGCGGTCGAGACGGGGTTCGAGAACCACGAGCAGCCCGCGAGCCCCGTCATCAGGACGACCGCGGTGAGTACCGCCATCGTTCGATTCCGATGGTTCCGCATGTCGTCGTTCCTCTCGTGCCCCGGACGGGTGCCACAAGAGTATCGGGATCGCGCGGTCTCACGCGACGTGGAGACGGACATCTGACGCGCAGAGGCCTGACGTCGCCGCGTCCTCGGGATGACCCGTCAGCGTGACGCCTTCAGCGCGAGCTTGACGAGCGGCTTCGTCGTGACCCGATCGAAATCGCGCTCGACGTTCGCGAGCGCGTCGGTGAGACCGGCGACGTCGCCGCGCAGGAACTCTGCGTCGCGCTGCACACGCGACAGCTCTCGGACATAGGATCCGAACGCTTGCTGGACGAGGTCGTGGGCACGCGCACGACGTCGGTCGATCGGAGCGACGTCGCGTCGGTGGGCCTCGATGTACTCGAGCAGCGTCTCGATGCGCGCGGAGAGTTCGTATCGACGGAGCGCCAGGATCCGGAGTTCATCGGCTCGGACACGTGCTTCGGCGAGGCCGTCCCGGATCTCCGCGGCGATCTCGGCGGCACTCTTCGAGGCGAACCCCCGACCGGAGAAGTTCTCGTACGCCGTCTGCTCCAGGTTGTCCTGATCGAGCCACCCCGGACCGCCGAACTGGTCGTACACGTACACCGGCGTCCCGACGACCATGCTGTACTGCACCGTCTTGCCGATCGTGACGACCGCGTCCGCCGATGCGATGAGATCCGGTGTGACACGCTGCGGTTCGGCGCCGAGATCGCGCTGCGAACCGACCAGCGTGACCTCGAAGTCATCACGCAACGAGTCGACCGCCTCGCGGACCTCCGGCGCAATGTGGTTCGACACGACGAGGATGCGCCCGGTCCCGTCGCCCCGGCGCTGCGCGGCGAAGCCCGGGGACGCCGGATTTCCCATCACCTGCAACCGCTCGGCGGGGAGGTCGTCGTAGATCCCGGTGGCGACATGGACGTCGCGCGACTTCGGCGACTCGAACAGGACCGCTGTCGCCAGCTCCGTCTCGAGCGCCGCGGCCATGGAGAACTCCGCCGCCAGGATCGAGGACATGTGATGGAAGACGAAGACGATGCGCTCCGCATGCTCGAGGACGGCCATCGGCAACATGGAATGGTGCACCCACGCGAGATCGGGCAGACGATCCCGGAGGTTCTCCTCCAGTGCCGGGTCGTCGAGCTGGAGCAACGTCACCCCGGCCATGCCCTGCAGGCCGTCCGACGCCGGGTGGCCGATCGCATGCGTCACGACGAGCACCTCGGCGCCCTCGCCGGCGAAGTACTCGGCGAGTTCGAGTGTCACGATCTCGGAGCCCTGATACCTGATCAAGTGCGCCTGGGTGAGCAGGATCTTCATTCCGGAGAGTCGCATGTCTCGGCACCGTTCTTGAGGTCGGGGGCGGGGCTGCACGAATCGTCGGATCGACGTCCATTCGCGACGCCCCAGTCTATCGGACGGTGTCCGAGCGGCACCGCGACACCGGGAGTGCCCTACAGCGCCAGTGGACGCTCAGGAAGGTACAGTATGTTCGATTGGCTGGTGCGTCCGTATCGTTCTGCACTTCGGCCATCCCGACAAAAGAGGTTGAATGCAGTACTTCAAGGAGCTGGCGTCCGCCAGAGAACTCCTCGCGAATCTCACGCTTCGCGACATCCGAGGGCAATACAAGCGCACCGTCCTCGGGCGCGTCTGGTCCCTGGCGAGCCCGCTGTCAGCGATGCTCGTCTACACCTTCGTCTTCTCGTTCATCTTCAACATCAAACCCGCTGCGGGTGACCCGAGCGGGGTGAACGTCTTCGCGATCTGGCTGCTCTGCGGCTTGCTCCCATGGACCTTCTTCTCCGCCGCGATCTCCGCCGGCATGGGTTCACTGGTCGGCAACTCCGGCCTGATCACGAAGGTGTACTTCCCGAGGGTCGTCCTCCCGATCTCCTCCGTGCTCACGGTCGGGTACAACTGGCTCTTCGAGATGGCGGTCCTGACGATCGCCTTGCTGATCGTCGGCGCGTTCGTCCTGCCGTGGCTCCCCCTCGTCGTCCTGATGATGCTGATCCTGGTCGTCTTCGCGACCGGCGTCGGTCTCGCACTCTCCGTCGCGAACGTCTATTTCCGCGACACCCAGTACCTCCTGAGCATCGTCCTGCAGATCTGGATGTACCTGACCCCGATCGTGTACCCCGAGAGCCTGGTCCGCGACCAGTCGGACAAGGTCGGCGGACTCTTCGGCACGAACATCGAAGTCATGGACATCTACTCGTTGAACCCGATGCTCCACTTCGTGCACGTGTTCCGGAACATCATGTACGACAACCGCTGGCCGGATTCGGCCGATGTGTGGGCGTGCGTCGCGTGGGCCGTCGCCGCGATCGCGGTGGGTCTGTTCGTGTTCGCGCGCAAGGAGAAGAGACTGGCGGAGATCCTATGAGCGACATCGCGGTGAGCGTCGAATCGATCAGCAAGAAGTTCCGGCTGTATCACGAGCGCAATCAGAGCATCAAGTCAGCGATCATGCGGCGTCGCGTCTCCGTCCACGAAGACTTCTGGGCGCTGAACGACATCAGCTTCGAGGTCCCCCGCGGGTCCACCTTCGGACTCATCGGGAGCAACGGTTCCGGCAAGTCGACGCTCCTGAAGTGTCTCGCGAAGATCCTGTACCCCGAGCACGGGACGATCACCGCGAACGGCAAGGTCGCCGCACTGCTCGAGGTCGGTTCGGGGTTCCACCCGGAGCTGTCCGGACGCGAGAACATCTACCTGAACGGGTCGATCCTCGGCATGAGCCGCAAGGAGATCGACAGCAAGTTCGACGCCATCGTGGAGTTCTCCGGTGTCGAGCAGTTCATCGATCAGCCCGTGAAGAACTACTCGTCGGGCATGTACGTCCGCTTGGGGTTCTCCGTCGCGATCAACGTCAACCCGGACATCCTCGTCGTGGACGAGGTCCTGGCCGTCGGTGACGCCGAGTTCCAGGCGAAGTGCTTCCAGAAGTTCCAGGACTTCAAGGCGGCTGGGAAGACGGTGATCCTCGTCAGCCACTCGATGGCCACCGTCAAGTCGATGTGTGACCACGCTGCTTGGATCAACAAGGGCAACCTGCAGGCCGTCGGGCCCGCAGCATCGACGATCGCGGCTTACGAGTCGTCCTACCCGTCGTGAACCTCGGCCGTCGCATCCGCGGTCGCCTCGGTCGTGAGCGCGTGGCGTTGCAGACGAAGGCGAAGGCGACGATCGCGGCTGGTGCGACACAGCTCGAGTACACCCGTCGGGTCCGGTGGCGGAATCGACCGACCACCTATCGTGTCGTCCGCGGGCTCTCGCAGGTGAGTGCTCCGCGCATCGTCGGAATGATCCGTCTGCGTGACGAGGCGCTGCTGCTCAACGACACGCTCGACCATCTCGCGGGCATCGTGGACACGATCATCGTGTTCGACGATGCGAGCACCGACCGCAGTGTCGAGATCGCGCTCGCCCACCCCGCCGTCCACGAAGTGATCCGCAATCGATCCTGGCGTGCCGACAACCGCATCTGGGAGGAGACCGCCAATCGGCGGCTGCTCATGCAGCGCGCACGCCGCCTCTCCCCCGAATGGGTCTTCTACTCGGATGCGGACGAGCGCTTCGAAGGGGACATCAGGACGTTCCTGCTCGACGAATGCCCGGCAGACGTCACGTCCGTCCGTGTCTCCTTGTTCGACGCGTATCTCACGGAATCCGACGCGCGCGCGTTCACTCCGACCGACCGGCTGTGGAACTTCCGTTCCCGTTTCGGACCCGAGCGTCGGAACATCCTGATGGCCTGGCGGCTGCTCTCCGGAGTGGACTACCGACTTCCGGATTCTCGAGAGCCACAAGGCATCACGGGCACCACGGTGGTGCGGTTCTCCTGTCAGCATTACGGCAAAGCGCTCTCCGTCGAGCAGTGGGACGAGACCTGTCGGTACTACATGGCGCACTTCCCCGCCCTGTATCGCGACAAGTGGGCCGCCAGGCTCGGCAAGGCGATCCATACGGAGTCGGACTTCGGTCGGCCGCTGTACAGCTGGTCGGACGTGCGTGATCACGCCGTCGACATCTAGCTGACCCCGCCTCACCGACACACGACGTCACGGCGCGGCGAGCACGTCCTCATACGTGCGGCGGATGCCGTCACCCAGCGTGGTGAGTTCGATCGGACCGAACTCCTGCGCCCAGCGGTTCGTGTCGAGGATCACCTTGTCGATGAAGGTGGGCGGCGTCGCCCGCTCCTCGATGTCGAAGTCGACACCCGTCACCAGGCGCAGTTCGTCCAGGATGTCCGTGACGGACAACCCGAATCCGCTGCCCAGGTTGTAGAGGTCGAACTCGGTCTCCCGCCCCACGAACGCGACGATCATACGAACGAGGTCCTCGACGAAGATGTAGTCGCGCACCATCGAGCCGTCACCGAACCGGACCACGGGCCGGCCCTCTGCGATGTTGCGCAGTGCGATGGGGATGAGACCTTGCCGTCGACCTGGATGCTGCCGTGTGCCGTACGGATTGGAGATGCGCAGGGCCGTCGATGCGAGTCCGTGACGCGTTCGGAAGTAGTGGAGGTAGTGTTCGATCGCGAGCTTCCCGATGCCGTACGGCGAGATCGGCATCGCGCGGTCGCCCTCGGCGTAGCGGTCCCGCCCCTGCGGGCCGTAGATGGCACCCCCTGTCGAGGCGAAGTAGAAGCGCTTGACCCCGGCACTCGAGGCCGACTCGAGCAGTTCGACCGACTGGGCGATGTTCGTCCGGATGTCGAGTGTGGGGTCGCTCTCGGCGGTCGCCGGTGACGTCGTCGACAACAGGTGGAGCACGTAGTCCTGCCCGGAGACGGCCTCGTCGAGGTCGGCCCGGCTCAGGAACTCGCCGCGGATCAGCCTGATGCCGTCCGTTCGGAACGTGGGAGCCGCCCCACTGAAGCGGTCGAACGCGGAGACCTCGTGCCCTGCGCGCTGCAGGGCCTCGACCAGATGGGACCCGATGAAACCGTTCGCCCCGATGACCAGCGTCTTAGCCACGCATGGCCCGTTCGAACGCGTCGACGAACTGCGTGCCGGAGTCGGCCCAGTCGACGTCCTCGACGGATGCGGACATGGCGATGGACCGCTCGATCGCGTCCGGTCGGTCCAGGACCTCGACGAGCGTCTTCGCGATGAGCCGCGGCGAGGGCTGGACGTACTCGATGTTCGCGTTGTCGGACACCATGCGGTTGTTCGGCCCGTCGTTGACGACCGGCGTGACGCCGGCCGACATGAGCTCGAGCGGCAGCAACGACATGTTCGTCAGGGACAGGACGAGACCGGCACCGCAACGGTTGTACACCGCGTTGAGCTGGTCGATCTCCATGCTCGCGAGGTTGTTGTGCTTGAACGGGATGATGAACTCGGAGACGTCCCAGCCGGCGAGGTTGATCGTCACGTCGGGACGCATCCGTGCGAACTCGGTGAGCGCGAGGATGCCCAGTTCGAACGCGCGTCGGGGCGTCACGGGGCGTGCGTAGAAGAAGATCTCGTTCCGCTTGCCGCGGTTGGTGACGCTGTAGTGGGCCTTGTCGACCGCGAAGTCGAAGGAGTCGCACGGCATGCCGTAGTCGGTGCTCAGCTTGTGTTTCAGCCAGCCGCCGGCGGTGATGCCGTGGAAGCCGAACTTGTAGGTGTTCTCAGCGAGGAGAGCCTGCGAGCCCAGCGGGTAGAACAGCGGCTCGAAGTCCTGGACGAAATAGAAGCGTCGAGCGGAGGAGGCGTCGCGGTACACCGGGTACGCGGTCTCCCAGCCGGTGGCGAAGAGCGCCTGCGTGTCGGCGCGCACGCCGGCGTCGCGGTCGTACTCGACGATCTCGGCACGGAGGTTCGGGTACGCGCTCGACTCCCTGAGCATGGCCTTCGTCGCGGCAAGGGTCGGAGCCGCCCCGACGTTGTCGTACAGGTAGATCGTGCACTCGTGCCCGGCCTGCTCGGCGAAGTTGATGAACCGGAACAGGTTCTGGTGTCCGCCACTCTCCTTGCCGGGAGGGGACATGATCCACGCGATCTTCACCGGCCCTTCGGCGACCGTGACCGGGTGTTCGAAGCGTTCGGCGCGCTCGGTCCAGTCGACGTCCGAGACGTCGAGCGAGTCGACCAGCATGCCGCCCGCCGGTTCGCGCGTCAGCAGCTTCAGCGCGGCCCGCTGAGCGATGTAGCCGAAGAGGTTGCGGATGCCCTCGTCCTTCGCGAGCTTTCGCGCGCGTCCGGCCTTCTGGCGCAGGCGGTTCACAGCCATCAGCGACCCACCTCGACCAGCGTCTGCAGGTATCTGCCGTAGCCGCTCTTCACGAGCGGGGCAGCGAGCGCAGCGAGTTGCGCGTCGTCGATCCACCCGGCGCGCCAAGCGATCTCCTCGATGCAGCCCACCTTGAAGCCCTGGCGGTCCTCGATGACGCGCACGTACTCGGACGCCTGCATCATCGACTCGAAGGTGCCGGTGTCGAGCCACGCGGTACCGCGGTCGAGCACCTGCACCTGCAGGTCGCCCTGTTCGAGGTAGCGTTCGTTGACGGTCGAGATCTCGAGCTCACCGCGAGCGGAGGGTTCGATGGTCTTGGCGATCTCGACGATCGAGTTGTCGTAGAAGTACAGGCCGGGGACGGCGTAGTTGCTCTTCGGCTTCTCGGGCTTCTCCTCGATGGAGAGCGCCTTGAAGGCGTCGTCGAACTCGACGACGCCGTACGCCTTCGGATCGGCGACCTGGTAGGCGAAGATGAGCGCGCCGTCGATGTCGTTGTGGCTGCGCAGGGCCGAGCCGAGGCCGGTGCCGTGGAAGATGTTGTCTCCGAGGACGAGGGCGACGCTCTCGTCGCCGATGAACTCCTCACCGATGATGAACGCCTGAGCCAGACCGTCGGGCGAGGGCTGCACGGCGTACTCGAGCCGGATCCCGAGATCGTCGCCGTTCCCGAGGAGTGCCCGGAACTGCTCGTTGTACTCGGGCGTCGTGATGATGAGGATCTCCTTGATCCCCGCCATCATCAGCGTCGACAGGGGGTAGTAGATCATCGGCTTGTCGTAGATCGGCATGAGCTGCTTGGAGATGCCTTTGGTGATCGGCCAGAGCCGCGTGCCGGATCCACCGGCCAGGATGATGCCGCGCATGGTCAGTTCCCCTTCAGAGTCGCGTAGTACGCCCGGGCGTCGTCCCAGGTCGGCAGGAGGCCGGAGGCCGCCGCGTCGGCGAGACCAGGGGCCTCGGTGTCCTTCGGTGAGAGCAGGGGGGTGCCGGCTTCCGGGGGCAGGACCAGTCCGATCTGCTCGTCGAGCGGGTTGATGCCGTGCTCGCGATCGGGGCGGTACACGTCGGTGACGAGATAGCTGACGGTGGCCTCGTCGGTGAGCGCCACGAAGCAGTGACCGAGGCCCTCGGAGATGAAGATGGCCTTGCGGTCGGTGTCGTCGAGCAACACCGAATCCCACTGGCCGAACGTCGGCGAGCCCACACGGATGTCGATGACGTAGTCGAGGACGGCACCGCGGGTGGCCGTGACGTACTTCGCCTGGCCGATCGGGATGTCCGCGAAGTGGATGCCACGCACCGAGCCACGCTTCGAGACCGAGGTGTTGGACTGGGCCAGCTTGATGGACCGACCGGTGGCCTCTTCGAGCTTGTCGAAGCGGTACCACTCGAGGAAGACCCCTCGGTCGTCACCGAACTGCTTCGGGGTGATCTCATAGCTGTCAGGGATGTTCAGTTCGCGGATCTGCACCCGGGGAGTCTACCAAGAGGAGCCTGAGCACGGTCGTCGAGGACCCTGCCTCAGGCATAATCGAGTGTCCGCGCACAGAACGGCCCGCCATGATCCCTCTGCTCCGCCGCCTCTGGAACGGCGTCGCCGCCTATGCGGTGAAGTTCGGTGTCGTCGGACTCATCGGCTTCGGCCTCGACGTGCTCGTGTTCAACCTGCTCCGCGTCGGCGTCTTCGGGCACGACCACCTCGCGCAGTCCCCCATCGGCGCCAAGGTCATCAGCGTGTCCGTCGCGATCGTCTTCAACTGGATCGGCAACCGGTACTGGACCTTCCGCGAGCACCGCCGGAAGAACTTCCTCCTCGAGCTCGGCGAGTACGTCATCGTCTCCCTGGGTGGGATGGCCATCGCGGTCGGATGCCTCTTCGTCAGCCACTACGTCCTCGGCTTCACCTCGCTCCTCGCCGACAACGTCGCGTCGAACGTCATCGGGCTCGGCCTCGGGACCCTCTTCCGCTTCTTCCTCTACCGGTTCTGGGTCTACGGACATCACCGGGCCGACGGCCTGGCCACCCTCGCCCGGGCCGAGGAGGCACAGCGGACCCTGTTCGAGGAGCCGCCGACCGACGCCGCCCGGTCAGCGGCCTCCCCGACCGAGCCGGGTACGATGAACGGGCCACTCCCGAGAGGACCCCTATCTTGACGTACCTGATCACCGGCGCTTCCGGCATGCTCGGCCACGACCTGCAGGAGGCCCTGACAGGTCGGGAGGTCACCGCCCTCGGTCGCGCCGAGCTCGACGTGACCGACCTCGAGGCCGTCCGCGCGGCCGTCGCGGGTCACACCGCCGTCATCAACGCCGCCGCCTACACGAAGGTCGACGACGCCGAATCGCACGAAGCGGACGCAGCCGCCGTGAACGCCATCGGCGCCCGCAACCTCGCGGTCGCCGCCCGGGAGGCCGGCGCGAAGCTCGTCCAGGTGTCCACCGACTACGTCTTCGACGGCTCCGCCACCTCGCCGTACCAGGAGGACCACCCGCTGGCGCCGATCAGCGCCTACGGCCGGACGAAGGCCGACGGGGAGCGAGCCGTCCTGGCCGAGCACCCGAACGGCGGTTACATCGTCCGGACGGCCTGGCTCTACGGCAAGAACGGACCGAACTTCGCCGCCACCATGGCGAAGCTCGCGGCGAACGGCGTCGACCCGGCCGTCGTCACCGACCAGCTGGGACAGCCCACGTGGACCGCCGATCTCGCCGCGCAGATCGTGGCGCTGCTCGACGCCGACGCACCCGCCGGGGTCTACCACGGCACCAACGCTGGGCAGGCCTCCTGGTACGAGTTCGCCCAGGCGGTCTTCGCGGCGGTCGGCGCGGATCCCGCTCGGGTCTCCCCTACCGACAGCTCGGCGTTCGTCCGCCCCGCGCCGCGCCCCGCCTATTCGGTGCTCGGTCACGACGCCTGGTCCACCGCCGGTCTCGCCCCGATGCGTGACTGGCGGGAGGCCTTCGAGGCAGCGACGCAGCACGGCGTCGTCACGGCACCGTGACCACCCTCCGCGTCGTCGTCGACCAGATCGTCGCACCGGTCGCCGGTGGAGTCGGTCGCTACTCCGAGGAACTCACCCGCGAGCTCATCGCGAGCGCCCCGGCGGGATGCGACGTCGAGGGCATCGTCTCGGCGGTGCCGAAGGAGAAGATCGACCTCCTGGAGTCCAAGCTCCCCGGACTCGCGACGCTCCACCGGACCACCCTGCCGCGTCGCGAGCTCAGTGCCGCCTGGCAGCTCGGCATCGTGGCACCCGGTACCGCGAACGGCATGGTGCACGCCCCGGGTCTCCTCGCCCCGCTCAACCGCCATGACCGCATCAACGACGGCAACCAGATCGTCGTCACCATCCACGACACGCTCGCCTGGTCGCACCCCTCGTCGCTGACCCCGATGTCGGTGGCCTGGCAGAAGGCGATGGTCAAGCGGGCGCGGAAGCACGCGGACGCCATCGTGGTACCGACGCACGCGGTCGCCGACGAGCTGCGCGACATCGTCGATCTCGGCGACCGCGTCCGCGTCATCGGCGGTGCAGCCGCGACCACCCTCACCATCCCGACCGACGCCGACGGCCGCGCACGGACGCTCGAGCTCCCGTCCGAGTACCTCGTCTCAGTCGGATCGCTCGACCCTCGTCGGGGCATCACGGAGCTGATCACCGGCCTCGGCCGCCCCGGCGCCCCCGACCTCCCGTTGCTCATCGTCGGCACCGACAGCTGGGGCGACGTCACGCTCGCGCAGGTGGCCGACGAGGCCGGTCTGCCGGAAGGGCGAGTGCGTGCCCTCGGGTTCCTCGACGACGCAGACCTCGCCGTCGTCCTCGACCGCGCGACCGCCTTCGTGTACCCGAGTCTCGCCGAAGGGTTCGGCCTGCCACTCGTCGAGGCGTTCCGCTTCGGCACGCCCGTCATCCACTCCGACGTCCCCGCACTCGTCGAGGTCGGCGGTGGAGCAGGTGTCGTCGTCGAATCCGGAGCGAAAGGCTACGCGGACCGTCTCATCGCCACCATCAACGACGTCATCGGCGACAGCGAACGACTGTCACGCCTCCGCATCCTCGGCATGGACCGCGAGCAGGCCTTCAGCTGGCGCGACTCCGCCGAACGCGTCTGGCAGCTCCACGCCGAGATCTGAGCAGGTCGTCCCGGCTCGCGACCACATTCCCTCCGGTCCGGTGTCGAACCGACCTCTGCTGCAGGTCCGTCGTCATGTGGGACGAGTCGTGATGCGACACCCGTAGGGTTGTCTGGTGACCTCTTCGAAACCACGCGAACGCTACACCCTCGGACACCACCCGAGCGTCTTGCGCACGCACTCGTGGCGCACTGCCGAGAACTCCGCCGCATACCTCCTGCCGCACCTGCACAGCGGCCTCGAGGTGCTGGACCTCGGCAGCGGTCCCGGAACGATCACGCTGGACTTCGCGCGCATCGTCGCACCAGGCACCGTCGTCGGCATCGACGCCGACGCCGGAGTGGTCGCGGATGCCGGCGCGCGTGCGGCAGCCGCCGGCGTCGACAACGTGTCCTATGCCGTCGGTGACGCCTACGCCCTCGATCTTCCGGACGACAGCGTGGACGTGGCCCACGCGCACCAGCTCCTCCAGCACGTCGGCGACCCCGTCTCCGTCATCCGTGAATTGCGGCGAGTGGTGCGACCCGGCGGCGTCGTGGCGTTCCGTGACATCGTCTACGGCGGCGCCGTCTGGTATCCGCTGTCCCCGGGACTCACCCGTTGGATGGAGGTCTACCAGGAGCTGGCTCGCTCGAACGGCGGCGAACCCGACGCGGGCAGCCGGCTGAAGTCCTGGGCGATGGAAGCCGGGCTGACGGACATCCGGAGCAGCGCGAGTGTCTGGTCGTTCGAGACTCCGGAGGACCGGGAGTGGTGGGGAGGCGCGTGGTCCGAGCGAGCGCGGACCTCCAGTTTCGCCACACAGGCGCTCGAGACCGGGATCGCGGACGACGCCGACCTCGCGCTGATCTCGACGGCGTGGCGCGACTGGGTCGACGCGTCCGACGGGTGGTTCGCCGTCCCACACGGGGAGATCGTCGCGACCGTGCGCTGAGCCCGTCGACAGGCTCAGGGACCGGGACGAACCAGGACGTCGGCTCAGCGACCGGGGCTCAGCCGGCGTCGGGCTCCGGGCTCGGCGACGGCGGGAACAACTGGTCCTGCACCATCTGGCGGATGAGCGTGTAGTCGGGCTCTTCCGGATCGATCGTCGGCGGGACGAACTGCAGGGAGTTGATCTGCAGCTCGCGCGTCTTGAGCGCGAGGTTCACGAAGTAACCGAGCATGCCCTGGGGCACATCGGTCTTGACGACGTCGCCTCCCGCGGCGGCGACGTCCTGGAAGCGCGCGAGGACGTTCGCCGGGTTGAACTGTTTGAGCATCGCCGTCTGCAGGATGTGCTGGCGCTCCATGCGGTCGTAGTCGCTCGTCGAGTGCCGTGACCGGGCGTACATGAGCGCCGTCCAGCCGTCCATGTGCTGCTCGCCGGGCTCGATCCACGACGTGACGTTCTCGAGGTCGGCGTCGCCGTCCATCGGGAGCCGCTCCTTGACGTCGATGTCGACGCCGCCGAGCGTGTCGATCAGGGTGGCGAAGCCGTACATGTCGATGAGGACATACCACTGGATGTGCAGCCCGGTGATCCCCTCGGCGGCCTGCTTCATCGCCTCGATGCCCGGCTCGCTCGCGTGGGCCGTGGCGTTCGGGAACAACTCGGGGTTCTTCAGCTCGATCTCGGTGTAGATCGAGTTGAGCTGGCAGACGTCGACGTCGCAGGAGTCGTCGTAGCCGTCGGGGTAGAGGGAGGCCATCTCGCTGCCCTCGGGGAACGGGATGTCGACGAGGTCGCGCGGCATGGACATCGTCGTCGCCTGCCCGGTCTCCGCGTTGATACTGACGACCGACATGCTGTCCGGACGCATGCCGTCGCGGTCGGGGCCTGCGTCGCCACCGAGCAGCAGGATGTTGTAGTAGCCGTCCACCGGCGGCTCCGACGGTCCGGTGTTACCGAAGATGGAGGAGATCGAGCCGCGGGTGGCACCGGCGACGACGGCTCCGTACCCGGCGCCACCAGCCACCAGGACCATGGCGAGGGTCGTGAACAGCGCGACGCCGAGCCTGGCGTTCGGGGAGGCCTTGACGAGGCGGACGAGCCGCAGGGTGTCGAGCGTCAGCACGACCCACAGGATCGCGTAGGCGACGAGGAGCACCTGGGCGACGGTGAGCGCGATCGGGTTCGTCGCGAGGGTGAAGAGCACCTCGCGCGCGAGGAACATGAGCGCGACGCCGACCACGACGAGCAGCCACAGGAACAGCGTGAACCCGAGCCCGAAGCGGCCGAGCTTCCGGTTCCCGGCGAGCACCTGTGCGGACCCGGGGATCAGCAGGTTGAGCAGGACGAGCCACCAGGCGCGCTTCGTCATCACCTCGCGTGAACGGGTGTCTGGGTACCGCATCGGCTTCGCGGCGGTGGCTGCACTCGTCATAGCTGCGCTTTGAGGTTCCGGTTCTTCTCCTCGACCGAGTCGGCGAGGGCCTCGGCGTAGGCGACGAGCGCGTGGTGCAAGGCGTCGTCGGCCGTGGCGAGGATCTTGACGGCGATCAGCGCGGCGTTCTTCGCGCCGCCGATCGACACGGTCGCGACCGGCACACCTGCGGGCATCTGCACGATCGACAGCAGTGAGTCGAGACCGTCGAGGCGGGAGAGCGGCACCGGGACGCCGACGACCGGGAGCGTGGTGACGGAGGCGAGCATCCCGGGAAGGTGCGCCGCGCCACCGGCACCGGCGATGACGACCTTGACGCCACGGCCGTGGGCGGCCTTGCCGTACGCGATCATCTTCTCGGGCGTGCGGTGGGCCGACAGCACCTCGACCTCGAACGGCACGCCGAAGTCGCGGAGCACCTGCGCCGCATCGCTCATGACGTTCCAGTCGGAGTCCGAGCCCATCACGACGCCGACGAGCGGCGGGGCGTCACGGGACGGGGCGGAGTTCTCGGGCATGAGCACCATCGTAGATCGCGGTGCCTGAAGATCGGCTCAGGACGCACCGCAGCTGGCGGACAAGCCCTCGCCCAGGAGCCCCCAGTCCGGGGACGCCTCGGTACCGCGCAGCGCACCGGTCGACAGGTGTCTGGGACAATCGGCGGATGAGCACGTCGACCGCGGACGGATCCGCAGCACGCCACGAGCCGCCCAGCCAGCGCGAGCTGCGGCGGTGGCGCGGGTACCTCGCCGACGAACGCGCCGAGGCCGCCGTCTACCGGGATCTCGCCGGGCGGCGGAGCGGTGAGGAGCGCGACATCCTGCTCGCGCTCGCGGAGGCCGAGAAACGCCACGAGTCGCACTGGATCGCCCTGCTCGGGGACGACGTCGGCAAGCCGCAACGCGGTGACCTGCGGACCAGGCTGCTCGGCTGGCTCGCGAGGCGGTTCGGATCCGTCTTCGTCCTGGCGCTCGTCCAGCGCGCCGAGTCGCGCTCGCCCTACGCGACCGAACGGGCGGCCACCGAGCGCATGGCCGCCGACGAGCAGATCCACGAGGAGGTCGTCCGGGGCCTGGCCGCCCGAGGACGCAACCGCCTGTCCGGAACCTTCCGGGCGGCCGTGTTCGGAGCGAACGACGGACTCGTCTCGAACCTCGCGCTCGTCATCGGCATGAGCGCCACCGGCGTCGGCAACGGCGTCGTCCTCGCCGCCGGGCTCGCGGGCCTCCTGGCGGGCGCGCTGTCGATGGGGGCCGGCGAGTACGTCTCGGTGCGGTCGCAGCGGGAACTGCTCGAGGCGTCCAGCCCCAACCCCGCGGCCGACGACGCCCTCCCCCACCTCGACGTCGACGCGAACGAACTCGCGCTCGTCTACCGGGCACGCGGCATGGAGGTCGGTGAAGCCGAGGCCCACGCAGCGGACGTCCTGGCCCGCGTCGGCGCCGGCACCTACCAGCGCGAGGCCCGGACGGCGATGGAGCACGAGGCCATCGGGACCGGGCTCGGTGCCGCGCTCTCGAGCTTCTGCTTCTTCGCGTCGGGCGCCGTCATCCCGGTCCTGCCCTACCTGTTCGGACTGCAGGGTGTCGCTGGATTGCTGGTCGCCGCGCTCCTGGTCGGGGTGGCCCTGCTCGGCACCGGCGCCGTCGTCGGGCTGCTCTCCGGGGGTCCACCGCTTCGCCGGGCACTGCGACAACTCGCGATCGGGTACGGCGCTGCTGCGGCGACCTACGTGCTCGGCCTGCTCTTCGGCGCGAACGTCGGCTGACCCGGCCGTCGGTCGTCCGCCGCGCCACACCGGGAGCCGATGCGAACACGTCATCTGCCGTCCACGAGTGCGTCACCGGCGTTCCCTACGCTGAGCCCGCCGTCCGTCGACCCGGAGGGCGGAGGAGGGCGCGTGAGGCAGGTGCAGGACCGGACCGACGTGTCTCCCCTCCTCGGAGCGGTTCCGCGCACGCAGCCCGACATCCAGTTGCTCCGCGCGATCGCCGTCCTGTCCGTCGTGGTCTTCCACCTGTCGTCGAGCCTCCTGCCCGGCGGGTACGTCGGCGTCGACGTGTTCTTCGTCGTCAGTGGCTATCTGATCACGAGCCACCTCGCACGCCAGGCCGACGAGACGGGCCGCGTCGACCTCCCGGCGTTCTGGGCCCGCAGGATCCGGCGACTCCTGCCGGCCGCTCTGCTCGTCCTCGCCGTCACCGCCGTCCTGATCTGGCGGCTGGCCCCGCCGAGCGCCTGGACGCAGTTCTTCACCGAGACCGTGGCGAGCGCGACCTCCTGGGAGAACTGGTTCCTGGCCGGGAGCTCCGTGGACTATCTCGCACAGGGCAGCGCCGCGTCACCGGTCCAGCACTTCTGGTCGCTCTCCGTCGAAGAGCAGTTCTACCTCGGCTGGCCGCTCGTCGTCGTGCTGTGCGTGTGGCTCACCCGGCGTCGACCGTCGGACCTCCGCCGCACCCTCGGTGTTGCGCTCGGGATCATCGGTGCCACCTCACTCCTGTGCTCGATCCTGTACACGGCGGCGGACCCGGCTCCGGCGTACTTCGCCACGCCGACCCGTGCCTGGGAGTTCGCGGCCGGCGGTCTGCTCGCGCTCCTCGGGCCGGTCGTGGTCGTGCACCGCACCCGGTGGCGAACGGTCTCCGGCGTCCTCGGCGTCGTCCTCCTGGCGGTCGCCCTGGTCGCCTTCACCGAGCGGACGGCGTTCCCCGGGATCGCCGCCGCCCTCCCGGTCCTCGGGACGCTCCTCGTGATCGTCGGTGGGTCGTCGACCCACCGGTGGTCCGTGACGACCCTTGCGCGCACACGTGCGTCGCTCCTCCTCGGCGATCTCTCCTATTCGCTGTATCTGTGGCACTGGCCGCTCATCGTGGTCGCGCCGTGGGTGCTCGGCGTGCCCGTCGCGCTCGGCGACCCGCTCGGGTGGGCTGTCGCTACGGCACTCCTGGTCATCGCCGTGGTCCTCGCCGCGCTGACGAAACGGTTCGTCGAGGACCCTGTGCGACGAACCCCCGTCCTCGCGCACGCACGCTCCGCACGGACCGTCCTGCTGGCGGGCGTGGCGACCGCACTCGTGCTCTGCATCCCGACGGCGGGGTTGCTGACCGTCGCTACCGAGCAACGCACCCTCGCGAGCACCGTGGACGCCTACGTCGCGGACGGCGAGCCGTGTTTCGGTGCCGATGCGGCCGTGTCGGGCTGCACCAATCCGGCGTTGGCGGACGAACTCCTGCCGCCGCTGTCGGTGCGGACCGAGGACACGGGCGACACCTTCCGGTGTTCCGCGGCGGCCGACGCACCGGACTTCCCCGGCTGCACCTTCGGTTCCGAGCGCCCGGACGCCACGCGGGTCGCGCTCACCGGGAACTCGCACGCCACGATGCTCATCCCCGGACTCGTCGACCAGCTCGAGGCACGCAACTGGCGACTCGACGTGTACGTCGGCAAGGGCTGCGAGTGGCGGGCACCGGGACCCGACGACTCGGCGGCCTGCGACGCCCGGCGGACGCTCATGCAGGAGGCGTTCACGGGTGAGCGGCCGTACGACATCATCCTGGTGACCTCCAAGAGTCCGGACGAGACCTCGGTGGCCGAACAGGCCGCGATCCGCGGCGCGACGCTCGCCGCGTGGAGACCGGTGCTCGAGCAGGGGACGTCGATCGTGGTGCTGCGGGACAATCCCCGCGTGCCGACCGAGGCCGCGGCGTGCGTCGACCGCACGAGCGCCGCCGAGCTCATCGCGGGGGCGTGCGCCTTCCCCGTGGCCGAGGCGTACCCGACGTTCGACCTGAACACCGCCACGGCGGCGATGACCGACGGCGCCGTGCCGGTCGTGGATCTCGGCGAGCTGTACTGCGCCGCCGGGACCTGTCCGCTCGCCGTCGGGAACGTGCTCGTCTATCGCGATCTGCACCACATCACGGCCACCTGGTCGCGGACCCTGGGCCCGTTCCTCGTCGACCGGATCCGAGCCGCCACCTCCCGAGGGTGACCAGTCCCCGATCGGGTGGAGTGCCAGCGCGGTGCGCTGACGCGAGGGTGTCGAACCCGGCGTCGGCGCGGTGTGCTGACGCGAGCGCGGCGGAACCGGCACGACCGCGGGGCACAGGCGTGAGCGCGCCCCTCCGGAGACCCGCGCTGACGTCCCCGACCCGCGGTGACGTCAGCGCACCGCGCTGGCGACCACCCGGGAGAGCTCGGGCGCGGGAGCGGTCAGGCGGAGGTGGGCTCGTACTGCCGGCGGTCGCCGACGACGCCCGCGAAACGGAACGGCGCACCGGTCTCGCGAGGGCGGTCGGAGTCGTGGACATCGGCCGACGCCGCATCCTCGAGGAGCTGCAGGTAGCGGGCGTCGTCGACGACCGTCCTGGCATCGAGCCGCGCCCGGTTCGCGTCGCTCCGCAGAGCCGAGCGGTAGCCCGGACGCACGATGCCGCTGAAGCACTCCGCGACCGCACCCGAGCCGTAGCTGAGGAACGCGATGCGCCGACCGGTGAGGTCGTCGTCGCCGTCGAGCAGCGCGAGCAGTGCGAGGTACACGGAGGCCGTGTAGCTGTTCCCGATCCGGCGGTTGTACCCGGTCGTCGGCTCGATCTGTGCGTCCAACTCCTCCTGGGTGCGCTCGGAGCCGAGCGACTTGGCCAGGTGCCGGTGCGCCTTGATCGCCATCTTCGTGAACGGCTGGTGGTAGCAGAAGTGGTCGACCTCGGAGAAGTCCGCTCCGCCGCGTGACCGGTAGTCCGCCCAGGCCCCCTCGATCGCGTCCTGGTAGGCGGAGATGGACAGCTTGCCGTCGACGATCGCCGTCGCACTGTGGTTCGGGCGCCAGAAGTCCATGACGTCCTGCGTGTAGACGCCGGTCGCGGTCTCGAGCTCGAGGATGGCCGGATCGGCGGCCACGAGCATGGCGACGGCCCCGGCGCCCTGCGTCGGCTCGGCGTTGGAGTGCAGTTCGTACCGCGCGACGTCGCTCGCGATCACGAGGACGGTCTCCTCGGGGTTCCGCGCCACGAGCGCAGCAGCGAACTGCAGCGCCGCGGTGGCCGAGTAGCAGGCCTGCTTGAGCTCGACCACGCGGACCGCCTGCGGCAGGCCGAGCAGCCGGTGCACGTAGACGCCAGCGGACTTCGACTGGTCGATCCCGGACTCGGTGGCGAACAGGACGGTCCTGAGCCGGTCGCTGCCGTGGCGTTCGATGATGGGCGCGGCAGCGGCGGCGGCCATCGTGACGATGTCCTCGTCGGCGGCCGGGACGCTCATCTCGCTCTGGCCGAGACCGACGTAGTACTTGGCGGGTTCGACACCGAAGCGCCCCGCGAGCTCGGCGAGGTCGATGCGGTTCGCCCCGGTCGCGAAGGCGATGTCGTCGATGCCGACGGCGGGGCTGCTGGTCTGGTTGGTGTTCACGTGCGGGGTGCTCCGTTCGAGCGTCGACGATGCACCGGTCCCCCGGTGCGGTGGGAGGGTCAGGCGGGCGCGCCGGCTGCGGTCTGCGCGCTGCGTTCGAGCTTCAGGTGGGCGGCCATGAGCTCACCGGGGTTGGTCTGCGCGGCGAGGAGTGACAGTTCGCCACACCAGACGGCGGCAGCGCACAGGACGGCGAGTCGCCGGGCGTTGGCGCCGGGTTCACGGTCCTCGCGGCACCCGAGGCGGGTGAGGTTCTCCTCGACGAAGCCGAGCCCCTTGCCGTTGCCGACCGTGCCGACGATGAGGTTCGGCAGGGTGCAGGAGAAGTAGAGGTCGCCGTCGTGCACCTCGGCGTGTGTGACGCCCTGCGAGCCCTCGACGATGTTCGCCGCGTCCTGGCCGGTCGCCAGGTAGAACGCGAGCAGCATGTTGGCGTAGTGGGCGTTCGCGCTGCGCAGGCCGCCGGCGAGGATCGTCCCGACGAGGTTCTTGCGCACGTTCAGCTGCACGATCTGCTCGGGCGTCGTGTGCAGGAACCGCTCGACGATCGCCCGCGGGATCGTCATCTCGGTGACGACGTTCTTGCCGCGACCCAGGATGCCGTTGACCGCGGTCGCCTTCTTGTCGGAGCAGAAGTTGCCGGAGATCGAGCCGTAGCGGAGCATCGGCCAACGCTCCATGATGTACGGCATGAGACGGTCCGCCGCGAGCGTGACCATGTTGTGGCCGGACGCGTCACCGGTGCGGAACTCGAGGCGCAGGAAGAGCAGGTTGCCGGCGATCTGCGAGTTGATCTCGATGAGTTCGGCGAAGTGACTCGACTGGGCGACGACGGCCTGCAGCTCGGGCAGGCTGCGCTCGATCTCGCGGAGTGCCTGCAGGGCGTCGCCGGCCGAGTCGACCTCGAACAGGACGGAGCGGCTCATCCGCTCGTCGACGAGCGTCGCGCGGATGCCGCCGGGGACCATGGAGGAGATGCGGGCGCCCCGACGGACCGACGGCCAGAGCGGGCTCTCGTAGGTGGCGAGCGGGACCTCCTGCTCGCCCTCCATGACGTTGCCGCTCAGATGGAGCGGGCCGATCCACTTGAGTGGGACCGGTGCGACGCCGTCGGGTTCGTTGCTCATGCGTGGGGTTCCGTTCCGCCCCGGAGGACGTCGTGCTGCTCGGCGAAGGCACGAGCGTAGGTGGATCTGATGGATTCGACCGCGTCGTCGTCGGTACGGCTGATCTCCGACGGACCCCACGGGCTGTGGGCGGCGTCGATGAGGCCGGTCGGCGGGTGCACCGTGAGCGGGAGCCGCTCGATGCCGTGCGCCGACCAGTCGTCCTCGAGGGCGGCGGTGGAGACGGACTGGCCGATGAACGCGATGCCGCAGTCGCCACCACCGGCACCGGAGGACTTGGCCGCCCCGCCGAGGCGCTCGGCGGCGTCGCAGAGTTGCGCGAGCGCGGCGGTCTCGATGTCGACACCGGCGTCGCGTCCGAGACCGGCGAGCGTCGCGCGCGCGGAGCGGACGGCACCGAGCACGAGGGCCGGGTCCTCGTCGTTCAAGCCGATCGTGAGAGCGTCGACGGCGGCGCGACTGGCCGCGAGGAACGAGGTGTAGTGGGCGGTCTCCGCCCATTTGCGGGACTGCAGTTCGTCGACGAGACGCGTGGTCGAGGCGGGCTCGCCGGTCCATCCGACGAGGAGCCGGAGCGAGGTCGGCGGCGACAGGCGTTCGAGCCCCAGCTCGGCCCAGGGGTCGCGGAGGGCGGCGAGCACCCCTTCTCGGTGGCGCACCTCCCGCAGCCGGGCCCGATCGGGCGAGGTGTACCGGAGCCAGCCGCCGAACATGCTCGCCGCGAGGTCGCCCCCGGAGGCTGCCGGCGCGACGTCGATGGTGGCGAGGATCGCGAGCTTGAGCATCTGCGTGCGGGTGAGGTCGAGCTGGTAGAACTCGTCGAGGGCGCGGATGGTTGCGGTCGTCACGGCCGCGCTCGAGCCGAGGCCGAACTTCCGGCCGCTCGCGTCGTCGAGCTCGCTCGTGATGGACAGCGCGGAGAACCGCTGCGCGACGCCGAGCTCGGCGACGAGGGTCTCCATCGTGCTCACGGCGGAGAGGACGTGGTCGAGCGGGCGTTCCTCGTGCTCGACGACGACCCCGTTGCGGTTGCGACGCCAGATGATGGGCGCTCGGCCGTACTGGTCGGAGAAGATGCGGCCCTCGTGCTCGCTCGCCTCGAGTCGGACGGTGACGCACCGGTCGACCGCGACGAGGATGGAGGGGTGCCCTGGTTCGACGACGGCGTACTCGCCGGCCACGAAGAGCTTGCCGGGCGCCTTGATCTCGATCATCGCGCTCCTTCCGTTGTCTGCTCGCCCGCCGATCCGCCGGGCTCCGAGGTGATGAGCCTCGCGCCCCGTCCGGCTCTGGCGGGGATGACGCCGATGTCGGGCTGCGCCTCGAGGATCCGAGTCGCGAGCTCGTCGACCGCGTCGGCTCGACACAGGATCTTCACGTTCGGGCCGGCGTCCATCGTCGCATAGCATTCGAGGCCGTCGCCTCTGAGGTTTGCGACGAGATCGAGCAGTTCCACGCTCGCCGGTCCCCAGTACCGGACCGGCGGCTCGGCGCCGAGCATCGTGGCGTGCATCCGCATCGCGTTCCGCTCGGCGATCGTGCCCACCGCGGTGAAGTCGGCGCGGGAGATCGCCGCGAGCATCTCCTCGAGTTCGACGGGGGTGCGTTCGACCCAGGCGGGGTAGTACGGGGAGGTGTCGACCGTGCGCCGCATGCCGTCGCGACTGGAGACCGACTTGGCCCGGGCGTCGAGGACGGTGAGGACCATGCCGAGCTCGAGCCCGGAGGCCGGCACCCCCTCGGCGAAGGAACTCTCGTCGTCATGACCGGCATGCCAAACCGCGAGCCCGTCGAAGATCGAGCGGGAGGCCGAGCCCGAGCCGCGGCGCGCGAGCCGGGAGAGGGCGCGGCGGTCGAGGTCGAGTCCGAACGCGGTCGATGCGGCGAGCGCCAGCGCAGCGAAGCCCGAGGCCGAGGAGGCGAGGCCGGCGCCCGTGGGGATCTCGTTGTGCGAGTCGACGGTGACGCGCTCGTCCCGGCCGGCGAGCGCGCGCACGAGGTCGATGAAGCGCGTGACGCGGGAGCGGGCGGTGCCCTCGAGGGGTCGTCCACCGAGGAGCACGACGTCGTCGTGTGCGTCCGTCAGTCGCACCGTCGTCGTCGTGGGCGCTGCGTCGAGGGTCAGTGAGAGGCTTCCGGTCCACGGGAGGATGAGCGCCTCGTCCCGCTTGCCCCAGTACTTGACGAGGGCGATGTTGGGGTTGGCGAGCGCGGTCGCACTGCCCTCCTCCGAGGCGGTCGTCGCGAGCTGTTGCGGGGTCAGGGTCACGCGTAGTCCTCCGCGTCGATCGTCCAGGTGCCGAGTGCTCCGGCCTCGAGGAGGGCTTGCGAGATGCGTCGGGCTGACGCGGGGTCTGCGGCGAGGGTGATGATGCATCCGCCCTGCCCGCCGCCCGTCAGCTTCGCGCCGAGGGCGCCGTTCCCCGCGGCGACCGCGATGAGCGCGGTGATGGCCGGGTGGCCGGCGCCGAGTTCGTCGAGGACGACCTGCGCCGCGTCCATGCGGGTCCCGAGGTCGTCGCGGCGGTCCGCGGCGAGGTCGGCGACGCCCGCCACGGTCCCGCGTTCGAGCTCGGCCAGGAGCGCGCGACCACGCTCGGGGTGCAGCTCGACGAAGGCGCGGACGTCGGCGACCGCCTTCCGGGTCGACCCGCGCGCACCGGTGTCGGCCACGACGAAGCTGCCGCCGAAGCGGATCGGCGGATGCTCGACGCGGCCGGCGGTGAAGAGGATGGGTGTCGAGGCGCTCGTGGCCCGGGCGTCGAGACCGCTGGGCGTCCCGTGGGCGACGCGTTCGCCGCGCTGCACGAGCTCGAACCGGTCGGCGTCGTCGAGCGCCACGCCGTGCAGGTCGGCGACGGCGTCGACGATCGCGTTGGCGGCCGCGGCACTCGAACCGAGGCCTCGGCCGATCGGCAGGGTCCCGCGGACGACGACCTCGACACCGGCCGGTGCCGCACCGACGTGCGCGAGGGTCTCGAGGACGGTGGTCCCGAGCGGATCGGAGGCGTCGAGCGGGCCGAGCGAGATCTCGGTGTCGAGCACCGAGGCTCCGTCGATGCGTCGGGCGGTCGCCTCGACCCGGAGCGACGGGATGGGCAGGGCGACGGCTGGAGACCCGTACACGACGGCGTGCTCGCCCAGCAGGATCGCCTTGGCGTGCGCGAAGCCGCGACCGGTCGCAGCCGTGTGCTCTGTCGTCATCTCACCATTCTGGTCCGAAAAACATGCAGCTGGCTGCACATCGGTCGTCCGGTCGCGATCCGATCCGCCACGGGGCCGGCTCGTGAGCCGTCCCGCAGCGCATCCGGGCGCTGCACGATGGGCCGTCGACGGGAGCTGCCGGAGCGCTCACGGCGTGTCCCATGCGTACCGGAAACACCCAGCCTACGCCGAACGGCCCGGTTCGGCTCGTTACGGTTGAGTGGGCGGGACGGCCCGGTTAGTATCGGAACACCTCCATTCATGCAGACGACGGCCGCCGCACCCAGCGCCCGCGTCGACACGGACCCTCCCTCCAGCGACGTAGATCCGGTCCCGTCATCTCACCGTCTCCGGGCCGTCCAGCGCCCGCATTCCGAGGGGTACCCCGTCGTGATCTCGTCTTCCGTTCCACCGCGCCCGCGCACCGCCGCACCATCGCCCCTGCCAGACCTCGTCGATCGCCAGACCGACAAGAGCGACTGCGGCGTCGGTTTCATCACCCGCAAGGACGGCGTGCAGAGCCACGACGTCATCGCACTCGGCGACACCGCCCTGTGCGCCATCCCCCACCGCGGCGGCATGTCCTCCGAGGGTGTCGGCGACGGAGCGGGCGTGCAGATCGACCTCTCGGTCGACTTCTTCAGCTCCCTCGTCGGCAAGCCGCTCGTCGCCGGGCGGTTCGGCGTCGCGAACGTCTTCCTCCCGGTCGACCACGGTCGGATCGGTGACGCCGAGGCGCTCATCGAACGCTCGCTCGGCGAGGCCGGCTTCACCGTGCTGCTCGCCCGTGCCGTGCCGACGGTCGACGCCGTCCTGCGCCCGAAGGCCGTGCAGTACCAACTGCCGATCCGGCAGTGGATCTTCGAGCCCTCGGACGACGCCTCCACGGAGGACCTCGACCAGCGCGCGCACGCGGCCCTGCTCGCGATCGAGGCGACCGCCTACACGGACCTCACCCTCGACGGCCTCTACCCGCTGTCGCTCAGCACGCGCACCCAGGTCCTCAAGGGACGCCTCAACTCCGGCGAGGTCATCCCCTACTTCGCCGACCTGGCCGACCCCCTGCACCGGGTCAGGACCCTCGCCTTCCACACCCGGTTCTCGACGAACACCGCTCCCCACCCGTCGATGGCGCAGCCCTTCCGCCTCATGGCGCACAACGGCGAGCTCAACACCGACCGGAAGAACCGTCTGTCCGAGACGGCGCTGGCTGCATCGCGAGGCCGGAAGATCATCCGGGCCAGGGGCCAGTCGGACAGCTCGCGCCTCGACCAGACGCTGCACAGCCGCGTGGTCGAGGACGGACTCGAACTGCTCGAGGCGGTCGTGTCCGTCATGCCCCCGGCCTGGGAGAACGATCGCACCCTGAGCCGCGAGGTGCGCGCGATGCTCGAGTACTTCTCGCTCGTCGAGGAGAAGAACGACGGCCCGGCCGCGCTCATCTTCAACGACGGCACGACCGTCGGCGCCCGGCTCGACCGGCTCGGCCTGCGCCCGCTGCGCAGCGTCGAGACGGCCGACTACCTCTGCGTCACCTCCGAGGCCGGGCAGCTGCCGTTCCCGGACGACGAGGTGGTCCACCGCGGTCGCATCGAGGCCGGCGGCATGCTCGCCTACGACCACCGCACGGGCACGCGCCTCCGCACGGGCGAGGCGCTCGAGCTCCTCGCGGCGCGCAAGGACTACCCGGCGATGCTCGCCGCATCGGCCACCGACCTCGATGCGCTCGAGGACCGGGGCGTCCCGGTGTCGGCACCGACGGCCTCGGCGGACGACGCGTTCGCCTACCGCGGTGGGCTGAGCCAGGTGCAGCGCTACGTCGCGTACTCCCTCAACCAGGAGAGCTTCCGGTTCATGACGGACCCGATGCTCGCCTCGGGCAAGGAGCGGATCTCGGCGATGGGCTACGGCAACGCCATCAACGCCCTGTCCGACCAGGAGGGCGGCCTGGCGAAGTACTTCTCCCAGCGCTTCGCCCAGGTGACCAACCCGCCGCTCGACAGCATCCGTGAGGCGGACGGCATGACCCTCCGGGTCGCGCTCGGCCCGAAGCCCGGCAGCGGCACGGTCGGCACGAAGCAACTCGTCCTCCGATCCCCCATCATCAGCGAGGACGAACTGCGGCGCCTCAGCGCTCAGCACGAGTCGCCGGCCGCGTGGTTCGACATCCTCTACCGGCCCGAGGTGGACGCGCAGGCGAACGCCGACGCGCTCGAGGCCGCCGTCGAGCGTGTGGCCGCGGCGGTCGCCGGGTTCGCCGCAGAGAACGGCGGCATCGCGATCCTCAGTGACCGCGGCGTCCACGCGGAGGGTGCCGCCCTGCCGCTCATCCTCGTCGTGGCGGCCGTCAACCAGCGACTCATCGACGACGGCCTCCGGCTCCGCGTGTCGCTCGTGGTCGACAGCGGCCAGCTGCCGTCCTCGCACCACGTCGCCTCCGCCCTCGGCTTCGGTGCGTCGGCCGTCCACCCGCTCGCGGTCCGCCTCCGCGCCGAGCAGCAGCACCCCGACGAGGTGGAAGCAGCGTTCCGCCGGTTCGCCTACGCCGCCGAGAAGTCGCTCCTGAAGACCATGGGCCGGGTCGGCCTCTGCACCGTCGAGAGCTACATCGGCGGCGAGTTCTTCGAGCCGAACTACCTCGACACGAGCGACCCCGTGCTCGCGCGCGCCTTCCCGCACCTCCGCGCCCCCGTCGGCGGCGTCGGCTTCGCCGGGATCGCCCGGACGGCGAGCGCCTGGCACCAGCGCGCCCTGACGACGTCGAGCGACGCGGACGTCCCGCTCCTCGGCCTGTTCAAGGAACGCGCCGAGGGCGCCGGCCACTCCTACGGGACGACCGCGGTCCGCGGCTTCGTCGACCTCACCGAGGAGCCCGTGCAGCTGCCGCGAGCGGACACCACGGCCGTCGACCGCGACGGCGGCACGCTCGGCGACGACCCGCTGCGCCTCCACACCATCGGGAACCTCGAGGACGCGTTCGGGATCGACGACGACGCCTACCAGCACACCTCCTTCGACGCCCTCGACGACGACGAGATCGACGCCTTCACCATCACGCCCGGCTACCGCTCCTTCGTCCAGTCGATGACGACCGAGCGGCGCCGTCGCCCGGCGGCCCTCCGCGACGTGCTCGTGCTGCCGGAGGACATCACCCGACTGACCACCCCGGAGGAGTTCGCGCGCGAGCTCGACCGGCTCGGCCCCGTCGGCAACTCCTCGATCGTCGTCCGCGGCCTGCGTGCGACGCGGACCGAGCAGGGGCGGCACCGGCTGCAGCTCACGGGACCGCTCGCGGGCGACCTCACACGGGTCTCGGCGCTCGGCGAGTACTACGTCCACCGTTTCGGCGGCGAGGTGACGGGGCACTGGATCTCCGGTGGCGACCTCATCGTGGAGGCGACGGGGTCCGCCGACGACTACTTCTCGATGCTCGTCGAGGGTGCCGAGAGCATCTCGACCGACCTCGTCCAGCCGGCGAGCGAGATCACCCGATCCCTCGCGTCCGGGGCGATGAGCCACGGCGCCCTCGTGGCGACCGCGCACGAGGCGGTCGCGCACGGCACCAACATGGTCGGCGGGATGTCGAACAGTGGCGAGGGCGGCGAACACCTGTCCCGCTACGGCACCATCCGCGGCTCGCGCATCAAGCAGTTCGCCTCCGGGCGCTTCGGTGTCTGGGCCGGTTACCTCGCCGACCCGATGCTGCAGGAGCTCGAGATCAAGATCGGCCAGGGTGCCAAGCCCGGCGAGGGCGGTCAGCTCCCGGCTCCCAAGGTGACGGTGGACATCGCCGCTGCCCGGGGTGGCACGCCCGGCATCGAGCTCGTCTCGCCGCCGCCGCACCACGACACCTACTCGATCGAGGACCTCGCGCAGCTCATCCACGACTGCAAGGCGGCACGGGTCCGCGTCGTCGTCAAGCTCGTCTCCTCCGAGGGCATCGGCACGATCGCCGTCGGCGTCGCCAAGGCCGGCGCCGACGTCATCAACGTGGCCGGCAACACCGGTGGGACCGGCGCAGCCGCCGTGACAAGCCTCAAGTACGCCGGACGCAGCGCCGAGATCGGCATCGCCGAGGTCCACCAGGCCCTCAGCGCGAACGGTCTGCGATCGAAGGTCACCCTGCGCTGCTCCGGCGCGCACCAGACCGGTCGCGACGTCGTCATCTCCGCCCTGCTCGGCGGCGACAGCTTCGAGTTCGGGACCACTGCGCTCATGATGCTCAAGTGCGTCATGGCGAAGAACTGCAACGTGAAGTGCCCGGCTGGTCTCACGACCAACCCGGAGACCTTCGACGGCGACCCGCGTGCGCTGGCGCAGTACCTCCTGAACATCGCGCACGACGTCCGCGAGCGGCTCGCCATCCTCGGCCTCCGCTCGCTTCGCGAAGCCCGCGGTCGCACCGACCTCCTCCACCTCGTCGACCACCCGGCGGCCGTCGCGGACCTCGACCTGCGTGCCATGCTCGCGGTCGTCCCCGAGGTCGTCGTCACCGACCCGGTGTACCTGGAGAAGGACTTCACGCTCGACGACGCCCTCATCGAGCGGGTACGGGCAGGACTCTTCGACGACGGCCGGACGACGCTCGACCTGGGCGCCGAGGACGCCGACGGCGGGATCCGACTCGGCAACCGCTGGCGTTCCGTGGGCGGGCAGCTCGCGATCGACCTCGAGCGCATCCTCAACCACGAGCTCGACGACGACCAGGCGGCGGCGATCCCCTCCGTCGTCACCGACGACCGCGGCCACCGTTCGCTCGCCGCCGACACCGTGACCATCCGCACCGAGCACTCCGCGGGGCAGTCGTACGCGGCGTTCTGCGTCGACGGCCTGCACTGGCGACACACCGGCACCTGCAACGACGGCGTCGGGAAGAGCGCATCCGGCGGCACCATCGCGATCCTCTCCCCCGGCGGCGGCAGCTCGGAGGACGGCGGCAACGTCCTCATCGGCAACTTCGCGCTCTTCGGGGCGACCGGTGGCCGCACCTTCGTCCAGGGCGAGGCCGGCGACCGCTTCGCCGTCCGCAACTCGGGCGCCACGGCGGTCGTCGAGGGCGTCGGCGACTACGCCTGCGAGTACATGACCAACGGCGCCGTGCTGAACCTCGGCGGCTTCGGGATCGGCTTCGGCAACGGGATGAGCGGTGGCTTCGTCTACCAGTACGACCCGCGGGGCGAACTGCCGAGCAAGGTCAGCGCGGACTCCCTCCTCCTCGGATCGATCACCGAGGGCGAGCAGGCGGCGTTCCACGAGGCCGCCGTGCTCCTGCTGCTGGAGTGGCACGTCGAGGCGACCGGCTCGCCGCTCGCTTCCCGGTTGCTCGCCGAGTGGGACACGGCCAGGCACCAGTTCGTGTTCGGCATGCCGCGCGCGCTGCTGCTCTACCAGGACAGCGACGCGATCCTCGCGGCCAAGAGCCGGAAGGAACTCCTCGACGAGCTCGGCGCGGCCCTCGCGGCACAGCAGCTTCGCACTTTCAAGCTCGACTACCGCGACCGCCGGCCGGTCCGCGGCGGTCGCGCCCCCGGACTCGGCGAGCCCGCGGCCGACCCGCAGGACGTCTACGCGCTCCTCACGAGTTACACGGTGCTGAAGCTCGCCCAGGAGGTCGCGATGTCCCGCACGCCCGGCGTCGACGACCCGTCGCACCCGCTCGTGCAGGCGAGTGTCCGCACGCTCATCCTCACCGAGGACTTCTTCGTCATGCAGCGGGTGCAGCGGGCGGCTCGAGAGCTGCTCGAACGGTACGACGACGAGGCGTTGGCCGCCATGATCGCCGCGAAGCGCCTCCACGACTACACGGAAGCCCTGCGCCTGCGGAACGTGCTGTCGATCGACCACCCGGGCACCACGGGGTGGATCATGCACCAGCACGCCAAGAACCGGGCCCGATCCGCAGCGACCGGTGGCACCGAAGCACTCCTTGCATCGGCCGCTCTGGCCGAACTGACCCTGGCGGGTTCCCGATGAACGCGCCCGAACTGGAGGGGACGATGACCTCGACCCAGGCCCCGGCGGCCACCAGCACACCGAGCCCGGTGCTCTTCGAGGCGCTCGCCGCGCTCGGCAGCAGCGCAGACGACCCGTTCATCCCGGCTGACGCGCCCTTCAGCCCCGAGCAGCGGGTCTGGCTCGCCGGATTCCTGGCGGGGGTCCGCTCCAGCGCGATCGATGTCACCGACGCCGGTGGCCGGACACCGCAGCTCGCCCTGCACGTGCTCGTCGGCACGCAGACGGGCACCGCGGAGGCCATCGCAGAAGATCTCGGCCGAGCCGCCTCCGGCTACGGTGTGGCGGTGACGACGATCGGACTCGACGACGTCGAGGTGGACCGGCTCCCGGCGATGGGACACGTCGTCGTCATCACCTCCACCTACGGCGAAGGGGAGATGCCCGACAACGCCGAACTGTTCTGGGAGACGCTCCAGGCGAGCACCGCACCACGCCTCGACGGCCTGAAGTTCTCCGTGCTCGCGCTCGGCGACTCCGGATACGACGGGTTCTGCCAGGCGGGCAAGCTCATCGACACGCGTCTGGAGCAGCTCGGCGCGGAACGCATCCTCGCCCGCGTGGACTGCGACGTCGACTACGAGGAGCCCGCCGCGGCGTGGACCACGCAGGCCCTGTCGCTCTTCGGCGCCCTCGCCCCGACGGACGCCGATGCCGCATCCGCTCCCGCGCCGGCCGCCAAACCGGCGAAGAAGCCCGGCCGCACGCGTTCACCGTGGACCCGCAAGACGCCGTACGGCGCGACCCTCGCCGTCAACCGCGTCCTCTCCGGGCCGGCCTCGTCGAAGGAGATCCGGCACTACGAGTTCGACCTTGCCGACAGCGGCATCGAGTACGCGGCGGGCGACGCCCTCGGCGTCATGCCGAGCAACGACCCGGCGCTCGTCGATGCCATCATCGCCGAACTGGATGCGACCGCGGACGAGTCCGTCGACGGCTCGACCCTGGCGGACCGGCTCACCCACGGGTTCGAGATCCGGACCCCTTCGAAGGACCTCGTGGCCGAGCTCGCCGACCGCGCGCCCGACTCGGAGCTGGCGGGGATCCTCGCGCTCGCCCAGGCGGAGACGCTCGACTCCTGGTTGCGCGAACGGGACATCCTGGACCTCCTGCGCTCCACGTCCGTGCGGTTCGACGCCGAGTCGCTCCTCGACGTCCTGCGTCCCCTCCAGCACCGCGCCTACTCGATCTCGTCCAGCCCGCTGGCTGCCGACGGGCGGGTGCACCTCACCGTGGCGAGCGTCCGCTACGCCGTCGGTGACCGGGCCCACGGGGGCGTCGCGTCGACGCACCTCGCCGACCGGGTCGCCGAGGGCGGGACGAGCGGGATCTTCGTCTCGGCCAACGCCGGCTTCCGGGTGCCGTCGGACGACGATGCGCCGCTCATCATGGTCGGCCCGGGAACCGGGATCGCGCCGTTCCGCTCGTTCCTGCAAGAGCGCCGCGAGCGCGGGGCCACCGGTCGGAACTGGCTGTTCTTCGGCGACCAGCACCGGGCGCACGACTTCATCTACGAGGACGAACTGGGCGAGCTGCTCACCGGAGGGGTGCTCGACCGCCTCGACCTCGCGTTCTCCCGGGACCAGCGAGAGAAGGTGTACGTCCAGACCCGGATGCGCGAGAACGGCAAGGAGCTCTACGCCTGGCTGGAGGAGGGCGGCCACTTCGCCGTCTGCGGTGACGCCTCCCGGATGGCGAAGGACGTCGACCAGGCGCTGCACGAGCTCATCGCCGAACACGGCGGGCGTTCGACGGAGGCCGCGGCCGAGTACGTGCACACGCTGAAGCGCGAGAAGCGCTACATCCGCGACGTGT
>Ga0308160_10000832_pt1 | contig 50144 bp, 60 predicted proteins | sample PhyFR1_FD_201036 | JGI IMG/M metagenome (GOLD analysis project Ga0308160, IMG submission 201036) | Phyllosphere microbial communities from UC Gill Tract Community Farm, Albany, California, United States - DLSLF.R1 | ecosystem: Host-associated > Plants > Phyllosphere > Unclassified | place: USA...
CCCAGCGCTTGCGGTCATCGAGCTCGTGCGGCAACGCAATGGTGAAGTTGCGACACACGGTGCTGTTGCGCCGCCGCTCTGCCGCCTCAGCCGCCGCCCAAAGGCGCTGAGGGTCATTGACCCAAGCAGGCGACCCAGTGGGAGCCAAGCAGCAGGCCTGGATGATGCCAGCCCTGCCCCGGTAGTCATGTTTGACGCCGGATATAGGATCAGTGAGCAGAAAACCGCCCCGGTAGGCGGCGGCTGCGAGGGCGGAATGACCCTTAGCTCGGCTGTAAGTTTTGATGCGTGTGTGTTCGATAGTCATAAGGCTTCCAGTGTCTTAGTCCATTGGTTATGGCTCAAGATTTGAGAAGCGCAATAGCTCGAAAACACCTTATTTATAGCCACTTTGTTGCCTGTTATGGTTCACACTCGCAACCGATCAACTTCGAAAATTTGACCTAAGCTGACGAAGGGGCGGGACGGGTGGCAAAGCTCCGCCGTCCACTTTCCGTGCCGATTGACTGCCCCCCGGGGAGCCTCACCTAAGGACCGCCCGTCCAAGCTGAAAGCGAACATATCTGCCTCTCCCCAACGGTCCGGTATGCCACCGACCACGACAGGGCCCGAGGCGGTGACCGACAATGAGGCTGTCTCGAAAACGTCACGCGATGGCAGAGTACCGTTAGGAACAGCGGGGAACCACGCGAAGGGGTCGGCCAATGTTAGGCAGGCGGGCATTCCCTCGACAACTTTGAACAGTGTCCCCGCTCGGTCACCTTGGAGCATGATGAAACTCTTGACCGGCACGTCGTCTAGCTCATGACTGACTAAGAATGCCCAGGCCTCTCGGAACCAAAAAACACTTCCCGGAGCAAGGTCTTGTGGAACACGTTCTGCAAACGCTTCTGCTGGGATGATCATGTGGCACCTCAGTTATGGATCGAAGGTCGTTATTGACTAGTCCAGCGGCGACGCAGTAGCACGACAATATCCTCAACGATTCGCTGGGCGTCCATAGTTAGGGCTTGCCTCACTTGATGCGCCTGCCCCAGGAACACTGGTTCTTGATGCTCTCCCTGGCGCCAAGGCACTTGCATGCTGTTTGGACTCGCCTCGTGTTCCGCTCGGGTCCGCCAAGCACCTGCATGCTCCCCGAGCAGCCGCACAGCCGGGACGACATGAGTGAGGCGTTCGGTCGCGTCAATGCGATTCAGCAGCCAGCTCGTATATCCAACGGCAGCTGCGAGCTGCTCAGCAACTTGCTCCTGCAAGACAACCGACAGCCCCATGCTGCGTTCTGGTGGACGCACAGGTAGGCTGACCAAAACATCGCCATTAGGCCATAGGGAGACAGAAGCCCCACCAACATGCCGCTCACCTTGGCACAGGACTAACGCGTCGCCATCGAGTGATGCCTGCATCCCTGCGCTTCGATTGAAGATAGCGGGCCGTCCGAAGAGGGCTTGCTGCTGCATGCTATCGAGCAAGTCCTGCGCTTCCATCTCAGCCGGACGCAGCACAGTCGTGTCGGGCCCGGCAGCCACGGCGAGTTGCAACACCGTGCCGCCTTGGTGATAACCGCGCTCAATCGGAGGGAAGAGCGTCAAAGCGCGCGCCCGAAGGCTGGCAGGATCTAGCGGCGCACTTGCGTGAGCAACCCCGAACCGGTGGATGGCGCGCGTCACCTTGCGACCTAGATCTTCTGCGGAGTCAAAGCCATCACGGAACAACCCACTCTCCCAGCCTCCAATCTCCTGGATAAGGGCAGCTTGCTCTGCCTCAGCATCCATTGCGGACTGCACATACACCAACAGCGGCTTACGGTTCCTGGCCTCAAGCACTTCCTCGTGAGTCGCCGAGACTCCTGCACCCTGCCTGGCGCCGTAACGAGGCCCAAGGATGAGAATAACCAAGTCCGCATCTCGAACCCCACTCAGACAGGCAATCTGGGGAGAACTGGGACGTGCACCGAAGTCTTCGGCGGTGATGGCTTCATGGCCCAGAAGTTCAATCGCGTGCTTGACGGCAGTTCGCTCCGCCTCCATACCCGTTATAAGTGAGCTGATGAAAATCTTCATCTAGAACTCCAATAAGTGAAAGAGCAGTCAGGCGTCGCTACCCGCCTAGGCATTTCACCCCAATTATGTCTCAAATTCTGAGACCGCTACCTTCGTCCGCTTGACGGGGTGCAACCTTTGGGAATTGATTGCCTAACTGCCTTCTTAAGATAGATTACTTAAGGCAAGTCCCCATCCATTTATGTTGCGTTCATTTTTGCGATGTGAGAAATGTCTCGCTTTCCTCGCATTTGTTACTTTTAAACACTATAAGCACGTCTATGGATATTTAGGCAGACATAAGCCAGATGCCCTGTAATTACTGGGGAATTAAGAATATTTAAGATGAAACTAAGTGCGCCTTTCGCCATCTAAAAACACGAAAATACGAAATGACTTAGGCAATCTTCCGGACGTAAATTCTGTCTCGATTTTGGATTGACGAACAATCGTGCTGCCTTATCAAAGATCTACCTCCTCATATCGGATAGTAGATGCTCTCTCAAAACTCCCAATTGGCGCATTACATTGAAGAGCCATTCGGCGATCTTTTTATCGAAGAAGTTAGCCACGGCAAATCAAGCTTCAGGAACATTCGGATTACCAGCCAGGCAGGCGCCGTTTACTTTCAGAACCTCGTCCAAGCGACGCTAGACGACCATGAGCGCAAAAGACGGCTTCGCCGATCAGGCACGCGCTATCCAGAGCCTTTGCCTCCGGCAACCCCGGCTCGGCTTCTTTCGAAAGAAGCAGAAGATTTCCTCAACGACAAAAAACGGCAAAATCGCGAGCAGACAACCATTGACGCATATCGCCGAACCCTTGCGATCCTTCAACGAGTAACTGGCGATATCTCCGTTGCAGGCATCAATCACACGCATATTTACGAAATGTGGGATCTGCTGCGCTGGGCACCAGAAGACTTCATGTCCAACCCCGCCTATCAGAAGCTCGATGCCAAAGGACTGATCGCGAAGGGGCAGGCGCTGGGCAGAACTCAGCCCGCCAATGCAACGCTTGAATTGCACCGCCGTTTATTGAGCGCCTTCTTCAATACGCTGCACGAGGCCGGAGCCATCCCGCATTCGCCGATGACCGCGTTCAAAGCCCCTCGTAAAGATCTTGTCGTTGATCCAGAAGAGCCAGAGCGACTGCTCTCCCAGGAGGAAATCCAGAAGATTTTTGCTGCTGACAATTTTATCCCTTGGGCCAAGAAGTATCCGCACCGTTTGTGGTGTCCGCTGATCGCGCTCTACACAGGCGCCCGCATCAACGAGATTGCCCAGCTCAAAGCCAGCGACATCGTCCAGGACCACGGTGTTTGGTGCTTCTCGATCCAGAAGACAGTGGATGCAGATTTAGCGGGGAGCACCGGCAAACGCTCTCGGCAAAAGCTCAAAGGCAAGAGTGCAATCCGCAAAGTGCCCATCCACAGCAGCCTGATTGAGGCAGGCTTCTTGGACTTCTTAGCCGACATCAAGGCCTGCGGACATCCTCGCCTCTTCCCCAACCTGTCAGCGGGCACCTGTCGCGAAACCGGAGAGCCAAACGGACGCTATAGCCAAGGATTCGTCAATCAGTTCGGCAAATACATGAAAGAGCTAGGCTTTGGCAAAGGCATCGGCTCCCACGCCTTCCGTCATACGCTCGCCACTGAACTGGATGCCAAGGGCGTGCGAGTCGAGCATATCGCCTTGATCACAGGCCATTCGCTCAACAAGAAAGCGCCCGTGCTCCAAGAGAACTACGTGCACAAGTCAGCAGCCAATGTGCGGAAGATCCAAGTCGAAGCCTTGGCACAGTATCAGCCGTCAGTGACACTACCAAGCTACGTGCGCGGACAGTTCAAAGAGCGGTTGAACAAGGACGCGAAGACTTATCCCTGAGCAGGCTCAGCGAGCCTCTGCATGCAGTGCGCTAGAGAGCTTGCGCCCAATCAGGCATTCGATAGATGCTGACCTTTGCGCGCAAAAAGCAAGCCGAAAGGCAAGCGAAGTTTGCCAGGAATCGGAAGAATGCAATCGGGCCTGCATCACCCGCCGATCATTGTGCCAGTCGCTGGGATGAAAAAACCCGCCTGAAGGCGGGTTTTCATCAGAATCAATAGAGGTCCGAAGTTTCGGCGATAATAGGATATCGCTTACCTTTTCTAGGCTCGCGAGCAGCATCTCGGATACGCTTTTCCAAGGCAGCATCCATGACAGGTGCACCCTTTAACGAGACTTTTAGGACGTAACCCTTCCTTACCGATTTGACAGGCTTAGTCGGCTTACCTGTCCAGGAACGACCAATGCTCATTTCGGAGCCCTCATATCTTTGCGGTTAGATAGTCTAGCATCTTTTTCCAAGATGTGCTAGCCGGCGTCAAGTCGAACTCCATCAGGCGCTGGGTGCCATGGGTATCCCACCAAGTGGGGTCGACACGGATCACGTCCTGGACGGTTTCACAGCCATCGAGCTGCGGATGTCCTAGCGTTTCATCTTCAAAAAGTGGCGCGTCAAATCCAAATTTTGGCCAAACCTTGACACCGACATACCCGCCACCGTAACGGCCGTCAGCAGCAATTAACGTAATCCTGGACAACCCGGCTCTCATCGCGGTGATCGCGCAAAGAGCAAATGCAAGCGTTCCCAACAGCGGAGGCGCGCCGTGCCTAGAAAGGTACAGGTGGTCGATATGCATATCCGAAATGAACAGGTCGGCATCGCCCCCTTGGCGCTGAACAATACCGAACTTGTTCTTATGGCCACCAGCTATCACTCGCCCATTGATAACTGTCATGTAATAGCCAGGTGGTGCGTTATCGGGCCCGATTGTCCGCTCTAGTTGCCCATGGACACGACTTCCATTGAAAACACAAAACAGGTAGGCAAGATCGGCTCCTGAAACCTCCCCAAAAGGGAAATCGATGGCCTCGATGTCCCGACCTAAGATCTTTCCGTCGAACTTGATTCCTTCTGCGCTCAAATGCGATAGAGCGACCGGATGCTGCAAAATTTTCTGATGCACCGCAGCCACATCCGACGCATAGAACTCATCAATGGCTGAACACATTTCACCCCCCATCCGTTAAGTGGATTCTAACATCGGCGCCGCATTCGAGCCTCCCACCTTTCATACACGCGCGGTTAAGCGCGAAATGCTTCTCGAACGCCCCTGTCGCCTAGCGCCTCACGCTGGTCCGCGTCTTCCACCGCCTGACGGAGTACAGCAGGAGGGACCAAGAACCATACGCCAAAGGACGGAAGAGTGGGTTATTGCAGTACTAGTCTACTGGGCTCGATGGCACCAAGGTGCGCCGGGAAGGCGTCCCCATTGGAGAGAGCTGGGCTCAGCGCTCCCTATAGAGCGCTAACGGCGCCCCTAATGGTCCCTTAGCGCCATGTTGACAGCGCTCGGACAACGCCGTATCTTGCCCAACTAGGTTCTCTAGCCGGTGCGAGGAACCACCCACCATGGCGTAGCCATGGTTCAGCGATCGCTGTGAAGAGGAACCGGACCGCTACATCAAAAGCCCTGCTATGCGGGGCTTTTGTTTTTTCCAGATCGCTTCGAACCTTTTTGCCTCTTGCTTTTTTCCTTCGCAGGAATAAGCCCCATAAGGTTGGCGCATACGGTCGCGAAACTCCGCCTTTCATCCCTGCAATTTCTTGTCAGCTGCTTTTCGTACGCGCTTTGCACATATAAAACCAGTCTCGGCTGCGGCTCTTCCGTTCGATATAAATCGAAAAAGACCTGGTAGTGGGGATCATCCTCACTCGAGCCCTGGGGCCTACAAATCATGTAGTTGCGCTTAGCGGCACCGTAGCAGAAACCAAAGCTTACGACCTGCACCATATCGGTGATCATTCTCGGCAGATCTTTGGAAAGATCGTAGCGCCGCTGATGAAACACGCGGTCATTTCCGCCACTGTCTTTCCAGTACTGCTCCACCTCTGTGACAGAGTGATGAGCTTCTTCGTCTTTCGATTTGGTGACAACATGACAGTCGAACACCACGCGGATGTTCACCGACATCGCAGGGAGTTGCCCGTACTCTGCCCTTCTTAGCGTCAGATCGAACGGCCAAAGGTGATCGAACGACGTCTCGTTACCCAAAATTTTACGCGACGACCAGCGCTGCCAAACCGCCGGATTACGCCAAGGTGATTGCTTCAAAACTTCGGGCGACGCCGCAGGAATTCCATCTGAAACAGTTTTAGGTACCTGCTCGATGCCGGAATCTGGCGTAACTGTGACTTCCATACGCTTGCCTATATAATCAAGGAGCCACACTCATTCACCACCCTGCTCGAAATAGGCAGGGACGTTTAGCAAACAATAAAATTGCAACCCAGAATGCTCTCTCGGATCCAATCTTTTAAAACCGCCCAACTTCGGTCGGCGGAAATAAAGACCCAATAATTAGCCCACCAAAGTCGAAAGCACTTGCGGGTAAATCGGTTTTCCACAAGCTAAACCAGCTTTTAGCTGTTTGAAATTTGGAGCTGACTCACCCGTGCTCGGCGCGGAAAAGAGACATGGCAGCAGAAAGATGCCTGGCCTGCGCATGATCCATAACGCATCGATTCAAGTCCAGTTCGATCTCAAATGCAGAAAACCGCTCGTTGTACTGGACCTGGACATTGTGGTGGCGGAAAAATTCGATGTACTCGCTGACAGTGCCGCCATGCATGCGCTGCCGCCCCGTACTATTTTTAATCTCTTCAGCGGAGAGTCTGTATCGAAAATGCATGTCGCCCGAGTAGGCGACACGCTGCACACTCGTTTCGATGAACGATTCCAACACCTGCTGCAAGAAGGACATATCAGAGGCTTGAAGGGCCATGGAATCGTCAGTGAGCTAGGGAACGGTCGCAATCATACAGCCGAAACACGCCACAGGCAACACCCTTTCGTAACCTGAATTATGGTCTCTATAAGCAACCTATAAGGATGATCCAAGGGGTGGTTCTGGAGCCCTGGGCGGTGGCCGCCAGTGTTACCGAGTCGCAACAGTCCCTAATCTGGCACTGGGCCCTCCACGGCTTCTGATGTTCAGCGCTACCGTCACGGGGAGCCTGACTCCCCCTTCTAGCGGACCTTGCCTGCCCCCCTCTCCTTAGGCCCCAGCCTTCTGAGCCAAGCACCTCAGATCGCGGCGTAAGAAAGCTCGACTGCAACTTGCTGACTGTATTGCCGCAAGTGACAATGGGCAAGTCAGGATGCCGCCGCGTCCCAGGCGACGCAGCCTGTGAGACAGGCGTTGGCTAGACTCGCGGGAGGACTCCACCAAGTCGCCAGTGGCGTCATGAATTGATGCCGAACTAAGCACAAGGCAAGCAAACACATGAAATACGAAGATCTCCCGAGATCCGCCCTGATCAAGCTGCTCCAAGAGTACGACACAGAGCGCTCTGATGCAGGCAAGGACGGGATCGTCTTGAACTACGCCGGGCGCGCCGCGCCCTGGCAGATCGTGCGTCAGGTCAAACCTAAGATGTCAGCCATCAACGGCCGTGCCTCGGTGGAGTCAGACGCAACCGGCCCGATGAACGAACTTTGGGACGGAGAGAACCTCTCCGCGATGGTTACGCTCTACAAGTATCGCGGTCAAGTGGATCTGGTCTTGACCGACCCGCCCTACAACACGGGCGAGGACTTCCGCTACAACGACAAATGGGACAAAGACCCCAACGATCCCGATCTTGGTGACCTGGTTGCTAAGGACGATGGATCGCGCCACAGCAAGTGGCTGCGGTTTATGACCCCACGCCTCTGGATGATGCGCGAGATGTTGAAGCCCGGAGGGGTGATTGCGATTTGCATCGATCACCGTGAACTCTATCGCCTAGGCATGCTCATGGATGAAATCTTCCATGAGGAAAATCGAGTCGGCATCATCAACTGGCAGAAAGCCTATTCGCCCAAGAGTGATACGGGTGGCAAAAAGGGCGGCCTGTCGACGGCGACGGAGTATGTACTCGTCTACGCTAAGGATATCGACCGAGCAAAAACGGGACTATTGGATCGCACCGAGTCCATGAACGCTCGATACACCAACGAGGACAACGATCCAGAGGGCGATTGGGCATCCGCTGATGCCACTGCTCCCGAGTATCGCCCCTCAGGCACCTACGCAATCCAATCCCCTTTCACGGGAAAGCTTTACTACCCGACGCGAGGACACTGGGCCTTCGAGCGCGCAGAAATGAAACGACTTCTCCAAGGCTGGGGAACTGACTACGCATCGGTCAAGCTCGATGACCACTGCGAGGCATCAGCTCTGGTCATTAAGGGTTGCCGTTTCAATGGCACTGAGCCGCTCGCTGATCAGCCCTGCCTTGAGAAATCACGTAAGAAAGCCATTGCGGTCAGGAAAGCTGGCGTGTGGCCAGGGCTCATCTTTACAGATGGTGGTCAGGGAGGACCACGAGCCAAAAAATATCTGCTCAAAGTCAAGAAAGGGAAGGTCCCACTCACCTACTGGGCGAACGAGGACTACGACGAACCGCTCGACCTCGGGGTGCAATCTTGGAACCACACCGAATCTGGCCATAGCCAGACCGGCATCAACGAACTCGATGCTGTGGTTGGGAAGGGACACAACTTCCGCACCGTGAAACCACTGCGCCTGATGAAGAAGATCATTCAGATCTGGTGCAAGCCAGATGGGCTCGTTCTGGATCCCTTCGCGGGTTCGGGGACAACTGGTCACGCCGTCTTGGAACTCAACCGCGACGCTGACGCGAGTAGGCGTTTTGTGCTCATTGAGCAGGGCAATAACGAGAAAGGCGATCATTACGCCAAGACCTTGACGGCAGATCGTCTCAGGAGAGTGATCAAAGGAAACTGGAAGTCCGGTGCGCGTGAGCCACTAGGCGGAGGATTTCGCTACCACTCACTACGCCGTGAACAGGTTGACGCTAGAGCCGTGAACATGTTGGCGCGCGAGGAAATGATGGATTTGCTGCTCGCAAGCTATTGGGATCGCAACGATAGGGCGAAAGCCTACTTGAAGCGCTTGCCCGCAGGAGAGCAAAAGCACCTCTTCGCAGTGAACAATCGCAATGAAGGCTTCTTCCTCGTGTGGAGCGCGCCCGACCAGCCGTCCAATCTAACGAGGACGGTTTTTAAGGAGATCGTGCAAGAAGCCGAAGCCAACAACTTGGCTGGCCGTTATCACGTCTACGCCTCGCTTGCCCCTTACACAGGCGAGGATATTGAGTTTTACCAAATCCCAGATCGAATTCTTGAGCACATTGGATTTAACGCTCGGGCGGACGCTTATAACAACGAAGGCAGCTCGGATGCTGATTGACCTTAAACCCTTCCAGATTCGCTCTGCAGACCAGATCGCTCAGCGTTACGCCTACTTTGCGGGTCACCCCTATCGTCCGCGATATAAGGGTAAGCACTGCGCTTTCTACCAAGCGCTAGCGGCGATCACCGGTGCGGGCAAGACCCCAATTCTCGCCGAAGCCGTCTCGCTGATGCGATTGCATATGAAGGCTGAACCCATCGTGTTCTGGATGAGCAAAGCACGGTCGGTTGTGCAACAGACCTACACCAATTTCTCTGGCGGCGGGAAGTATTCGGGGATCATTGAGGGTTTCAATGTCATCCGGATGAGCCAACTTGAGCCGTCAATGATCTCGGACGGCGGAACGCCGCTGCTGATCATGGCAACCACTGGGCTTTTCAATAGCAAAGACCAGGCTGATGGTGCGCTCAATGTTTACAAAAAGGATGAGGACCTCTTTGGTGATCAATCCCCCTGGGAACGCTTGATCAGTCGCGATGCCGATGGCGTCCGCCGACCACTGATCATTGTCTATGACGAAGGCCATAACCTTTCCGAGCAGCAGACCGAGCTGCTCGCCGAACTAGAACCAGAAGCCTATTTGCTTGCCAGCGCAACGCTGCGTCTGCCGCAAGCGTTCTCGCAGAGTGTGGTGGATCGTCAGAAGTCTTGGGTGACGGAAGCTGATGACGGAGCCGAGGCGAGAGAGCGCTTCGCCAAACTGGGCGCTGCGCCAGAAGGGAAGCCCGACGCGGCATTGTTCGCCACGACTCTCGTAGATAGCGCAGCCGTTATCAAAGCTGAGCTCATCAAGACTGCAATTCAGTTCGATGGCAGCACAGCCACGATGGAGCATTGCCTCGATCAGCTTTACGACCGCCTTCAATTGATTGAAGCTGACATCGAGGAGCGCGGGCTTGGATTCTTGCCTAAGGCAATCTATGTCTGCAAGACAAACATCACTGACGACGGTGGCCAGGATGATCACACAAAGCAGTTTTCGCAGCGCAGTGCCCCACCCATCCGAATCTGGCGTCACCTAGTCGAGCAGAAGGGCATCGACCCCGCTCGTATCGCCATCTATGCCGATCTAAAATTCTCGAGCGGCAACAAGCCCGATGAGCTGAACCTTTTCTCAAAGGGAGAAGGTGACTTCGACGAGTTCCAATCCGGAAATTATCAGCACATCATTTTCAATCAGGGCCTGCAAGAGGGCTGGGATGATCCTGCCTGCTACTTGGGCTACATTGACAAAACGATGGGATCTCAGATCAAGGTTGAGCAGATCATTGGCCGCGTCCTTAGGCAATACGATGCCCGCCATTACGACTCCCCTTTACTCAATAGTGCCCACTTCTTCTTGCGTGTTGATCGGAAAAAAGTATTTGCCGAGTCAATCGAAGCGGTAAAAGCCAAACTTCAAGTTGCCGGGGGCGGTGTTGAAATTATCCCCAATTACGCCGGTGGAGACAACGCCTCTCAGGATTTGCTCCCTAAAGAAGGAGCGAATGTAACTTTGCATCGAGTCTATCCGAATGCAGAAGATGCGATTGAAGAAATCCGCGAGCTTTTGGCAAAGTTCCCCGTATTTGAGGAGAACCACGTCAACACCCAGGGGCAGGCCGTTAACAAGGTCGAGTTGGTCGAAATTTCCGACTTAGCCAAGTCCCAGAACAGTGACTGGTCCGTTGGCCAGCACGCCAATCGCGTGCGCTTGCGATGGCTCGTCAATAACGCCATTAGATCGCGCTCACGTAACGCCTTGGCAGCAGTTGACTTGAAACACACTAAGTTTGATGTGCTCGTAGAAGCGGGCAGCATTGCAGCTGAAAGTTGCGAGAACTTGGCCGAAAACGTCGTTCGGACGTTCTATCAACGGACAGAGCTTGTCTATGAATCAAGTAAGAAAGTCAGCTTTTCTGTTATCCGCACACCGAAGTCAGCCCACTCGTTCAAAAATGGCCTTTATGATCGATACGGCGGCCTTAATAAGTTTGAGCTAGCTTTTGCCAACGAGTTAGACAAGTCAGGTCTGACTTGGCACCGCAACCCCGACAACGGTGGATATCGAATTCCGCTACTGTCGGAAGGCGACAGCCAGTCCTTTTCTCCGGATTTTTTAGTTTGGAAAGGGAAATTTGTCTACTGTCTTGACACTAAGGGTGGACATCTACTCACTGATGCGGTCGCGCGCAAGCTGTTTGATATCCGCGATGAGGGTGTCACTAAGCTCTACACGCGATTCATCACCGAGGGAAAGCAACTGACCCTTGGCGGCGGTGTCACTAAGACCGGTTATACGGTATGGAAGATCAAGAGTGGCAACCCCACACCGATTTTCGTGGCCACGCTTGCCCAAGCAGTCAAAGAGTGCTTGAAAGCTTGATCTAAAGGACACCGACTGTTTCAGCGGGAGGTGATCCATGGGAGCTAATTGGAGCAATCGCCAAACCCACTGGCCTGATTCGTGGGGCAGATGCAAACTGCCCCACGGCGTGACATACGCCGCCAGGAGCGCCGTTAACGTTCAGCGGCGCTGTGATTTGGCTCACAGCTTTCGCGTAGCGCGGTCAGGCCTTTGATCTTCTGGTGTTAGCTGCCCTCGCCTCCCGCGCGGCGAGGACGGATGCCCGCTTTAACTGCGATGCAAATTGCGAAGAGCAATAGGTCGGAAGCACAACGGGAGGCGTAAAGAGCGCCAACGTGTCAACGCGCTCTTGGAGCGTCTCCGGCTCGCAAAAAGCGGGAACCGGCAGACCATCCTTGTCCACATACACCCTGCGCAGCGTCGTCCCGGGCGGCTTGTAGTGACCTGAAATGCGGCCAATCACAGGCTCGCGTTGCTCAGGCTTCATCCCGGTTGCGGCCAACGCCCGATCCAGGTGGGTGATGAGGTAGTGCCGAAACGCATGAAATCCCATGCCAGGATCAACAATGCCTTGGTCCTTCACATAGGCCGAGAACTGTCGACTGAGCTGCCTGCCCAATCCAAGACCCGTGGAGTTCGGCAGATTGGGGAACAATCGCTCGTGTCCAGCCGTTCGGACGTCTTCCACATAGGCCATAAAGCCCGCCTCCAACAGTGGCTGAGCCAACGGCACAAAGCGACGGCTGTTTTGGTTCTTAACTTTGTTGCCCTCGCCTTCCGTCGTGACGACAAAGCCCCAGACGCCTTCAACTGCTTGGATGTCAGCGACCCGAAGCTGCGCCACTTCAGTCACGCGGGCACCACTATAAAGACCGATCATTGGACCGAACCAGCGGTGTGGCCACTTCGACGCCCAGGGCACAAACCCAGCGCCGAACACCGCTTTGAGCTCCGCATGCGAAAAAGGTCGACCCGTTGCCGCCTCGGTCTTCGCCGAAGGGCGAACTATTGCGGCCATCAGATCGCGATCCAGCACTCCGGCAGCATGCAGATGGCGAACGAACACGGCCATTCGATCCCAATGCTTGCTCAACGTCCATGCCTTAGGCGGCGGCTCCCCGTTCGCTTTGGAATGAGCGACCGTCTGCTTGACGCTCAATGTTCGGTATTCGGCGCGCTGCGTCGCGTTCTTGGGCCAGTGCTGCACGCCGTCCAATAGCGCCCTGACATGGTCAACCGTCAGCCCAGCCGCTGGCAGATCCCCAACGAGTCCGAGCAGGATGCGAAGCGTCTGGCGGCTTTCGATGATGGTCTTCGGATCGCGCTTTGCACGACGCAGATCATCCAAATGCTGGTCAATCGCGTGAGATAGCGTTACTCCTCCCTTTGGGGGCGCTACGGCCTGACTCACCTGACCTTTGATGACCTCGTTACGCCAGCCTGATCCCGCTGCTTGATCCGCTGGCTCCGTTTCATTTGACGATGGAGCAGACAATCCTAAGAGGCTGGCAAGCAGCGCCGCATCATGGGGCGTATCAACCTGGGCGCGCCCAATTCGCTCTCCGTTGGGAAGCGAAATGTTCTCCAAGGTGAGCTCCCGCAGCTGCCCCAAGGCGGCTTTACGGAGCAGTTCATCCAGTTCCTTCTTGTCCACGAGTCTTCCTGCACGCATCGCCCTGAACGTATCGGAGAGTGCCACGCTCATGCACGCCGCCGCCAGTCGTGCGCGATCACCGGAGGGCAAACCCAGCGCACGGACGATGAAGCGACAACCCAAGCGGGATCGAAGGTCAAAAGGAACAAGGAAGCGGGCGTAGAGCCCTGATGGGCGCGCAAGAAGAAGCGGCTTTGGCATGGAGCGATACCTCAAACGATACCTATGGGAAGGTCGTTTGAAGGCAGCGTTTTTGGCTCAGCACCCTTTGCATTCATGCACTTAGCGGCATGAGCGGGTGGAGTGGAGCGGGTGAAGGGAATCGAACCCTCGTCAGTAGCTTGGGAAGCTCAAGAGCAAACCTTTCCAATCAATTAGTTATCAACCATCTCCGCTCCGCAATCGAGTCCGAAAACAGCGCACTGCCCCCTTGTTTTAAAGGGGGTCGGGAGAGATTGCGGAGCGCTATCAACGATGTCCGGTGCCCAGAATATCGGCCGCCTCATCCATGGATGCGGCAAGCTGCTGCGCATCAACCCTAATGGCATCGAAGACCGCCGCGTCCGATGAATCGTCAATTCCGAGATCCCGCCTCACAGCGGCGAGTAGGAGCGCGTATGTCGGCTGCAGAGCAAGCTGCTGGGTGATCGTCCAATCAACGAATGTGGCCCAGGCAGCGTAATCCGAGACCTTCTCAGTTTCACGTCGTTTCGCCAGCCCCACCAAGAAGACGCGACCGACACTGCCCACCAGATCCTTGCCGCGAGTGACCACCTCAAGGCTCGCCACGCTACCGGCCGCTGACAGCGCCGAGGTCGCCTCATTGAACTTCGCCGACGTCGTAGCGACGTCGACGTTTGGATTTGCCAAGGCCGTCACTGTACGAATCGCAGCATTTGCTGCTGCGATACCGTCGAAAAGCCGATCCCTCTTGGACTGCAGGGCTCGATCTTTTGCCCGCTCTCTTCTGTCGTGGGCCAGCTGGGCACTGGCGACCCAAGCGGTCCCCGTCAGTGCGAGAAAAGCCGCGCCTGCGCCGATCAGCGCCGCTACCACCGTGCTATCCATGCCGCCCCCGCGCTACCTGAATGAGCGCAGCGTACACCGTTGTGAATTAGGCCGCCTCCTCGCCCTCCCAAGGAGCCAGGCGGTCAGCAATTCTGTCGAATCGAACAGCCTCAGAGCGCAGGCGGTCCGCGCCGCGTCGGCGCGTAGCCCTGGCCCGCCAGTCCCCGCCTTGATCCTTGTCCAGTTCGTCGGCCTGCTGCCACAGCGAAACCGCCTTCGCGCGCGCCCAGCGCGCCTTTCCGATGCTCGTCTGATCCATGGGTGCATTGTGAATTCGCCCGGTCGCACGGGGCGATACGTAGGCAACATCAGCTGACCAGCGCGTGCCTTAATTCTCGCTCGGCAGTTTCAGCGCTTCGCTCAGACGTCGTTCCTGCTGCAATTGGATTGCAGAGCGCTTCGGCGGAGCGGGCTCGTCATCCTTGGCCGTCAGCTGCTGCACCGCCTGTCGCAGTGGCACCCCCGCCAGAATCCGGGCCGCGCACCACTGCTCGGCATAGCGCTTACCTTGGCTTACGCTTGCCGCCCGGACCCGCTTGTCCTGCCACATCTTCCGACACGAGAGGATCACCACGATTCCATTGGCATCTGGCTGGACGCTGGCAATCTGGCGGTTTCCCCACCAAAGCCCCCAATGCTCACCGTAGTGCACCCAGCCTTGTGGCCGGGGGGCGGTAATGAATCCAGTTTGGTCGCAGGGCGGACGCATGGCGAGCAGGATACGCCCGGACGTCTCACGCATTGCGACGAGGCGTCGGCGGGGGGCGCTCCTCAGGCGCTCCCGGGTTGAGCGGCCAATGGCCCCGGGTCCGACAGGGATAGGTTGCGCCACCGCGGCCGGCGCGCCCACCGGGGGCAGCTATGTGCGGCCGATTCGTCCAGGCCCCGATCCGAGACACCGCCAGCTTTGGCTTACCCGCGCTGGTGGGCGACCTGCTGTCCGTGCCAACCCTATATGGTCGTGTAGACACTTCAACTCGAACAAGTTATAATCAGCTATCAAGAAGAACACTCTATCCTCCATACACTTTTTCATCGAGCTTCATGGAAATGCAGATCAATGGGGTCGGGCAAGCAACAGGCCTGTCCATAAAAAGGGAAGAACCCAGCGCCACTGAATCTAATTTCTCGGCGTCGTTAAAGAGTGTGCGAAATCAAGCCATGGAACCGTGGCATAAACTTAGGGAGTTTGTCACCCAAAGTTCAGTCGGCCTCAAATTTGACCGCAAGTCTTATGGCTTCGAGAGTCTTAGCACGAATACACTCTCTGGAGTCGAACGGACCGTGCGGTACTTCAATCAATCTGACAGACTGAAGTCTATCTGCACGATGGCCGACGGAAAGGTTCTGTCGGCTGGCGAGCCGATTAATCCGCAGAAGAACACGTCAACCAGCAGCAAGACGTGGTTCCGCGAACAGGACCGCTTCGCCTATGTTTTGGCTCGTTCTCAACCAGGCGAGAAACCCCAACTTTTCATTTTTAAACATGTAGAGGGCGAGGTTCACCACACCAGCCCAGTCGCGGCTGGCAATGTTCTAGACGCGGGCTTCATGTCAGTTCGCAATGGAAACGTAGCCTACCTGGAGAATCGGAGCGGTCACTACAAGCCAGAGATTGAGGCAAAGCTGCACACGCTAGCCGCACTTAGGGACGGCGGAGCAGACTTAAGTAAAACTTTCGTCTCTGAACGCGTTGACCAACGCGACATGTTTGGCAACAGCCTCGTGGCTGACGAGGAGTCAATCGATCTAGCATTCAGCAATAAGCACTCGCTTTACTCGGCGGAGGACGCGTTCAATAGCCGGTCATTTACAGGAATTTCTCGAATAAAGAGTTCCGATGGCGAGTACGATCTGGCAGACAAGACCCGCGTCCGCTGGGGGTGAATTAGGGCTGTCCTAGGATGGTCACAACGCAGCGTCAATATGCGTAGGCTAGGGAGATTCACCTTCGAAGCCCGAGCCAGAGCCGCAGGTCGCGCCCTTCCCGCGAATGCAGAACGCAAGGCACCGACAGCCCCGGACAACCTGGGCACCTTCACCGTGATCACCGGGGACAGCAGCGGCGTGTCGGCCGATATCCACGACCGCATGCCGGTGTGGCTGGCACCCGGCCAGGCCGAGGAATGGATTGCGGCATCGCCTGACGATGCCATGGCGATGCTGCTGGCCAGCGAGCCACCGGCGATGGAGGCCTACCGCGTCAGCCGCGCGGTGAACACCCCGCGCAACAACCGCGAGGAACTGCTCGACGCGGTTGCCTGAGCCCCTTACTGGGGCTGCTCGGCATCTTCCACGGCGGTGAACTTGTAGACCTTGCCCACCACCAGGCCAGCGGCATCGGCCGGCGGCACCGTCATGCTGATTTGCGGCACACCGGTGGTGACTGGAACAAAGCTGAGCGTAACCACGCCGGGCTGGTCGGCGGTCTTCATTTCCATGTTGAGTTTGGCGCGAAATTCCATGTGGCATCTCCAGGTATGCGGCGGCAAGATGGCTGGCCGCCGCGTCAGCGGTTACTGCTCAATCGACACAAGCGAAAGGCTCTGCGTGATCGTCTGCTGCTCGAACGAACCGGACTGGTGGGTCACGGTCTGCTCGGTGAAGCCCACCACCTCGGCGCGGTACGACCGCTGGGTGGACCCATCGGCGGGGTCGTTGATGGAGATCGACCCGCCCCAGGTCGAGGTGGCCCGGTCGGGACCGTCGAACTCGTTGAGAATCTCGACGCTGCCGCCCACCCCGAACTGCTGCCACAACACTTCCCCCTGACCGTTGAGGGTCCGGTAAACGTTGATGGTCGCCCCGTTGGCACCAGCACCCGCAACGAAGCCCTGTGACCCCAGAGCAGTCTTGATCCGGCTGTGCCGGCGCGAGAAGCCGATGGTCACAGCCTTGTTGCGGCCGTTGGTACTGAAGAGCCCGGTGGTGACCGACGTACCCACCGTGATCGTGGTCGTGGTCTGAACCGCGTTGCGCAACACACCGGCGGCCAGTGACCCGCCCCAGTACGCGTTGCCGCCGTCGTCCATCCACATCGTGGCGTTGGCCTTGCTGGCCGCCGCCGCGCCCACGTTGGGCCCGAAGTAGTCCACCAGGCCCTCGCCGGGCACGCCGAACCCGTTGCCGATGATCCGCTGGGAGTTGCCGCGGTAGACGCGGATATACCCGTTCTGCCACTCCATCCCGTCCGCGCCGCCCGGCGCCAGTACCCGCAGCACATCGGCCCGGATCTGGAACTCGCTCTTGGAGCCGCTGTTGCGCACCTGCAGTCCAGCGATTACCCCGTTCACATCGGTGTAGAGGGAGGCAGTCGCAAACGACTCGCTTCCCCCGGCAGACCAGGGCGACGGCTCGCTCTTGTCCGCCGGCACCTGCTCCAGCATCGGCCGTAACCATCGAACGAAGGTGTTGGACCCCGCGGTATGACGGCTGATGAGGTGGACGCGCCCCCTTGTCGCGCTCAATGGCGGAGTGAACTTCCTCCACAACCTGGCGTAGTTCGAAAGGGAAGAACCCCCGCCCGGCAGGGAACCAACGTCGACCACTGCCTCACCCACGCTGACGCCGGCCGCGTCGAGGAATCCGATGTTGAACCCGCCTTGGTAGCCCGAGGCGTAGATCGAGAAGATGTAGGTCTTCCCGCCTTCGATAGGCCATTCCGCCTCCGGCCACACGTAGTTGATGCCAGTCCGGTCCGCTGTGCCGGCCACGATCAGGGCTCGCATGCCGAAGGGGACACCCGGGTCGCTGCCACCGCTGTTGAAGCCTGGACCTTGGGCGATGTACTTCCCAAGTCCCAGCACTCCATCCGGCGACCATATGTTGTTCCAGCCCGGCGTGGTGGAGATCCCCGTCTGGCCATCGAACGTCGTGTTGATCCCCAGGTTGCCCCCACCGGCAACACCGGCGCTTACCTTGGCATCCAACTGCAGGAGCGCCTGCGCGCTTGCCTTCCCGTCGACCTGCGCCTGCACGCTGTCGATTCGCGTTCCCTGCGCGGTGATCAATCCACCTTGCTGGATAACCGTCGCCGTCAACGACGACAGGCCGGATGCGTTCGCTTCCCCGCTGAGCTGGTCAGTGACGTCGTACAGCTCCACCCGGTCGATCCGGATGGCTGCCACGTTGGGCCAGCAATATGCCCACAGCCGGACGGAGCCCACCGTGGTGTCGACCGCGTCGAAGTCCACGGTGTAGGTGGCGAAACTGGTTGTGAGGATAAGCGTCTTGTCGTTGTTGTTGGTGGCCCCCGTTTCGCGGTTCTTTCGCTCCAGCCGCATCATCAGGTTCATGGCACCGGATACGCCGCGCGCGCGCACGACCGCCCGATAGCGCCGGATCCCGCGACTGGGGAACCACTGAGCGGTGTTCGCCGCCAGTGACGGGTTGGTAGCCGTGCTGGTCTTGTCGAGCAGGAACCCCGCCTTGCCATCACCGTTCGTGCCGCTCCACACCGGAAGCGGTGCCCCGCTTACCTGCCACCACACGGCGCCGTCGGCAAAGTCGCTGTTGGGCAGCATGTTGCCGCCCACCGTGCGAAGCCCGCTCAAGGTGGCGCTCACGCTGGTCACCGACTGCCCCAGCGAGATCAGGGATCCTTCTGCCGCGGTTACCCGGCTGGTCAGCGCATTGGTCGCCGACGCGTTCGCCGCGCCGGCAGCTGCCAGTTCGCTGCCACTCGGCATCCACGCCGTCGGCACCTCGCCTTCTTGGAACTGCAGGTTGTCAATCGTCAGATCGAGATCACCCGAGGTGCCGGAATTGTGAGCTCGCCAAATGGCACGCGCCGCCACCGAACCGGCCGGTGCCGCGTACGGGCTGACCAGCACGTAGCGCTGGAAGTCTGCGGTAACGGCAAACTGCACCTGGGTCGTCCCGTTGCTCGCCCCGGTGGCCGTAAGGAACTGGATATACCCGTCCATACGCTGGCCGGCGGTGCCGCGCGCGTACACCGTGCTGACGTACTTTTTCCCCGGGATCACCTTCGGCCGATCCGCCGCCTGCAGCTCGATCCCCAGGTAGGCACCACCATCGGCGCCCGCGCGGAACATGCGCAGCGCCTTGGTCGAACCAGGCAACGGCGAATCCACGTAGCTGACGGTGAACGTTCCGCTGGAGCTGGTGACGTACCGCATGGGCACCGCACCGTCGGACGTTCGCTCTTCCAGCGAGCTGTTCGGCAGCAGGTTGTCGCCGCCGATGTTTTGCAGCTGCGCGGTGACCGACGTGAGCGCCTGGCCTTGGGCGGTGACGGTTTCCCCCATGAGGGTCACCCGCCCGTCCAGCAAGCTCGTGGCTGCGGCGTTCGCGGCGACCGTGGCGGCTGTCTCGCTGATGCTGGGCATCCACTGGGTCGCAGCCTCACCCTGCTGCAGCTGGGCGTTGTCCGCCTCCAGTGCATAGGCGCCCGCGGTGGACGTCTGTAGGCGCAGCTGGACACGCACCTCCGCTGCCCCTGCCGGGGCCACCACCGTCGGGGTGTAGGTGAAGCGGCGCCACTCGGTTGCGCTCAGGTTGAACGCCTGGCTGACGTTGGTGGACAGCGCCACACCGGCGCTGCTGTAGAACCACACGATCAGCAGTGCCGTGGCATTGGCCTCGGTGCCGCGCAGAAATGCACTCAGCGTGTACTTCTGCCCGGGCACGGCCTTGGTTCCGACCCGAGGCGCCAAGCCGATGATCTGCACCGACCCGCCGGCGGCGACGCCGGTTACCCGCCACGCCTGTGCTGATCCAGGCAGAGGCGAGTCCACGTAGCTGCTCACCAAACCGGTCAGCGCCTGGGAAAACGCCGTGGTCCACCCAGTCGGGGCGGCCGTCTCGCTGGTCCGCTGCTCAAAACTGCTGTTGTTGAGCAGGTTGTCACCACCGATGTTCTGCAGTGCAGCGGTCACGCTCGTGATCGCCGAACCTTGGCTGGAAAAGGTATTGCCCTGCTGGGTGACCCGGGTATCCAGTGCCGCCAGCGCCCCCGCGCTGGCTTTTCCGTCTAGCTGTGCCTTCACCGCCGTAATATCGCTGGCGTTCGCCTGGTCACCACTCACCCGCGCCTGCGCCTCGCTGGTGACGCTTGCCTCGGTGGCCACCTTGCCGCTGCCGGCCGGCATGCGGGCTTCCATGGTGGTGATGCGTGACACCTGGGCGCTGTCGGCCGCCACGCGGGCGGTGCGCTCGTCAGCGACGAAGCCCTGCGTTACCCCTGCCAAGTCGTTGCCCGTGTAGTTGCCGCGCATCTGCACGGCCAGGGTGTTGCGCTGGCTGGCCTCGGCCGCCAGTGCGGTGACCCGGGCCTGAGTTTCGTCCTGGACCAGCGCCACGCTGGCGCCAGGGGTCGGGCGGCCGATGGCCACCCAGTCGATCAGGTAGTAGTTGGATACGGTCTGCGCCGTACCCGGCTGCAACCGGATCGCCGCCAAGGTGGCCGGCCACCACGCAACGTCGGCGGCATCCATGATCGCCACGCCGTCGCTGTCCCACGCCGGCTCGTCCAACACCAGGCGCTTGGCGGTGTTCCACGCACCGTCTGCCGTGGTGGTCCACTGCAGCACGCCGGCCCACGTCGGGGTGCCCACCTTGCGGATGCGCAGCTTCACGTAGCGGTACACCGCACCGTCGATTGCCAGCGCCGCCGGCGACTGCACGTAGGGATTGGCAGCGGCATTGGCCGGCCGCAGCCAGCCGTCCACCAGCGTGGGCACGCCGTTGCCGCTCCAGTCCTCCACGGTCTGGTCGAAGTACCAGATGCGCTTGCTGTCGAACTGGGTGCCGCTGCCGGCGGCCACCTCGGACAGCGCGCGCGACAGCGATTCCACCTCGCTCTGGCGCGTCTGCTGCTCGGCGGTGATCGCCGCCTCGCGCGCCAGCTTCTCGTTCAAGAGCCCGTCAACGCGGGCCGCAGACTCGGCGCTGATGGCGTCCATGGCCTGGGCGATGGCCGACACACGGGCCTGCGTCTCGGTGACCAGGTCGGCGGTGACCTTGGCGATGCCTTGGGCACGCGCGGCCGCCTCGTTGGCATCGGCCGCAATGCGGTCGGCGATCTCCTTTTCCAGCTTCAGGCGCTGCTCGATCAGCTGCTCGGTGGTGGGCACCGGCGTGGCTTCCACCACGGCGCCCTGCCCCGGCTTGCCGCGCACCGAGGCCGTGATCCGGAAGAACCACGTCTGCCCGCTGCCATCGCTGTAGAGGTAGCGGGTTTCGGTGGTGCGGTAGATCTCCGTCCACGGCCCCTGCTGGGTCGGCCCACGCTCGATGACGTAGACCACCCCGGCCTGGTCGACGGCGGCCCATTCGATCAGGACGCCATCGGCCACCGGCTCCGGCGTCACGCCCTCGACAGGCGGCGTGTCCGGGGAGACGTAGATGGTGGGGAACCAGGATGCGCGCCGGGGCGCCGCCGGCGTCACCGACGGAAGCGCGCCCGCCCCGATATCGATCAGGGTGTTTTTCCGTGCCTGCATGTGAATTACCTTGCGTTGAGTGCTTCGCGCATTGCCGAACTGCTACTGGTGCGTACGCCCGTGGTGGTGACCGACAGCAGGTCACGGATCAGCTGGTTCTGTTCCGCCAGCAGGGCGTTGCTCTGCTGCAGCGCTGCGTTGGTTTCGGCCTGGCCCTTACCCTCGACCACCAGATCGAACACCGCCCGGCTGAAGTTGTCCGGCAGCGCCTCGATGGCGTCTGCCAGCTGGCCCATGCTGGTGCCGTCCTCGGTGTCGAGGTTGCCCACCTTCATGCTGTCGATCAGGCCGGTCACCTGGCCATACAGGCCGTTGTAGTCCTGCCCGCTGGCGTAGAGGTTCCGACCAAAGCCCAGAGCCGCCTGTGCGGCCGCCTGCGCGGCGCTGGTGTCGCCACCGGCCACCGCACGCTCCAGCTCCTGCATCGTCTTCTGGAGCTTCTCCTGGTCGGTCAGCCGCGACAGGTCGCTGGTGTCCAGCCCATACCGCATCGCCTTCTTGTCGGCGTCGATCTGGGCCTGGAGCTTGCCCATGTTCGTCGCCCGCAACGCCTCGATCTTGGCCAGGTCCTCGGCGCGGGCACCGGACAGGCCCAGCGCCTTGGCGTAATCGTTGGCCGCCTTCACCTGCTGGCGGTACGTGCGTTCAATCGTGAGCGCCTGCGACTGGTACTGGGTCAGGTCGCCGGTGAGCAGCTGGGTGCTTATGTCAGCCATCAGGCTGGCGTAGTTGCCCAGCAGGCCGCTCACCTTCTCGATCTGGGTGGCCAGGTCCGTGCCGGCCACGCTGGCCAGGTCCTGGAAGTAGTCCACCGCCTTGTTGACCTTCTCGATCTCCATCGAATTCAGCGCGCGGCCGAGCTGGTCGGCGTTGCCCACCGCCAGCGCGATGGACGCACTGAGCGCGGAGAAGACGTCGGACGCCTCGAAGTACCCATCCAGCTGGCCACCGAACCCGGCCGCCTTCACCGCCTCGGTGAACAGCCTGTCGGTCATGTCGCCGAGATAGGCCTCCAGCTGCGACTTCGCCTCGGCCGAATCGGCCGACAGCTGCAGCTTGCCCAGCGACACCTTCACCCCGGCCAGCTGCCCCGACAGGTCGACGCCCAGCTGTTTGGCCAGGTCCGTCGTGGCGCCGCGCACCTGGCGCGCGGCCATGTCGAAGGTGCGGTCGATGCCCGGGTCAAGTGAACCGTACTGCGTCCACTTCTTGTCGCTGCGGAACATGCCTCCCTTGGCCTTGATATCCGCATAGGACTGGCCGTCGAATCCACCGAAGCCGTAGCTGCCGGTGAGGCCCTGCCCGGTCACCTTGGGTGCGCTGCGACCGAACAGCTTGGCGTGGATGCTGGACCCGGACAGGATCGATGCGGTCTTGTCGTTGAAGCCCAGCCCACGGAACCCCTTGTCCGCGAGGCCCACCGCACCGGCGGTGGCGATCTTGCCGGCCCAGCTTTCGCCGTTGGCAATATCCCAGCCTTGGTCGAACAGCTCGGCGTTCTTCATCATGCCGGCGACGATCCAGCCAATGATCGGCACAGCCGCCGCAGCGGTCGAACCGGCCGCTCCCGCGCCAGCTCCAGCACTTGCACCACCGCCTGCGAAGCCGGCCACGTTGCTGCCGAATCCAGCCATCGAGCCGGCCGACGAGCCGATCCCAAAATATGCATTGGTGGCACCGGCGGCGGCCGTTCCCCCGCTGAACAGCCCCTGCCCCTTGGACAGAATCCCGGCGAGATTGCCAACGTTCTGCCCACCACCGGCCGAGCCGTTGCCGCCGAACAGCCCCATCAGGCTATCCATGCTGAAGCCGCCGCCTTGGCTGCCCCAGTTGCTGATGCCGTCCATGATCCTGGTCTGGATCGGGATCACCAGTTTCTGCTGCAGCAGCTCCCGGGCAAGGTCGCGCAACCCCTGCTTTGCCGTGTCCTTCAGGTCATCCCACAGACCGTTGAAGTCACGCAAGCCACTGGCCACGAAGTCGGCCATGGCGTCAGCGGCGCCGTCCACGCCATGCAACACGACGTTCGCCCAGGCTTCGACGTTGGCGGCCCCTTCTTCCACCTGAAGAGATAGGGCCGCCGCCGCATCGGCGGCGTCCAGCATCGACCGTTCGTACTGCTCGTAGCTGCCCGCCCCCTTGGCCAGCGCCAGTGCTTCCTTGCTGCCGGCGGCCTCGACTGCCTTCTGCAGTTCCTGGCGCATGTCGCGTTCGTTCATCAGCTGCCGGCGGTACAGCTCGCGCGCGCGGCCGACTTTGCCCAGCTCCGCCAGCTCGCCGTTCATGGCGGCAATCAACGCCTCGGGGCCACCTAGCGCCTGCTCCACCTGCGCAGCGACCTTCGCATATTCCGTGGCGCTTTGGGCCATCAGTACGTTGGCGTCGCCTTGGGCGATGTTCCCTTTTGCCACAAGGGAGTTGTACTGCGCCATGTTCTGCAGGTGCTTGGTCATCGCCTCATCAAGAGGCCCCCGCATTGCCGCGGCGGCCCGCGCCGCCTGCTGCGCGAACCTTTCAAGATCGCTGACCTGACGCGTTTGGGTGGAACCGCCTGGTTTTGCCTTCTTCTTGCCGTCGTCCGCCGGCTTGGGGACGGGGTGGTTCTTGAACACCGACTCGGGCAGAGCCTGGCCGTCATCGATGATTCGAACGCCAGCCGCCTGATCCAGCAAGCGTCGATGTGCAATCGTCGCGTCGATCTTATCCAGTTGCTGCTGTTGCTCTTTTGCGTAGGCCTCCCAGCTGGCGACGTTGGAAGCGCCGTTGGAGGCGCCAAACACGGGGCCCTCGTACCACTTGGCTTGTCCCTTGCGCGCCCGCTCTACCAGGTCTTGAGCCGCCCCCACCCGCTCTTGCACCCGCAAGCGCTCTTGAATCAACCCACTGTCGTTCTTCTCCGACAGAGCCTTCGGCGCCTGATTCAGGATCTCGTACAGGCCACCTACCATGGCCATCGCCTCGGCAGCCTTGGCCGCGAGCAAGATCATTCCTTCGGCTGCAGACGCGAATCCGTCACGGACGGAAGGGTCGTTGAGTGTCCCCGTAAGATCGTTGATCGCCCCGGTTACGCCCTTCAGCCCTTCTCCACCGGTGTCGCCCGTCAGCAGGTCGTTGAGCGTGTTCTTAAGCCCTATGACCGCCCCGCCAAATGTGTCGCGGGCGGCCTCCGCAGCCCCGGCGTAGCTCTCCCCCATCACATCAAGCACCATTGCCTGCGCTTCGGCCAGGCGCCCCGTGTCCTCCAGGGCCTTCATCACCTGTTTTTGCGATTCCTCAAATCGGAATCCTTGCTTGGTGAGCGCCGTGACACCTTGCGACGGCTTCTCCAGCGCCTTGCCAATGGTCTCAGCAGATTGTTCAATGCCCTCGCCAAGCCGTGCGGACTGATCGATAGCCATCTGCAGCGCGCGCGGGAACTGTTCACCCACGATGCTGCTGTAGGAGAGCAGGCGCGTTTGAGCCTTCACGATCTCACCAGCGCTGTGCGTGGTGGCTTGGGCCATGGTGTCGGCCATCTTCATCAGCTGCATGCTGTTGAAGCCAGCCGCCTCGCCGGTAGATCGAAGCACTGCGTTGAGCTGTGCCAGCTCGTTCTGAGCGTCGATGGTGTTCCGAATGAAGGCAGTTGTGATAGCGCCTGCGGAGATCACGCCGCTGAAGGCTGCGAACTTGGCCGACAATCCACTCAGCGCACCGGAGATTCGCCCCTGCATCTGGGTCATAGCCTGCTCGGCTTGCCGGGCAGCCTTGCCCATGTCCTTTTCGAAGCTCCCCGTCTTGGCGAGCAGGTCGACGGTAAGTGTGTAGAGACTCATGGGCACTCCAAACGAAAAAGGCCCGCTGTGTGCGGGCCTTGGGATACGTCTCAGGGGATGGTGTTACTTGCGCAAATGCTCGATCAGCTCACGCTGCTGGGCGCGAGCCTGCGCCAACCTGGCCAGAACGGAAAGAAAGATGGCTATCCCAATGAGACCCACCCCGAGCGTTGCGTTGGTCAGGGTGAACAGCCCCCCGATCAGCAACAACACACCGACAAAGATCAGCACCCCGGTTGCCGCGGATGTACGCGCGGCGGCAGGCTTCTCTTCGGGGTCGCCATACACTGTGCGTCGAAACTCCTTTAATTCTTCCAACATTCCGGTTGCTCCGTTTTGTGTCGTGGAATTGTCGCACTAGCCTGTTCATGCCCCAAGTTCAGCCAGGGATCTCTTCAAATTCCATGTACCCGGTGAAGTACTGCCGACTGATGTTCTCCACCGTGGGCAACTGGCTCGCGTAGCCATACAGCGCGGTGCGCGCGGCCAGCACCGGGTCGAATGCCTTGGTCATCATGTCCCGGTACTGCGGCACCACGCAGCCGCGCCGGCGACCGGATAGTGCGATCCCCACCGTCTCCCAGTCGGTGCCGGCCAAGCCTCCCTTGCGCGCCACTTCGGTCGGCCGCCCGCTTAGCGTGGCGGTCAGCTTCCGATAGGTCGGCCCCGGCACCGTGTTGACCTGGCTGCCCTTGGTCCGGGTGTGCACGCTGCTATCGATGCGTGCCACCGCCCAGCCGTCCGCGATGCCCACGTCCACCGCGCTAAACACGGCGATCTCGCCCACATCGATGTTGGTCACGACGGTGGCGATGGTGACGGCCACGGCGCTAACCAGCGCATTGCCCGTGGGGAACAGCCAGGCGCATACGCTGCCGTCGGGCAGGCGAATGGTCGTGGCGCTGGCGCCGGCGGCCGTGACCAGTACGCCCGGTGGCACGTTCAGGCCCAGGACCGCGATGATGCCCGGCACAATGGCCTCGGCCAGGGTGATGTTGATGGCCAGCGCTCCGGTACGCGCGATGCGTGCCCGACGCGCCGGCCTGCCGTCGAACAGCGCGGCGCCCCCATCGTCGGTGAGCCAGGTGCCGCCGACCAGGGCGACCGACGCCGGGGGAATTCCATAACCAATCAGCACCGCATCACCCCCACACCGTCAGCACCACGTCCCCCGTGGCAGGGTTGCGCTCTACGCGCCGGACCAGCACCGGCTTGCCGTCGTGCAGGTCATATCGGTTGTACGTCAGCCGGCCCACCTGACCCGGCTGCGGCGCCAGGTCCTGGTCGCCGCGAACGCTGACGCGGTAGAAGAACCGCTGCGTGCGGTAGATCGACACGACGCGCTCTATTTCCGCCTGGGCATCCCCGGCATCCCAGAACAGAGAGATCACCGGATCGGCCGAATCGGCCCGCCGGTAGTGCGGGTGCAGCGGCGCACCGCCGTACACCTGAGCGCGGAACAGCCCGGACAGCTCGTCGCGGCGCGCCTGCGGCACGTCCACTACGTCGGTGACCATGTCCGATGCGGCCAGCGCCTGCGCGTTGGGTCGGTAGGCCATGCGGCGCGTCAGGTTCGGGGCATCGTCGGGCACCGCCAGAAGATCCTCGGCCAGGTCGTCCCCGCCCAGGTTGAAGGCGGGCGGGCCGTCGAACGTCTCAGGGGCGACGACGCGGGCGAACCGCAGGACCCCGTTCGGGTCCTGGTAGCACCCCACCCCATAACTCGGCAGCATGGCGTTCATGGCGTCGCGCCCGGTCACCGCATTACTGGCGTAGTAGCCGATACCGGCATAGCCTGTGGCCGCGTCAATGGCCGAGCAATCGGCCGCCGACCATGCGGCCTTGCCCAAGCGCCCCATCAGATCCGCCATCGCCTGCCGCAGCTTGGCCGGCTGCTGCCCGGGCCCGACGCTCGACACATCGGCCACCACCGGCGTGACCGGCGGCGACTTCATCAGCAGCTGCTGCCCGTCGGGCGAAACCGTGAACGTGCCGGGCTCCATCAGGTCGGCCCGATCCATGACCGCATCTGCGTAGATCGGGCCGTCGGCCACGAACATGGCCGTCGCATCCGAATTGGCGCCCATCGCCGGCACGCTGGCCACCGCACCGATTACCGCCGGCTGCGGCTTCCACGCCAGCGCGGGGATGTTGGGCAGGAACACGCCGCGGTTGATGGTGGCATCCAGGTCGTCGTGGGCGTCCCGGAAACGGAAGGTCTTGCTGCCGTCGTCGTTGATCTCGATCCGGTCCACCGTGAACCGGAACACGTCGGTAGCATCGGCCAGCATGCCACCCAGTGCGCCGGCCCGGATCTGCACCGGCAGGCCAGCCCCACCGCTGAGTGCCAGATCATCCAGCAGCCCGTCGGCATCCAGCACGACGCACTCGGCCGCGCTGGTTTGGCTCACCGGGTCACCGCCCCAAGGCCAGAAGTTGATCTCGCTGATAAGGCTCAAGCCGTCCGCGAGCAACCCCTCGTAGCGCGCATTGGCCGGGCTGTCACCGGGCGCGGTCAGCCAATCCATGTCAGCCAAGCGGGTGATGCCCGACACGGCACCAGGGAGCCGCCAACCCGCGTCTGCGGCGGCGCTGCGCGCTGCCCACTGGCCGGCGTTCACCGCCATGCACAACCCACCCGCCTTGGTGGCGGAGAGCGTCGCGGCGAAGTGCAGTGGGCCAGCCAGGTTGATCTCGCGCTGGTGCACCTGCGTGCCGTTGAGGTACAGCTGCAGCACTGTGGGGCTGCCGAAGGTCAGGCGCAGCCCCACCATGTCACCGTGCTTCACCGCCGGCAGCCCGCTGGTGATCGCGCCGTTGCCCTGCAGCACCCGTCCGGTGGCCAGCTCCCAACCAATGCCCGCAGCGCTTGCCCCGGGGTGTGCCTCCAGCGGTGCGGCCGGCGAAACGACCCCGACCATGGCGACCAGTACGTCGTCACCCCAGACAGCGAACTCAACCCCGGCGGTGCCAGTGCTGAGCGCGAAGTCCGAGAGTGCCATGCGGCCCAGGTCGGCAGCGGCGGTGGTGGCCAGCGTCAGCCCGCCATCGCGCGCGGCCAGCAACGGGCCGATGGGTAGCGCAGCGAAGCGCCCGAAAGTGTCAGCCATGGGTTATCCCAAATTGTCGAACCAGTCCTGCGCCTCGTCCTCATCGGATCGGGGCACCAACACGTCCATGAAGTCCTGCATGCCGCGCTTGGTGCCAGCCTGGCTGTGCGCGGCGGTGGTGAAGGCAACGAAGGCGGCAGGCTTGATGTGCAGGGCGACCGGATCGATGGGGTTCCGTTTGTGGAACTCCCACCATTCCAGGTACTCGCGGCGCGACATGGTCGCCCGAAGCTCGGCCACCGTGCGGTGCAGGTGACCGGCCAGGACGTGCCAGAACCAGGCCTCGCCGCGCTGCCTTAGGCGTTTCCCGCCTCGGCCTGGGCATCAGCGGCTTTCGCGCCAAAGCCGGAGTGCTTCATCGCCACCTGCTGCAACTCGGCAGCTACCAGCGGCTTCAGCTGAGCGGCCTGCTTGTCGGTCATGACCGGCTTGCCGTCCTCGTCGCAGATTGTGGAGGCGATCAGCTTGGCGCGGTCGCCATCCTGGAACAGCTTGCGGAACTCGGCGTCCGGCAGTTCGCGCACATAGAACTGTGCCTTATCGCCATTCGGGAGGGTGACGGTATCGGCGTGCACGTCTTTGGACGCGAACATGCCCAGGCTGGTGAACGCCTGCAGCACGCTCTGCTGGCTGGCGACGGTGTCGGTCGTGATTTCGTTGGTCTTGCTCATGGGCCGTTTCCTGAAGTGGTGGCTGGGCGCGCAGGCCGCGCACGGCTAACACGCGGGGTTTCCCGCGCGCCCAACCAAAGAGAAGGCCCGCCGAGGCGGGCCGAAAGAGAGAGCGCCGTTGATGCGATCAGGGCGCCGGGCGGTGGGTGGTGACCGCGCCGGAACCGCGGATGGTGATGGTGGCCTTCCAGATATCGTTGTCGGCGACCTGGACCGCGAAATTCTGGACGAAGCCCTTGAACTGCTTGGACACCACGTCGGTGGGCGGCGTGATCACGCCATCCACAGCCACGGGCTTTTCAACGCCTGCGGTTTCCGACTTCGGCGCGGTGACCAGGAAGTCGACGACGGCGCCACTGGTATGCAGTGCCTCGATCTTCTCGTGGTCGGTGGCGTCGTAGTTGATCTCGATGGTGGTGCTGCCAGTAGCCTTGCGGCCGGCAACGAACTGGTCCCAGTCATCATCGAAGTCGGAAATGTCGATTTCCGACGCCTGGCCGTCAGGGAAGCCGACCGAACGCAGGCGGGTCACCTTGATGACCTCGGCCGCAGCGATAGCGATAAACAGCTGGGTATGCTTGGACTTGATAACGCTCATTGGGGTTTACCTCTCGGATGGGGCCCGGTCGCCGGGCACAAAAAAACCGGCTTGCGCCGGCGGCTGGGTTGCAGTGGTGTGTTGCTACCGGATAGCCAGGAGCCGCACGTCGAAGGAAATGCCGAAGGCGCCGGTGTCGCCGTCATCAGGCGAAGGGTTGTAGGACTCGATGCTTCCGCATCGCTCGATCTCGGTCCGGATGGCCACCGCCGCGGCATTAGCCTCCGTTGCGCTGCCACCCCAGACCACAAGGCGGACACGCCAGCCATCGGCCGGCGGCGGGTCGTTGAGCTGCGGCAGAGGTGCACCGCCCACAACGTCCCAAGTTGCATAAGGGAGCCCAGCGCCCTCGGGCGCGACCCTGGGCCAAAGCCGCATGGGATCATCGCCAAGCTGCGCGCGCACCGGGGCGCTGGCCTCCAGAATCGACTGGATCAACGGCACCATCATTTCCACCCCCTTGCCTTCATCAGCTTGTCCATGGCGGCCACCGTCTCGTCGATGATGACCTGCGCGGCCTGCGGCCCTCTGGCCTCCGCTGCCGGCGTCAGGAACGGCTGGGCGGCCATCTTCTTGCTGCCGAACTCCACGTGGCGCCAGTAGTACGCCCACCCGCTCTGCTCGTAGAGCTTGCCGGCACGCCGCATCCGCCGGTTGCGCTTCGTGTTGGCATACTTGACCCGCTTACCGGTGCGGACGCCTACCGTGTAGTACTCGCCGTCTGTGCCCACACCCGCCTTGCGACGGTTCTTCGCGTTTGCCCGGCGCACGACGATCTGGGTTGCCAAAAAGCCCGACGCTCGTGGGACGCGCTGGCGTGCCTCGTCGCGGATCAGGTTGCCGCCCTTTCGCATGCCGACCTGCAGAGGCTTGCCCCTGACTTCCTTGGGCAGCTCCCGCAGCGAAGCGAGCAGGCCCGCCAAGCCACGGATTTCAACTGGCTCAGCCATCGGAAACCCCGGCATCCACCATCAGGTTGATGTGGCTTCTGGCGGTGGGGTCCGGCAGCGCTGCCCGGATCGCGTACGCCTGCCCGTCGAAGGTCACCCGCATCGTGTTCAGAACGCCCGGCAGATACGGAATTTCCATCCGGGCGGTGACCTGCCCATGCTCGGCGCTGGCCGCGGTGAACTCGCGCCCAGACAGTGGCACGACTTCAGCTGGCACATCCTTGTGCCAATCCACCCAGGCTTTGGTATCTCCGCCCAGCGGATCGCGCGACACGGTGAATTCCTGGAGGGTGATGCGGTGCCGGTACTTGCCCGCCCGCCTCACGGTGCCACCCGCCGGTAGGGAAACATCAGGCGATCCACCGTGGGGTTCTCCACATGGATGGTGCCGGTGATGCCGGCCTCCCGGTTCGCATACAGGTCGCCCACCAGCAGCAGAATCGCCGCGCGCAGCGGTGCCGGCACAGGGCCGGGCACGGTGTCGAACAGCACCGGCCGATCACCAGCGGCGCTGGTCACGGCCGCAGGCTCTATCGGTAAGGGCGCGCACCTGTCGCCCACGGGGGTCCATTCATAGCTGGCCACCACCAGCGCGTAGGCCGTGGCGCGCTCCACCACTTCGCGAGCCGCCACGATCATGGCACCGATCAACAAGTCATCAGCGGCGTGGATCACTGCCAGGTGCGCTTTCGCTTCCTCCAGCGACACCGGCTCTTCAGTGGCTGGGATTCGCGTACGCAGCATGGATCAGCCCCCCTTTGCCAACGCGACCGCGTTGGGGTGGGTGTCGATGAAGCCGCCGGCCTCAATATCAGCGGCATGTGCGGAGTCGAACTCGCGCACATCACCGCAGCGGCCGAATGGACCGTCGCTCAACACCAGCGCCCGCACCGTTTCGCGTGCCTCCGGTGCCGGCAGCGCATCGGTCGTCGCCGCCGAAGGGCCGGGCTGGTCGCTGCCATCGGCGGCCCCGTTCGCCACGTCTGGCGGGTTCCCCACCAACGCTACCCCGGGATCGAGGGACGAACCTTCGCCGGCGGTGTCAAGTGCGGTGGCCGGCTCCACGGACGGTGCATCGCCCGGCGCGACCGCCGTGGGCTCGCCAATGGGTGCCGGCTGCGGTTTCTGCTTTGCCATGGTCTGTTCCTGGTGAGAGGGGAGCGCCCCGATGGACGCCCCCTGATGGACCGCGCTGGCCGTTAGGCCGCGGCGCCGTGCTGGAAGGTCTTGACGGCGCCGCCGACGTCGACCAGGTTGCCGCCGCTGCGCATCCAGGCAAGGAAGCCCACCTGCCCCTTCTTGACATAGGCGGAGTCGTTGAAGCGGAACAGCGTCACCGCCATCACGTCGCGGATCTTGTAGTAGCTGAAGTCACCGAACGCGATGGAACGCGCACCGGCTGCGGGACTGGCCATGTGCTGGTTGATCTCGATATCGCGGTTGAGCAGGCGGTCGGGGGCGCCGCCGGGATTGCCCTGCTCGTAGCCCGGCACGAAGATCGGGCGGCCGGTGTCGTCCTTCACCTTGCGCACCAGCTTCAGCATGTCGTCGTGGAACATCCATTTGCCGTTTGCCCGGTAGGCGGTATCGACGCTGTGTTCCAGGTCGATCAGATCGTCGTACAGGATCTGCGGAATTGCCGACACCAGGCCGATCCGGCCGTTGCTGGCGGCGGTGATCAGACCCATGGGCTGACCAACACCGGTGCCCGTGGTGTAGTGACGGTTGGTGACGCGGCCCAGGCGCGTCTGAAGGCGGTTGGTGATGAAGCCTTCGATATCCGCGCTGGTGTCCTGCAGAAGCTCCCACGGCACGGTGACCACCTTGGAGCTGTACTTGTGGACGGTGAGCCCCTTCGTACCGAACGCGACGTCTTCGTCGGTCGCCGACTGGTTCTCCGCGACGATCTCGCCCTCTTCCGAGGTGCCGTCGCTGGTCGGGTACTGCATCGGCTCGCCGCCGGCAGTGCTGAACACGTCGGCCACACGGCGCATGCCGCCGAAGTCCTTCAGCGCTTCCAGGATCTGCGACGCCAGGGTGGTGGGGACGGTGTAACCGCCCTGCTCCGGGTTCAGATTCGGGTTGCCGCTCATCGCGGCGTTGATCTGGGTCCAGTCCTCGGCGGTCAGCGCCTTGTCGCCGCCGCGCGCCCACTTGTCGAAGAGCTTGCGATCCTGCGGGCGATCACTGTTGTTCGGGGCCGGGTGTTCGCGTACGCCGGCATCGCGCAGGTGGTTCTCCGCCGTCAGGTCCATGACCTTCTGGTGACGCTCGATGGCGGCGTCGATGCGCTCGATATCGGCGATGTTTGCGTCGTACTTGGCCTGGTTCTCCGGGGTCCAGGCGTTGCCGTCGCCGGTGCTGGTGTCCAGCAGATTGCGGGTGTCCTTTGCCAGCGCGTTGCGGCGCTCCCGCTCGGCCTGAATGCTGAAAGTCATCGGTCTGTTTCCTTTGGGCGAAAAAAAACCGCCTCACGGCGGCTGATGAACTGCGGGCGGGAGTCGCTTACGCAGGCACGCGCTCGAGCAGCGCGAGGCGCCGATCAAGCCCGGTACGGTGGGCGGCGATGGCAGCGTCGTCATCGCGCGCGGTGTTCTTGGGCTTGGCCAAGGCGGCCGGGGCGTTGTTGTAGGCCGACAGGTCCCAGCTGTTGGCCGCGGCCTTCTTGCCCACGACCTCGACGACCTTGTCGGCGAAGCCGTTTGCAACGGCCTCGTCTGCCGTGAACCAGGTTTCGGCATCCATCCACTGCACGACCTGCTCGGCGGTCTGTCCCGACCTGCGCGTGTAGTCCCCGGCCAGGCCCGTGTCGATCTTGCCCAGCAGCTCGCCAGTCTTCGCCATCTCAGCCTTGTTGCCGATGGCGATGGTCCACGCGTTGTGGATCATGAAGCCGGCACCCTGGGTGATCTCCACCTCATCGCATGCCATGCATACACCCGTGGCCGCCGATGCCGCCAGCCCATCAACGTGGGCGACCACCTTTGCCTTGTGCTGGGCAATCGCGGTCATCATCGAGCGAGCCGCGAACACGTCGCCGCCGGGGGAATCGATGCGCAGGTGGATGGTGTCGACGTCGAGCGCTGCCAGCTCCTGAACGAAGCGCGTTTCGTCGATATCGCCCCACCAGCCGCCGATCACGCCGTGCAGATAGATGGTGGCCACGCCATCGCTGGCCTCGGCACGCAGCGGCTTGGCGGCCGACGCGTTGTTACGTGCGAGCTGCAGAAGCTTCGGGATCGTCATCGTCATCAGTCCTGTCGGGGTCTTTCTTGCTATCGGTGGGTTTGGCCGGCGTGGTCGGCAAATACAGCGTGTCGCCGCCCGGGATCGACGGCAGGTTCTTGAGGCGCCGCACCTCGTTGACGTACATCCAGCCTTGGGCACCTGGTCCACCGAGCGCCTTGCTGAAGTACTCAGCCTGCGCCTTGGAGTCGCCAGCCATGAATCCGTCGACGTTGTGTTCAACGTAGAAACGTTCGGTCCGGAACAGCTTGCGGTTCAGCTCGTCCTTGATCCGCTTGAGATGGGCGCCAAGGGTGAACTTGACGAAGCCAATGCCCATCGACTCAATACCGGTGCCGAAGCTACTGGCTTTCGTCGTTTCCCCGATCATGTGCGGCGGCACGCCAAACGCCCGGGCGATATCGATCACCTGCCACTGCCGAGACTCCAGCAGCTGTTGGTCGACGGCAGACATGGTCAGTTCCTTGACGTCGAGACCCTCGGTCAGGATCAGCGGGATTCGGCGGTTGCCCTGGGTTCCGCCGTATTTCTTGACCCACGCGTCCCGGAAGCCCTCCTGCATCTCGGGCGTCATCTTGTTGGTGGCTGTAATTGCCACCTCCGGCTTCCCACCCTCGCTAAAGAACTTGCCGGCATGCTCGTCGCCCTGGATGGCGATTCCAATACCGTTTCGCGCACCCCACTGAATCACCGACATGGAGCTGACGCCGTTGAAGCCGAAGCCCGGGATATGGATGACGTCGTCCTGGTCTACCGTGAAGTAGCCGATGCTGTCGTGGAACGTGTACTGCAGCCGCGTGGGCTCGCGGGGGCTGGTCCGCTCCTGCTGCACAATGGTGACCCGGTCGCGAGGCCACGGGATTGCACCGGTAATCTTGCCGCCCCGATTCCGTACGGCGTATGCGATGCCGTCGCCGCGCAGCAGCATCTGGGCAATCAGGAACTCCCAAGCGGTAGAAGCTGCCCATGCTGGTCCGAACTGTTCGTTCAGGATCCACCAGTAGTCGTGCTTCGCGCGCTTTCGGCCCTCGTCCAACCGCTCAAAGACCGGCAGCGGCAGCTGCGCGATAGAGCCAGCGATCAGGCTGACGCAGCTGTAGACAGCAGACACCCGCATAGCCGTCTTGTCGGTTACGACAGCGCCCGAGGCGGTCGCCGGGTTGCCGAAGATCTCGAAAATCCCCCTGTCGGCTGACGATACGGTTTCACCCTCTGCCAGCGCGACGGCGGCCGGCGCCAGGGCGCGGACCGCACGATCAACGCCAACGACTACCGCCAAGCGGTCGCGTGCAATATTTGCGCTCATCAGTCCATCACCACGAAGCCCTGTTGGATTTGCCCGGTCTCTTGCGCCTGCATTGCGCGAGCCATGGCCATGATCAGCGCCACAGCGCCGTCGATCTTGTTGTCGTTGGATTCCTTGCGGGGATACACGTGTTCCTTCGCATCCATCCTTGCCACCACGTTGCCAATCATCCAGGTCATGGCGGCGTTGCCGTCGTGCCAGAGCTGGTGAGATAGGATCAGCGCTTCCACTTCCTTCATCGGTTCGGACAGGTTGCGGACCGACTGGGCCATTTCCACCACCGGCAGCCCTTCCTGGCCCAAGCGGGTCATGACGTACGTGGCCTGTGTCGGGTCGAACGCAATGTCTTGAATGTCGATCCCTCGGGCCGCCAGCTCCTTCAGCTCTTCTTCGATGAAGGCGTAATCGGTCATGTTCCCGGGCGTGGCCACCATCAAACCGTCCAGCACGTAGAGCTGGTAACGCTCGTTCTCATCAACCGCCGACTGCGGCACGTAGAAGCGCGGCACGACGTAGTAGCCGCCGTTCTTCTCGAACAGCATCACCACCGCGGCGACGTCCAGCTTTGAAGCCAGGTCGACGCCGACCCAGCACCGGCACCCTTCGAAGCCATCCAGATCAAAGACGCGCTTTTGCTTCTGCCACGCCAGCATGTTCATCCAAGCGAGCTTTGCGCCCACCCAGTCGTTCAGGTGCTTGGTGCGGAACGCGCTCTGTTTGCTGGCCGAGCGCTTCGCTTGCGCCAACTGCGCCAGCAGGAACTCTTCGAAGACCGACACCCCGTAGTTGGGGTTCGCCTTGCGCAGGCTGGCCGGATCATCCCACCGGTCGTCCTCGTCGATCCCGAAGATCATCCCGAAGATCGTGTCGTCCTGAACCTCGCCCTCAAGGATCCGGATGACGTCCCGGCGCTTCTCGAAGCACGGCCCGCCCAGGTTCGTGCCGGCGGTAGTGATGATCCCCAACAGCGGCTGTTCGCGGGCGCCCATGCCCGTCTGCATGGCGTCGACCATGTGGTCGTCGTCATGCTCGTGGTACTCATCCACCAGGGCCGCGTGGGGGCTGGAGCCGTCGCCGGGCTTGCCGATCATGGGCTCGAACTTCGACATGTCCTCCATGACGAACATCGAGCCGGGGTTCTTCGGGTTGCCAGACTGCTCGATGCCGAAGCGCGACCGCAGCGCGGGCATCTTCTGCACCATCTGCCATGCTGGCCGGTACACCTCGAACGCCTGTTTCTCGCTGGTGGCGCCTGAGTAGACCTCGGCGCCGGCCTCGCCGTCGGCGGCGAACAGGTACAAGCCCCGGGCCGCCAGGCGCAGCGACTTACCGTTCTTGCGCGGGATCTCTTCGTAGGACTCTCGAAAGCGGCGCATGCCGGTTTTCTTGCGGACCCAGCCGAACAGGTTGCACTCGATGAAGTGCTGCCACGGCTCATACACCAGCAGTTGCTTTTTGGCAGCCCACTTGCCCTTTGTGTGGGGCATCAGCTGCTGGAACTTGACCGCGCGATCAGCCTTGGCCGCGTCGTACTTGTAGGGCCAGTCCGGCCCGGTTCGTTTCAGGTCATCCAGGAAGCGCTGGCACGCAAGCACGATGTATCGGCCTGCCGGAATCTTCCCGGCCACCACGCTTCGTGCGTAGGCCTTGGCAGATTCGCTCGGCGTCATGCATCAGAACTCGTCGAATGGGTTGCCCTCCCGGGTCTTCTCGGTCCCAAGCTTCTGGCGATCCGCCGGCGTGAGGCCGAGCCGCGCCAGGCAGCCGATCAGGTGCGAGTACTTGGCCGCCTTGAACTCAGCGCGGTTGGCACGGAACTCCACGAGCAGTGATGCCGCTACCTCCAGCACGAAGCGGTCGGCGCTGGTCAGCACGCCAGGCAGGGAGCACTTTTCCAGCTCCTTCCAGACGGTGACCACGTCCTCGGGCAGATGGGCGGGCGGCTTGCCGAGCGCCTTGCCAGTGGTGGGCGCTTCCTTCTTGTAGCGCTGGGGGTCCTTTTTGGTGGCTCCCTTCAGCTCGGCCAGCTCCCTCGGTTGCTTGTGCCGGGCCACTTTGGTCGCTCCAACTGAAACTCAAATTCTGCGGACGCGAGAGGAAAGGAGGGGGCGCGTATCGGGCCGGGGTCGGCCTCAACTTTTGCCCTCCCCCTCCCCTTTCGTTCAGGTTTCTGTGGATAACTCTCGTCACCGCGGAACGGCGCGTAGGTGCCCTGCGGCATCGCCGCCCGACCGAATCCGCCGTTCTCCCGCGCCGTCTTCGCGCTGTGGCAGGGGTGGCACAGCGACTGCAGGTTGCTCGGCTCGTTGTTGGCGTCGTCGCCGTCGATGTGATCGACGTCGGTGGCGGCCGTGACCCGGCTCTTGAGGGCACACGCCCGGCAAAGCGGCTCTCGTGCCAGGTGCACAGCGCGCATCTTGCGCCACACGGTCGAGTTGGTCGGCAGTGCGCGGCGCATCTGCCTGCGCTTCACCTGGCGGGTGTCTTCCTTGTAGGGCTTCCAGCCGGTGGGCCGGTGCTGTGCTGGCCTGGTAGGCATCAGTACTCGACCCCGTCCAGGTCGGTGCGCTTGGTCGCCGCCTCGCCGTCGGGATCCGCAACTGGCGCTCCCGCTTCCTCGCCGAGCAACAACACGACCGACTGCGTCAGCAGCCCAATGTGCTGGGTGAGCAATGCAATCTGTTCGCCCTGCGCCACGGCGGTTGCGTGCTGCTGCTCGGCCAGCGTGACCAACCGATCAATGCGTTCGTCCATCAGAATTCCTCGACGGCCCAGCCGCCTCCATCCTTCTTAGGCTTCGCGCGTACTGCCACGAAGCGGAGCGGATACTGGTCCGCTGCGATCTTGATCTTGGCCCTGGCGTCGTCCATCCAGAACCCCTTGACCTCGTGCATCTCCAACACGCCATCGGCGGCCAGCACCGCGAAGTCAGCGGTGTAGAACGTGTTGTCGGCCAGTCGCAGCTTGATGCCTTCGAACCGGAACCACTGGACGTTGCCGGCGTGCTGAAGCCTCTGCAGCTCGGCCGCATATAACTGCTCGGTCTTGTTCATCTGGCCGCGCTTGAGCCGGCCCAACGCCAGCATCCCCTTGCCGCTGCGGCCCGGCGGCATCAGCGACGCCGGGCGGGTGCGCGGGCGCCTTTCCGCTTGGCTACGGCCAGAACCGGCTTGGGCGCCGACAGGCGCTGCTCAAGAGCGATCACCCGGGAGTCCAGCCCTCGGGTAACCGTGCCCGCCGCGCGGTCCACCTCGTCGATTCGCTCATTGAGGGAAGGCAGCACGTGGCCAGTGGTGGTTGCGATGCTGCTCTCCGCACGCACCACGCGCGCCTCAAGGTCGCGCAGGCGGACGGACAGCGGCGGCCACAGGGTCACGCCCAGCAGTTTGATGGTACGGGCCATGATGATCTCCAGTTTCAGGGGCGCTTAGCGCCGTTGATGGCCGTTTCAACGGCCTGATATCGGTCTACGGCTTCGTCGCGCTCGGACTGGGCAAGCTCGCAGGCTCGTACAATTCCCGCCGCACTGACCCGGCGTAGTCGGTCTTCTTCTGCAGCTGCTGCGGCAGCGGCGGCACCGTCGGCCAGGCGGCTGGTTTCGCAACTGGCCCAGTGGCTGCGCAGCCGCCCAAGCTCACCATCGCGGCCAGCAGCAGCGGCCACGATGCGCGTTTGATAGTCCGCATTGATCTGTTCCTGTCGGTCATCGGCGACGTCGGCCGCCCGCTGTACTTCGTTCACCTGGTCACGGTCGACCGACCGCGCTACCTGCTCACCGGTCAGGGCTTCGTGGGTCGCAGCATTCGCGGCCACAGTCCCGGCAAGTTCCGCCCGATCACCCCGCCACGACCAGCCCACTGCAAACGACACGGCGCAGCACGCCAGCCACGCGAACAGCAAGCCCGCAGTGAGGTAGGCCCGGCTCATTGGCCCAGCTCGGCAATGCACTTGGCGTGCCGCTCCCGCTGCCGATCCCACACGCCCCAACACACCTTGTTCGGCTGGCCATTAACCAACGTCGAACAGTCATACCCACCTGCCCGCTTCCACTGCAGCAGGGCATCGCACGCTGCGCGGTAGTTGCCCACGAGCAGCTGGCGGCGCATGGACGACCCCTGCCAGTTGGCGGTGCCGTATTGGTAGGTGAAGTCCAGATACAGGTCGTATTCGCCCTGCGTCAGGGACACACCAGGCAGGGAAGCCCGAAAGCGCTTCTCTTCGCCGGCGATGTGGGCCTGGGCGGTGTGAAGCGCCCGTGCCGGTGTCGTGCGGTCGCCGAGACGCACCGGTGTGCCGTCCGCGTGGAAGGTCGACCCGAACCCTACGGTCGGTCGATCATTCCTCGTCGGGATGACTGCCGTTTCCGTGTAGCCCTCGCGGGAAACGATGGCGATAAAGCCAGCGGCGCTAAGCACCAACCCCGCGGCAATCGTCCGGAGCGGCACACCCTGCTGCCGGCTCATACCTTCGCCGCCTTCGACTGCCGCCACTCGCGGACCCAGCGCCAAGCCAGGTAGGTGATCTGTCCGACCAGGTACACGACGGTCAGGATGACGACCAGGCGGTCGAGGTTGACGCCACCCGCTACCGCCCCGGCGACCGCAATCGGCGGCGTGACCTTGGCCGCAGCACCTGCCGCGGTACTGATTATTTCGTCCCGCATGGTTGCCCCGTGGCTTATCCGGTTCGGCATGCTTGCCCCTCCCGGTTTGTGTTCTAGGTTTCTGGCCAGCCGTCAGGCCTCCAGGTCGTGTAAATCAGCTCTTGACGCCCAACACCATTGCCGCCGCCGAGCGTGTACCGAATGGGCACCTCGACAGACGGGAAACGGCCGAACATGCTGCGCATAGCCGGGTGGTCATTGATCGTCAGGATTGCCCTGCCTTTCAGGTTTGCCATCGTCGTGGCTAGCTCTTGGTACTGCTCGAGCCCAAAGTCCCCCCCGTACCCCTCTGTCGCCCAGTAGGGCGGATCAAGAAGGAAGAGCGTTGACTCGGTGTCGTACTTCTTGACGCATTTCTGCCATGGCAGGTTCTCCACCACGACGCCATGCAGGCGCAGGTGCGCATCGCTGAGGTCTTGCTCGAGCCGCAGCAGGTTGATTCGCTTTGCCGCGGTCGGTCCGACGCCAAGCGTCTGGCCAGTGACCTTCCCGCCGAAGGAGAGCTTCTGCAGGTAGTAGAAGCGCGCGGCTCGCTGAATGTCTGTGAGCGTCTCGACGTTCTGAAGCTGGGCCCACCGGTACATTTCTCGGCTAGTCAGCGACCACCGGAAGTGCCGCACGAACTCGTCCAGATGGTTCGCCACGACCCTGTAGAGCCGTACCAGTTCGCCATGGGTGTCATTCAGCACTTCAACCTTTGCCGGCTGGCGCGCGAACAGCATCGCTGCTCCGCCCGCAAACGCCTCGACATAGCAGGCGTGAGGTACGCCCTCGATAAGCGGCAATAGGTGATGTGCAAGCCGGGTTTTGCCCCCCGGCCAGGGAAATATGGTCTTGGTTTTCAAATCTCAGCCTATGAAACGAGTCTCAGCCACAATCGCGGCGCTCTCGAGAGCACCAGGATCACGGCCAATGGCGCGCGGCTGACAAGCGCGTACTGCGGCGGCCCCCAGCTGCCTGGCAGCAGCTGCGGGGCCATCCTGTCTATGGGGCGCCCGCCTCGCTGCCGGCTTGGCGCGAGGGTTAATCCGGTCTGGATGGCGGGCAAAGAAAAAGCCCCGGCTGTGGCCGGGGCTTGCGTCTGGATAGTGGCTAGATTGCCCCTGTTTTTGATGACCTAGCAAGTCATCACTACGCAGCGCGCGTCAGTGCCCTTCCGAACTCCGCCGCTGCACCTTCCTCCAACGCCCGCATGCGGCCGAGCATCCACACATATACGGGCTGCCAAAAGCGGCTGTATGCCGAGCAATCGGCCCCAATCGCAGCGGCACGCTTACGCCCGCTCAAAGGTTCGAACCCGCTTCCCGCGCAGTCATCGCACCTCATCACGCCAAGACCATCCTCGGCTGGCTGAGTGCGTACTCCATCGCACTTTTTGCAGGGGCAGGCCATCGCCATCTCATCTATCACTGCACCGGCCAGTACGCCCAGCTGCTCCATGGTGTTGTTCGGCCAGGTGCCAGCGCGCGCCACCTCCAGCGCCAGTTCGGTCCGCCGCACCTCTTTACGCTGGACGTCCGTAACGGCACCGCCACCCCACCCCATGCTCGCCTTGGCGATGCCGAACTCGGTCCTGGCCGTGCTGAGCGCGAATTGCTGGCGGTTGAACTCGGGCGCGACCAGCCCGATCACCCCTTGGCGTAAGTAGTCCCGGCGGCGTGCAGCACTCTCCGGCCACCACAGTGCCTCCAGCAGCTCCCGGCCCAATCCGTCCTGGACGTAAGCGAGTGCCGCTGCAATGTCCTGCGTGGTCAGGTCGGGGGTGCCGCCCCGGCCCGTGTCGAATTTAACGGTTGTCGGCCCCATCCGGCTGGACAGCAGCTCACGTACGTTCCCCATGCCCCTACCCCTTATGCTTTCGTCGATTGATTTCTCGGCGCAGCGCGCGTGCCCGCCGCAGTGCCTGCTCTGCCTCGCGGCGGCTGGCGGGGGCTGTCCACGCCCTCGTCCATCGCATCGCGGCTATGTCTTGCTGGATGCTGCTCAGCAGCGCCAGCGCCTTGTCGTCGTAGCGGGTCAGGTCCATCCGTCCAGCTTGCAGCCATCGCGTCGCACCGACCGCGACCGTTTCCCCTATGCAGCCTGTTCCCAGAACGCGGTCAGTCGCTCCACCGTCCCGCCCCTTGCCTCGAACTGCTCAACCGTCTCGCCCTGGGCCGATGGATTCACCTTGGCGGGGGTTGGCGTATTGGCTGCCTGCATCCCGACACGGGCGGCGCGGGTGCTTGGCCCTCCCTTTCCCCTGCGCCGGCCGTTCCGGATCCGTTTCCGCTCCCTGCGCTCATCCTCCGACAGCCCGGGCCTGGTCATGCCCTTCCCGCTGACCTGGTAGCCGGTGCCGAACGGACCCGTCACCATGATCAGGTAGCCCGCGTTGGCAAGATCCCGGACAGAGTTGTAGGTCGCCTTTCGCTCGCGGCCTGGGCTTGCATCGATCCACCGGTAAAGCTCGTGCAGGTGGAACGGCGCCGGGCACTGACGTTTGTCCAGCAGCGCCCGGATAAAGGGCGCGTTGATCTTCCGGGTGTTCTCTGTGGTCATGCTGCCTGCCTGATTTCGTTGATGTAGGTCTGTTGAGCGATCAGCTCGTCATCGGTGCCGTACGTTTCGTGGAAGGTCCGCGAGCCGTCCATCAGGCTCGGGCCCCACTTCTCGCGCATCTGGGCGAAGGTGTTGTTGCCGAAGGGGTGTCGACGGTGGTGCCAGACGCACAGGCAGAAGCCGAACCAGTGCCCGCGCCGACGGTCTCCGGACTTGGTGTGCTGGTAGTCCCCTCCGACGAACACCTGCTCAATGTCCAGTAGCCCTTGGACCACCAGCGACAGGCATGCCATGCACGGGCCCACCTTGGACGCCTCGATGCGGGCGCCCTCGGCGGCGGTCGGCGGGGGTGCCTTGGACCACATCAGGCCCGCGCCAAGTCGTGATCGCGCGGGACCGTGAACCCTGCAGCGCGCGCATGCCCACCACCGCCGTACAGCTTGGCCACCTCGCTGACGTCCACTCCCCGGTCGGTCGAGCGCAGGCTGAACACCCGGCCGCCCTCCTTGTCGTAGTAGCAGGCGGCGAACGGCTGGCCCTTCGCCATCAGGTGGCCGGCGTCGCTGGCCAAGGTGTATGGCAGGCTCGCCACCGGCACGTCGTAGTGGCCGATCACCATCTGGCGCTTCGCAACCTTCACCAGCTCGGCCACGTCCTTGTGGTGCTTTCGCTCGATGGCAACACCTTGGGCGCGCAGCGTCTCCACCGGCGTGGCCATCAGCCGGTCCCACACCTCGAACTGGTAGGCATAGCTGAAGACGGCCGCCTGGATGTCGCGCGTGCCCGGCAGTGCGAAGCGCCACAGGTCGCGGTCTTCCACATGGTCGATCAGAGCCGGCCGTGCCTGGCCGGGGTGGAAGAAGTCCCAGGCGATGCCCGCCCCGCTGCGGTCCATGTCGAACAGCGCGTAGATCATGGCCTTCCGGATCCCCTCGCACTTGTCCTGCTCAACCCAGCCGCGGAAGAGGCTCCAAGTCGGGTCGGCATCGACGTCGAATCCTTCAATGCGAACAACGGTCAGCTGGTCGTCTGCTGTCTTGGGATTGGCAGGCAGGTCAGCCTCGGCGCTCTTGTGGTGGTCCAGCACCAGGATCGAGTGGGCGACCAGCTGGAGGTCCAGCATCACGTGCGGCGGATAGCAGAAGTCCACCAGCACCAGGTCGCGGCCTTCTGCCGGCGACGGCGGCGCCCCGTGCACCGCAGCGTGGAAATCGGCGTCCATCGCCTGACGGACAGCCCATGCCGCGGTGAACCCGTCGGCGCAGTTTGCGTGGTAGATGACCAGCGGCTTCATGGTGCAGTTGCTCCTTTGGAATTGGTGGCCCGGCGCCGGCGCGGCGCTCGGTTGCATTTACGGGCCTCGACCTCAAGGCGCTTCGCCTCGGCCAGGTAGTAGTCGTGTCGCTCTTGGCGCTCGGTGGCGGTGAACTGCACGTCCCGCAGCGCTGTCTCGGCAGCTGCCCGGTACGCCTTTGCCAGCTTCCTGAGCGCCGGCTGCTGCAGGCGGGGGTCGTGGACGAAAATGTCCAGTTGGTTGTTGTCCGAGCGCATCAGGCGGCCAGCCCTTCCCCATCGAACCCCAGGTCCGCCGCAGCGCGCGCCATGGCTGCGCGTGCGGCATCGCGGTCACGCACCGGGTTCACCACTGGGTGCACAGGCGGCAACCCCAGGGCGGGCTCGGGGACCGGCTTGCCGTCGACCACATGCCGCACGGCGCGCTCGTAGGCGTCCTGCAGCATCCGGCTCTGCTGGTAGCCGTCCTCGGCGCTGGCGTAGTGGTGCAGGTCCAGGAACGACCGCACCAGCACGGTAAAGCCGCACTGCGCACGGCCCGGCCGCACTTCCTGCTGCACCTGGGCGAGCGACGGAACGTCAAAGCACATGGCCCGGAAGCGCGGAGGGTTCGGCGGCCATTCCAGGGCGTCGCGCATGCAGGCCGACAGGCCGGCGGCGAGCTTCTTCGGGCTCAGGCCGGTGATTGCCTGCAGCCAGACCTCCCCGGCCGTCGTCAGCGCCCCAGATTGCGCAACCGGCGCCGCGCCATTCGCACGGGCCCACTTGGCCGGGAACATGGCCGCCATGCGCTCCCACAGGGTCCACAGCGCAGACATTGCCCGCGCGTCGGACTCACCGGACGACGGTGAATTCGCCGTCAACAATTCCTGCGCCGCCAGCGTGGCCACCGCCTCCCTGCTCTCGTTCGTACTGCTGGCGGAGCTGGGTGACGTGGTCGGCAGAACCTGGGTGAACGATTGCATGGTTGGCTCCAGCGTTGCGGTGGTTGGTCGGGGTGTCACGGGCAAGCCAGGCGGCTTCAAAGCCCTGCCAGTTGCGGTTGCAGCACTTCGTCAGGCAGTCATCGACGGAGAAACCCATCTGCGCGGCGAGGTGTAGCTCGGTGCCGAAGCTGGCCAGCACGGTCGGCGTGACCGGAGCGCGGCGCTGGCGCCGCAGGTGCAGCCAGTCGCCGAGTACCTGCGGAGACGGCGGGGAAGGCCAGGAAGAGAAATCCAGCTCCATCGGTTGGGCGGCAGGCGCGCTTGCGCGCTTCTTTCTGCTCTTAGGTTCTATTCCTGGTTGTATTACTGGTTCATGTGCACGTCGTTCACTACCCTGGTGAACGTCGTTCACTACCTCTGGAACGTCGTTCACTACCCCTGGTGAACCTGGTTCACTAGGGTGGTGAACGTCGTTCACCACCAGATACGGGTCATGGTCCGGAGCCTTCGGCTTCGCCTGCACGCCAAAATGGAAGTTCAACAGGTACTGGTTGGGCAATTTGACGTTGCCGTTTGCCCGCGCCAGGACGGTGATGTAACCGGCATCGGCCAGCCGCCCAATCTGGTCAATCACGGAGCGGCGGGTAAGCCCGCAGTCGTCCGCCAGCGTTTCGTGGCTCGGGCGGCACTGCCCGGTGTCCTTGTTGTGGCGCTCGGCCAGCATCAACAGCACAAGCTTCTGCGTGCTGGTGACCCGCTGCCGGGCAGCCCATGCGAATGCTTCGAAACTCATGTCAGAGCCCCAGTGCCAGGTTCTCGCCCGGGGCAACCGGCCACCAGGTGCACGCGCTGCGGCCGCTGACCTGGCACGGCTTCTTCGGGCCACGCCACGCGCGGCCGTCTTCAAGCAGTTCAGGGAGGCGACGGGCCAGCATGTAGCGGTCGTGGCCGGAGGCCTTGGCCAGCTCCATGCTGGTCATGCCGGGGTGCACGTTGAGGGCACTGGCGGCACGCTCCTGCTGGATGGCCTGCAGGCCGCTGGATACCACGTGCACGGCGGCATCGTAGCTGGTGTCGATATCGGTGGCTCGGGCCAGGGCACTCATCGCGCCGCCCTCCCCGCCTGCTTGCCCTTGCCTGCAGCGCGCGCCACGTTGCGCTCAAGGCGGTGCGCCATGGTCCGCAGCGCGCGAATCTCGCTGATCATCAGCCCGGCCTCGGCACTGGTGATCCTTGAATCGGCCAACGCGTCCACCGCGGCGCCAGACAGGTTGCCCACCCGGCTGGTGATCTCCAACAGCTTCATCTGGATGGCGGTCATTTCGTTGGGCCAGCCGCCTTCCGGCGCCGGCGGCACGACGTCGACAGACATACCGAACTGGCTGGCCAGTGCCTGCATCCACTCCAGTGCGTAATCGCTGCCACCCGCCTTCTGCTGCATCCACTCCGTCAGCAGCTCAGCGATTTCGATGGTGACCGACTCGCCTTCGGTGCCGTTGAGCTTCGCCCGCAGCGTCTCCGGGTGCATGGACTTGCCGCGGCGGTCGGTCAGCCATTTGGCGGCCTCGATCACACCGCCCGGCGTCTTGCGCACGGCGTTGTAGAGGCAGTCGAGCCAGTTAATCGAGGAAGTACGGCAGGTCATGGGTCACCTTGGGAAGACGGGTATTTCAAGGTTTCGGGCTGGGCCCGGCTGGCGCACGATCAGCGCCATGGATGAATTCAGTTCAGGGATGAAGGCCAGGGACGGCCAGTTAGGCGGCGTGGACGCCGAGATCGATGCGGTCTGCGTCGGGGTCATCGGGCCGGGTGTCCACTGGCGCAGGCACCTGCCCGCCGAGCAGCTGCAGAACCTGCGGAAGGGCTGGGACGCCCTGCTCTTCCGGCCAGGCCTGGACCTGGGCAACAGGAAGCTTCAGCAGCTTGGCCAAGTGTCCGTCATTGCCCAGCCCCAGCTTCTCGCGCAGCGCGCGCTTGGTGATTGGAGCGACCAACACTGCGTCTGCCACGGGAACGAACCCCGTCGTCGCAGCAACGCCGAACAGGTCGGGCCGCAGGTCGCTGGTGGTGACCTTGTTACCAGTCGCGGTGGCGATACGGACAGCGAGCCGGGCGCTCACCTGCTTATGGCCTCGCGCGATCATGTACAGCGTGGCGGCACTGCACTTAGCTGCCGTGGCCGTGCTGGCCAGAATCGGGCAGCCGAGCTTGGCGGTGCCCCCCTTCGAAGTAGCGTAGTCGGTAAGGTTCATGGGGCCTACATTACCGTTTTGGTTATGCCCACGCAATACCGTTTCGGTCATTTCCTGAAACGGTAATGGATAGGACCATTGCCGCCATGGATGCCAGCACCCTCAGAACGATCAACATGCGTGACCGCGTCACTGCGGCCGGTGGCCCAGCCGAATGGGCCCGCCAGTTCGGTGGCTCGCGTTGGCAACAACCCCAGGTCAGTCAGTGGATATCGGAGGCCAACCCGAAAGGGATAGGTCATCGCCTTGCACGCGACCTCGAAGCTGCGATGGGCATTCCCAGCGGAACGCTGGATCGACCAGCCGGCGAATCTCACGCCTTGGGACTTGATGTCCCTACTCTCCGCTCTGCAATACGTTTGCTGCAGTTGGTGTCGGAGATCCGCGGTGGCGGCCCAGTGCCGGCCATCGATGCAGAGGCCTTAGCGGTCGCCTACGACACCATCGTGGCGGAGGCTCGGTCGCTGGACGACAGCAACGTACTGGATTTCATGCGTGCGTTTGTTGAACGGTTGGAGCGAACAGGGGGTAAGGATGGCGTTACGAGAGGACCAGTTGCAGGAACTGGCAAAGCGACTGGCTAAAGCGATGGACGGAGGTGCCGATCAACGGCTGACCTCGCCCCGGCTTCGATTGGTTACGAAACACGTGCCCCAGGGCATGGACAGCATCACGAGGGACTCGCACTACCGGATGATTCGGCATTACCGGCATCACTGGGGTCCGTCGATGCAGCTATTGATTGACCAGGCGTGCTTCGGATTGGCTGGAATAGAAGAACTCAGCGATGATCAACTGGTGTCGCTACACCAAGATTTGGAACGCGCGCTCGACTGCATCCGCGATGGCGTGACGTTCGAAGATGCCGGCCTTCTCCGGGCCAGGTATGGGTAGTGGAAGCCGCCCAGCGCACGAAGGACCCCGCCAGCCGGGGTCTTTTTTTTGCCTAGCGCCAGACGAGCCGCAATTTAATTACCGTTTCGGTATTGACCATCAATAACCGTTTCGGTAATGTTGCCCCGTCGCCCCAGTAACAGCCCGTCCGGGCCGGGGTACGGAGACTTCCATGGCCAGCTTCATCGTCAGCGCGCGCGCCCACCCAGTCGTGGAAGCCCGCACCAGCACCGCCACCATCGTCATCAAAGCCGGTGGCGTCATCGTCAGCCTCTCCCCCGAAGAGGCCACCCAGCTCTGCAAAGACCTCGCCCACGCCGCCATGGCGCTGAGCCGAACCGCGCGCGCGCGCCTCGGGATGGTCCCCGCCGGCGGGATCGAGATCGCCCGCGACAACGCCGACCTGGTCAAGGTGACGGCATGAGCGCTCCAGCCACCAGCTTTGCAGTGATCGAAGTCGCCGGGTTCGGGATGCGAGTGAACCTGACGATGGACAACGGCGTCTGGCTGGTCTCGGGCTGGCGGAAGCCGCGCGGCGCCCGAGCAAGAACGATGACGCTCTTCGGCAGCTCCCATGGGCGGGCGCCCCGCCTCCTTGCCGACGACGAGGGTGGCCCAGGCATGCAGGTCGGCGACACCTATGTAGGGTTGCCGCCGGGCAGCCTTGAACGTCTGCGGGTGTTCCTTGCCTCGGCCGTTGAAAAGAAGCCGGCGGTGGCCGCATGAGCGTCACCACCTACGAACACTTCGCCCGCGCCCAGTCCGTCCGCACCCAGGCTATCCGGAAGGGCTGGAACCATCACGAGTGTGTCGGCCAGCTGGTCCGCGCCGGCTACGACAAGGCCGTGCAGAACGACCTGGCCGAGCGTGCTCGCCGCCAGCGCTTCAGCGGCACGCCCGGGACGGGTGGCAACGCAGCATGAATTTCGCCTCCTTCCTGATGGGCGTTCTGGCCGGCGGCGGCATCGCCGCCATCGTCGCCACCCTCTGGCTCGAACTCTGCAACGAAGCCCACTTCGCCGAGATGCTGCAGCAGATCCGCAGCCAGGGGCGCGGCGCATGAGCCAGGCCAGCGCCCAGACCTCGACCGTGGCCGCCACCCTGCGCGCCATGCGCCGCACTGGCGCCGCCGGTGAGCCAGTGCCGGCGGCGACCGTGGCCGAGTGGAACGCAGTCCTGATGAGTCAGCTGTACGGCCTGCAGAAGCCTGTCCGCTACGAATGTCGGCCGCGCTACACGACGGATCCGTGGCTGGAAGCCCTGCCCAGCGACGTCTTGCAGGGCCGCAAGCGAGGCTTGGAAGTGCGCGCGCTCTACTTACACCCCAAGCCGCAGCCGCCCTCCAAGAGGCACCGGCTGCGCGACGGCGTGTGTTTGGACTGCCACGAAGCCGAATGGCTGGCCGGGCCCGAGTGCACGCCGCCGCCGCCGAGCCGCGACCAACGCGCCGCCCTCCCCTTCGATCCCTTCTGGTTCCGCGCCCCCCTCCAAGCGCTGCAGCAGATCGCTGCCACAAAGGTCATCAACCCCTACGACTGCCTCAAATGGGACCGCGAAACCACCTACCTGCTCGAACGACTCGACCAGTACCTCAAGGACACCCAGGCATGAGCAAAGACAGTCCATTCGCCAAATCGTCGGGAAACACAACGTCGATGAGCCTTGTCGATGATCACGGCCAAACAACCCCAGAGTCCCCGTCAACGCCTAGGATCGACTTGAAGCCCCCTGACTATCAATCAGCAGAAGCAGATTTCTCCATCCTCGGTAACGTCCACGGCACCCTCCATCTTGCTCCGAGCAGTACAGAGGGCAGCATCGCGCCCCTGAGGAAAACCACCGAGCAACTTCACGTAGTACCTGCCGGTGAGGCCCGGTAAATGTCAAAGTAGTTGTCGCCTCGGTTACGCGGCTTTGCTCTTTATCGACGCGGCTGCGGCCGTGGCAATGGCAGCTTCCTTCTCCGGGTTGAGCGCCACCGCCACGATCGGCGTCCAGTTC
>Ga0308160_10000833_pt1 | contig 50115 bp, 41 predicted proteins | sample PhyFR1_FD_201036 | JGI IMG/M metagenome (GOLD analysis project Ga0308160, IMG submission 201036) | Phyllosphere microbial communities from UC Gill Tract Community Farm, Albany, California, United States - DLSLF.R1 | ecosystem: Host-associated > Plants > Phyllosphere > Unclassified | place: USA...
AAAGCGCGCTGATGTCGAACGTCGAGGGCGCGATCGAGATCATGGCCACCCTCAAGGCGGACGGCTTCTCGATCGCGGTCGACGACTTCGGCACCGGCTATTCGTCGCTGGCCTACCTCAAGCAGCTCCCGGCCGACAAGCTGAAGATCGACCGCAGCTTCGTGTGCGACATGCTGACCGACCGCCACGACCACACCATCGTCACCACCATCATCGGCATGGCGCGCAACCTGGGCCTGGACGTGATCGCCGAAGGGGTCGAGACCCAGCCGCAGGCGCAGGCGCTGCGCGCGCTCGGCTGCGGCGAAGCCCAGGGCTATTACTTCGGGCGGCCGGAGGCGCCGGAGCGGTTTGCCGAGCGCTGGCTGGTACCGCTGGCGGCGGCCATCGCTTGACAGCCGGGCGCCGGCGGCTAGGCCGCCTTCGCGCTCACGGCCTGCGTGCGCACGAAGGTATCGTGGTCGGGCATTTTCGCCACCGCCGCCGCGATCATGTCGCGCAGGGCGGCAAAGTGGCCGTGCACCTGGCGCAGGTCGTCGCCGTCGGCCATCGGGTCGTAGCGCTTCGGCAGCACGCCCAGGCCGGTCATCATGGCCACGAACGAGGGCTCGGCGAAACCGTCGCGGTCGAGGATGGTGACGCGTCCGGTTTCGCGGAACAGCTCGATCTGGTGGCGCAGTGAATCCGGGATCGGCATGGCGGCGCAGTAGCGCCAGAATTCGGAATCGTCGCGCGCGGTCAGCTTGTAGTGCAGCATGATGAAGTCGCGCACCGATTCGTAGCGCATGCTCATCACGCGGTTGAATTCGTCGGCCAGCTCCGGGCGGAAATCGCGGTCCGGGAACAGTTCGACCAGCTTGCCGACCGCGGTTTCGATCAGGTTGATGCTGGTCGATTCGAGCGGCTCGACGAAGCCGGCCGCCAGCCCGATCGCCACGCAGTTCTTGATCCAGGACTTGCGCCGCCGTCCGGTGACGAAGCGCAGCTGGCGCGGCTCGTCGAGCGCGGCGCCGTCCAGCCCCTGCAGCAGGGTGTCGCGCGCGCGTTCGTCGCTGGTGAAGGCGTTGCTGTAGACGTGGCCATTGCCGGTGCGGTGCTGCAGCGGGATGCGCCAGATCCAGCCTGCCTCCTTCGCCGTCGAACGGGTATAGGGCGTCAGCCGCGGCGCCGAGGCGCACGGCACGGCGAGGGCGCTGTTGCAGGGCAGCTGGTCACTCCAGTCGTCGTAGCCGGCATGCAGCGTGTCTTCGATCAGCAGGCCGCGGAAACCGGAGCAGTCGATGAACAGGTCGCCCTCGATGCGGCGGCCGTCGCGCAGCTTCAGCGCGGTGATGAAGCCGGTCTCGGGATGCTGCTCGACCGCGGTAACGGTGCCTTCCACGCGCCGGGCGCCGCGCGCCACGGCATAGTCGCGCAGGTAGTTGGCGTACAGGCCGGCGTCGAAATGAAAGCCGTAGGAAAAGCTGTCGGTGACGCCGGGCTGGCTCTTGTTGGGCAGGACGAATTTGAATTCGCGCGCCATCACCGCCGGCATCGACCAGTCCTCCAGCGGCGGCATGCGGTCGAAGGCGCGCGCCAGGCGCAGCCAGTGCATGTGCGCGGCGCGGCCGGCGAGCGGCGGACCGAAGTCGCCGAAGCCGTGGAAGAAGCGGTTGCCGAGGTGGCCCCAGTCGCAGAACTCGATGCCGAGCTTGAAGGTCGCGCGGGTGCGGGCGATGAAGTCGGCCTGGTCGATGCCGAGCAGCGCATTGTAGAAGCGGATCGTCGGCAGGGTCGCTTCGCCGACGCCGATCGTGCCGATGTCGGGCGACTCGACCACGGTCACGCTGGCGTGGTTGCCGAGGCGCTGGGCGAGGGGGGCGGCCGCCATCCAGCCGGCGGTGCCGCCGCCCACGATGACGATCCGGCGGATCGTGTTGTCTTCCATGTTGTCTCCGGCTGCAGATGCATGTCGTGCATGCGTTTACGCGGGCGTGCTGGCGCCTGTCTTTACACGCCAGTGTAGAGCAGTCGAACCATGCTCTGCAACAAAAATGTTTGCGCCAACATTGGGTGCTGCGGACCAGCGAAGTGCCGGATGGAACGTATTGTGCGCGACCTGGATGTCGATCTGTCTATAATCGATCGATTCGCCTGTGGCGTGTACGCTCGCGCCCTGACTGCATACAGACAGGGCGCCATGACGAGAGGGAAGAATGAAGCACGTACTCGTGGTGGACGACGAAGAAGCCATCACTTATATCTTCCGGCGCTATCTCGAAGCCGCCGGCTACCGCGTCTCGACCGCGCAGGACGGCGTCGAGGCGCTGGCGCTGTTCGACGCGCAGTGCTTCGACGCGATGGTGACCGACGTCCGGATGCCGCGCATGAACGGCAATGAACTCATCAGCCGCGTGCGGCCGCTGTACCCCGAGCTGCCGATCGCCGTGGTATCGGCCTATCCGATGGAATTCCAGGAAATGGGGCGCGGCTTGCGCGTGCTGTCGAAGCCGATCGAAGGCGCGACGCTGGTGGCGGCGGTGGCCGACATGATGGCCACTGCGCGCTGAGGCGCCCCATCCAGCCTGTTGCCCGGAGTCGGGCAGCAGGCTTGGCCGGCTATCGGGATCCCGTCTTCACTTCACCAGCGACTGCAGCGCCGCCGCCACATACACCAGCGGCGCATTCCAGTTGATCGCCACCTCGTTGCTGGCATAACTGCAGGCGTCATCCAGGTAGGACAGCGCCGGCAGCGACGACGGATACGGCGCCTGGCATCCCTTCTTGTCCTGCTGGCCCGGATTCGGGCCGCCCGCCAGCCAGCCCGGCACCGGCGCGGCGATGCCGTCGGCGACCGACGGACGGTGATGCGGATGCATGGTCGAGGTCGTGCCGAAGCCGGTCACGAAGGAGATGCCCGGTCCGTTGCGGCCCAGTACGTAGTCGAGCGCCGACTGCGCCGCCTGCAGGTAGGCCGGGCGCGGCTCGGCACGGTAGGCGGCGACCAGCATCATCGCCTGGTTCAGGACCACGGCATTGCTGCCCCAGACAAAATCCTTGCGCACCATGCTGACGCGGTAGGGCGAAGCCTGCCAGCGCGCGACCAGCCTGTCGGCATTCGCCAGCAGCGGCTGGCGCACGGCGGCGGCGTCGGCCGCCGCCACCTTCGCATGCGGGCGCGCCAGCGTCACCCAGCCCAGCATGCGCACGTCGGCCCACCCGGGTTCCGTCTGGGCGGCATTGCCGCCGCCGGCCAGTGCCTGCGCGCGGTAGACGTCCTTGCCGGTGGTCGCCAGCAGCTCGGCCGCGGCCCAGGCGAATTCGTCCTCGACGCTCTTGTCGCCGTAGTCGCCGGTGGACACGTCGGCCGGCTGCTTGTACAGCAGCGCCGGATGCGCCTTGGCCCAGGCCCAGGCGGCTTCGGCCGCGGCCAGGTAGCGTGCCGAGCGGCCCGGCTGCTGGCTGTCGAACGGTGCCAGCACGCGGCTGGCGGCCGCCATCGTGGCCGCGAAGTCGAGCGTCGCCGCGGTGTTCTTCTGCACCACGTAGCGCGGTCCGGTGGCCTGGTCCGGCATCACCATGCCGTCGAAGGCCTTGTTGGTCAGCTTGTGGTACACGCCGCCGTCCTCCGGGTCCTGCATGGTCGCCATCCACTCCAGGTTCCACAGCGCTTCGTTGAGCAGGTCGGGCAGTCCGTTGCCGGATTCCGGCAGGCGCACGGCCAGCTTGTCGAACCAGCCCGGGAAGTGCTCGTAGGCTGCAAGCAGCGTGTAGGTGCTGATGCCCGAATTGACGATGTACTTGTTGTAGTCGCCGGCGTCGTACCAGCCCTTGGGACTGGAGATGATGGTGCCGGCCGGGCGCTTGTTCGATGCCGCCGACGGATGGATTTCGACCCGGTTGTCCGGGTGGCCGGCCGCGCGCGCGTAGGCCCCGGCGACGGCGGGCGTCAGCGCGATGCTGGCGCGGTTCAGCGTGTAGGCGCGGATCGCGCCGGCGTCGAGTTCGCGGTAGGCGTCGGCGCCGACCGGGAAGGGTGCCGAATCGGGGAGGCCGGCGACCTGCAGGCGGTAGGTGCCGGGCGTACGCAGCGCCGAAAAATCGGCCAGGCGCACGTTTTCGCCGGAGGCGTCCCAGGTCGCGGGCGCGCCGAGGTCCCCTTCGAACACGGTGCGGCCGCTGGCGGCGTCGAGGATGGCGAAGCGGGCGGCGCTGCCGGCCTGCACCACGGCCAGCTTCTGCGAGGCCGGCAGGAAGCCCAGTTGATTGATCTTGATCGCAGGGGGCGTTGCGGCAATGGCGCCGGCGCTGCTGCCCACCAGCAGGAGGGCGGCGGCGAGAATGCGAAGGGTGGGCCGACGAACGGCAGCGGCTCGAGTCATCTTGTCTCCTGGTTCTTGTCTGTTATAACTATTAGCGAGCACGGCATTGCCGTATGCGCTACCATTGAAATCGATTTCAAATCACACCCATCGTAATGCGCAGGATTATAAAAAGTCAATCGCGCATCTTATCCGGAGACATCATTTGAAGACCAAGCTGATCACCGCCGCGCTGGCCCTCGCCGCGGCCGCCACCATCGTGCCCGCCACTGCCGCCGATCCTGGAGAACGGTTCGACCTGGCCGTCACCGTCGACGACCTGCCGGTGCACGGCCCGCTGCCGGAGGGCATGGACTGGACGGGCATCACGCGCGACTACATCGCGACGCTCAAGCACCATCGCGTGCCGCAAGCCTGGGGCTTCGTCAACGCCAGGCGCATCGCCGAGCAGCCTGCCAGCGAAGCCGCGCTCGACGCCTGGCGCCGCGCCGGCTACCCGCTCGGCAACCACAGCAATACCCACCTGGGCCTGAGCCAGGCCGCATCGCTGCAAGCCTGGCAGGACGACGTCGCCGCCGGCGAGCCGGCCATTGCGGCGCGCATGCGCGGCCAGGATTGGAAGGTACTGCGCTACCCCTTCCTGGACGCCGGCAAGGACCCGGCGCGCCACGACGGCGCCGCCGCCTGGCTCAAGGGGCGCGGCTACCGCATCGCCGACGTCAGCATCAGCTTCGACGACTGGGCCTACACCGATACCTATGCGCGCTGCCGCAATAAGGGCGACCAGGGCGCGATCGCGGCCATGAAGGCCGACTACCTGAAACGGGTCGACCAGACCATCGCGCGCACCCGCGCCGTCTCGCAGCGGGTGTACGGCCGCATGATCCCGCAAGTGCTGCTGACCCACCTCGGCGCCTGGAGCGCGGCCACGCTGCCCGACGTGATGGCCAGGCTCGACGGCGCCGGCGCTCGCTACGTGGCGCTGGACGCGGCGCAGGGCGATCCGGCCTACCGCGCGCCGAGTCCACGCGCCGGCGATGGCCTGCTGATGGACCGGCGCGCACAGGATGCCGCCATCCGCCTGGGTGGCTTGCCGGCTGTCGACCCGGTGATGCCGCTAGAGGCCCTTTGCCGGTGAGCGCCACTGCGGCTCCAGGCTAGTGCCCGACGGCTCCCGTTGTCGGGGCGCCATCCTGGGCGGGCAGCGGCGTAGGCGTCTCGCCGCTCTTAAGCGCTGCGCACATATCCATCTCGAAACGACTCGGGTCCCGGCTGGTCGTGTACGTGATCGTGACCACCACATTGCTGAGGCAGCCCCAGCCCCGGTAACCGGCGCTGAAGTTGTCGGAACGTCGCGTCGAGCTGTAGTCCTTCGTCCGGAACGAGGGATGGTCGAGGTGGTAGTTCACTTTCTTCACGACGCGCAATGCCTGCGGCGTTGCGTCGAGTTCGAACCGGAATTCGAATTCGCGGCCCATCGTGGGCAGGGTGTTCCCTGTCGGCCGCCCGGTCACATTGACCTTATAGTTACTCGGAGCAGGACCTAACCGAATCTCGACGCCCGGCGGCACTGGGGACGGGCTCGGGGGACGGCGTTCCGGCGGGGCAACGGTAGTGTCAGGCGGATCCTGAGTTTCTCCTCTACTCGATGGCGTGATGTCCGGGATCGGCACCTCCCTCGGCGTGATGGATGGCGGCGACCCGGCTTGCTGCCCCGCGCCGGCCGCCAACATCGCCATGGCCGCGACCCCGCCCACCCCAACGCTGAGGAGGGTGAGCCAACCGGCGGGCGTCGGCCGCGCATGGAGGACGGCATGCATGATCCGGGCAGGAATCGACACCTCAAGCGAGCCGGCCTGGCCGGCGTACAGGAAGCGTATGAAGATGCGCTCGTCGCCGGCATCGGCCTGGCGCCGGATGGCCAACTGGCGCATGGCGGCCAGCGCCGATGTCCAGTGGGCCCAGGTGCGGCGCCTTGGTGCCTGCATCATTAAGGAATGGCCGTCGCCGGTAACGCCCTGCGCGAAGGTGCGCCAATAGAAGTCGCGCAGGCGGCGCGCGTGCGGCTTGCCGAGCTGCGCGATCAGGTGCGACCGGAACCAGTCCGGCATGTAGCCCTGACGGAACCAGATCGTCTCGCTGAGCTTGACCAGCAGGGTCTCGCGCTCGTCGGCGTCGCGAACGAGCTCATTGCCCAGTGCATGGGTGACGGGCCATTGTATTTCAGGATAGATCGCGCATCCCTGGATCCACAGAAAGCCTTTCTCGCCCAGCCAAGCGCGCAAGGACGCGCATAGGGCTTCGCACGCCGCACGCGATGGCGGCGCACGGTGGATCTGGTAGGCGGAACGGAGCGTCGAGTCACAGTGGCCGGCCACCGTCGGAGCAGCGCCGGCGCGTGGATCGCGGGCGTTGCGGGCGGCCGGATCGACGTCCAGGCTGCGCAAGTCCGCAATGCGCACGCCGGCGGCCTGCAGCGCCGTCATCGCCGGGCCGGACTCCATGACGGCGCCGAGCGATACCAGCACGCACTCCCGATAGGCCGCCCGCACCTGGCCGAACCAGCCGGCCAGGCCGGGACGGTAGGGCGCCATCAACGCCTCGGGTACGCAGAACAGCATGCATTGGTCCGCGTTCCAGGTCGACAGGATTCGTTCGATCGTCCAGATGTCCTGCGTGACCGCATCAGGTCCCTGAGCGGAGCGGCGCAGTAGATGCGCGGCCTCCATGATCGCGCCATCCATCTCGAACCGGAATGCATGGATATCGACGCCATTGCGCATCAGTTCCGCCACGAGTGCCTCGGCGATCATGGCGTGATGGTCCTGGGCGTGGCGGCGTTCGATGAACACGACGAAGGTCCGCTCCCGCTTCCGTCCCTGGACCGGGCTGAACAGCCCGCCGCGCCGGGCGGTCTCGCGAACCGTCGGCACCAGGGCGAGCCGGCCGTCGTCGACCATGTACGGCGTGCGCAGGCAGCGCGCTACGTCGCGCATGACGCGGCACATGGCCAGCGGGCGTACGGGCATGCTCCAGGACAGTTCTTCATGCAGGTCTGTGTGCCGGCGCCGGCGGCGATACAGCACCAGTGAGCGGCGCAGCCAAGCCAGTCCTGCGCCCAGGACCAGAGCGAATACGCAGATGCCGGCGAGGAGGGCGCGGCGGTATGCCGGCTGCTCTGCGTCGCCTGCGGGCTTGTGGGCGGCTGACCCGGGTGCCGGGCTTGTCCTTGCCGCTGCGGGAGACGGACAGCCGCGCCCTGTCGTCACCGGCATGGGGACGGGCAATTCGAGCGCCGGCAGGGTGGCGGGTGCGAGGACGCCGCGCCAGCCGGCATAGCCGGCATAGGCGGTTTGCGCAGAGGCGCCGCTCGCGCGCACCTCCAGCGGAAACGACGATGGCGGCGCCGCGCAACGGGCAAGACCGTCGGCGCCGGTCCTGGCCTTGCAGGCGCCGGCGACGATGTCGATGCCTGCAGCCGGCCCGGCCTGCCCGCAGGCGTCGAAGTAGTTGGCACGGATGTCGAAGGGGCGTGGCGTCCGCAGGCTTGCGCTGACGGATGCCAGCAGAAGGACCAGTGCGGCGGCGCCCACGATGGCAAGCCGGCGGGCAAGACCGCGCTGCCCTGGCCCGGCTCGGCTGTCGTCGTCGGCTTTCGTCGGAGGCGAGGATGTGCCGCTGACACCGGGCCCCGCCGGCTGCATCCACTCGGCCACCAGGGCAGGCAGGCGCCGCTGGTCCGCGGCCGTCTTGCAGAACACCGGCGCAAGGCGTGTCGCCAGCGAGGCTGCATCTGCGGTCTGCGGTGCGCTGGTGCCCGTGTCGATGATGCGGCGCGCCATCCCGATCTGTTCGATCGAGACCGGCATGCGGGCGCGCCGCAGGTGTTCGGCCAGCGAGACCAGGTCATCCCAGCTCGGCATCGTGACGTCCGCTCAGGCCGTCGGGAGGCCGAGATGCCGGGCGACGACGCGGCGGTCGTCGGCCGTCTTGGCCAGGGCCGAAACGGTCGCCTGCAGCCGGTCGCCGAGGTCCTGGACCCTGCGGCCAAGATCCTGCTCGGACCTGGACACCAGGCTGAACCAGGCGACCAGCTCCGCGGTCGACGGCGCCCGTACCAGATCGGGTTCGAGCGTCTTGAAGAGATCGACCGCGCTGGTGACCAGAGGCGGCGGCGTGCCGTGTTCGTGTCCGAAGCGGGTGCAGAGTATGTCAATCAGGCGCTGCCTGTCGGGGTAGTCGATGTTGTGATACACGCAGCGGCGCAGGAAGGCGTCCGGCAGCGGCCTTTCCCGGTTGCTGGTGACCACGACGATCGGGCGGTAGGCCGGATCGGCGGCGATGCTAGCGTTCAGTTCGGGAATCCGGAAAGTCATCGTCGACAATTCGTGCAGCAGGTCGTTGGGGAAGTCGCGCGAGGCCTTGTCGATTTCGTCGATCAGGACCACGGAGCGCCTCGGCCCCGCCCGCAGGGCGTCGTCGCCGGGTGTTCTCAGATGGGCGGTCGCGGCAGGCGAAAGCGACAGGAGCACCGCCAGACCGAGCGCGTTGTAGTGGATGTAGTCGCGTTCGTCCACGCTGGCAGAGCCGATATGGGCCGCGTGGAAACGGCGCACGGTATCGTAGGTGTAGAACAGGTCGCTGGCCACGCTGGACGACTTGGTATGGAACTCGAGTGGAGCGCCGAGTCCCAGCTGCCAGGCCAGGTAATGGGCGAAGCGTGTCTTTCCGGTGCCGGGGTCGCCGGTGAGCAGCAGCGGTTGCCCCAGCGCGAGGGCGGTGTTCGCGGCATCTTCCAGCGTCTTGTCCATCACGTAGTCTTCGGGCCTAGCGGCGTCGCCGACAAAAGGTGGCGGCAGGCCGATGGGGCCGAAGAGGGGCGCTGTGCGGCTGCGGTCGAGGAAGGCGGTAGGATGGCCGGCGGGATTGGGCATGGGGGCTCCGGGGAGAAAGTCGATCAGTCTCGCGGCTGCAATTGCGTATGGCCAGTCAGCAGCGGTGGCAGGTTTCCCAGCACATGGTCGAGCGGTTGCTCCGCGGCACCGTGCAGGAACGTTCGTTCGAGATAGGAATCGGGCGCTGTGCCCAGCGCGCCCCCGGGCTGCGTCTCCAGCGCCCAGCGCCGGATATCGTCGGCGGTCACGTTGCCGAGCGGCGGCTGGATGCATGGCACCGGCCGCGCGAGTCCGTGCGCATGGAATGTCGTCGCGCCGAGAATCGCGCGCAGGCCGCGCTCGCGGCCGAAGAAGCGGCCGAGGATGGGAATCTCCGTTATGCGGCCGGCCGGCATCCTGTTCTCGACGACGACCACGGTGATGACCGCGGCGTCCCCGCCAATGTCCGGGAAGCGCTGCAAATAATCGAAAATTGCCGCGAGCCGGCGCGCCGCGTCTTTTTGCAGCATTGAAGCATTCAGGCGCAGCAGCAGGACTTGGCAAGTGCGCAGGTCGGCGATCCTCCGCGCTAGCTGCTGCCTGTCCGGCCGTCCGCGCAGGCTGAAGGCCTTGCCCAGTGCGCTGTCGAGGGCTGCCACCATGTCCTCGGGCGCAGGCGGCAGGTCAAACAGCAGCTCGCGCACCGCGATCGTGGCGCGTTGCCGGCCGAGCGGATGCGGATCCTGCCCCAGTTCGAATTCGATGCGCTTGCACAGCGAGAGCGGATACTGGTTCGGGCCGCAATGTGCCAGCAGTGCGAACGGTTGCCGCGGATGTGCCTCGAAATGCGCGGTCATGGCTGGTTTCAGGGTCGCCCATTGCGCAATCCGGTCGCACAGGTCCGCGGCGGTGTCGTGTGCGAGCGCCGGTCTGACCGGGACGCCGTGATACCAGCCAGGAGGCGCCTGCCAGCCGTGCACCCAGTGCGACACCGCTATCTGGCGCTGTTCGCTGGCCGCGAATACGCGCGGGCGCGCGCGCTCGTAAGCCTGCTCGACCACCTCGCAAAAGCCGGTGGCGGCGGGTGCGGGCTTACGCAACTCGTCCAAGAAGATTTCGCTGAACAGGCCGACGCCGCGCGCTCCCAGGTTGATGGCGATGTCGCCGGAGGTGGTCGAATAGACAATGTAACCCGGCGCGCTCTGCACATGGCGCCTTTCGCCGCCCGGAAACTTCAATTCCGCGAGGTCGTCCAGTTTCATGCGCGCCAGGTCGACGGCGCAGGCGTCGATGATGAGTATGATCTTGAACGAGCGCAGCATGCGGCCCAGCGTATTGACCAGTGCCGACACCGACAAGATGCCCTGGCCGCCGTCGTGGCGGTCGGCGCAGAACACCATGCGTCTTTCGTTGTCCGTGCGGATCTGGTCGATGGCGCCATGGCCCGACCAGTACAGGAACAGCACGCCGGGCCGCCGCGTATTGCCGTCGCGATCGATGGCCTGCAGCAGCTTGTGTTCGAACACATCCTGCAGCACCGCCCGCGTCGGCGCGCCGTGCCAGTTCTGCGGCAGAGCGCATGCTCGCATCCCGTTCTCGAAGCGTACGCGGTCCAGCGGGCTGGCGATGAAGTGGATCCGCTCCGGCGCGACGGCGCGCGCGATCAGGCACTCGCCGACCGCGAGCACGTCGCTGGCGGGGCCATTCAAGTCCCAGTGGACGTCGCTGGCGCCGTCGACGTGGTAGGTCTCGGCGCCCACGAGCACCGCATAGATCGCGTCGTCCATGGCGATCAGGCAGCGTGGCGCTGCGCGATGAGGTCCCACAGGACGGGGCTCTGCCAGTAGGCGCTGTGCGCATGCGGGAATGGCTGGCCGCTCACAATTTCCTGATCGTCCGCTGTCTTGCCGAGCAGGGGAACGCTCAGATAGGACAGCACGTCGGAGCGGTCGTAGAAATTGGTCCAGCCGGGAAAATCGGGCGGTAGCGGCTCACGCGCTGGCAGGCCGATCAAGGCATCGTTTTCATAGAAGAAGCCGACTTGCGAGCCGACCGTGTACAGCCGCTTGACCTTGCGGCGCAAGGCCGGTGCCAGCAGCAAGGTATCGACGGCTGCGATGCCGCCGAGGCTGTGCGCGATGATGCTGACCTGGCCGTCGGTGTCCGCGATAATGTCGGCAATGCGCTGCCGCACGGCGGCGCCGCGCGCCTGGTAGCGAATCACGTCGCCGGCCACCGGAACTGCCTGGTCGGAGATCGCACCGCGTTTGCGTTGCAGGTACCGCGTCGCCAGGCGCTGTGCCAGGCCAAGCACCGGCGCTGTGATCCAGGCCCCGATTCCCCGCGCCGTGCCGCCCAGCGCCGTCTGCGTCGCCTCCACCAGCGCATCGCGGGCCGGCTTAGCGATGGCCGGCAGTCCATCGGCGGCGGCCTGCGTCGACATGGCAGCGCACAGGGCGCGCGCCAGCACGCCGGGCAGCACGTCCAGCCTCTCACGCGGCGCGCCGTCCGTGCACGCGGCAAATTCGTCCGATTGTATCAGCGCGGCGACGGCGTCCTGCAGATAGTCCCCCCATTTCAGCGTGCCGAGCCGGGCGGCGACCAGAGGGTCCGCTTCCAGAGCGGCGAAATTATGCCGGAGGCGCTCTGCCTGCGCGAGCTGTCCGGGCGCGAATCCGGCTTCTTCCGCGTCCTCGCGCATGGCCAGCAGGCGCAGTTCGAACATCGGGTCTTGGTACAAGAGCAGCCAGAGCGCTTGGTCCACACACCAGGGCGGCACCTCGCCGACGGCGCGGGCCGTATCGTAATCCGGTATCGACGAGCCTCCGCAATGCAGGGTGGCGCCGAGATCGTCGCCCCAGCGGCATGCCGCCAAGGTAGCGCCCCGTACGGCACCGGCAAGGGCAGGCCGGATCGCCTCGAGTGTCACATCCAGGTCTTTTCCCCTGACATTGATCCCATGAATGAAAAGAAAGGCTGTCATTATGTGCTCGAAAAGTATTGTCAATACACCGCTAGCCAGAGTACACGTCTTAATGCGAGGCAGTTGCGCCTGCCTTGAGATGTTGTTGCGCATTTGTCACCATCGAATTGCTAGCTTGACTTTGCGACGGTTACGCACGTTTTCCGCATGAGCATCCTCGAAAACCTTCGTTGTCCCTTGACGCGTGCACCCTTACTCTGTTGTCACTTCGACTCAACAAAGTTCCTCATGTCAGCCGTTCTGCAAGCACGTCAACATTTCGTTATCAAACCTTTCGACGCCGCCCTCGGTGCGGAAGTCCTGGGCCTCGACCTGTCGCTGCCGCTCGGCGACGATGATTTCGCGCGCCTGCACCGCGCCCACCTGATGCACCATGTGCTGGTCTTCCGCGACCAGCACATCACCCCGGCCCAGCAGGTCGAGTTCAGCCGCCGCTTCGGTCCGCTGCAGATCCACGTGCTGCGCCAGTTCCAACTGCCGACCCAGCCGGAAGTCCTGATCGTCTCGAACATCCGCGAGAACGGCCAGCCGATCGGCCTCGGCGACGCCGGCCACTTCTGGCATTCCGACCTATCCTATAAAGAGACCCCGAGTCTGGGCTCGATGCTGCATGCGCAGGACCTGCCGGCGGATGGCAGCGGCGACACCCTGTTCGCCAACCAGCACACCGCCTGGGAACGGCTGCCGGCCCACCTGCGCCGCGCGGTCGAGGACGCAAAGGCCGAACACAGCTACCTGGCGCGCTACGCCGACCTGCAGAAGAAAAGCCCGTGGCGTCCGAACCTGACCCAGGCCCAGATCGACGAAGTGAAGCCGGTCGTGCACCCGGTAGTGCGCACCCATCCGGAAACCGGGCGCAAGGCATTGTTCGTCAGCGAGCACTTCACCACCCGCATCGTCGGCCTGCCGGAAGACGAAAGCCGCGCGCTGCTGGCCGAACTGTTCGACCACAGTACCCGTCCGGAACACATCTACCGCCACCAGTGGCAGCCGCACGACATGGTGTTCTGGGACAACCGCTCGCTGATGCACCTGGCGGCCGGCTGCCCCGACGACCAGCGCCGCAAGCTGTACCGCACCACCATCGAAGGCGACGTGCCGTTCTGAGCCGCCTTTTGACCACTGCCAGCGAAAGATCACCAATGCGTTTCACCCTGACCAAACTCACCGCCACCCTGGCGCTGTCGGCCGCCGTGGCCCTGCCGTCCGCCTCCGCCTTTGCCGAAGGCCAGCTGCGTGTCGCCCAGCAGTTCGGCGTCGTCTACCTGCTGCTGAACGTGGCGCAAGACCAGAAACTGATCGAAAAGCACGGCCAGCAGCTCGGCGTGCCGATCAAGGTCGAGTGGGTCCAGCTGTCCGGCGGCAGCGCCGTCAACGATGCACTGCTGTCCGGCTCGATCGACGTGGCCGGCGCCGGCGTCGGCCCGCTGCTGACGATCTGGGACCGCACCAAGGGGCGCCAGAACGTCAAGGGCGTGGCATCGCTCGGCAACTTCCCGTATTACCTGGTCTCGACCAACCCGAACGTCAAGACCATCGCCGACTTCAGCGACAAGGACCGCATCGCGCTGCCCGCCGTCACCGTGTCGGTGCAGTCGCGCATCCTGCAGATGGCAGCTGCCAAGCAGTGGGGCACCGGCCAGTTCACCCGCCTCGACCGCCTGACGCAGTCGGTGCCGCACCCGGACGCCACCGCCGCCATCATCGCCGGCCAGACCGAGATCAACGGCCACTTCGCCACGCCGCCCTACCAGGAGCAGGAACTGGCCGGTAACCCGAAGGCCCACATCGTCCTGAATTCGTACGACGTGCAGGGCGGCCCGAGCTCGTCGACGGTGCTGTACGCCACCGAAAAATACGTCAAGAACAACCCCAAGACCTACCGTGCCTTCGTCGAGGCGCTGGACGAGGCGGCGCAGCTGGTCGCCAAGAATCCGGAGCTGGCGGCCGACGCCTACCTGCGCGTCACCAAGGGCAAGATCGACCGCGCTTTCCTGCTGAAAGTAATCAAGAACCCGCAGATCCAGTTCAAGGTCGCGCCGCAGAACACCCAGGGCATGGCGACTTTCCTGCACGGGGCGGGTGCCATCAAGAACAAGCCGGCCAGCTGGCGCGATTACTTCTTCGAGCATCCGGCGCTGGCCAAGGGCAGCTGAACGGGGCAGTAGGCATCACACAAGGAGTTGACCATGAACGTGCTGCCTTTCCAGGTTGTGCAAAACGAGCCGCTGTTGCGCGCACGCGGCGTCACCATCGATTACCAGTCCGAGCGTGGCACCGTGCGCGCCACGCATGACGTCAGCTTCGAAGTCTGGCGCGGCGACCGCTTCGTGCTGCTGGGGCCATCCGGCTGCGGCAAGTCGACGCTACTGAAGGCGGTCGGCGGCTTCATCGCCCCGCGCGCCGGCAGCCTGCAGCTGGACGGCAAGCCGATCCTCAAGCCGGGGCCGGACCGCATCGTCGTGTTCCAGGAGTTCGACCAGCTGCCGCCGTGGAAGACGGTCAAGCAGAACGTCATGTTCCCGCTGCTGGCCGGCGGCACGCCCAAAAAGGAAGCCGAGGCGCGCGCCATGGACTGGCTGGCCAAGGTCGGCCTGGCGCCGTTCGCCGACGCCTATCCGCACACGCTGTCGGGCGGCATGAAGGCGCGCGTCGCGATTGCGCGGGCGCTGGCGATGCAGCCCGAGATCCTGCTGATGGACGAGCCTTTTGCCGCGCTGGACGCGCTCACGCGGCGGCGCATGCAGGAGGAATTGCAGGCGCTGTGGGAGGAATCGCCGTTCACCATGCTGTTCGTGACGCACTCGATCGAGGAAGCGCTGGTGGTCGGCAACCGCATCCTGCTGCTGTCGCCGCATCCGGGACGGGTCCGGGCCGAGATCAACAGCCACCAGTTCGGCCTGCACAGTGCGGGCGGCGCCGAATTCCAGGCGACCGCGGGCCGCATCCACCATCTGCTGTTCGGCGCGGGCGCCGCTGCGCATGTCGAGGAAACGGCAGCAGGAAGGGCGGTGCAATGATGACTGCAGGTGTGAATGTGAAATGGGAGCCGCCGGTACGGCCGGAGTACGAGGTGCCGCTGGCGCCGGCACATGCCGCGGGCGTTCCCGCGGCCAGCATCGTGGCGCCGGTCTCGCCGCTGCAACGCCTGGGGCAGGCCGGCTGGCTGCGCAAGGGCATCCTGCTGGCGCTGATCGCGGCGCTGTGGGAAGCCATCGCCCGCTGGACCGACAACGATCTGCTGCTGCCGGGCTTCCTGCAGACGGCAAAGGCGCTGGTCGAAGGGATTGTGAGCGGCGAACTGCCGGGCTACATCGGCGTCTCGCTGGCGGTGCTGCTGCAGGGTTACCTGGCCGGCGTTCTCGGCGCCTTCCTGCTGACGACGCTGGCGATCTCGACCCGGGTCGGACGCGACCTGCTGGAAACCCTGACGGCGATGTTCAACCCGCTGCCGGCGATCGCGCTGCTGCCGGTGGCGCTGCTGTGGTTCGGCCTCGGCAAGGGCAGCCTGATCTTCGTGCTGATGCATTCGGTGATGTGGCCGCTGGCGCTGAACACCTACGCCGGCTTCCGCTCGGTCCCGGAAACCCTGCGCATGGCCGGCCGCAACTACGGCCTCGGCAACGTACGCATGGTGACCCAGATCCTGGTGCCGGCGGCGCTGCCGGCGATCCTGTCCGGCCTCAAGATCGGCTGGGCCTTCGCCTGGCGCACGCTGATCGCGGCCGAGCTGGTGTTCGGCACGACCTCGGGCAAGGGTGGCTTGGGCTGGTACATCTTCCAGAGCCGCAACGAGCTGTTCACCGACAAGGTGTTTGCCGGACTGGCGGCGGTGATCCTGATCGGGCTGCTGTTCGAGAATATCGTGTTCCAGCAGGTGGAGCGCCTGACCGTGCGGCGCTGGGGTATGCAAAGATGATGCGGCAAAGATGATGCGGCAAAGATGATGCGGCAAAGGTAATGCGGCAACGGTAAGCTATTGAAGCAGCCGTTTGCTTGTTCGGGCCGGATACGTTAGCATCGTCGCCCCACGCATCCGCACCCGAACAGCATGACCTTCCTGAACGTCCCCTACGCAGAAAAAGACGAAGCCCGCGCGCTCGGCGCACGCTGGAATCCCGGCAAGAAGCGCTGGTACGTGCCGAACGGCGTCGCGCTCGACGCCTTTGCCAAGTGGATGCCGAAGGAAGGCGAAGCGCCTGCCGCCGGCGCGTCCGGCAAGCCGGGCAGCGGCCGGGTCGATGCCTATGCCGCCAAGCTGGTGACCGGCTCGCTGTACGTCGAGCTGGCGCATGACTGCAATCCCTTCGAACCCTGCGCCGAATGCGCGCCGCAGCTCGCCGGCAGCGGCTGGACGGCCGCGCGCGCCAGCCTGCTGCAGTCGCTGTCCAGCCTCAAGCGCTAGCGCAGCACCGCATCCGTCGGCACGATCCGCACATCGTGCATCTGGTCCAGGTAGGCCTGCAGATACCACTTGTGGCTGGCGCCGACGATCACCAGCATCCTGTTCCCCGGCGTGTCGCCGACGGCTTCGCGGATGTTGGACGCCATGCGCAGGTTGCGCGTTTCCCAGTACGTCACATAGCCGCGGCCGAACTGCTGCGGTGAACCTTCCTCCAGTGCGGCGCCGAAGTCGCTGTCGTAGATCACTTTTGCCATTGCCGGCGCGTTGAGTGCGCGGTACAGCGCCAGCACGCCGTCGGCGGTGCCTGTCCCGGCATGCAAGCGGTCGTCGGCCTCCTTGCGCGCGGCGTTCGCCTTGTTGTTCCAGGCTTTGTCGATGGCTGCGGCATAGGCTTTCTGATCCGGCTCGGGGCCGAAGCCGGTATGGTCGTCCATCGCATATACGCGTTCGAGTCCGAGCGCGGCCGCCAGCGGTGCCGCGATCAGCGTGTCCTCGCTGTGCTTGCCGCGTCCGACCTTGCCGGCTTCCAGCAGCGCGACCAGGCTGGCGTCGAGGCCATCGCCGGCGCGCCGCTCGGCTTGCGGCAGGCGCAGCCACTGGACCAGCGCCGATACCGGTTCGCCGCCGGCGAGGAACATCGCGGCCAGGTGGCGCCGCTGGGCCGGCGTCGGGCTGGCCGGCCAGCTGGCGAGCAAGCGGTCGATTTCGACCGTGGCTGCCGGGACGTCGAGGCCGGTGGCGGCGCGCGCCGGGGCAGGGTCCCAGCAGTAGGTGTCGACGCTGTCCTTGAAGCGCGTGGGGAACTGGCGCATCCAGGCGCACTGCTGGCCCGACAGACGTTCGATGGCGATGGCGCGCGGCTTCCAGGCGAGCAGGCGCGCGTTCAGGCCGGATAGCGCGGCAGGCTGGAAGGGGGCCGGCAGATAGGACAGGTGGGCAGTGCCGAGCACCATCACCTCGTTCGGTGCGCCCTTGGCCGGGCCTTTCAGGGTGCTCGGGTCGAAGGCGTCCCGCGTGGACTGGGCATGCGCAGCGCCGGCGCAGAACAAGGTGGCCAGCATGATGGCCATGCGTGCTTGCAGCATTCGATGTTTCCTTTCGTGACAGGTTGACTATCGAATCACTGTAGATAACCGGGTAAGTCCGTGCCGGCCGGATGCGACAGGTTGCCGTTTTGCCGGGCCCGACTGCAGCTTATGGGGGCTGGGCGGTATCCGCCGTTTCCTTCCCTTGCGCGTGGCAGATTATTTTGAATACATACGTCGCCGTTCTGGCCAAAGCCGTCATAGAATAAAAACAAGAATTCATTAAGGCAATTCTTGTCCGCTGTCGTCTACCTGTGATCGGCCTGAATAAAATGGAAAAGACATCGCATCGCATCACCGCTCGCCGTGCCATGCAGCGCCGCCTGGTGGCTGCCGTCGGCCTGGCGCTGGTCGCCGGCCTGGGACAGGCGGCCGACAAGCCGGCGGCCGACACCGCCAGCGCGACTTCTACGCAGGCGCACGTCGGCGGCGTGGATCCGTTGGCAGCCGAAATCGATGCAAGCGACGCGCTGCGCTTTGCGAATCTGATGAAGGACGCTACCCTGCCCACAGCGGAAATCCTGCAGCGCGATTATCTCGATCGAGCCGGACTCGGCGTGAAGATATTCACGCCGGACCGCATCGTCGACGCCCGGCATCTGGCGCGGGCGATAACTGCCAGGCCCGAGCACTATCGTTACGCCATCCAGCACTGCTTGCCGCAGCTGCCCGCGTTGCGCAGCGATTTACGCGCCATCTACCTGGCGTATGCGGGTCTGCTTCCCGAGCGTCCGCTACCCGACATCAAAATCGTCTTCGGCGCCGGTAATTCGGGCGGCACCGCGAGTCCCGAGGCGCAGGTCATCGGCCTGGAGGTCGTCTGTCTGCCGGGAACGTCGCCCGCCGTGTTCCGCACCAAAATGCGTGGCTTTTTTGCGCATGAAACGGCCCATACCTGGCAGGGCGACCGGACTGCGCAGGAACAGGCCGATCCGCTGCTGAGCGAAGCCCTGCGCGAAGGCATCGCCGATTACCTTACCAGCCTGGTCACCGGAGAAGTCCCGGAGCTGTCGCGCGATGCGTGGGCGCGCCAGCGGGAGTCCTGGCTGTGGCAGGAATTCCAGCGCGACCGCGCGGCCTTGCGCGCCGACAGCGAGGGCCTGCGTAATCCGATGGCGAATCCGCATTTCCGGCGCTGGATCGGCAACTACAATGCCGCGCCGGCAGGATGGCCGTTCGAGGCAGGCTATTGGGTCGGCATGCGGATCGCGGAGGCCTACGTTGCACGGGCGGGCGACAAGCATGCCGCCATCCGCGATCTGCTCGAATTGCGCGACATCGAAGCGATCCTGAAGGCAAGCGGCTACGGTTCCTGACCATGCCCAGCGCATGACGCCCCTCCGATGTATGATGGTGCCCCGGTTCGCCAGGCGCGACAGACCATGGAGGTAGGCAGCAATGAATACGGCATCTTTGGAAGGCAAGGTCGCGATCGTCACCGGCGGCGGGCGCGGACTCGGACACGCGATGACCCTGGGCCTGGCGCGCGCCGGCGCCAGTGTCGTCGTCTCGGCCGCGCGCCAGAGCGACGAGGTGCGCGCCGTTGCCGACGCCATCAACACCGAGTTGGGCGCGCGCCGCGTGCTGGCGCTGCAGGCAGACGTGACCCGGGACGCCGATTGCCGGCGCCTGGTCGACGAAGCGATTGCCGCTTTCGGCGGCCTGCATATCCTGGTCAACAACGCCGGCCGCGGCATGAAATACGTGAGCCCGACCTTCCTGACCGAACCGACGCGGTTCTGGGAAGTCGACAGCGACACCTGGCGCACCATCGTCGATACCAATGTCAACGGGCCGTTCCTGATGGCCAAGGCGGCGGTGCCGCACATGCTGCGCCAGGGTTGGGGCCGGGTCATCAATATCACGATGAACCACGAGACCATGCGCCGTGCCGGCTTTTCGCCTTATGGCCCGTCGAAGGCCGCGCTCGAGTCCGAGACCGTGATCTGGGCCCAGGACCTGGCCGCCACCGGGGTCACCGTGAACGGGCTGCTGCCCGGCGGCGCCACCGATACCGGCATGATCCCGGATGGCGTACCCGATGCCGTGCGCAGCCAGCTGCTGCGCCCGGAAGTGATGGTCGAGCCGCTGCTGTGGCTGGCCTCGGACGCGTCCGCGGCGACCACCGGCGCGCGCCTGAATGCGGCACGCTGGGACGCTGCACTGCCCGCAGAGCAGGCTGCGGCAGCCGCGATGGAAAACGCGGGCTGGGCCAACCCGGCCGCGCGCTGAAGCGGCCTGGCAGTCAGCGCGCCGCGCTTCCCATCACGTTCAGCACCGCCAGCGTCATGGCCTGGGCGGCGGTCTTGATCGACGGCTCCGGCACCGGCGCATAGAAAGGCGAATGGTTGAACGCGACCGGCTTGCCGCCCGGACGCGCCGCTTCCGCCACCGCTTCCGGCGCGTACACGCCGGTGAAGAAGAACATCGACGGAATGCCTTCGTCGGCGTAGGCCGAGAAATCCTCGCTGGCGGTCATGGCCGGCATGCGCTGCGCCTTGTCGGCGCCGAAGGCGTCCTTGAACACGGCTTCGGTCCGGCGCACCAGTTCCTCGTTGTTGACGATGGCGGCGCCGCCCGGGATGATCTGCACGTCGGGCGCCGGCGCCCCGGCCATCGCGGCGGAGGCGTTGGCGACACGCCGGATGCCGTCCAGCAGCTTGGCGCGCACCTCCGGGCTGTACGAGCGGATCGTGCCGCGGACCTGCACGTTGTCCGGAATGATGTTGCCGACCGTGCCGCCCTGGATCGCGCCGATGGTCACCACGCCGAACTCCTTCGGATCCTTTTCGCGGCTGACCACGGTCTGGACGTCGACCACGAAGCGCGCCGCGATCGCGATCGGATCGAGCGCCTTGTCGGGTGCCGAACCGTGGCCGCCGCGGCCCTTGAACTGGATTTCGAGCGCGTCCGAATTCGACGACACCGGCCCGCTGTTGTAGCCGACCGTCCCGTAGGCCAGCGGCCAGGAATGCAGCGCGAAGGCGTAGTCGGGCTTCGGGAAGCGGGTGAACAGGCCGTCGGCCAGCATCGCCTTTGCGCCACGGACGACTTCCTCGGCCGGTTGGGCGATGAAGACCAGGGTGCCGTGCCACTGCGACTTCAGCTCCGTCAGCGTGCGCGCCGTGCCGAGCCAGCTCGCCATGTGGACGTCGTGGCCGCAGCTATGGGTCACGAAATTGTCGTCGGCCTTCGTGCGGGCGCGGCTGGCGTAGGGCAGGCCGGACTTTTCTTCCATCGGCAGGCCGTCCAGTTCGGTGCGCACCAGCACGGTCGGGCCGGCGCCGTTCTTCAGCACCGCCACCACGCCGGTTTGCCCGACGTGCTCGGTCACCGTGAACCCGAGCTTGCGCATCTCGACGACCAGCCTGGCGGCGGTACGGGTTTCCTGGAACGCGATTTCCGGATGGGCGTGCAGGTCCTTGTAGGTGGCGTCCAGCCACGGGTACATGGCGTTGACGCGGGTGGCGACTTCGGTCTTGAGCGGGGCCGCTGTCTGGGCAACGGCGGCGAGGGACAGCAGCGACAGCGAGACTGCCGCGGCAAGGCGGGCGACGACGGGATGGTTCAAGCTTGCCTCTCCACTATTAAGTAAGAGGCAAGCGTAGCACGGCGCTTACCGGATGGCCATCATTGGGCCGGCATCACCAGCACCTGCAGCCCCGACGGCGTGGCCGGCGCATGGTAGACGCGCTGGGTCGCCTTCTTGAAGTCTTCCGGTTTCGCTTTCGGGATCGAGACGAAGGTCTGCGGATTCAGGTCGACCAGCGGAAACCACGAACTCTGCACCTGCACCATGATGCGGTGGCCGCGGCGGAAGGTGTGGTTGACGTCGCCCAGGTGGTAGCTGATGGCTTCCACCTTGCCCGGCACGAAGGGTTCCGGCTTCTCGAAGCTGTTGCGGAACTTGCCGCGCAGCGGGTTCCCGCGCACCAGCATCTGGTAGCCTGCCATCGGCGAGGATGGCGTGGCGACGTCATGGCCGCGTTCCGCCGCCTCGCCCGCCGGATACTCGGACGGGTAGACGTCGATCAGCTTGACCACCCAGTCGGCGTCGGTGCCGGTGGTCGACACGAACAGCTTGGGCGTGACCGGGCCGGCGATCGTCACGTCCTCGTCCAGCACCTCGCTCTGGTACACCAGCACGTCCGGGCGCGAGGACGCGAAGCGCTGGTCGGACACCATGTACTCCTGCGGCACGTCGGTGACGGCGTAGCCGACGAAGGGCACCGGCTTCTTCGGATCGGCCACGTATTCGTCGTACTGCGTGTCGGCGGAAGCCGCGGCGGCCGGCTGCTGCCAGCTCAGGGTGCCGTTGGCGCCGAAGTAGAGTGTGCGCGGCTTGGCCGGCACCGGCGGCCAGGCGCTGTACTGGCGCCAGACGTTGGAGCCGGTCTCGAAGGCCGTCACTTCGGCGATCGGCCGCGCAGGCTTGATGCCCTTCAGCTGCTGTTCGAAGAACGGAAACTGGATATTGGCGCGGAAGTCTTCGCCGGTCTTGCGGTCGAACGAGACCCGGCCCAGGCGCTTGCCGTCCAGGCCCGCCCAGCCGCCGTGCACCCACGGGCCGATCACCAGGCCGTTGAAGATGCCCGGGTTGTTCTTCTTGATCGCGTGGTAGGTCGTGAACGGGCCTTGCGGGTCTTCGGCGTCGAACCAGCCGCCCACGGTCAGCACCGCCGCCTTGACGTTCTTCAGGTGCGGGGCGATCGCGCGGATCTTCCAGAAATCGTCGTAGGTATCGTGGTCGATGGTCGGCGCCAGCAGGGCGCGCTGGTTGTCGGTCAGCGTGCCCAGGATGTTCTGCATCGTCAGATGCTGCAGGAAGAAATCGTAGCCGTCGGCGGCGCCGTAGTCGAATTCGCTGCGGGTCTTGGGCAGCGGGGTCGGGTTCTGCTGCTCGGTGAAGGAAGCATAGAAGCCGAAATTGGCAGCCAGCATGAAGGCGCCGCCATGGTAGGAATCGTCGCCCATGTACAGGTCGGTCACCGGCGCCTGGGGCGAGGCGGCCTTGATCGCCGGGTGCGAATCGATGATGCTGGCCGAAGTATAGAAGCCCGGGTAGCTGATGCCGTAGATGCCGGCCTTGCCGTTGTTGTTGGGGACGTGCTTGAGCAGCCATTCCATGGTGTCGTACATGTCCTGGCTTTCAGTGCCGGCCCCGGCGGCGCGCTTGACGTCCTTGCCGTGCGGGGTCATCTCGACCCACTTGCCCTCGGACATGTAGCGGCCGCGCACGTCCTGCTTGACGAAGATGTAGCCGGCGTCCTCGAATTCCTTGGACGGGCCGATCTGCTTCGGGAACCAGTCGACGCCGTAGTGGCGCTCGCCGTCCGCGAACACGCCCACGCTGTAGGGCGTACGGTTGATCAGGAACGGATAGGTCTTCGCGCTGTCCTTCGGCACGTAGACGACGGTGAACAGGCGGGTGCCGTCGCGCATCGGGATGCGGTACTCGTACTTGGTGTAGGTCTCGCGCAGGTCGCGCTGCGGGGCCGGGGCCTGGTCGGCAGCAGAATCGGCGGACGCGGCGGCTGCGCCGGCGAAGGGCGCGCCGAAGGCGAGCGACAGCATCAGGGTCAGGACGGGAAGAGGGCGGCGGATCATGGGTTCGTGGGCGCAGGATGGGTGAAAAAGCGAGTATATGTCTTAATAGCAATGTTCGCCATGGGGCAATGGTATTGACGCGCGCACAATAGCGGATGCGCTCCGGATGGCTTCATAAAAGGCGTTCATAATCGAAGCCATTACATCGGAGACAACGCATGGACCCCGCACCGCGCCCGCGCACACCGCAACGACGGACCCGCCTGATCGTGCTGGCCGTGCTGGTATTAATGGCGGCCGCCGCCTTTGCCATCATGTGGCGGCCGGCGATCGAAGCGCAGACGGCGGTGCCGGTCTTCGACGCGGCGACCGTCGAGCGCGGCCAGCGCCTGGCGATGGTCGGCACCTGCGCCGCCTGCCACACGGTCGACCCCTCCCGTCCCTACGCCGGCGGCTTCGCGCTGGCCACGCCTTTCGGCACCGTCTACAGCACCAACATCACGCCCGACGCCCGTACCGGCATCGGCGGGTGGAGCGAAGCCGCCTTTACGCGCGCGCTGCGCGAGGGCGTGTCGCGCGACGGCCACCTGCTGTATCCGGCCTTCCCCTACGATCACTACACGCAGCTGGCGCAGGACGACATCCGCGCCATGTACGCCTACTTCATGACGCGTCCGGCGCTGGAAGCGCCGGCCCACAAGAACGAGATGACCTTCCCGTTCGGCTTCCGCCCGCTGGTCGCGTTCTGGAACATGCTGTACCTGAAGCGCGAACCGTGGCAGCCGGTGGCCGGCCAGAGCGCCGAATGGAACCGCGGCGCCTACCTGTCCGTCGCGCTGGCCCACTGCACCGCCTGCCACACGCCGCGCACCAAGCTGGGCGGCACCGACTTCAGCCGCCACCTCGACGGCGGCGAAGCCGAAGGCTGGTACGTGCCGGCGCTGAACGAACACAACCCGTCGCCGGTTCCCTGGACGCGCGACCACCTGGCCGAATACCTGCGCACCGGCATCGCGCCCGACCACGCGGTCGCCGGCGGGCCGATGCAAGCCTCGGTCGAGAACCTGCGCCTGGCCGACCCGAAGGATATCGACGCCATCGCCACCTATATCCACAGCTTCCTGGCCAAGGCGCCGCCGCGCCAGACCCGGGCCGCGGTGCCGGGCAGCCTGCCGGCGCCGGCCGCCGACGACCCCGACCTGCAGCGCATGCAGCTCGGTCACGCCGTGTATGCCAACAGCTGCGCCCGCTGCCACGAGGTCGGGCGCGACAACACCTCGGGCGCGGCACTGCAGCTGCAGAAGGCGGTGGCGCTGTACGACCCCGATCCGCGCAGCCTGATCCACATCGTCCGCGACGGCATCGCGCCGCCGGACGGCGAGCCGGCGCGCTGGATGCCGGCCTTCGCCAACATCCTCACCGACGAGCAGACCGGCGCGCTGGCCGCCTACCTGCGCCGCTACGGCGCCGGCCAGCCGCAGTGGGAGCACATCGAAGACCAGGTCAAGAAAGCGAAGCAGCCATGACGACATACCACCTGCGCGTAAACGGCCGCGACCACGCCGTCGATACCGATCCGGATACGCCGCTCTTATATGTGCTGCGCAACGACCTGCAGCTGAACGGCGCCAAGTTCGGCTGCGGCCTGGGGCAGTGCGGCGCCTGCACCGTGACCCTCGGCGGCGAAGCGGTGATGTCCTGCCTGGTACCGGTGTCGGTGGTCGGCAACCGTGCGGTCGGCACCGTCGAAGGCCTGGGAACGGCAAAGGCGCCCGGCGTGCTGCAGCAGGCCTTCATCGCCGAACAGGCGGCGCAGTGCGGCTACTGCATCGCCGGCATGATGATGCGCGCCGAAAGCCTGCTGGCGAAGAATCCGAAGCCGACCGACGCCCAGATCCGCCAGCACATGATGCCGAACCTGTGCCGCTGCGGCACCCACATGCGCATCCTGCGCGCGGTGCGGCGTGCCGCCGATGCGCTGCCGGCGAAGGGAGGCAAGGCATGACGGCCGGCCTCGAAAGCCCGCGCCGCCGGCAGCTGCTGGCCGCCGCCGGCTCGCTGACGATGGTATTCGCGGTCAAGCCGGCCTGGGCCCAGGACGAGACCCCGATGAACAAGGGCAAGCTGCCCGGCAGCCTGGAAAAGGAACCGTGGCTGGACGCCTGGATCCGCATCGATGCCGACAACCGCATCACGGTCTTCACCGGCAAGGCCGAACTGGGGCAGGGCATCAAGACCGCGCTGCTGCAGGTGGCGGCCGAGGAGCTGCTGGTGGCGCCCGGCCGCATCACCCTGGTCACCGCCGACACCGCGCGCACCCCGAACGAAGGCTACACCGCGGGCAGCCACTCGATGCAGGACAGCGGCACCGCGCTGCGCCACGCGGCGGCCCAGGTGCGCCAGATCCTGGGCGAACTGGCAGCCAGGCGTTTCGGGATCGGCGCCCCGGCGGTGACGGTACGCGACGGGGTGTTCCAGGCGCCGGACGGGCGCCGCGCCAGCTACGGCGAGCTGCTCGCCGGCCAGCAGCTGCACCTGCGCTGCAACCCGGCCATTCCGGTACGCGCGCCCGAGGGCCACACGGTCGCCGGCAAGCCGCTGCAGCGGATCGACATCCCGGCCAAGGTGACGGGCGGTGTGGCGTACGTGCAGGACCTGCGCCTGCCGAACATGGTGCACGGGCGCGTGGTGCGGCCGCCGACGCCGGGGGCGCGCCTGCTCGATGTGGATACGGCCGCGGTCGCGCGCCTGCCGGGCGTACTGAAAGTGGTGCGCGATGGCCGCTTCCTGGCCGTGATCGCCGACGGCGAGTACCGCGCCGTCAAGGCCGCGGCGGCGCTGGCCAAAGCAACGCGCTGGGACACGCCGGCCACGCTGCCGGCGGATACCAGGCCGGCGCCGATGGTGCGTGCCTGGCCCGCCAAGCCTTATCCGATCCTCGAGCGCGGCGTTCCCGGCAGCGCCGGGCGCACGCTGGCGGCCATGTATTCGAAACCCTTCCAGCTGCATGCCTCGATCGGCCCATCGTGCGCGGTGGCCCAGCTGGTGAACGGCCAGTACACGGTGTGGACCCACAGCCAGGGCGTGTACCCGCTGCGCGATGCTTTATCGGAACTGCTCGGCGCGGACAAGGCCACGATCCGCTGCATCCACACCGAGGGCTCGGGCTGCTACGGCCACAACGCCGCCGACGACGTCGCCGCCGACGCGGCCCTGCTGGCGCGCGCCTTTCCCGGCCGCCCGGTGCGGGTGCAATGGATGCGCGAGGACGAAAACGGCTGGGAACCCTTTGGCCCGGCGATGCTCACCTCGGCGCGGGCGACGCTCGACGGCGCCGGCAAGATCGTCGACTGGCAGTACGACGTCTGGAGCCCGCCGCACAACACGCGCCCCGGCAAGGCCGGCAACCTGCTGGCGGCGACCCACCTGGACAAGCCGTTCAAGCCGGACACGCCGACCCCCAGCCCGCAGCCGGAAGGCAGCGGCGACCGCAACGCGATTCCGTATTACGTGCTGCCGAACGCGCGCGTGGTGCACCAGTTCCAGGACACCATCCCGCTGCGCAGCTCGGCCCTGCGCTCGCTCGGCGCCTACTGCAACGTGTTCTCGATCGAGAGCTTCATGGACGAACTGGCGCACGCCGCCAACGTCGATCCGGTGGCGTTCCGGCTGCGCAACCTGGCCGACCCGCGCGCAATCGACGTGGTGCGCGCTGCGGCGAAAAAGTTCGGCTGGGACAGCTATAAAAACACGCCACGACGCGGACGCGGCTTCGCATTCGCCCGCTACAAGAACCTGGCCGCCTTCTGCGCCATCGCCCTCGAAGTCGAGGTCGCGCGCGACACCGGCATGGTGCGGATCACGCGCGCGGTGGCGGCCGTCGATTGCGGCGAAGTCGTGAACCCCGACGGCGTGCGCAACCAGATCGAGGGCGGCATCATCCAGTCGGCCAGCTGGACGCTGCTGGAACGGATACGCTTCGACGAACGCCGGATCCTGACGCGCGACTGGGCGCAGTACCCGATCCTGCGCTTCAACCAGGTGCCCGAGCGGCTGGAGGTGGAGATCATCGACCGGCCGGGGCAGCCTTTCCTGGGGACCGGGGAGGCGTCGCAGGGGCCGACCGGGGCGGCGATTGCGAATGCGATTGCAGATGCTTGCGGCTTGCGGTTAAGGGATTTGCCGTTGGATCGGGCGCGGCTGCGGGCAGGGCGCTGAGCCTTCCTCAAGGTTCGTTTTGGCACGCTACTTGTAAACGTCGCCCCCGCGAAGGCGGGATAGCTGCGCTATCCCCCCAAGTTGCACGCGTTTCGGCGGCTCGGAAAACTTGGAGGGATAGCGCAGCTATCCCGCCTGCGCAGGGGCGACGGCTCATGGGGCGCCGGTGGGTAGCGTTGCTTGTGGATTTTCAGATTGCCAACCCAATCCCAACGCCTTGTGCAGCGCCACGAACTCCCCGGTCAACGCCGCCTGCGCCTGCGCCAGGTTCTGCTCGGCCGCGATCTGCTGCCGCTCGGTATCCAGCAAATCGATCAGGCTCGCCGTCCCGGCCTTCTGGCGCGCCGCCATCAGCTCGGTCGCATGCTCCGCCGCCGCCTTGGCGCGCGCAATCGTGGCGACGGTCGCCCGGCGCTGCTTGAAGCGCGACAAAGCCCCCTCGGCATCGCGCAAGGCACCCAGCACGGCAACCCGATACTGCGCCTCGGCCTCGTCACGCGCCCCTTCGGCCTGCTCGATGCGCGCCGCATTACGGCCGAAGTCGAGGAAATTCCAGCTCAGCTGGGGCGCGGCGATGGCGGAAAAATCGTCCAGGTGGGTCAGGTCGGACGGATGGGTGCCGCCGATGCCGATCAGGCCCAGCAGGGTCAGGCGCGGGAAGCGGGCGGCGTCGGCCTGGCCGACCTGCGCGCTGCGCGCGGCCAGCGTGCGTTCGGCGGCGCGGATGTCGGGCCGGCGTTTCAGCATCGCGGCCGGGTCGCCTGTCGCCACCGATGCGGGCGGCAGGGGTACCGGCGCGGCCGCCGCCAGCCGGGTGTCGAGCGCGCCCGGCGCCAGCCCCACCAGCGTGGCCAGTTCGTCGCGGTAGGCGTCCAGCTGCGACAGCAGCGGCTCGGCGTCGGCGCGGGTCGATTCGAGTTGGCCCTGCAGGCGCGTCAGGTCGAGCTGCGACGCGGTACCGGCCTGCACCCGGCGCGTGGTCAGGTCGAGCATGCGCTGCTGGCGCGCGATGGCGGCATCGCTGAGGGCGATGCGCTGCTGCACGCTGCGCAGGTTGATGTAAGCCGAGGCGACTTCCGCGGTGAGGCTCAGCTGGGCGTCGGCCAGCTGCGCTTCGGCGGCATCCGCGGCGGCGCCGGCGGCTTCCACGGCGCGGCGGCGGCCGCCGAACAGGTCGATTTCCCAGGTGGCGTCGAAGCCGACACTATATAGATTGAGCGAGGACGGGATCGCAAAGCCGCTGCCCGCACCGCCTTCCGCGCCGGCACCGCTTTCGGCACCTGCGCCGGCACCGAGCGCGTCGCCGAGCGGCGGCAGGCGCACGTGGGCCGCCATCGCCGTCGCCGTGCCGTTCGGGCGGCCATTGGCGCGTTCGGTGCCGAGCGCGGCGCGGGCCTGGCGCAGGCGCGCGCGGGCCACGCCGAGACTCGGATTGGCTTTCAGGGCTGCGTCGACCAGGCCGTCGAGGGTGGCGTCGTTCAGCGCCGGCCACCAGCGCGCCAGCACCTGGCCGTCGGCAGCGGCGTCGCCCGCGCGCGCGAACGACGCGGCCTTTGCCGCCGCCGGCGGTCCCGCATAATCCTTGCCGGCGCTCGCGCAGCCGGCCAGCAGCGCGGCGGCGAGCAGGGACGGCAGCAGGGCCACGACGGGACGGAAGGACATCTGCTTCTTCATCAAAACCTCACTCCTCAATCAATGGCCGGCGACCGGCGCGCCGGTATTCAGCGGACGCAGGAACAGCACCAGCGGGATCACGCAGCCGATGCCGACCGACAGGATCCAGAACAAATCGATATACGTCATGGTCAGCGCCTGCATCTGGATGGTGCCGCCCAGCGTGCGCAGCGCCTGCGGCATGCCGCCCAGCGCGTGTGCCTGCGCGGCCAGGTAGTCCTGGACGCCGCCGCGGTTGGCGTTCAGCGACTCTTCCAGGCGGCGCGAGTGCAGCCACAGGCGCTGGTCCTGGACCACGGCGATGCCGGCCAGCGCCAGGGAGCCGCCCAGGTTGCGCGCGGCGTTGAACAGGCCGGCGGCATCGCTGGCGTTCTCGCGCGAGACCGACTGGATCGCCGCCTGGTTCAGGAACACCATGGCGAAGATGGTGCCGACGCCGCGGATCAGCTGCGAGATCACGAAGTCGCCGCCCGCCGACTGGGCACTGAGCGCGGTGTCGAGATAGGCGCTGGTGGCCAGCACCATCAGGCCGAAGCCGACCGCGACCCGGATGTCGACGTAGCGGATCAACAGCGGCACCAGCGGCATCATCATCAGGCTGGGCAGGCCGCCGAGGGCCACGATCTTCCCCGACTGCAGCGCGTTGTAGCTCGAGATCGTGGCCAGGAATTGCGGGATCACGTACGAGGTGCCGTAGATGACCATGCCGACCGTGATGCCCATGATGACCACGCTGCCGAACTGGCGGTCGAGCAGCAGGCTCAAACGGATCACCGGCCGCTTGGCGGTGAGCTGGCCCGCCATCAGCAGCAGCAGGCCGGCAAAGGACAGGAGGCTGAGCCAGATGATCAGGCTCGACGAAAACCATTGTTCGCGCTCGCCTTCTTCCAGGACCACCGTCAAGCCGCCCAGGAAGGCCGCCAGGCCGAAGATGCCGAGCCAGTCGGCTTCCGCGATCAGGTCGAGCTTGGCCGGTTCGTGCTTCAGGCCGACCAGCAGCAGCACCACCAGGCCGGCGCACACCGGCACGTTGAGGAAGAAGGCGTAGTGCCAGCTCAGGTTTTCGGTCAGCCAGCCGCCGATCAGCGGGCCGACCACCGGCCCCAGGATGGCGGTGGCGCCGAACAGGGCGGTGCCGATCGGCTGCTGGCTGCGCGGCAGGCGGGTGGCGATGATGGTCTGGGCGGTCGGGATCAGGGCGCCGCCGGTAAAGCCCTGGCCGACCCGGCCGACGATCATCATGCCCAGCGTGGTGGATACCCCGCACAGCACCGAGAACGCCGTGAACAGCCCGGCCGCGACCAACAGGAAGGTGCGCAGGCCGAGCACGCGCTCGAGCCAGCCGGACAGCGGGATGATGACGATTTCGGCGACCAGGTAGCCGGTGGCGATCCAGGTGCCCTCGGTGCCGCTGGCGCCGATCTCGCCCTGGATCGTCGGCAGCGAGGAATTCACGATCGAGATGTCGAGCGTCGCCATCAGCGCGCCGAGGGTGCCGGCGGCCACTGCCAGCCAGGCGCCGGCGTCGGCGCGCGGTTCGGCGCCTTTGGCACCTGCGCTGGCTTCGGCTTGCGCGGCACTCATCGGCGTGCCTCGCTCGCTGCCTTCTGCTGATCTTCGACCCGCTCTTTTACATCATCCTGGTGGTTCTCTTCCTGCTTCTTGATCCGCTTGGTGTCGTCCTTGGCGCCCTTGGTCTCGACTTCCACCTTCACCGACAGGCCCGGCACCAGCAGCTGGCGCGTCTCCGGGGTCGCCTCGACCGACACGCGCACCGGAATACGCTGCACGATCTTGGTGAAGTTGCCGGTCGCATTCTGCGGCGGCAGCAGCGAGAACTGGGCGCCGGTACCGGGCGCCACGCTCTCGACGCGGCCGTTGAGTTCCACGCCCGGCAGGGCGTCGACCTTGATGTGGGCCGGCTGGCCGACGCGCATGCGGCCGATCTGGGTTTCCTTGAAGTTGGCCGTGATGTACAGGCTGCCCATCGGCACCAGCGTCATCAGGCGCGTCCCCGGCTGCACGAACTGGCCGACGCGCACGGTCTGGTCGCCGATGCGGCCGGCGATGCTGGCGGTGAGCGTGGTCGATTGCAGGTTGACGCTGGCCGCCTTCAGCTGGGCCTCGGCGCTGCCGGCCTGGGCTTCGGCCTGGCGCACCTGGGCGCGCAGGGTGCCGACGCGTTTTTCGGCGTTGGCAAGGGCCGCGCGCTGCGCCGCCACCTGCTGGGCGCCCTGGGCCGCCTGGTTGCGGCGCGCCGACAGCGCTTCGGCGTTCTCGGCGCCGATCTCGACCAGCGGCGCATAGCGCTTGACTTCATTCGCGGCGAAGGCGGCGTTCGACTGGGCGGCCGCCAGCTGGGCGCGCACTTCGGCGATGGCGGATTCCTGCTCGGCGATCTGGGCCCGCACCACGTCGGCGTTGGCGTGGGCGCTGGCGATCTGCGACTCGAACTGTTCGGTCTGGGCGCGGTAGTCGCGCGGGTCGATGCGCACCAGCGGCTGGCCGGCGGCGACGTCCTGGTTGTCCCTGACCAGCACTTCCTCGACGTAGCCGCCGACTTTCGGCGCAATCGTCACGGCATCGGCCTGCAGGTAGGCGTCGTCGGTCTCTTCGTGGTATTTGCCGACGATCTGGTAATACGCGAACCAGCCGATCCCGACCAGCAGCACCAGCACGCCGGCGGCGATCAGCACCATCCGGATCTTGCGCTTCTTTTCGGGCGAGACCGGCTTCTTGGCGCCGTCCTTTTGGCCGCTATCTTTCTCGCCGTCGGGCTTCTTGTCCTCGGACTTCTGGTCGTCCGGTTTCTTGTCCGGTGCGGCGTCGGGCCGGGCCGTGTCCTGCCTGGGTTCTTGGATCGATGGATTGTCGGTCATGGGGCGTTTCCGGGAGTGGGTAGGGCGATGCCGCGGCGGGCGGCTTCGAAGTCGGCCATCGCGCCGGCATAGCCGGCCAGGCGCTCGGCCCAGTGTGCGATGGCATCCGGCGCGTCGAGCAGGCCGGGGTCGGCCGCGCGGATCTTGTCGCGGCCGTGATAGGGGTAGGCGATCAGGGCGAAGATCGAGAAGGTCAATGCCTGCAGTTCGCGATCGGGCGCGGCCAGTCCGAGGTGGCGCTGCAGCAGCGCCAGCAGCCGCGCATGCATCTGTTCGCGGATGCCTTGCTCTTCCTGCAGCATGCCGGTCGGCTCGAAGGATTCGCGCAGGCGCAGGCGCACGCTGAGCAGGGTGTCGGCGCCCTGCACGAGCGGCTGCAGGCAGGTACGCATATATAAATGCAGGGCCTCGCGCAGCGGCAGGCCGGGTGCGTCGAAGGGCGGCAGGGCTTCGCCGGCACCGTGCACCGGCTCGAACAGCGCGGCGCGGTACAGGCCGGCCTTGTCGCCGAAGTAGTAGGCAATGGCGGCGATGTTGACCCCGGCCGCATGCGCGATGTCGCGCACCGGCGTGCTGGCATAGCCGCGTTCGACGAACAGGCCGAGCGCGGCGGACAGGATGCGCTCGCGCGCCTGGATGCCGTCGGCACGCGGCTTGCGCGTCGGTTGCGGTGATGGGGGATGCATGTAGGTGAACAATTAGTTAAACGACTGTTTGACTTACACATCGTACGCTTAATAAATTGATCATGCGTTTTGAATCGTGCGCAATAAATACGCATGACGGAGATGGCCGCGCTACGTTGGCGGGCGCACCGTCAGCGCAGCCGGTGGCAGGTCAACATTAGGGGAACAAGCTCACCAGATGAAAGGAACCACCATGTCCACCCCAGCATCCCGCCCGCTCGCCCTGGTCACCGGCGCGTCCAGCGGCATCGGCTACGAACTGGCGCGCCTGTTCGCCGCCGACGGCCACGACCTGATCATCACCGCCACCACTGTCGAGGGACTGGCCCGCACTGCCGCCGCCGTCACCGCGGCCGGCGCCGAGGCGATCGTGGTGGCTGCCGACCTCACGCAATACGAGGGCGTCGAAACCCTGGCGGCGGCGATCAAGGAGACCGGCCGGCCGCTGGAGGCGGCGGCGCTGAATGCGGGCGTGGGGCTGGGCGGCTACTTCGTCGGCGGCACCGACCTGGCCGAAGAACTGAACATGATCCAGCTGAACACGGTGTCGCAGGTTCACCTGACCAAGCGCATCCTGCCCGACATGGTCGCGCGCGGCGCCGGCAAGCTGCTGTTCACGGCCTCGATTTCGGGCACCATGCCGACGCCCTATGAAACCGTGTACGGCGCTACCAAGGCCTTCCTGATCTCCTTCGCCGAGGCGGTGAAGTCGGAGATCAAGGACAGCGGCGTCACCATCACGCTGCTGATGCCGGGCCAGGTCGACACCAAGTTCTGGCACCGCGCCCACATGGATACCAGCAAGCTGGGCCTGGGCGAAAAGGCGGCGCCGACCAAGGTCGCCAGCGAAGGCTATGAAGCGATGAAGGCCGGGAAGGACCGCATCGTCGCCGGCATGACCAGCAGCAAATTCATCGGCAACGTGATCAACAACCTGGCGCCGGACACGGTCAAGGCCGACCTGCACGCCAAGGACGCCAGGCCGGATTCCGGCCTGGAGAAATGAGACAGACGGCTACTGCGCCACGCTCAGCACCCGCGCCTGCGGGTCGAGCGCCTGCACGAAGCGCAGCAGGGCATCGGCGCTGACGGTATCGATGTGACCGGCCATGCGGCGGTCGAACGGATGGTCGTCGAAGGCGACGTTGGTGCGGAACATGCGCGTGCCCAGGCGCACCGCGGCCGGGATCTCGGCCGTGGCCGGATCGTAGTGCCTGGCCTTGAGCCAGGCCTGGGCTTCGGCGCGGGTCTCGACCTGGCCCGAGTCGGCGCCGGCCGAGGCCAGCAGTTCCAGCACCCACTGGTTGGAATTCTGGTAGCGCGTCGAGTACACGTAGGACAGCATGTTGTACCGTGGCTCGTGCATGCGGCGTGGCGCCCGGCCCGCCATCACGCCCGCCAGCCGCGCCTGCAGCGCGGGGCCGGGCAGCAGGATGCGCGTTTCGTAGCGGTACAGGTCGGTCAGGAAGAAGTTGCCGATGCCCTCGTTGTACAGGTCCGAGTTGGCGGTGCCGCAGGCGTTCAGCTCATGCACCACGGTCCAGCGCCCGGCCGGATGGTCGCGCAGCACGATGCCGAGGTGCGAATAATGCTGGCCGTATTTGCTCAGGTCCTGGCCGGCGCGCGCGATCAGAGCCACGGCGGCGCCGCTGGCGTCCAGCGCCTCGTAGGTCTTCTTCGCCAGGTCCATCGACTTGACGACCTCGGGCGCGCTGAGCGGCTCGGCGCGGCAGGCCTGGCCGGCGTGCGCCGGCGCGGTACAGAGGAGGGCGGCCAGCAGCAGGGGCAGGCCGGGGCGCGCCGCGCTCATGCGCCAGCCCGCTCGTGGTGCAGCAGCACCTTGCCCAGTTCGTTCGGCACGAAGGCCAGCGCCTTGCCGGACAGGACCAGCACGTGGCCGGTCGACGTTGCCACCACCTCGAGCACGGTGTCGGCGGCGATCGACAGGCCGCGCGCCGCCTCGCCGGACAGCCGCACGGTGGCGGTGCTGGCCTGGCCGGCCCCCTGCAGTACCAGCACCACGCCCTCGGCGGACGCCGCAACGCTGAGCACGACCACGCTGCCTGCCACTGCCACCGACAGCAGCGAGCCGCCGATCACCATCGCCGAGGCATCGGTCGACAGGCGCGACGGTGCGGAAGCATCGCCGTTGCCGCCGGCATGGGCGCCACTGCAGGCGAAGCACAGCAGCGACAGGAACAGGACACGTTTCATGGCACCTCCGTATTAATGTAAGGAAATAATGCACCGGTGTTGATTTACACGCAAGCCCGCCCTGAGCAGGCGCAATACATGCGCCCCAAGGTCGCACCTATCGATACGATTCACCGTCAAATTGAGCAATTGATGAGTGGCATTCATAACCCTATGCAAATAAGACACCATTTGTGCGCTGCGGCAGAGGCTACCATCGGGTAAGTTGGTCGTTTGGCAACCGTGTGGAGCCTGCGACCCAATTGCCATTAATATGATGAATGTGACGAAGTCTGCAATATTGACAATCGGGCACGTTACCCATCAATAAAAAGGAAAGCACTCATGGACGACCCCAGCGATATCAACCAGACCCGGCGCGGGATCATGATCGGCGGTGCGCTGTCGGTAACCGCGGCCGCAATGCCCGGCGTCGCCGCCGCCCAGACGGCCGGCCCCGGCATCACCCCGGCCCCTGCAGCCGTGACGCCGGCACCGGTGACCCACAAGGTCGCGCTGCGCGTCAACGGCCAGCGTGTCGAAGCCAACGTCGACACCCGTACCACGCTGCTCGACCTGCTGCGCGAGCACCTGCACCTGACCGGCACCAAGAAGGGCTGCGACCAGGGCCAGTGCGGGGCCTGCACGGTGCTGCTCGACGGCCGCCGCGTGAATTCCTGCCTGAGCCTGGCGGTGATGCACGAGGGCGCCGAAGTGACCACCATCGAAGGCCTGGGCACGCCCGAAAAGATGCACCCGATGCAGACCGCCTTCGTCAAGCACGACGGCTACCAGTGCGGCTACTGTACCCCCGGCCAGATCTGTTCGGCCGTGGCGGTGCTGGACGAGATCCGCAAGGGCCAGCCGAGCCACGTCACCGGCGACATCACGCAGCGCCCGCTGCTGTCGGTCGACGAGCTGCGCGAACGCATGAGCGGCAACATCTGCCGCTGCGGCGCCTACTCCAACATCATCGACGCCATCACCGAAGTGGGAGGCAAGGCATGAAGGCATTCACCTATCAACGTCCGACCAGCCCGGCGGAAGCGGCGGCCGCGGTCATGAAAGTACCGGGTGCGCGCTTCATCGGCGGCGGCACCAACCTGCTCGACCTGATGAAGCTCGAGATCGAGACGCCGGCCCACCTGGTCGACGTCAATGGCATCGGCATGGACAAGATCGAGCCAACCCGCGACGGCGGCCTGCGCGTGGGCGCCCTGGTCCGCAATGCCGATCTGGCCGCCGACATGCGCGTGCGCCGCGACTACGGCGTGCTGTCACGCGCGCTGGTGGCCGGCGCCTCGGCCCAGCTGCGCAACAAGGCGACCACCGCCGGCAACCTGCTGCAGCGTACCCGCTGCGCCTATTTCTACGACCCCTATCAGCCGTGCAACAAGCGCGTGCCGGGCAGCGGCTGTTCGGCCATCGGCGGCTACACCCGCAGCCACGCGATCGTCGGCCAGAGCGAGGCCTGCATCGCCACCCACCCGAGCGACATGGCGGTGGCCATGCAGCTGCTGGACGTGAGCATCGAAACCGTGCGTCCCGACGGCAGCGCGCGCGTGATCCCGATCGCCGACTTCTACCGGCTGCCGGGCAACACCCCGCACATTGAAAACAACCTGGCCCCGGGCGAGCTGATCACGGCGGTGACGCTGCCCAAGCCGCTGGGCGGCAAGCACTTCTATCACAAGGTGCGCGACCGCGCGTCGTATGCGTTCGCGCTGATCTCGGTGGCGGCGGTGGTGCAGCCGGACGGCAGCGGCCGCGTCGCGCTGGGCGGCGTGGCGCACCGGCCGTGGCGCGTGGCGGCCGCCGACCAGGCGATGCCGCAAGGCGCCCAGGCGGTCACCGCGCAGCTGCTGGCCGGCGCCCGCACCACCGAAGACAACGCCTTCAAGGTGCCGCTGGTGCAACGCACGCTGGCATCGGTGATGGCCGAAGCACGCAAGGCATGAAAGGGACAACATGAAATTCACGACACCCGCCACGACCAATCCGATCGACCGCCTGAAGGTCATCGGTAAGCCGACCGACCGCATCGACGGTCCGCTGAAGACCACCGGCACCGCGCCCTACGCCTACGAGCAGCACAAGGTGGCGCCGAACGCCGCCTACGGCTACGTCGTCGGCGCCAGCATCGCCAAGGGCCGCATCAAGTCGATCGACACCACCGACGCCAAGCGCGCACCGGGCGTGATCGCCATCGTCACCTACGAAAACGCCGGCAAGCTGCAGAAGGGCGACTACAACACCGCCCACCTGCTGGCCGGCCCCCAGGTCGAGCACTACCACCAGGCCGTGGCGCTGATCGTCGCCGACACCTTCGAGCAGGCGCGCGCCGCCTCGACCCTGCTGCGCGTGAGCTACGCCAAGGAGCAGGGCCAGTACGACCTGGAAAAGGCCAAGGAAACCGCCAAGAAGCCGAAGGAAAAGGACAAGCCGGATACCCGCGCCGGCAACTTCGAGGGCGGCTACGCCAAGGCCCCGGTCAAGTTCGACGCCACCTACACCACGCCCGACCAGTCGCACGTGATGATGGAGCCGCACTCCTCGATCGCCATCTGGAACGGCGACAAGCTGACGCTGTACACCGCCAACCAGATGATCAACTGGGGCAAGAAGGACCTGGCGAAGACGCTCGGCATCCCCGAGGACAACGTGCGCCTGGTCTCGCCCTACCTCGGCGGCGGCTTCGGCGGCAAGCTGTTCCTGCGTTCGGAAGCGGTGCTGGCGGCGCTCGGCGCCCGCGCGGCCGGCCGTCCGGTCAAGGTGCAGCTGCAGCGCGCGCTGATGTTCAACAACACCACGCACCGTCCGGCGACCATCCAGCGCATCCGCATCGGCGCCACCCGCGAAGGCCGCATCACGGCGATCGCCCATGACAGCTGGTCGGGTGACCTGCCGGGCGGCCAGCCGGAAACCGCGGTCAACCAGACGCGGCTGCTGTACGCCGGCGCCGACCGTCTGACCACGATGCGCCTGGCCACGCTCGATCTGCCGGAAGGCAACGCGATGCGCGCCCCGGGCGAGGCGCCGGGCATGATGGCGCTGGAGATCGCGATGGACGAGATGGCCGAGAAGCTCAAGATGGACCCGGTCACCTTCCGCATCGTCAACGACACCACCGTCGATCCGGAAGACCGCAAGCGCAAGTTCTCGCAGCGCCGCTTCGTCGACTGCATGCGCATGGGTGCGGAGCGCTTCGGCTGGAGCAAGCGCAACGCCAAGCCGGCGCAGGTGCGCGACGGCCGCTGGCTGGTCGGCATGGGCGTGGCCTCGGCCTTCCGCAACAACATGAACATGAAGTCGGCGGCGCGCGTGCGCCTCGAGCGCGACGGCATGATCACCGTCGAAACCGACATGACCGACATCGGCACCGGCAGCTACACCATCATCGGCCAGACCGCGGCCGAGATGCTGGGCGTGCCGCTGGCGCGCGTCAACGTGCGCCTGGGCGACTCGGCTTATCCGGTGTCCTCCGGTTCGGGCGGCCAGTGGGGCGGCAACAGCTCGACCGCCGGCGTGTACGCCGCCTGCGTCAAGCTGCGCGAAGCGATCGCGCAAAAGGCCGGCATCGATGCCGCCCAGGCCGACTTCAGCGATGGCAAGGTCTCCGGCGGCGGGAAGGCCACCGACCTGGGCCAGCTGGCGTCGCAGGGCGAGATCGTCGGTGAGGACACCATGGAGTACGGTGACCTCGACAAGAAGATGCAGCAGTCGACCTTCGGCGCCCACTTCGTCGAAGTCGGCGTCGACGCCGCCACCGGCGAGATCCGGGTGCGCCGCATGCTGGCCGTGTGCGCGGCCGGCCGCATCCTGAATCCGAAGGCGGCGCGCAGCCAGGTGATCGGCGCCATGACCATGGGCGTCGGCGCGGCGCTGATGGAGGAACTGGTGGTCGACAAGCGCATCGGCTATTTCGTCAACCACGACATGGCCCTGTACGAGGTGCCGGTGCACGCCGACATCCCGCACCAGGAAGTCGTGTTCCTCGACGAGACCGATCCGACCAGTTCGCCGATGAAGGCGAAGGGCGTGGGCGAACTCGGTATCTGCGGCGTGGCGGCGGCGGTCGCGAATGCGATCTACAACGCCACCGGCGTGCGCGTGCGCGACTATCCGGTCACGCTCGACAAGCTGCTGCCGAAGATGCCGGTCGCCGTTTGATGGTGCCGATCAGGTAAGCGACAGGTAGCAATGAAGCGGGCCCGGCGTGCGATGCATGCCGGGCCCGTGTCGTTTTCGCACCAAAAACGTGATGGAAAGATGTTTCAAATTGGAAATAAGTAATATAATTGACGAAATTGATGAGCATGTCGGCGTATAGGCTGATCATGCTCATTTCCGTTAGTAAACGTTAGAATTCGTCCATCATCTTTCGCCCTTACAGGCGCTTTTTGCTTACCCCATGACAGATCAAGACCGGCCCCCCATCACGACTTCCGACGGCATCGTCGAACGCGCACTGCGCGACGGCGCCTGCGCACTCGGACCGATGGACGCGTGGCCGGTAGCCCTGCGCTATGCCGTCCGCTTCCTGCTCGACAGCGGCAGCCCGGCCTTCCTGGTCTGGGGACCGGAATCGCGCCTGCTGTACAACGATGCCTGCCTGCCGCACCTGGCGCAGCGCCATCCGCAGGCGCTGGGCCAACCGCTGGCGCAGGGCTGGCCGGCGCTGGCGGCAGCGCTGCAGCCGGTGCTGGCACAAGTGCTGGCCGGCGCCGCGCTGCAGGTCGAGCCGCCTGGGCTGGGCGCCCGGCTGGCGCTGGCGCCGCTGCGCGATCTCGACGGCACGGCGTGCGGCGTCAGCTGCGCGCTGGTGCACAGCGTGTCGGTCGACGGCCGCGATCCGCAGTTCCGCGCGATCGCCGACGCCATCCCCCAGATGGTATGGTCGACGCTGCCCGACGGCCGCCACGATTACTTCAACCGGCGCTGGTACGACTTCACCGGCGTCGCCGAGGGCGAATCCGACGACGAGCGCTGGAGCGCGATCGTGCACCCGGACGACCGGGCGCGCACCTGGGAGGTGTGGCGCCATTCGCTGGAGACCGGGGCGCCCTACGAGATCGAGTACCGCCTGCGCCACGTCAGCGGCGAATACCGCTGGACGCTGGGCCGTGCGCTGCCGGTGCGCGACGACGCCGGACGCATCGTGCGCTGGCTCGGCACCTGCACCGATACCCACGAGCACAAGGCCAACCAGGCGGCCCTGCATGACGCGCGCCTGCGCCAGGAAGCTGCGCTGGTGGCTGCCGACATCGGCACCTGGACCTACGACGTCCGCGCCGACCGCGTGTATGCCGACCGCAACCTGGCCACGATCTTCGGTGGCACCGAGGCCGCCGTCGGCGGCCCGCTCGCCCAATACCTGGGAGCGATCCACCCCGACGATCTGGAACGGGCGCGCGAGGCGATACAAACCACCATCGCCACCGGCCAGGCCTTCGAGCAGCGCTACCGCGTGCGTGCGGCCGACGGCAGCTGGCGCCACGTGCTGGCGCGCGCCAAGCTGACCCGCGACGAAGCCGGCCAGGCGGCCTGGATGCCGGGTGTCGCGCTCGACATCACGCGCCAGCAGGAAGTCGAGGACGCCCTGCGCGCCAGCGAGGCGCGTTTCCGGCGCCTGGTGGATGCCAACGTGATCGGCATTTTGCGCTATCGCGTCGACGGCAGCATCATCGACGCCAACCAGTCCTTTCTGGACATGCTCGGCTACAGCCGCGCCGACGTCGAGGCGGGGCGGCTGTCTTCCAGCACGCTGACGCCGCCGGAGTGGACGGCGGCGAGCCAGCGCGCGATCGCCCAGTTGCGCCGGACCGGGCGCATGGACAACCTGATCAAGGAGTACTACCGCAAGGATGGCAGCCGGGTCAGCGTGCAGATGGGCGCGACGATGGTCGACGAAGGCGCGACGGATGACAACGCCGAGGGCATCGCCTATGTGGTCGACATCTCGCCGATCCGTGAAGCCCAGCTGGCGCTGGCGCGCAGCGAGGCGCAGTTCCGCGCGCTGGCCGACAACATCCCGCAGCTGGCGTGGATGACCGAGGCCGACGGCCGCGTCTCGTGGCACAACAACCGTTGGTACGAGTACACCGGCACCACGCCGGAGGAAAACTGCGGGCCCGACTGGAAGAAAGTACACCACCCCGATTACGTCGACACGATGGTGGCCAAGTACCTCGACCACATCCGTCGCGGCGTGGTGTGGGAAGACACTTTCCAGCTGCGCGGCCGCGACGGCAGCTACCGCTGGTTCCTGTCGCGCGCGGTGCCGCTGCGCGACGAAGCCGGCGTGATCCAGCGCTGGTTCGGCACCAACACCGACATCACCGAGCAGCGCGAAGCGGCCGAGACGCTGCGCGAAGCCGACCAGCGCAAGGACGAATTCCTGGCCATGCTGGCGCACGAATTGCGCAACCCGCTGGCGCCGATCGCGGCGGCGGCCGATTTCCTCACCATCGGCAATCCCGACCGTGCACGGCTGCGCGAAGTGACCGCCGTGATCGCGCGCCAGGCCGGCCACATGACCGGCCTGATCGACGACCTGCTCGACGTGTCGCGCGTGACGCGCGGCCAGGTGACCCTGGACCAGGCGCCGGCGGCGATCGGGACGCTGGTCGCCGAAGCGGCGGAACAGGTGCGGCCGCTGGTCGAAGCGAAGGGTCATGTACTGACGCTGGAGCAGGCGCCGGACACGGTGCAGGTGTATGGCGACCGCAAGCGCCTGGTGCAGGTGTTCGCCAACCTGCTCGGCAACGCCGCCAGGTACACCCCGGAGGGCGGCCATATCGCGGTACGGATCGACGTACGCGGGGACGAGGTCGACGTCGAGGTGCTCGACGACGGCATCGGCATGTCGGCGGCGCTGCTGGCGCGCGCCTTCGAGCTGTTCTCGCAGGGCGAACGCAGCGCCGACCGCTCGCAGGGCGGGCTCGGGATCGGGCTGGCACTGGTGCGCCGGCTGCTCGAGCTGCATGGCGGCCGGGTCAAGGCCGCCAGCGACGGGCCGGGCCAGGGCAGCCGCTTCAGCGTGACCCTGCCGCGCCTGCGCCAGCATGCCGCCGAGGCAGCGCCCGACGACGACAAGGGAGTGGCGTCCGCCGCGGCCGGGTTGCGCGTGCTGATCGTCGACGACAACATCGACGCCGCCCAGATCCTGGCCATGTTCATCGAAGCGCTCGGCCACCGCGCCGACGTGCTGCACCGTCCGAGCGAGGCGCTGGACTACGTGCGGGGCATCCGACCCGACCTGTGCGTACTCGACATCGGCCTGCCCGAATTCGACGGCTACGAGCTGGCCGCGCGGCTGCGGGCGATGCCGGGCCTTCACAACCTGCCGCTGGTCGCCCTGAGCGGCTACGGCCAGGCCCAGGACAGGGAAAAAGCACTGGCCGCCGGCTTCGACCGCCACGTGGTGAAGCCGATCCAGGGTAACGACGTGATGGCGCTGCTGGCCGATGCCGAACGTGCGCGTGCGCCGCGGGCGTGATTTTTCGATAGCTTCTACGGCGGGCTTTGCGAATAGCATGGCGGATTGTCCGTTTATGGAGCATCCATGCATCGTCTCGTCCCCGGTATCATCCTCGTTGGCCTGGCCAGCGGCGTCAATGGCGCCGCCATCGACAGTCGACAGCAGGCATTCGCCCATCCCCAGCAGCTGGTCGATATCGGCGGGCGCCGCCTGAATCTGTACTGCAGCGGCGCGGGCCCGGTGACCGTGGTATTCGACGCGCCCAGCAGCGAAGCGGGTTGGAGCTGGCACGCGGTGCAGCCCGAGGTCGCGAAGCGTACGCGTGCCTGCGTGCATGACCGTGCGGGCCTCGGGTTCAGCGACCCGTCACCGCTGCCCGGTACGTCCGCGAATGCGGTGGCGGACCTGCATGCGCTGCTGGCAAAGGCCGGCATCGCGCCGCCCTACGTCATGGTCGGTAGTTCCTACGGCGCGAACAACGTCCAGCTGTACGCCTACCGTTATCCCGACGAGGTGAAAGGCCTTGTGCTGGTGGACGCACCGCACGACGACGAGACCGACCGCCTCGACAAGGTCTCGCAGGGAAAGCTGAAACAGGCGATGGCACCGATGGATGCCTTCATGCGCCAATGCGCACAGGCAGGGCAGCAGGGCTGGTCGCTTGGCGCCGAGGGCTTCGTCGACTGTACGGGTGGCACCGGCGAGCTGTATGGCCGCGAACTGGCGGCGGCGCGCCTCGCCACGATGGCCCGGCCCGCCTATTGGCAGGCGCTGGTGTCTCAGATGGACGGCGGCGACGCCAGCGCGGAACAGTTGAAGGCCGCGCGGCGCAGCTATGGCGACCTGCCGATGGTGCTGCTGGTACGCGGCGTCAGCCCGTATGCGGTGCCGGGCCAGCCGCAGAGCGCCCTGAACAAGGCCACCGAGGCCGAGCACCTGGCGATGCAGAAGGAACTGGCGGCGTATTCGACGCGGTCGAGCGTGCGCGTGGTGCCTGGGGCCGGCCACGTGATCCAGGACTTCAAGCCGGACGCCGTGGTACAGGCGGTGAACGAGGTGCTGGGTCAGCTCGGTCGATAGCAAACAAGTCAGGCGTTGCGGACTGCGCTCACCAGGCTGTCCAAGCGTGTCCCTTCGCAGCTGAGCGCAACCCCGTCCGGGAATTCCGGCGCCGTCAACTTCGTCAGTACCGAACCGCTCGGCATTTCCAGTGCCAGGCGCGCGCCGCGTTCCCAGGCGTGGCGCACGGTGTCGGCCCACAGGACCGGATGCGCCATGTTGGCCGCTAGGTCGGCGCCGATGCGGCGGCCGTCGAACAGGGCGCGCGCGGCGCTGCTGCTGATATAAGTGATGCGCGGGCGTCCAAGGGCAACCTGGTCCATGGCGCAGGCCAGCGTGCGGGCCTGTTCGTCGAACAGCTCACAGTGCGAGGGGACCGCGACCGCCAGCCGTTCGGCGCGCTGGGCGCCGTGTTCGAGCGCCAGCGCGGCGACGGCATCCATCGCGGCGTGGGCGCCGGCGATGACGATCTGGCGCGGCGCATTCAGGTTCGCCAGGTAGACCGGCGCCGCGGGGCCGTGCACCTGCATCACCAAGGGTTCGAGCTGCTGGCGCGTCAGGCCGCCGATGGCCGTCATGCCATAGCCGGACGGGTAGGCGTCTTCCATCAGCCGTGCGCGCAGTTCGACCAGGCGCACGGCGTCCGCGAAATCGAGCACGCCGGCCGTTACCGCCGCCGGCCAGGCGCCGATCGAGAGGCCGGCCACCATCTGCGGCTGGGCGCCATGTGCCGCCAACACACGCGCCATGACGACGCCGGCCACCAGCAGGCAGAGTTGCACCGCGACGGTCGAGCGCAGTGCAGATTCGGTGTCGAGCATGCGGACGTCGCGCCCGAGCGCAGCCGCGGCTTCCTCGAGCGTGCGCCCGGTCTCCGGATGGGCGGGCAGCGCATGCAGCATGCCCGGCTTTTGCGCGCCCTGGCCGGGAAAGGTGAACAGGACGCTCATGCCGCCGCCCGCGTATTCCAGGGATCGGCCACCAGCAGCGGGCCGCCGGCCGTCTTCAGCATGACGCGGCCGCCGCGCAGGTATTCGCCGAGGGCGAAGCCGGCGTGGCCGGTGTCGAGCTGGATGTCGATGCGGCAGGCGGCATCGGCCTGCAGCCCCGCCAGCGCCGCGATGGTCGCCACTGGCGGCGGCTGCGGGACGCGCACCAGCAGATCGAGGTCGCTGTCAGGGCGCAACACCGGCAGGCCGCTCGCCAGCCAGAAGCCGGCGCCGCCGGTCGGCCCCCATGCGAGGCCCAGCGCATGGAGCTGCGGGGCCAGGCCGAGCAAGGCGGCGATGCAGGGCAGGCGGTCGGCCGCGGCGCGCAGGTCGAGCGCCGGCCCCTTCATCACCGCCGCGGCCAGCTGCTCGGGGGTGACGCAGCGGGCCACCGCGTCCGCTGCCAGGGTGCCCGCGCAGCGCTGCTTGCGCAGCGGGCCGCGGGCGCCGACCGGGATCCGGCCGGCGCCAGGCGTATCGCGGCGCACCACCAGCGGCGCGCGGGCCAGCCAGGCGCCGTCGTCCAGCCAGTCCGGCCGCGCGCCGGCCGCGACGAATCCGTCCGGCGCGCTGGCGAACAGCAGGTCGTGCGGACGCCAGGACGGGTGCATGGCCGTGATCACTTCAGGCCACCAGCGCGCGCGTCGCGAAGAACAGCAGCGACGGTCCGAGCAGGCAACCGAGGCCGGTGTGGAAGGTCGCGACCAGGGCGCCGTAGGGCACCAGGCGGCGGTCGGTGGCGGCCAGGCCGGCCGAGACGCCGCTGACGGTGCCGGCCAGGCCACCGAACACCATCGCCGAGCGCGGCGTGCCGAGGCGCAGGAAGCGCGCCGCCATCGGCGTGCCGACCATCACGATGATCGCCTTGACCAGGCCGGTGGCGATGCTGAGGGCGATCACCTCCGAGCTGGCACCGATCGCCGCGCCGGTCACCGGGCCGACGATGTAGGTGACGGCACCGGCGCCGATGGTGGTGATGCTGACGGCGTCGCGGTAGCCGAAGGCGTAGGCCACGCTGGCGCCGACCACGAAGGGCAGCAGGGTGCCGAGCAGCAGCGCGAACACGCCGATCAGGCCGGCCTTGCGCGCTTCGACCACCTGCACCTCGAAGGCGGTGGCGACGATGGCGAAGTCGCGCAGCATGGCGCCGCCCATCAGGCCGATGCCGGCGAACAGCGAGACGTCGGCCAGGCCCTGCTTGCCGCCGGTCTGGACCCCGCCCCAGTAGGCCAGGCCGAGGCCGATCAGGATCGCGATCGCCGAGCCATGGACGCGGCCGAAGGTGAGTTTTTTGGACAGGAACATCGACACCAGCATCACCAGGCCGACCAGGGCGAAGGCAGTGACCAGGCCATTGTGCTTGGCGGTTTTTTCGAGCAGTTCGAGCATGATGGTCTCCTTCAGGCGTGGCGCGGGTCGATGCCCGGTTCGGTGTCGGCATCCGCGCCCGCGGTGGCGGGGGCCGGACGTTCGCTGCGGTTCAGCAGGGCGATGCAGCAGGCGCAGGCGGCCACGCTGGCAAAGGCGGCCAGCAGCGCCACCGGGCCGCCGCGCATGGCCGCCACCACGTTCTGGCTGGCGGCCATCGCCACCACCACCGGGATGTACATGGCGCCCCAGAAGGCGACGCCCATTTCGGTATGCTCGGGCATCAGGCCGCGCTTGTGCATGTAAAGCCTGGCACAGATCAGCAGGATCATGGCGATGCCGACTCCGCCGACGTTGGTTTTGGCGCCCAGCAGCGCCCCGAGCAGGTCGCCCAGGAAGATGCCGAGCAGGTGGCACACGGCCAGCAATGCGGTTCCGTAGATAATCATGTCGTCTCCTCTTCATTCAAGAAAAAAGGTGTGCGCCGGCGTATTGTGTTATTGAGTGGCGCGGTCGCTGGCAATCGGGTCAGGGGTTCGTCAGTCGGCGGCCTCCCATTGCGTCTCCAGCAGGTCACGGACCCGGCGCGAGGCGGCGCGGTGCGGTCCTTGCAGGCGTGTGGCCAGGCCACGTTCCGGGTCGTCGCGGATGTCGGCCAGCGCCGCTTCCAGCGCGCCGTGCACCAGCGCCAGGTCCTGCTCGTCCGGCAGCGCCAGGTTGGTCAGCTGCAGTACCTTCCAAAGGATGCCGAGCGAGGCGTAATTCTTGATGTCGTAAGCCATCGGCGGCACTTTCTCGGCCAGCTGCTCGAGCGCTTCCACGGTGCGCAGCGTGACGCGCGCGGCCGAGGCCTTGCCCATCGCATGCACCATCACGCCCGGGTCGTCGAGTGCGATCAGGCGGTTGGCCTGGTAGCCGTGGGCCAGGAAGGCACCCGACATCGCCAGGCCGACCACCAGCCCGATCACCGGATGGCCGGCCAGGCGCGCCTGGGCATAGGCGCCGGCGGCGCCGGCCAGCGCCTGGTGGATGCCGTAAGCCTCCTCGCGCCGGCCGTAGGCCTGGCTCGGCACGTCGATCACGGCGACGATGGGGCGCTTGACCGGGGCGTCGCGGTCCTGCGCGATCGTTTCCTGCACCGCCTGCGCCAGCTGCCAGCCTTCGACCAGGCCGACTTCGCCGTTGCGCGCGCGCGGGAAGCGGTTATCGGGATCGGGTACGACGGCGATCCAGCGCGCCGGCTGGCCAGCCAGCGGGGCATCGCAGACCTGGACCGAGGGCCAGTCGTGCAGCGCATGGGCGCCGCCGGTGAGCAGGCGCAGCCACATGGCGCCGCGGGTGGTTTGCTGTCCCATCATGCTTCTCCTTTGGTGTAGACGGCGCGGACGTCGCCCGGTGCCGGCTGGCCCCCGGTGTCGGCCCTGGCCAGCGCGGAAAGATACTCGTCGGCGCGTTCGCTGCGGTGGCGCGCCGGCACGCCGCGCGCGAACAGGCTCGCCACGGTAGCACGGATGACGGCGCTGTCGTCGTCGACGCAGGCGTCGGCCAGGCCGGTGGCGCCGCGCTGCTCGCCGCCAGTCAGGCCCCAGATCAGCGCGCGATTGCGGGCGTCGAATTCGGCCACGCCGGCTTCCTGTTCGATCACCTGCGGGCCGTTCAGGCCGAGGCGCGCCTCGCGCGTGACGACCAGGTACGAGCACAGCCCGGCCGCGATCGACATGCCGCCATAGCAGCCGACGGTGCCGGCGCTGACCCCGATCACCGGCCGGTAGCGGCGCAGGTCGACGATGGCGGCCTGGATCTCGGCGATGGCGGCCAGTCCGAGATTGGCTTCCTGCAGACGCACGCCGCCGGTCTCGAACAGGATCACGGCCTGGGTCGGGGTGCCGCGCCGGTTGTCGCGCGCCGCCAGTTCCAGCGCGCCGGCGATCTTGGCGCCGCCGATCTCGCCCATGCTGCCGCCCTGGAAGCCGCCTTCGATGGCCAGCACCACGGTCGGCGCGCCGTCCAGGGCGCCCTTGGCCACGACCACGCCGTCGTCGGCCTGGGTGACCAGGCGCTGCATCGCCAGCCAGGGCGAATACAGGCGCTCGAACGGGCCGGCCAGCTCGCGGAAGCTGCCGGGGTCGAGCAGCGCCTGCGCGCGGCTGCGGGCATTGCGCTCGATGAAGCTGTCGCGCTGCAGGAATTTGTCGATGTCGGTCATGATTTCACTTCCTCGAAGGCTTGTTCGATGCGCATCCGCACTACCCCCGGCGTGGCGCCGTTGTCGTTGATCTCGATGCGCGCCGCCGGCAGCGTGCCGGGGCCGAGCACCCGCTCCAGCAGCGCGGTCCAGTTGCCGCCGTAGCCGTCGACCGAGGTCTGGACGGCCACCGTGGTGGTGCCGGCCTGGCCGGGTTCCAGCAGCACTTCGAGGTCGCCCGAGGCGACCACGCCGGTCACGGTGCGCCCCTGCGCCGGCTGGCCGGCGGCGAAGCTGTATTCGAGTTTTTCCATCCTTGTCTCCTCTAGTCCCGTATGGTGTCGATGCGGTCGAGCAGCAGGGCCGCCGCCAGCAGGTCGGCGGCGCCGCCGGGCGACACGTGCAGCCGGCGCATGCGTGCTTCCAGCGCGCGCAGCGCCCTGCGGCCGTGCGGCGTGGCGATGCCACCCAGCGCCAGCACGCGGCGCGCACCGGACTGGGTCGCCTGCAGGGCGTGGCGGCCGCCGCGCGCCAGCAAACAGGTGTCGTCCAGCGTCGTCATGATCGCCAGCAGGGCGTTCACGCGCGCCTGCGCTTCGCCGTCGCCGCGGGCGCGCGACAGGCGCAGCATCGGCAGCGCGGCCTGGATCACGGCCGGGAAGCCGGCTCTGGCCTGGCCGCGGGCACCGCCGACGCCATGGGTGCGGCAGGCCACTTCGCCCTTGTTGCCGGTGCTGGCCGGTGCGCCCGGGTCGTCGATGCAGGCCAGCAGGCCGGCCTGGTGGGCGATCGCGGCGGCGTCGAGCCCGCTGCTGTGCGCGGCGGCGGTCACCAGCAGGCCGAGCGCCCAGATCGCGCCGCGGTGGGTGTTGACGCCGCCGGTGGCCGCCATCATCGCGGCTTCCGCCTCGCGGCCGATGGCGCCGATGCGGCGCCGCAGCAGCGCGGGATCGTCGATGGCGGCGCCGGCTTCGGCCATGCGCAGGAAGGCGGGGTGCAGGGCGCAGGCCGAGCGGCACATCAGCAGCCAGGTGAGGTCGCTGTGGGCGCCGCTGCCGCGCATGTCGACCAGGCCGGGTTTCGGGGTCAGCATCGCTTCGTCGACCAGGGCGTCCATCGCCAGGCCGGCGAGCTGGGCGGCATGCAGCGTGTCGCGGGCCGCATGGTGCAGGGGATTCAGCGCCGTCATTACCAGCTCCTGAACTTGGCGGGCGGCTGGTACAGGCCATCCGACCAGTCGACCAGTTCGGCGATGCTCTTGGCCGCCAGCAGCGAGCGGGTAGCCTGGGCGCGCTGCACGCCAATGTCTTCGGGCAGGGCGATCAGGCCCTGTTCGCGCATGCGCGGCGTGTCCTTCGGATCGTGGCGCAGGCCGATCGGCGTGATGCCGGCCACCGCCGCCAGCATCGCCTTGCGCTCCTCCAGCGAGCGCGCCTTGTATAAATAGGCGATGCCTTCCTCGGTCAGCACGTGGGTGACGTCGTCGCCGTAGATCATCACCGGCGCCAGCGGCATGCCCGACTTGCGCCCGACTTCGACGGCATCCAGCGATTCGACGATGGTCGGCGCACTGCCGTCCTGGAAGGTCTCGACCATCTGCACCACCAGCTTCTTGCCGCGCTGCAGCGGATCGTCCGTCTCGACAAGGTCGAGCCAGGCCGGGGTGGAGTGGCGGCGGCCGTGCGGATCGTGGCCCATGTTGGGCGCGCCGCCGAAGCCGGTCAGGCGGCCGTGGGTGACGGTGGAGGAGTTGCCCAGGCCATCCATCTGCAGCGTCGAGCCGATGAACAGATCGACCGCGTACTGGCCGGCCAGCTGGCAGAAGGCGCGGTTCGAGCGCATCGAACCGTCGCGGCCCGTGAAAAAGATGTCCGGGCGCGCAGCGGTATAGGCTTCCATGCCGAGTTCCGCGCCGAAGCAGTGCACGCTTTCGACCCAGCCCGATTCGATCGCCGGGATCAGGGTCGGGTGCGGGTTCAGCGTCCAGTTGCGGCAGATCTTGCCCTTCAGGCCGAGCTGCTCGCCATAGGTCGGCAGCAGCAGTTCGATCGCCGCCGTATTGAAGCCGATGCCGTGGTTCAGCGACTGCACCTGGTGGCGCTCGTAGACGCCGCGGATCGCCATCATCGCCATCAGGATGTGCACCGGCTTGATCAGGCGCGGGTCGCGCGTGAACAGCGGCTCGATGT
>Ga0308160_10000834_pt1 | contig 50099 bp, 40 predicted proteins | sample PhyFR1_FD_201036 | JGI IMG/M metagenome (GOLD analysis project Ga0308160, IMG submission 201036) | Phyllosphere microbial communities from UC Gill Tract Community Farm, Albany, California, United States - DLSLF.R1 | ecosystem: Host-associated > Plants > Phyllosphere > Unclassified | place: USA...
AGACCCTTTAAGGGCGCTTAGCTCAGTTGGTAGAGCGTCTGCCTTACAAGCAGAATGTCGGCGGTTCGATCCCGTCAGCGCCCACCATATCTTCGGATATGAAACTTATTTATAAGTTTGCCGTGCAGCGGTAGTTCAGTTGGTTAGAATACCGGCCTGTCACGCCGGGGGTCGCGGGTTCGAGTCCCGTCCGCTGCGCCATTTTCTAGATTCCTTGTTCTAGATTATGGTTACATCCAGCAAGATTTCTTTCTTGCGTCATAAAAATAGCCATGCTATTTTTATTCCTCAAGGGCGCTTAGCTCAGTTGGTAGAGCGTCTGCCTTACAAGCAGAATGTCGGCGGTTCGATCCCGTCAGCGCCCACCATATATTCTCCTTGCTCAAATCCTGTTTTTTTCATAGAATCTCAAGACTATAATAATTTTAAATATTGAAAAACTATGAGAAATCCATATCAACGCAAAGCTGCGTCCAAAAATCAAAATAACAGCTACAATGCCCACGACATTTATAAACAATTCATTGAAACAATCGTCGCTCAAGGTTCTGTTAGCGCTTTATATGATGACGGCTGGGCTTTATGTGCGACGCCTACAGGTCAGCGCGCTTTCGCTGTTTGGCAGCATAAAAGCCTGGCAAAGTTGCTGATTAAAGACAATTGGGAACATTATCAAATTCAGGACATTTCACTCAAAGATTTTATTGAAAAAGTTATTCCTTTTTTACGTCAAGAAAACACCTGTGTGTCGATGGATTTAACTCCCGAAGGGCAGAATGTGCTGGTTGCCCCTGAAAAATTATTATTAGACATGAAAAATTATCTGTATCAGATCTATTTGCAAAAACCAGAGTTATTTAAAGGCACCAAACTGCCTATGCCACGTAGCATTCGCTTGAATTAATACGTGTTATTCATCATATTAAAGGTGCTGATCCGATTTAATACTCGTTGAGTAACCACCCGCTGATAAAAGCGAAGTATTCTCTCAACCAAGAGTTGTAGCGAATATACAAGGGCGTTGGTGCGCTTATAGTCAGGATCTGTTGATAGCCCTGATGTTTGGCTATGGTTTTGGCGCGCAAAAGATGAAAATCACTGGTCGCAATGACAATAGGCTCACTTAGGGTCATGTGATGTGCTTTAAGCAAAGGCTGCACATTGCGCAGGTTTTGTTCAGTACTGGTACTTTGATTTTCTAATAAAATGCGAGATGGATCAATCCGATGGTGTTTTTGAAGGTATTCAGACATCACTTCTGCTTCAGTCATCTGCTCTTTAAAGCCTAAACCTCCGGTCATCAGCATAATGGTTTGAGGGTATTGCTTAGCATATGTTGCAGCGACATCTAGGCGTTGTTTTAAAGTGGGTGAAGGTTGTCCATTTTCTATACCGCTGCCCAGTACAATAATTGCTGCTGCCGGTTGTGCTGTGGTGTTTTGCTGAATCGTGTATTGCAGATAAGCGAAAAAAATCAGCAATGTGCCAAGCCAGAGAAAGAATGCTGCCCAAGCACAACGCCATAAAGTCAGCCATAATTTATTTTTATTGATCACTAATTGAATAAAATTAAAAAATATAGAATACAGGATGAATCCGATACCGATAATAATAGGAAGAATGATTCCCAAATGGATTTTATCGAGTGAAAGTAACCATAAGCCATCGAGTGCCAATAAGCTGCCTATGATAAAACTGAAGCTGCGTTTTAGATGCTCGGACATTAAGCTGACTCTGGGTAAAGGATGTGGTTAGTTTAAACAAATTAGATACTTTAAACATAAAAAAACCGAGCGCTAAGGCTCGGTTTTTTATTGGCTTTAATATTTAGTGACTTAATATCTAGTACTTAGTATTTAGTAAACATCGCGACGGTAACGACCTTCTTGACGCAGCTGATCGACTGCTGCTTCACCTAGAATATCAATCAGGGCTTGATCAACATCACTGGCCATGCCGTTGATGCTGCCGCAAACATAAATCACCGCACCATGATCCACCCAGGCTTTAAGTTGCTGGGCTTGCTCGCGTAGTTTATGGTGCACATAGACTTTTTCTTCTTGATCACGTGAGAAGGCTAAATCAAGGCGTTGCAGCATGCCTGTGGTTTGCCAAGCTTCAATCGTGCTTTGATAGAAGAAGTCATGTTCACGTTGACGCTCGCCAAAGATCAGCCAGTTTTGAGTGTAATCCTGACGGGTACGTGCATGTAACAAGCTCATTAGGCCTGCAAGACCCGTACCGTTACCAATGCAAATCACCGGGCGATTGTCATCAATCAGATGGAAAGATTCATTGGTGCGAATACGCAGCGCAATTTCACCGTTTAATGCTGCATGTTGAGTCAGCCAGCCCGAACCCAGGCCTAATTGCCCTTGAGCATCCGATTGTTGACGCACCACTAAGCGCAGCACTTGTTGCGATGGAATACTGGCAATTGAATATTCACGCGAAGGCAGGGTATTCAGCTGTTCAAGTAAATGTTCCATATTGGCAAATGGTTCAACATCTACGGTTAAATCTTTATCCCATAGCACCTGTTCAATGCTGAGCTGTAACGAATCGACTTGGGTCTTCGGCTGGACTTGATGCTTTTGCAGAAAGGCAGCAATACGTTCAGCACTATTGCCCGGCTGGATCTCTGCAATATCTCCGGCTTGCCAAATCACTTCATGGCTTGGCTTTAATTCGATATTAAATGCAGGTGCACCCAAGCTGTTCGGATTGAGCAGATCACGTTGTGCGAGTGTCCAGCTATCGAAGGTTTTTTCGATATTCATGGCCTGTAATTCAAGTTTGGTTACTTTGGCCAAAGCGCTGTTCCATGCCTGAATCTGCTGATGATTGGCATTATCCACTTCAATAGTGGCAAACAATTGCTGTGCGCCATTTTGCTTTAACCAGGCATCAATTTCATGACCAAAACTACAGAAAGTGTCTGGATATTCGCGAGAACCCAAGGCTAAAACAGCATAGTGTAGATGGCTTAAATCAAGCTGTGATGAAAGTATTTTCTTGGCAAAACCTGAAGCTAAATCCGGTGCTTCACCTGTGCCGTAAGTACTGGCGACAAACAGGACTTGTTCCGTATTTTTTAGATCATCCAGGTTTAAATGCTGTACAGCTTTTACGGTTACAGGCTGATGAGCTTCTTGCAAGCTGGTCGCAGTACGCCATGCCAGTTGCTCTGAAATACCGGTTTGGGTGGCATAAGTAATCAACCAAGGTTTGGCATCTGGATCAATACTGACAGCATTTAAGCTATTACGTGCTGCTTGAGTGAGTTTCTTTTGTTTACGGCGTTTAAGATAGAGCATCCAGCCGGTAACAAAGAACAATGGCATTGAAAGTGCAGCGAGCATTGCCATGAATTGATACACGGGACCAAAGAAGCTACCCCGGTGAACAGGCAACATGCTGCTCATGATTTTTTCATTTAACTTTTTATCTTCATAAATTTCCATGTCTTTAATGGATGAAGTTTTATAGTCAAATGTGGCTTTATTGCGCGCACGTTCATGTTGTGGAACAGCATCCACAAAAGACAATTCAATTTCGCCATTGGCTTTTTTCGGCAAGTTGAGGGTCAGGCTAGAATAATCACGACCGACCTGTGCATTAAATCCGGTCCAGGTTTGGCTTAGAGCAAGATTGATTTGCTCAGGGCTGAGACCAGGTTTATCACGCCCTTCACCACGAGAACCTTGTTTAGAACCTTCTCGGCCTGCGTTCGCTGATTGTGCCTGCTCAGTGCCACCACGCTCAGCACCACCACGTCCTTCACCGCGTGGACCATTTTCGCTACGTTCAGCGCGACCCTCTCCAGCGCCACGACCTTCACCTTTTGACTCTTTTTGTTGTTCGACGCCCATCACGGTATACAGCCCGCTACGCCACCAGCCATAAGACCAGGTTAAGCCGGTACACGCAATAATCAGGAAGAAAATAACCACCCAAGTACCCACAACCGCATGCAAGTCCCAGAGAAAATTACGACCTTTCAGTTGCGGTTTAATCATCAACCATTGCTTGAAAGAGTGCTTTTTAGGCCAACGCAGATATAAACCACTGAATATAAAGATTAGCAGCATAAGGGTACATGCGCCAGTAATCTGTTTACCGACCGGCCCAACGGTTAAGTTACGATGCAGCTGTTGAACAAACTGGAAGAACTCCCGCCCTTTGATTTCAGGTAAAACTTCAGCCGTGTAGGGGTTAATCATCATGTTATAGCCCTTACGCGCACCTTCTTTGACAATATTCATGCTAGAAGAGGCAGTGGGGTCTTTGGCAACAGTGATGCTATTTATTTTTATCTCTGGATGGGCAATTTGAAAATGCTGATACAGTTCTGCAGGGGTTAACTTGTCACGATTTTCAGCTTGTACGGTATAACTATCTGGATTCAGCCATTTTTGAATCGGTTGTTCATATGAATAAATGGCACCGGTAACCCCCATAATCGAAAGGATTAACCCAGCGGTAATCCCGAGAAACCAGTGGATCTGAAAAAAGATTTTTTTTAACATAGCTGAAAAAAGATGCGGGAGGTGGACAGTATTGGCGCGAATTATAACTGAACTTCTGGCAGATAATAAGGATTTTGCAGGTAATATTTATTCTCATTCTCATTTATGCCTGTTTTTGTAATAAAAAACCCCCAATGCTTTGGAGGTTTTTTATTCAAATCTTTTTCATTACAGCAGGGCTTTAGACTTTTTTCGCTTCGCCCACTGTTTCAGTTAAATGCTTACGGATAGTGTTGAATGAGAAATTCTTAGAATCCATGCGTTTTGGCAGAATATAAGCACCTTGCTGACCTTTAACCTTGAAATTAATCAACATAAAGTCAGGAGTGTTATACCATTCATAAATATCTTTCCAGCCGATTGCACCGACACCTTCTTGCGCACCCATTTTTTGACGCATGATCAGACCGTGTGGCTGAACGCCTAAACGAATACCCTTGATTTCCTGTACAGGGAATTCATTCATTTTACGTTTCACGTACCATTCCAGGCCGAATTTACGGATGAGGAAGTACGCCACGACGCAGACCAAGGCCACCCAACAAAAAATAGTCGAATAGTTCTTTAACAAGATAATACCAACAATAGATAGGGCAGCCACGACAGCCATAATCGCCCATGTTTTAGTGCCAATTTTGTTGGTGCTACGCCAAATAGCAAGTTGAGCTTGACGTTGTTCAGCCTCTGAAATTTCATAGTTCACAGGCTGTAGGGTATAAGCGTATAAATTTTTCGCGGTCATAATGAATTAACAAATTTAGAACTGTAAAAAGTTTAGCATTATTTATACCAATTCAGTGAGTATATTGTTCCAAAATCATTCGAATTATAATGAGGCCAATTCGGTGGCTTTCTCATCATGGTCATGGCTCAAACCTTGCTTTAAGCGGCTGAGTTGATTCAGAATACTTAACATCAAAGAGAGTTGCTGCAAAACAATCAACGGTTTCTGATCATCTTCATTATTTTGGCTTAAGCGTTGACGAATCGTGTTCAGCATATTTTGCGCGGTCAAATCGGGAACTTCATCTTTCAATAAAGAACCTTGAATATCTTCTAAAGCCAAGTCCAAAAGCTTTAACACTTCTTGATCCTGTATTTTTTCACGATGTGCGCCGAGCGCGGCAATATAGCTGAGCAGGGTATGATTCAAACATAAGAATTCAAAGGCCAGCGCTTTTTGGGTTGGATCGAAATCCGGCTCTGTGGCTAAAGTTGAAATCAGCGATGCAACTTCGGCATCATTATTATGTGCGGCACGACGGACCACACGATATTTCAAACCGTGATTACGCCCTTGTTTATATTGTTCAATGACTTCTGCCAGATAGTCGCATTGTGCAGTGAGAGAGCGATTGATGGTGCGTGACAGGCGGCGGAATTTCCAGTCTGGGAAAATAAAACTGACTCCAAACCATGCCAAGGCGCAGCCAATTACCGTATCAATCATGCGGGGTAATGCTGCTTCAAAGCCCATACCATCCAGATTAAAGTTGATTAATGCAAGAATAGTAATAAAGGCGGTGGCTTGTGCATATTGTTTACTGCGCAATTCAAAGAACAGCACACCACTTAACACCAATAATAATAATTGGCCTTCAATCGACGGGATAAAGTACAAAATGGCATAACCCAGAATGATACCAATTAAAGTGCCGACAATACGCAGACGTAAACGGCGTTTGGTGGCATTAAAGTTAGGTTGGCTGACAAATAGGGCAGTTAGTAAAATCCAGTAACCATATTCAATATTGGTCAGCTGGACAAAAATATAGCCAATCAGCAAGACAATCGAGACCCGGATCGCATGTCGAAACAGCACAGATTCTGGAGTTAAGTGCTGTTTGATACGAATCACCATATCATCCCAACCTTTTAAATCATCATCTTTCAGCTGGTGTTCAATATGTTTGGCTTTATCAAATTTGATATGACGTTCTGTTTCGACGTTGCGTAGTTGCGCGTCAATCGACTTTAGGTTTTGATACAGTGAAAATAGTGCATTGACCCAGACTTGATCATATTGCTGTTCAGCACGTAACTTTTCTAAAGAGAGTTTTAAATTGGCAAAAGCAGGCTTAAAGCGCTTGTTATGCTGATAGGTTTCACGGCGCAAAATACTGTAACTTAAATCTTTACAGGCTTTGGCTTGAATGAATAGAATCCGCTGGAAGCGAAATAAAATATCACTATGTTCAAAAATTTTAACCAGTTTTTGATAATCAATGTGCGCTGAATCGGCACGTTCATGAATATCTTGGGCGACAAAATAATATTGCAAGCTACGACGGGTATCTTTTTGCCCCCGGTCACCCTTTAAACGGGTCAACAGCGCCGTTTTCATTTCATTAAAAATGCCGACCAGCTTGCCATTTTCCAGAGACAACTCAATCATGCTTTGCTGATAACTGCTTGGGGTCATGTCCACATCAAACAGGTTGGATTTTGCAAACAGAAAATCGCCCAAGGATGAATAACACTGCGACAATTTATCTTGAACTTGGCGAACGGGAAATAACAAGAAGCTGATGGTTGAAATCAGGCCATACCACGCAGCACCTGCAACCAGCAATAGTGGTTGGCTATACCAGTTGTCAAACAGTTCAACCCCTAGCATCGAGTAAACTGAAATCACCAGACAGCCGTAGGAAATGGTGGCATAACGACGCCCTAATGAGCCCAGCAGAATCCAGCCAATACAGGAAACAATCAAGCCCAAGGCAAATAAAATCGGATAAGGAAACAAGAAATAAACAGAGCAGGCCGTAATAAAGAAGCCGATATAGGTATAAATCAGGTTCATGATACGGACCGAGAATCGGTCATCAATATCACTTAAACCTGCAGCCACGACGCCCAGTGTTAAAGGAATAGTTGCAAGTTGATAACCCATAAAATAGGGTACAAAAGCCGTCCCTGCAAATGCAATAATCATGCGCAGGTTATACATAAAGGTGGTGTTATACGTCGCTTGTTTAAGCCGCGTCAGCCAAGATTTCAAAGTTGGTTCCTACCGCAAGGTGATCTGTGCATTGTGGTGTTGAATTATGTGATTTTTCACTCTCAATTCTGGGAAATAATACTATGTACAGTGTAAGCTTGTCTTCAAAGCAGTCATTTAAAAATTAAATATCGATATGTCTGAACAACAGTCTACTCAACAATATTCTACGGCATGGATCATGCTGCTGGCCTTACTGACTTCATTGGGTCCACTTTCCATCGACATGTACTTGCCGGCATTGCCACAAATGGCCAATGACTTTGGGGTAAGTACACAAATGGTGGCTAATACTTTACCTGCATATTTTTTAGGTTTGGCATTGGGACAGCTGATTTATGGTCCTTTGAGCGATCGAATTGGCCGTAAGAAGCCACTTTATTTTGGTTTGCTGCTGTATATCGTGGCAAGTATGTTATGTGTGTTTGCCAGCAATGAATGGAGCTTGATTGCGGCACGCATTTTACAGGCGGTTGGCGGCTGTGTTGGCGTCGTTATTGCCCGGGCAGCCATTCGTGACCGTCTAGATATGCAAGCTTCCGCGCAAGCCTTTGCCAGTATGATGATTGTCATGGGGATTGCACCGATTATTGCGCCAAGCTTGGGTGCAATGGTATTGAAGTTCTTTTCCTGGCATGCGGTGTTTGTGTTTTTAACGCTGATGGGTGTGATCTGCTTGCTGTGTGTACACTTTTTCTTTAAAGAAAGTCTCACCCCCGAACGCCGTTTAAAATTGAATCTCAGCCAGATCTGCAGGTTGTATGTTGCCATTTTTATTGATCGCAGTTTTAGGTTACCCATGCTGGCCGGCTGTTTTTCGGGTGGGGTGTTATTTTGCTATATCAGTTCATCGGCTTCGGTGTTAATGGATGATTATGGCCTGAATCAGCAGCAATTCGCTTATGCCTTCGGTATCAACGCTTTCGGTATTATGTTGTTATCGACGCTAAATAAAAAACTGGCGCATCAATTTTCAGTACTTGGTCGTTTAAAGATAGGCGGGATGCTTCAGCTAATAGGCGCAGCTATTTTATTCATTGCCGGTTTAATGGGCCAAATCCCATTGTGGATGGTGCTTTCAGGCATGTTTTTGGCGGTGGCAGGGATTGGCTTTACTGGACCCAATGCCATGGCTTTGGCAATGTCGGAACAAGGTTCGCGCGCAGGAACCGCCAGTGCCATTATGGGCAGTATGCAGTTTGCCTGTGGTTTATTGGGTGGCGTAATTTTGAATTTTCTGATTTGGAATGCACTCCTGAACATGGCTCTAGTGATGCTGATGTTTGTAGCTGTGACTCTGCTTGCGATCAAGCAATTAAATCCGCCTGCACATCATGAGCGACCGCACAGTTAATGCTTAAAAAACTAAAGTAAAAATAGAAATAAGAAGAGACCTGTATTCAGGTCTCTTTTTTGTTTTTAGATTGAATAAATTTATTCATTCATCCAGGAACACGGTAAATTCTTCAACGGGTAGACGCGGAGTGATAAAAGTATTGATGATATCGTTGGGATCGGCATAACCCAATGCAATGGCACACACCAGTTCTTCATCTTCAGGGGCATTTAGTACATCCAGTACAATGCGGTGAAAATGATTCCAGGCTGCTTGAGGGCAGGTATCCAGACCACGCGCTTTAGCGGCGATCATGACATTTTGAATCATCATGGCAATATCCATTTTAGCCCCAATCCCCATGACCTTATTTACGGTAAAGTAGAGCGCAACAGGTGCATCGAATAACTGGAAATTACGCAGTTGTTGGCGTGCCATTTTTTCTTTGTCACCTTTTTGAATATTTAATAAACCATATAAACCCCAGCCATTTTCACGGCGACGCTCGATAAAGGGTGAAATCCAGGTTTCTGGATAATAAGCAAAAGTTTCTCGATAGTGGCTGGCAAGTTCTGGCTTATTCGCCAGTTCGATTTGTGCTTTACATACCCGTTCAATCATTTCATCACGTTTTTTCCCCGTCACCACATACACTTTCCAAGGTTGTGTATTGGTTCCGGAGGGTGCGCGGCTTGCCACAGTTAAAATGTCTTTAATGATTTGCGGCTCAACTGCCTTATTTAAAAAAGCACGTACAGAATGGCGTGAAGTAATCGCATCATCAACATGATGAACCTGTTGCAAATTCATAAAAATTCCTTTTGAAATGAGTTTTTTAGCGCTTATTACTATATACATTAGTCTAATATTTATGCATAAGACTTTGTGTGAATTTTCGCTAAGCTAAAGAATATATTCATTATTTTTAAATAAATATCTAAAAATAAGACGATTTTTTAATCATTGTTCAAGAAAACCGATTTTAATCAAGCGAAGAACTTGATAGATTGTTGGCTACATATGGTTTACATATGTTGTACTTTCATAATACGTTAAGCTTTTTTCACTGTACTGATAAGCAGAAAATGCAATGATTTTTGAAGCTTTTTAAAATTTTGAATCATGACTTTTTCATTGATTTGTTGAGTTTTTAAGGGTCAGTTATGCACGGATGCGAAATATTTAAATTGGAGATAAGAATGAGTCGCTTACTCAACGGTAAATTTATGGCTAAAAGTTTAGCCTTGGCAGTTACAGCTGTAATGGTAAGCACAGCGCATGCAGGTAAAGCTGAGCAACAACAAATTCAAGAACTACGTCAAGAAGTTGAAACATTAAAATCTTTAATTCAACAGCAACATCAAGTTCAACAACAGCAGCAAACTCAAATTGAACAAGTTAAAGCGCAACCTGTGCAACTTGCAGCAGCACCAGCAGCTAAACCTGATTCAGCATTTACAGGCTTTAAAACTAAAGCCGGTTCAAGTGTAAACCTATATGGTTTCGTTCGTGGGGATGCGAACTACATTATTGAAGGTGCGGATGATGACTTTAATGCTGTAAGTAAAGTAGCTGGAACTGGGGAAAATGATCCAAAATTAGTAAATGATAAGCTTCGTGCGACAGCTAAAACGACCCGTTTAGGTTTAGATTTCAATACACCGGTTGGTGATGCTAAAGTCGGCGGTAAAGTTGAGGTTGATTTTGCAGGAACCAATGAGGCATTACGTATTCGTCATGCTTATTTAACTTATAACGACTGGCTATTCGGTCAAACCACATCTAACTTCCTGTCTAATCACGCACCAGAAATGATTGACTTTGGTACCAACGTCGGTGGTGGTACAGCGCGTATTCCGCAAGTACGTTATGGACTAAAACTCGCTCCTGCAACTCAATTGTTCTTCTCTGCTGAAGAGGGTAATAGTTCGGGAGGTGGCATTAAATATCGTATGCCGAATCTAACTGCTAAATTAACTCAGGGCTTTGCTGAAGGTAAAGGCTCTATGTCAGCACGTGCTTTAGTGGAGAATTATAAATCGACTACAGCAGATGATGATGAATTTGGTTATGGCTTGGCTGTAGGAGCAAACTATCAAGTTGCTGAACCTTTAAAAGTCTCTGCAGATATTTCGCATGTCGTTGGTAACAGTAATTATTTATATGGCAGTAATTCAGCTTATTCTGTAGAGAATGGTGACATTGAACAGAATGAATTTAATGCAGTTCAAGTCGGCGCAACATATAAATTCTCGCCTAAATTGCGATCTACACTAGCATATGGTGCACAGTTCGCTGATGATGGTACTGACTACGCACGAATCAATACTGCAGCAAATGAAGAAGTTCAACAAGCTTGGATTAACTTTATCTATTCACCCGCTGCGCCAATTGACCTAGGTGTTGAATATATCAATGGTAAGCGTGAAACATTTGCAGGTGATTCATATAAAGATAACCGTGTAGGCTTAATGGCAAAATACAGTTTCTAATCTAAAAAATTAAAATATAGAGTAAGAAAAGAGGCGATTTATTCGTCTCTTTTTTATTTCTAGTTTGGCAATATGAATTATTATTTATAAAAGCTATTTATTTAAAAAATTAAATCATGAAAACCTAATTTTTAGTCATAGGCAAAATTGTAAATAAATAGAGACATTAATCACCAAATCTGGATAATATACGCTTTTTTGAACATTGCCTGGCGTGATAGCATTATCATTGCTAAAAATGAATTGTTTTATTTCTGCATATCCTGCAGAAATCAGCATGATATGGACTAGAAGCTTTAATTGAGACGATCTCTCATGAGTAAGCGGGTTAGTAGGGATTTAAGGAAATGTTCTTTTATTGAATTCCAAGAATATAATAACTTGCATCGTCTTTTTTGATATTTTTCATCTATATGAAAAAATGATCTCCTTGTCCGTAGTTTCATCAAAAATGAATTTTCTTTATTCCTTTTTGTTGTACAGCTTTTATTTCATTTGATTTTTATCAAATGGTTCTTGAGCTTTTTTGTTTCAAGAAAATAAAAAGGCTATAGAACAAAAAGAATCCAACCATTTTATGGACAATGATGATGGAATTTACTTTTAATGCCTTTTATACGCTCATTGCAGCGGTAATCGTTCTTTTATTAGGACGGTTTCTTGTCAATAAAATTGATTTTTTAAGGCGCTACAATATTCCCGAACCCGTGGCGGGCGGCTTGGTCGCTGCGATTGTTTCACTATTTGTGCACAATATTTGGGGTCTCAGTATCTCCACAAGTACTGAATTACAGACCAGCTTTATGCTGATTTTCTTTGCCTCTATTGGTTTAAGTGCAAACTTTGCCAAGTTAAGAGAAGGCGGTTTGGGGCTGGTGGTTTTCCTGGTTTGTGTGGCTTCATTTATTGTCGTGCAAGATTTTGTCGGGATTAGCTTAGCGACTTTATTGGGAATTGATCCCTTAATTGGCTTGATTGCGGGTTCAATTACCCTGACGGGTGGGCATGGTACAGCGGGTGCCTGGGGTGAAATTCTAGAAGTTGAACACGGTATTCAGGGTGCTTTAGCCTTGGGTATGGCCAGCGCAACTTTTGGTTTGATCATTGGTGGCATCATTGGCGGTCCTTTGGCCAAAATGTTGATTAACCGTCATCAACTTGCTCAGCCGCGTACTAATCAGCAAATTGCAGCCCGGGATTCAACACTTAATGCCGATACCGATTCAACTGAATTTACTCAATTTGAATATCCGCATCAGGTGCGTTTAATTACCGCTGATAATGCGATTACCACTTTGGGCATGTTCGCCGCATGTTTGGCCTTTGCTGAATTTATGACCGGCTATAGTAAAGGCAGCTGGTTTGAGCTTCCGACCTTTGTATGGACTTTGGCTGGTGGTGTAATTCTGCGAAATGTCCTGGAAGGGGTATTTAAAGTTGAAATTTTCGACCGTGCAATTGATGTGTTCGGAAATGCCTCGTTATCGCTTTATCTGGCTATGGCCTTACTTTCTTTGAAGTTATGGCAATTGTCAGATTTGGCTGGCCCATTGGTGGTCATTCTGGGTGCGCAAACCTTAACCATGGCACTTTATGCGGCATTTGTGACTTTCCGCGTTATGGGTAAAAACTATGATGCTGCGGTACTTTCTGCAGGGCACTGTGGTTTTGGTATGGGCGCAACGCCCACTGCCGTAGCCAATATGCAGGCCATTACCAATATGTATGGTCCTTCGCATAAGGCATTCTTGATTGTTCCATTATGTGGGGCATTCTTTGTCGATTTAATTAATGCGACCGTCATTCAGCTGATTCTTAAGTTTTTTGTATAAGTCTGAATATATGTCTAAAAAGCCTTAGGAAACTGGGGCTTTTTTATTCCTGAATTTTATAAAAAGCTCAGCACAAGTTGATGGCCCAAGAAGCTGCTAATTAGGCTTAACCAGACGGGTAGCCTGGTTTTGAGCAATACAATGACCACTGCAACAAATAAAAGATCGGTTAGCTGTACAATATAATGCTGCGCCATTTGTATGACCATAGACAGTAGCAGTCCCACCACAGCCGCATTGATCCCGACAACGGCATGACGAATATAAACTTGGTTCATCAGCCATGACCAGTAAGGTAAGGTTGCAAAAACTAGCAGAAATGAAGGAATGAATATAGCCAAAGTTGCAATACATGCATTAAGTACAGGAAATGCAGTTAAAGGCACTAACGCCCCAATATAGCTGGCAAAACTAAATAAAGGCCCTGGCATCAGTTGGGCAAAGGCATAACCTAAATCGAATTTTTCTGCTGAAATTAAACCTGTGGCAACAAAGTCCTGATGTAAAAAAGGCAGAATAATATGACCTCCACCAAACACCAGCGAAGCGGTGCGATAAAAGCTTTCAAAAATTTGAGTAAACACACCGCTATGAAGCCAGTTCAGAACTGGAAAGATAAAAAAAGGCAGAATAAAAACTATGAACCAAAGATAAGCTTTTGATCTTTTTGTAGAAGAAATAGCATCTGTTAAAGAAGAATTTTCCGCTTTATTTTCTTTTGTAAGTGCATTTTTTTGTGCGAAGAATATGCCCAGCAATGCCGCGATAAAAATCACAATAATTTGATTCATGGGCAGGGAAACAGTATAAATAAACAGGGTGGAACAGAGCATTAAAATGTATTGCCAAATTTGGGTACAAAAGCTGCGCAGCATTTGCCAGAAAGCCCAAGTCACTACAGCCAAAACAATCAGTTGAATGCTATGAAAAAACGCTGAAGAAAGCAGTGGGAAAAATTGTTCACCTAATAGGGCTACTAGGGTCATGAGTAATGCAGAAGGTAAAGTGAAACCCAGCCAGGCAAGTACTGCGCCCCAATAGCCTTTTTTCATATAGCCAATGGCTAACCCGACTTGGCTGCTGGTCGGTCCAGGCAGAATTTGTGCCAATGCGACCAATTGGGCATATTGCTGGTCATCTAACCAATTTAATTGTTTTACAAAGGTTTGATGAAAAAAGACCAAATGAGCGGCGGGACCACCGAATGCCAGACAACCTAATTTTAAAAAATTTAGAAAAATAGTGCGATAATGAAGAGATGGCATTGGTAAATTCACTCAGTTCAATCTTTTAAAGGCTAATATTTTTCGATGGCAGTTTAACGAAATACTACAGTGTGAAAAACATATAGTTCTTAAACTGTACAACTTTTAAAAGATAAGCTTATTCATCTTTGGGTAGTTCATGATAAATATCAAATTCGGGTTTATTGCTTTAGCTGTAATAAGTGTAGTGGGATGCCAAAGTATTCCTCATTCCAAGCTTACTGTAGGCTCTACTGGCTTATCTGAATCTCCAAGTGTAGATGCGCAAGTACATGCCGACCGCATTGACTTTAAAAAATTAAAAAAACAGGAAAATCGTCCAATTGTCGCTTTGGTTCTTGGGAGTGGTGGTGCGCGCGGCTATGCGCATATTGGTGTGATTCAGGTATTGGAACAACAAGGCATTCATCCTGATTTTATTGTCGGTACCAGTGCAGGCAGTATTGTCGGTTCAATTTATGCCAGCGGTAAAACCGCAAGTGAATTGCGTGATATTGCTTTAAATATGAAAGCCAATGATGTCCGCGATGTAAAACTGGACATGAAAGGTTTTTTTGACGGCAAAAAAGTTGAAAACTACGTCAATCAGCAAGTGAATAATATTCCTTTGGAATTGCTTAAAACCCCAATGTATGTGGTGGCGACAGAATTAAAAGAAGGCAAAAAAGTGGTCTTTAATTATGGCAACACTGGACAAGCAGTACGTGCTTCTGTGTCCATTCCAAGCATGTTTGTGCCCACTAAAATTGGTGAAGATGAATATGTAGATGGCGGCCTGGTCAGTCCTGTTCCTGTCAATGTCGCACGTGATTTGGGCGCAGATATTGTGATCGCAGTTGATATTCTGGCTCAACCGGTGCATACCGAAACCAGCAATGTTTGGGGTCTATTTAACCAAAATATTAATATCATGCAGAACCATTTAGCCAGAGAAGAACTGAAACATGCCGATGTTGTGATTCAGCCTGATTTAAGAGAAAAAGCTCATATTTTTGATGTCAAAGGCCGTGAAATGACCATACGGGCAGGAGCAAAAGCAGCACAAAATCAATTAAATGCCATTTCAACAGTATTTAATCAAAAGCACTATTCACCAGTAAACAAAATTCAGTTGAGTGCGCAGGATTAATTGAAGTTATAAAAAATTGAATGAGTAACAACGAACAATAGTAACAATGAAGAAATGAGTGAAGAACAAGACATAATTTTTTGTTTAATGAAGTTTTGTTCCTATTTTCAATAGTGTCACATAGATTTTTTTTTGATGGATAAATAAGCGAATTAAGCTGAATTCTATTATAAAGATAAATTAATTAATTGATATTTCTGGATAAAATCAATTAAGTGGCTAAAAGTTTTATTCTATATTATTTTTGTATTAATACTTTTTTGTTCAATGATTTAAGTTTACCAGTAGTTGAAAAATCAATAAACTTAATTGTATTAAAGTCGATATGAAAACATATTTCTGTAAGGATGGTTAAATGAATAACAGTAGTATGAATAGAGAAAAAATTAGCGTCGGGCATAAAGTCAAAATGGCCACTATGGAACATCTGGTTTTTACTGTCGTTGCAGAAAATGCGGACGGTACATTTAGTATTGAAACACAGCTCGACCAGCAGAATGTGCTCAGTTACGGCAATATTTCTAAAGAGATGCTACGTGAAATCGTTTCTTAGTCATCTTTAATCAAATCTTATTTAACGTGTATGAGGCTGTTTTATTTTTGAGCAGCAGATACTTAAGAAAGTAAATACTCAAAAAAGAATATCTGCAAATGGATTTGCATTGAGTCTTAATTCACATAACAACATTCTTATTTAAAAATGGAATACTTTTAAATGAATGCAAGTGTATTTTTTGTAATCATATTTTTTGAGTAATTATTCTATAAAAACTGCAATAAATTAAAAAGATAGCAGATACAGCGTGTTAAATAGACTGATATATATTTTCTTGAATGATACTGAAATCACTATAAATAATAATGATGACTTTATTGCCGATTTGGACATTCTATTTCGTAGAAAAACGATATAATAATGACTTAATACTATTGTCTATCAAAGAGTCTAGAGAACGCGATGTCCCCATTAGATCAAATTGCTCCAGCATTAGATGACCAGTCTGAATTAACCATGTCGGTTTTAATGACTCCAGATATGGCAAACTTTTCAGGTAATGTTCACGGTGGAACAATTTTAAAATTGTTGGATCAGGTCGCATACGCATGTGCCAGCCGTTATTCGGGTAGTTACGTGGTGACTTTATCGGTCGATAAAGTCAATTTTAAAGAGCCGATTCATGTCGGTGAACTGGTGACTTTCCTTGCCAGCGTGAACCATGTCGGGCGTACCTCCATGGAGATCGGGATTCGTGTAGAGGCGCAGAATATTCAAAAGCGTACGATTCGCCATACCAATAGTTGTTATTTCACCATGGTCGCGGTGGATGAAAATGGTAAGCCACAACAAATCCCCGCGTTAAATTTGGACAATGACTGGAAACGCTGCCGTTTTGAAGCGGCTGAACACCGCAAAGTGGCACGTTTGCAAGAAAGTCATCATCCCTCATGCAGTATTTATAAAAAAACCTCACAATGCTAATCAGGTATTGAATAAAAAGACCGCTTTGAAGCGGTCTTTTTTTTGCCATGAAAATGGGGTTCTGGTCTATACAACAGCATCAAATCGGCATAATATAAAACGATACGTATCGTTTCGTTTTTGGGGGTGTCATGACTGAAGTAGAAGTTGAGAAAACTTCACGCCGTAAGCAATGTATTTTAAAAGCGGTGACTGCTGCTTTAGAAGAAGATGACTACAGCCATTTAACTGTAGAAGACATTGCGGCACGGGCAGGGGTCGGGAAATCGACAATTTACCGCTGGTGGAAGCATAAGTCTGACTTGGTCTTTGATGCTTTCAAAGCACAAACGGCTTCTGTATTTGAACTGGATTTTGAGCAAAGTCTGGAATTGAATCTCAATCAGCAACTTTTAAAGTTAGCGCATGCGTTGAATCATCCGGTTGGCCGAGCCTTACTGGTGGTGATGGCTGAGCATCGTGAAGCTGCAGGTGAATTTTTTAAACAGTATTTATTACCGCGCCGTGAGCAAACCCGTAAGCTGATTCAAATCGCAATTGAACGGCATGAAATTATTGCTGATTATCCTTTTGAGCTGATGTTGGATGCACTTTATGGTCCGATCCATTATCAGATTATTTTCTTCAATCGTATGCCCGATGAAACCTATATTCAAAGTTTGGTACATCTGCTCATGCAACCTGTTCTTGTTCAAAAGTAGCCATAGCTACCCTTAAGTTGATCATTATGACTACCCCGAACACCGAGCGCTTATGGAATCGCTCTTTCATACTATGTCTGTTCAATAACCTGTTTTTATTTACTTATTATTATGCGCTCCTGACTATTTTACCCATCTATATCATGAAAAATTTAGGTGGAACGGTTAAAGAAGCCGGTTTGGCACTGACATTATTTTTGATCTCTTCAATTGCAGTTCGCCCATTTTCTGGACTCATTGTCGAAAAATTAGGTAAAAAAATATCCTTTCGCGGATCCGAATTTTTATTTGTCCTGTTTGCTTTTAGCTATTTATTTGCCGACAGCATGTGGGCTTTATTGGTGATTCGCTTTATCCACGGGATCTGGTTTAGCATATTAACTACGGTCACTGTACCGATTGCCAATGATTTTATTCCGGATCATCGTAAGGGTGAGGGCATGGGTTATTTTGTCATGTCGACCAACCTTGCAGTGGTATTTGGCCCCTTGATTGCCTTAACCGTGCTGCAATTTACTGACTTTATCAGCCTGTTTGCAATATTGACCGCGGTGATTTGTCTGGGCTTTATTTTCTGTTTAATGGTTCCGATACAAGAAAATAAACTCGGTAAATTAACAGAAAAAGTAGAAAAAAAACGGTTGGGGTTGCATGACATTATTGAAATGCGTGCCGTGCCCATTGGTTTTGTGGCATTACTGACTGCATTTGCCTATTCCAGCATTATGAGCTTTATTACCGCTTATAGTGAGTCCAAGGATTTACTGACCTATACCAGCCTGTTTTTTATTGTCTTTGCAATTTCCATGATTGTGGTGCGGCCTTGGGTCGGGAAAATTTATGACCGTAAAGGGGCCAGCGCCGTCATTTATCCTTCATTTATTTTCTTTGCTTTAGGCTTAGTGGTGGTGAGCTTTGTCTCAAACCAATGGATTCTTTGGCTATCTGCTATATTTATTGGAATCGGCTATGGCTCATTATTTCCATGCTTTCAAACTGTGGCAATTCAGTCGGTGCCCAAGCAGCGAATGGGACATGCCATCTCGACCTTTTTCACCTTATTTGATTTAGGTATGGCCCTGGGTTCAGTGATTTTGGGTCTGGTCATTGCCTATTATGGTTATCAAATGACTTATCTATTCTGTGCTGTTATTACTGTGGCGACTTTATGTGTCTATAAATACACAGTTTCAGCATCACTTAAACAACCCAAATAAAGAGGTACGGCCGTGGAATTACGTCATTTACGCTATTTTGTTGCAGTGGCAGAAGAGCTGAATTTTACTAAAGCTGCACTACGTATGTGCACGGTACAGCCATCTTTAAGCCAGCAAATTAAAGACCTTGAACAGGAAGTTGGGGTGCAATTACTGGTACGATCGAATCGAAAAGTTGAACTGACAGAAGAAGGTAAAGCATTCTTAAAAGAGGCGCTGCTCAGTCTGGAACATGCTGAAAAGGCCATTCAGGATGCACGCCAAATTGCCAATTTGAATAAAGACCAGCTGAATATCGGTTTTGTGCCTGTGGCTGAAATGAAAATTTTCCCCTATATCATGCCGAATATTCGGGTGCATTTTCCAGAAATTAAAATTAACTTTCATAGTATGACCGATGCTGATCAATTCAAGGCTTTAAAGAAAGGCGATATTGATATTGCATTTACCCGTTATGTTGATGAGTCTAGTGAAATTGAGCATGTACAAATTTTTAGCGAGCCTCTGGCTTTAATTGTTCCGAAAGATTCCCCGATTGCCGAGCAGCGTCACGTCAGCATCAAGAGCTTTAACAACCAGGATTTTATTATCAGTGATGAAATTGCATCACCTCAGTTGTATAAAATTATTACCGACTTTTTTAAGCAAGCCAAATTGAATGTCAAAGTGGTACAGCAATCGACCAATATTTTATTGAATGTCAATTTAGTCGGAATGGGCGTGGGTTGGAGTTTGGTGCCTGCCTATGTGATCCCTCTCTTGGGCGATAAAATTGTGGTCAAAAATACCCTTGAGCCTTTACCTATGATTGACCTGCACGTCAGTTACCGTAAAGGCCAAAAAAATCAAGTGATTGAACTGATTTTAAAAATCTTGAAAGAACAATTTTATATGGGCTTCTTTTAAAAAATTATCTCTATTACACGATGCTTTTCATTCAGTAAAAGCATCGTAGTCAATTCATGCCTCACATAACAACCATCAATACCTCATCTAAAACGATTTATACTTAAAGTCTAAAATAACAAGATAGGCCAAAAAAATGATGAAGTTGTATAACAATGCCCAGTCTCGTGGCATGACTTTATTTCCTTTATTAAAAGAACTTGAGATTGAAGACCAGATTGAACAGATTCATATTCCTTATGAAAAAATGCATCAAGCCGAATATTTAAAGGTTAATCCGATGGGGAAAGTGCCTTGTCTGGTCGATGAAGGGATCGTGATTTCAGAAGTGGCGGCAATATTTACCTATCTGGCAGATAAATATAGTGAAAAAGGTTTTTCACCCGCACTGGATGATCCCAAACGTGGTGCATATTTGAAATGGATGTTCTTTTGTCATGGCCCTTTGACCGAATATATGGATATGAAAGGTTTTCATATTTCGAATGAACAGATTGAAGCGAAAAGAAGGAGTCTGACTTTCGGTAATGAAGACAGCGTCTTTTCATTTCTAAAAAATGGTATGAAGCAAGCAAACCCGTATTTGCTTGGGGAAAAAATTTCGGCAGCAGATTTATATCTGGCTTATTGGTTGGTCTTTGCCATTTCTTTCAAACTTTTGCCGTATCTGGATGAATTCAAGCCGTTTATTCAACTCATCGGAAATCGGGACTCGATGAAAGATGTGCCGTGGTTTAAAAAAATAAATGCTTAATTCTTAATTCTTAATGCTTAATCTTAATGTTACTTGAACAGTGAAAAAGGCAGCATAAAAAAGACCACGCTTTCGCGTGGTCAGGCCTCTGAATGTGATTCAGTGAATGTGTTTTTTATAGCTGTATTATTTTACATGCAGCTTTTTGAATAGCTGTTGGCTGACATGGTCTAAAGTTTGTGGAATCGCAAGCGCGGCCACAAAACGGTCAGGGCGTAGAATGACCACCGAATCCGAGGTTTTACCAAACCAGGTACGGATGTCAGTACCAATATCGCCAAGGGTAATCACGCCATCAAATTTCTTACGATTTTCATTGCCAAACTGAACTTCAGGAATGACCTGAATAAATTTAACGCCTAAATTTTTCCAGACTTGCATGGTGGTGTCACTGAGTCCCCATTGTGGATCCACACCCCAGGCAATAATGGCGAAGTCGTTGCCAATCACGTCATCCAGTAAAACCTTTTCACCAGACTCAAGTTTCACATGCGGCTGAATGAACATTTTACCGACTGGAGATTCCTTTTTACCATCTGCTAGCAATGCACCATCATTATATTTCGGCATCGGTTTGAAACGCATTTCAAGCAAATACTGTTTAATCGGCTTGATGTAATTCAATGCGTAGGCAATGCCGTCACGAACAAAACCTTGCCATTTTTTCGGTGGCGCAAGCACGTGACCTGCCATCACAGAAAGATCAATCATCGCCTTGGCATGGTCTTTACGTTCAATCTGGTAAGAATCCAATAAATCTGCAGTCGCTTTACCTTGTACCACCAGCGCAACTTTCCATCCCAAGTTGAATGCATCACGCATACCGCTGTTATAACCCTGACCTTGCCATACCGGCATAATATGCGCTGCATCACCAGCTAGCAAAATCCGGTCGACACGGAATTTATCGGCAATACGTGCATTATGCGTATAGACACGCTGACGGATCACATCAATATTTTCAGCATTCGGTAAGACTTTAGACAGCAATTTTGCGATGTTTTCTGGTTTGCTGAGTTCTTCCTGAGTTTCACCCGGCATGACCATGAATTCGAAACGACGGATACCATGCGGAAGTGCCGCAGACACATATGGACGTACCGGGTCACAGCACAAGTAAATGTGTGGAGTCGCTAAAGGATCATTTTCAATGTCGATGACGATCCATTGATTCGGTGCAGTTTTACCATCAAAAGCAATGTTTAAAGTACGACGTACAATTGAGTTGCCACCGTCACAGGCAATTAGATATTTTGCCTGAACCGTTTCTTGTTTCTGGTTTTTATCTTGAATCTTAAGTGTTACGCCATTTGCATCCTGGCTAAACTCATTCAGCTGACGTGAAAAAAGCACTTCAGTTTTTTGGTATTGTTTTAGACCTTGCAGCAAGACATTGTCGACTTGAGGCTGAATAAATGCATTACGGCGTGAGAAGCCAAATTCACGGGTAAGGGGCTGAATGTCTGCGAAACAGCGGCCTTTAGGGGTCAAGAAACGCATTGCATGGTTGGGCGTCGTATGCGGCAAGACTTGATCGACCAGACCAAGTGATTGAATGGTACGCAAAGATTCATCATCAATACCAATGGCGCGCGGGTAGTCAATCAAACTATCCAGCTGCTCGATAATAGTGACCTGAACACCTTGTTTGCTTAAATAGTTCGCAATCGTTAAACCAACAGGGCCTGCACCCAAGATTGCCACTTCAGTGGTGTAATTTGTTTTGTTGCTCATAGCGAATGTCCATTCAATCAATTCACATCTAAGGGTATTAACGGTGAAATTGAGGGTCTAAACAAGCTATGCCATAGTAGATATGTTGAATGAAAAGAAAACAGCTCAAATGATGTGAATATTTTAAGATATTGAAAAATAATAAATCTGTAGATATTTAACTATACGGTTTTTTAAATGAATGATCATTTTTTTCTATCATTGAAACTCATCTTTGTTAAAGTGAAAAAAGCTGAACTATCTAAATAGTTCAGCTTTCATTGCTAATTTAATTTCTGAATCATTCCTGTGCTTAGCTCAGGTGGAGTGAATGATTCAGCATTGGGTTTTACCGTGTTATGAGGAAAATATATTTCACTTGGTCGATTGAGTGGATTTAGTCGTTTTGGTGGTTTTTTCTTCAGTGATTTTGTCTGAAGCCGGTTGATTGGTCGTTGCTTGATCTGCAGTACTATCAGCGCTGCTCGCTGGCTGTTCCTGAGTTGAAACAACTACTTTTTCTTCTTTGGTTTGTTTTTCAGTTGCAGCAAAGCTAGTTGCAGCAGCAAGGGTAAAAGTAGAAGCAAGTAATATTTGAGTTAATTTCATTTTGGCATCCTTTATTCTTTAAAAAGTTATTCGATCCATATTCATCATCACATAAATATGGACAGCGCTCATGCTAAAGAGCCTAGAGCGGGGGAGCAACCCAAGCAACAAAGTGAAACAGAAACGTTAACCTGAAAAATACAACCAAGGGTTCACTGTTTATTTACTGTAAGAAATGGTCTAAAAACTGAAGAAAAAATGTATATGAATATTTCTATATCAGCTTATTTAAAGGTTTATTGTTTACTAAGCATAAACAGAACCTGCCTGAATCATCATTCTCGAACCTTTATGCCTTGAGATTAAATGTAAATAAATCTTTCAAATGAGGCGCTATATTTTTTCAATTTGGCCTTTTAATAAAGTAAAAATAAATGATTGATACTGAGTTTAAATTTTATATTTACTTGAGTTAACTCAATAAAATTTATTAAAAGCGTTGTGTAGGTCTTTTTAAATAATGTGAATACGTTGCGATAGAGGCAGGAAGAAATTAAAGTGAGCAATATGCAGATGTTTCAGAGGGTTTGTTCTGGGCACTGCATGGATTGATTTTCACCCAATGAATAGCGAGTAAGTTTTGAAACTGATTTCTCCCACGCAAGCTGTCCCTACACATATCATTTCTGGATTTTTAGGGGCTGGAAAAACCACCTTGCTCAAGCATTTGCTCAGTCAGAAACCAGAAAGTGAAGTGTGGGCAGTGCTAATGAACGAGTTTGGGCAAATCGGGGTAGATCAGCAGATGTTACCGCAAACCCAGGGCTATCAAGTCAAAGAGCTATTGGGCGGCTGTCTGTGCTGTAGCAGTCAATTACCGATGCAAATTGCCTTGTCGCGATTATTGTCTGAAACCAAACCGGACCGGTTATTTATCGAACCGACCGGTTTGGGACATCCTGCGCAATTACTGGAACAACTGACCGAACCGCATTGGCAACAGAGTATTGCCATGCGTGCCTTAGTCTCGGTGGTGGATGGTTCACGTTTGCATGATGCTGATTGGAGCAAACAGAATCTGTATGCAGATCAGTTAAAAGCTGCGCAGAAGATTGTGGTTTCTCATGCAGATACTATGGATTTTGCTGATGAGCAAGCTCTAGCCGCATTAAAAACTGAATATCAAGCCTATCAGCAAACCTGGCTGATGAGTGGGCAAGAACAAATTTCCCTTCAGCAAATTGATCTGCCTTATGTAGGCACTAAACGCAAGATTCAGCCCTTACTAAAAATTCAAAAAACATTTTCGACAGAGCAAAGCCTGCCTGAAATTAAACAGTTGCCTTATCACTATGTCGAGACTACTCAAGGCTATAGTGTGGCGGGATGGAAATTCTCTAAACGCTGGCAATTTGATTTTTATCCTCTTTTAGATTTGCTTTGTGAACAAAAGAATTGGCTGCGGATTAAAGGAATTTTTAATACCAATCAGGGTTGGAAAACTTTTAATTTTAATCCGCAGCAATTTAACTATCAGTCTTCGGAAGATGGCATTGATAACCGCATTGAAATCATTGTGCAAGATCAGCGAGACTGGCTGGTTTTTGAAACAGCACTGATGAACTGCCGTATAGATCAGCAACAATCAAAAAAAGAATAATCATATGCTGAAATGTTTGGTCAGGTGATTCAGCTGTTTATAAAGAACATAAAGCAAAGTCCTCATATGGGGGCTTTTTTTTAGTGGTGAATCAGCCATTCAAGTGTCGTTTGCTGAGGGTGGCTAGTTTAGTAGGTGCGTTGCTTGAGCATGGTCAATGTCTTTCCTCAATGTGCAATCACTACTACCGCCACACAGTTACCGATCAGGTGGGTATATGAAATACCAAGCCAAGTCCAATATCCAGAATTATGACCAATACCATTTACAGAAAGAGGTTTGTTTTAGCTTTTGCATTATAAAAGCTAACAGTGAATAGAATTAGACACTCGTTATGCAAGAACTTAGCCAAACTGTTCTAAAGGCCTTAAATCAAGTATGCTAAGCGCCAAATTTGAGGACTCTTTTATGGCGCTTAAAGCAACGATTTATAAGGCTGATTTGAATATTGCCAATATGGATGATCATCAATATGCGGATTTTCAACTGACCATGGCTCAACATCCATCTGAAACCATTGAGCGTTTGATGGTACGCATTTTGGCCTATGCGCGTTTTGCTGATGAAGCTTTAGAATTTACCAAAGATTTATTTGAAACCGATGAACCGGCTTTGTGGGAAAAAGACTTAACCGGTCAATTGGTCAAATGGATTGAAGTGGGTAGTCCAGATGAAGATAAAGTCAAAAAAGCCAGCGCGCGCTGCAAACAGGTCGCAGTAGTCACTTATGGTTCGTCGGTAGATGAATGGTACAAGCGCAACAGCAAATTAAAAACCTTAAAAAATGTGGAAGTGTGGAAGCTGTCTACAGCAACCACAAATGCACTGCCACAATTATGCGAACGCACCATGCAGTTACAGTTAAACGTCATGGATGGTGAATGGACGCTGATTGGCGAGCATGCGCAAGTTCTGGTTGAATGGGAACAGTTACAGTAAATATAAACGGGATGCGGGTTTCGGCTTGCATCCTGCTGACAAAATTGCGTATACCTGAAAACAATAAAAATGAATAAAGGGAAAATATATGCATCCGGATCTCTATCGTTTGCTGATTGCCCTGGGCATTGGTGCAATTATTGGTGCAGAGCGTGAATATCGCAGTAAATCGGCCGGTCTCAGAACCATGATCATGGTCAGTCTGAGTTCATGTTTGTTTACCATTTTGTCTATAAAAATTGGGCTCGACAGCCATGACCGGATTGCAGCCAATATCCTGACCGGTTTGGGTTTTGTCGGGGCAGGGGTGATTTTTAAAGATGAAAACCGTATTTCCGGAATCACTACAGCAACCACCATCTGGATGACGGCTGCATTGGGCATGGCTGCCGGTGCAGGCTATGAACTGTTAAGCCTGTTTGCCACCTTCATTGTTTTAATCGTGCTGATTTTTTTGATTTATGTACAGGAGCTTATAGAAGCCCTAAGTCAGGCACGCACCTACCGGATTATTTGTCCTTATCAACAGAAAACCCTAGAACAATATGAAGCATTATTTAAAACTTATAACATGAAGGTGGTTCGCAGTGTGCAGCATAAAACCGAGCACCGAATGAGTGGACGCTGGATTTTAATTGGCTCCGCTGAAAACCATAAAAAATTGACCACTTATTTACTCAACGACTCTAATATTCAAGAGCTGAGCTTTTAAATGCTAAAAACCTTAAATCATCAAGAACTCAATGTAATCCGGTTTATAATGGCCATTGAAAATTGTGTACTCAGTTCAGGTAAATGACGATGACAAACGAATTAGAAATTATTGATTTAAAAGTGGGTGAAGGTAAGGAAGCCGTTAAAGGCGCCCTGATTACCACACATTACACAGGCTGGCTGGAAGATGGGACCAAGTTTGATTCCTCTATTGACCGTGGCAATTACTTTGAAACCGTGATCGGGACTGGCCGAGTGATTAAGGGCTGGGATCAGGGCATTATGGGCATGAAAGTGGGCGGTAAACGTAAATTGCTGGTTCCGGCACATTTGGCTTATGGTGAACGGAAAATGGGCAAAATCATTCCTGCCAACTCAAACCTTATTTTCGAAATTGAATTGTTTGATGTCAAAACACGTGATTAAAATTCATTAATCTCTGTTTAAAAAATATTCTGCAAGATACAGGGAAAGATCTTGCAAATACATGAAAAATTATTTGAGTTTTATTTTTTTATCGCTACATTAAGAAAGAGCTAAGCATAATTTAAGGGTGATTCACTTTTTGGATAAGATCCATAATTTAATATATTTTTTAAAATTTTTTCTTTCGGCATGTTTATGCATATTCGCGTGGCAAACACCTGCATGGGCACAAAATGCTGCTGCGTCTGAATCTTCTTCTTCACAACAAAAATTAATTAATAACGTTCACTTTACTGAAAATACCAGTACTCCCTTGCAGGGCGTATGGCAATATTATCCTGAACAATTCATCACTCAGCCCAGTTCCGTCCTGAAATCGACCAGTGTGAGTTTGCCGACTTCTTTTAAAGAACTCACCGGTACCAATGAAACTTACGGTACCTTCATTGGCCATTTTAAAGTACCCAAAGAATATCTTGGACGAAGTATCGCGATATTTATTCCCAATCAATATAGTGCCTATCGTTTGTATTTAAATGGAGATTATGTACTGCGCCTGGGTTTAATCGGTACGAATGCAAAAGATCATCAAACAGAAAATGCGCCTCGAATTGCTTTTATTGTGCCAAAGACAGAAGACCTGACGGTTACTCTGCAAGTTTCAAATTTTAAACATCTGCACGGGGGGATAGAGAACCCTATAAGGATTGGGACTGCGAAAACCATTACTCGTCAGTTCGAACAACTGATGATGAGCATAGGCTTGGTCTGTGGTGCGGTATTTGGTTTAGGCATCTTTACCTTAATGTTCTCCATTTCTCAAGGAAAAATCGGGCGCAGTAGTATTCGGGTTTTTGTGTTTGGTCTTTTTATCTTATTCTTGGCTTTACATAATTTATTTTCAGCGCCGTATGCCTATACGACATTTACCAACATCAGCTGGTTATGGGGAGAGCGCCTAGAATATCTATTTACCAATTTGGCGATTGCATTTTTCTTAAGTTATATGTATTTGCTCAATCGGCGTTATTTGAATTTGATCGTGTATGCGATTGCCCTCATCTTAATCACACTTAATATTGTGATGATTTTTTTTACAACTCCTGAAGTTTTTCAGCGTCTAGCATTTTATAGTTCCATATTTAGTCTGGTGGTCATTTTAAACTTTGCCCATGGTTTTTATTTAACCCTAAAATACAAAGAAAAGTATTCCAGCATTAATTTATGGGCAGTGGTTCTGTTATGCGCCACTTTTTTTCATGACTTTCTATTGAATTTGAATTTGATTGAGTCCTTTAACCTGACTTTTATTTCCACCAGTTTCTATGCCTTGCTGATTATGTTTCAGCAGTCAAAAAATTATGCGCAGCATACGCGTCATATCGAAGAATTGAATAATAATTTACTTGAACTGAATAGCTCTTTAGACCAGAAAGTACAAGAGCGGACTTTGCAATTGCATCAGTTAAATGAACAGTTGGAATTACAAATTCAAGTGGATGCACTGACCGGGGCATTTAACCGTCGTGCATTAAATGATGAAATTCAGCGTTTATTTACCCTGACAAAAAACCACAGCAATAATACCTTGGCATTTGCCATGTTAGATGTGGATTATTTTAAAAATTATAATGATTACTACGGTCACTTGAAAGGTGACGTGATTTTGCAGGATCTGGTCAAGATTATACAACAGGCCTTGCCACCTTCAGCTTATGTGGCGCGCTACGGCGGGGAAGAGTTTGCAGTCATTCTGCATAATGTTCCCAGTGAAGTGGTTTTAAAGGTATTGCAGCAGGTGTTAAATGCAGTCAGACAGGCACAACTGGAACATCTAAATAGACCCGACCAAAAACAATATGTCACCTTAAGCATGGGGGTTTCCTGGATGGATCGAAATCATCCCTATGCCGATATTCATGAACTGATGAAGGCTGCCGATGTTCAGCTTTATGCCGCTAAAGGCGCCGGTCGTGACCAGTATCAAGCCCTTCGAGCTTAGCGCTGAAAACTAAAAAGACTGAATAAAACTCAAAATAGACTTTAACTTTAAACACATAATATTTTAAAAATTGTATGAATTTTATTCAAATTGTTTTATAAATATAAAAATAACAACTATTTACTCGTGAGAGTGACGCTATGATAAAAATACTCGTGTGGTTGTGTCTTTTCTTGGGGTGCATTGGGCTTTGGAAAATATTTTTAAAATTTTATATTAATCAACATTATCAGCAATTCAAAATCAAGCAGTTAGCCGATATGGATAAAAATGCCGCTATATCTACCAAGTCATTATCCACCCATGAAGCACGTATCGATGAAGTAGAGGAATATGAACAGCAATTATTTGATGGGGTGTGCCAAATATTTTTTGAGCGCGAATTGACTGAACGAAATTTGAGTCAGGCGATTGTGGTTCAAGAAGATGTATTAAGAAAAATGCCAGCCAAAACCCAAACCCAGATTCGTAAGCTAGATTTAGGCGAATGGTCTATTTACTGGACCTTTTATGACCAGTCTTTGGAATATTATGTAGGACGTTACGGGGTGTTTTATACCCATGTTGACCGTTTCGGGGAAGAGCATAAATTTGAAATGAAAGGTGAGCATAGCCACGTTTGATCAAAATAGAACTGGTGATCATTCAGGTAATCCATTAAAATCACTCCTTCAAAATCGGCTAGCAATTCCTGGCTAAAATTTTAGCTTTATTTCCTGTAGGTTGTATTTTAAATAATGGATAGAACGCCATTTCTAAATACGGAAAAATAGCGTGAATTTTTTAAAATATTCTTCGATTAATACAGGGCTTCAACCGAAAAATACCAGCTAAACAGCCTTTGATCCCATAGCTAAAAACCGTAGCGCACTTATGAATCTGTTCAAAATACAGCTTAAAAATGCCCGGTTTCTAGCTTCTGATTTAAATCCAACATGGCAAACTCGTTTTTATTGGATTTAGAGGATTCACTTTTAGATGACTAATTTTAAAATTATTATTTTTTAAATTATTGGTTTTTAAATCATTGACCTTTAAATTCGGGTGCGCGCCGTTGCAGCATTGCCATGACACCTTCCTGTACATCTTGAGTATTTAACAGTGGGGTGAGGTGTTGTTGTAAATTGGAAAATGCGGTTTCTGCCCCATGTTCAACGGCCTCCTTGGCAGAGGCAAGCGTGGCTTGTACCGCCAGTGGCGCGGCTTGTGCAATACGCTCCGCCAATTCAACCGCTCGCTTAAGTGGAGGTTCAGTGGTGATTTCATTGATCAGATTTAAGTCGAGTGCGGTTTGTGCATCGAACGTATCTCCAGTGAGTAAGTAGCGCATGGCTTTAGACCAGCCCGCTGCCTGTACAAAACGCACCGTTGCACCACCAAACGGTAAAATGCCACGCTGAACTTCCATTTGTGCAAACTGGCTATTGTCCTGTGCAATTACGATATCGGCATTCAGCATCAACTCGATGCCTGCGGTATAGCAAAAACCCTGTACTGCAACAATGACCGGCTTTTTTCGCTGACGTCCGCTGGTTCCCCATGGATTGATCTGATGTTCATCGTAGCTAAATATGCCACTGCTCAATTTAGGTTGTAACTCAACCAAATCCAGGCCTGCAGTAAAGTGATCCCCATGAGCGAAAATCACAGCACAGCGTAATTCGGGATGGTTTTCATAGTCGGTTAAGGCCAGTGATAAGTCATGAATCAGATGGCTATCAAAGGCATTTCTTTTTGTCGCCCGGTCGAGTCCAATCAACAATAGCGACCCACGGATTTCCCGGCTGACTTTTCCTTGTTGTTGTGACATTTTTATTCTCCCAGCGTGATTGCTTTTTATACTTCTAAACGAGCGTTAGAAAACTGTCAAATCTATGCAGGCTACTTTTTAATTTGTATTGAAGTGGCAGATCCCAGTTCTAAAAAGTTGTGGTGTCCGTCAGATTGGGTAGCGGAATTGGTACAATTTATCTTGCGTTCAGCGCTATTTTTTCCATAATAGCAGCACACTTTACCTGCCTGTTTATTGCTATGTCACCTTTAGAAATTGTTGCCGTCATTATCAGTCTTATTGGGGTGACATTGACCATTAAACGGAATATGTGGTGCTGGTGGTTTAATTTCGCAGCCTTTGTTTTATATGCTTATTTATTTTATGAATTTAAGCTGTATGGCGAAACCATTTTGCAGTTCTTTTTTATGGTAGTGAACTTTTATGGTTTCTATCACTGGCTTAAGGGCAAACAGCAAGATCATGAAATCCGGATTGAACCGATTTCCAGTAAAATCGTGATTTTCCAGATGCTACTTGCAGCAGTGGGCGGTTTAATTTTCGGTTTAACTTTAAAAAATTTTACCGATGCTGCTGTGCCGATGCTGGATTCACAATTGGCGGCTTTTAGTTTACTGGCTACCTATTGGACCAGCCGTAAACATATTGCGACTTGGATCTTGTGGGTTTTCGTCGATATCGTTTATGTGGGCATGTTTATTTATAAAGATTTATTTCTGACTGCAGGTTTGTATGCCGCTTTTGTCGGTCTGGCTGCTTTTGGCTGGTGGCAGTGGGAACAAGTGAAAAAGAAACAGGCAATCACTCATTTTAAGGGTGTATAAAGATATTTTATAGCGCACTTGGATTGATTGCTATGCTGATTGATTTCGTTCAACATCAATTAAAGCAATTTGATGAAATGGCATCACGGATTCAAGCTGCGCCTGAAGACTATATCAACTTCGATTCAGTCTCAGATTTTTATAAAGCCGAGTGGCTAAATGATTTTCCCAAAGGCAGCATATGGACAGCGACAGGCTTGGATGATGGTGCTGAACAATTCTATGCAATCATTGAATATAGAAACCATTTCCTCAGTATTTCCTGCTGCGAGAAAATTGAAATACGCTGTGGCGTATATGATCAATAGTTCGCTCTATGCGGTCAATGACAGCTTCACTAAAATTCAATTAAATAAACAGCGACCAAATGCACTAGATTAGTGATCATCGAATGGTTTATAAGTATTCAAAACCACCAATAAAAAAATAAAGGATAGAGAGATGGCACATCGTTTTACTGTAAATTCTACAATTCAGGGAGTTTCGATTGATGAATTTAAACGAATTGCATCAAATACAGCTTTGCACGAAGCCGTGTGTAGACGTATACCCGGTGAAAAATTAGAAATTATTGAATCTAAAATTCAGGGCAATACCTATACTTTACGCCGTGCCTATAATTTGGATGTAAAAATTCCGGATATTGCCAAAAAACTGCTTAAAGATGCATTTCGTTTAAAACGTACCGATATCACCAATTTAGAAGCTTTAACTTCGACCATAGAATTAGGTGCAAATCTGCCTTTGCAAGCGAACTGTGAACGTTTCGTGACAGGGGATGATAAGCAAATTCATATCACCTTAAATTGGCAGGTTCAGATTAAGGTCCCGTTGGTTGCGGGTATGCTAGAAAAGCATGCTGAAGGGGAAATTCGTAAATTCAGTGATGTGGAAATCCAGATTGTTGAAGATGAATTAAAGAAAAACCTCTCTGCTTGATGATGATAAAAAGCCCTTTGAGTAAAGGGCTTTTTTTATGAATGATTAATCTTTTATGGGGTTCTGCGCTGTAGAAATTGCAGATGCGGCTACATCCTGTTTTTCAAATTTGGCTCTATACAGCATTGCAGTAAAGAACGAGACCAAGCACACCACCCAAATATAATACATTGCACCAATATTGCTATACAGGCTTAACCATTGCACTAAGGGCAAAGTAATACCACCGGCTATGGCATAAGCAACGTTATAGGAAAATGAAATACCCGAGAAGCGGATTTGAGCCGGGAACATTTTCACCATACTGTAAGACACCATGCCTACCGTTCCTGAAAATAATCCAAGCAACATATACAGCATGAACACGGTGGATGGAGCGACATGTCCGAGGCTATTATAGAAAACACCTGCAATGATCGCGACAGCAAGCGAGCCGAATAAAATCACTTTGCCTGCGCCAAAACGGTCAGCTAACAGTCCTGCCAGAATACAACCCAGCATTTGCATGACAATTGCGGCACTTTGCATTTTAAAGGCATCGGCGCGTTCAAAACCAAAAGCACCCACCAACAGGTTTGGCATCGCTAAAATCAGTACCACTACGCAGCCAGTCAGGAACCAGGTAAATAACATCCCAATCACGACAGCCGTTTTATGTTCTGCCAAAACCTGTTTTACCGGCATTTCTTTAGAGAGTTCTTTACGTGCCTGCATTGCCTTAAACACAGGGGTCTCTTTTAAATAGCTACGCAAATACAGGGCGACTAAACCAAAAATACCGCCGGCAATAAAGGGAACGCGCCACGCCCAGTCATGAATTTCTGTTTCTGAAAACTTGATGGAAATAAACAAGGACATTAATGCACCGAGCAATATTCCTAAAGATAGACCTGCGGTGAGTAAGCCATTGGCAAAACCAATTTTCTTCGCGGGTACGTGTTCGGAAACGAAAGTCCAGGCCGCAGGAATTTCCCCGCCAATGGCAATGCCTTGGACTACACGCATCAGCAATAACAATAATGGCGCGGCATAACCAATGCTTTCAAAGGTCGGCATCACACCAATCATTAAGGTCGGCAACGCCATCAGTAAAATCGACAGGCTGAATAAACGTTTACGTCCAATCAGGTCACCAAAATGTGCCATGACCACGCCACCGAGTGGGCGAAAGAAGTAACCTGCGGCAAAAATACCGTAGGTGTTCAGCATTGCCCAAAAGGGACTTAAGCCAGTTGGGAAAAACAGTTCCGAGATGATTTTGGCGTAAAAGACATAAATGACAAAGTCATAGAATTCGAGTGCGCCACCGAGAGAGGAAAGCCCAAGGGTGCGTTTATCTTCCCTGCTTAGACGTGCAGGCGCTTCCGTGCTGGTTGTATTGGTCATCGCATGTACAAATAGTGGTAAAGTTTTGATTTTAATCAATTGCTATCTGTATAAAAAATCAATCTTTCTTTTGAGTGCAACAACTTAAATTTATGAATAATGATGCGTAATTTGTGTGGTTATTAGAGTCGTAGAAAGTAAGGCAAAAGAGAGAGAATGATGCCGATGATTGTGAGTATCGTGGTATTTTCTACAAAATAGGGAAAGATCATCAGGACCAAGCCACACACCAAGGGCACAGTGACTTTCTGCTTTTTTCCATATAGAAAGTAGCCTAAGCCTATGGAACTGAAAAGAACACCAAGAAGGAGCTGGGCTGTGGTCATTATTTTATATTTATAAAGGATTTGAGCTGATTATAACCAGGTAAAATTAAAATGGGCTTAAAAGATTTTGTTTGTGGGCGCTATCCTCGATTTACAGGAAAGGTGAAATACAAGGATTAAAATTGCATAGGATAGATCTATTTTTAGCGTTAAAATTTATACAGAATTTATGATTTAAAACAATGTGTGATTAAAAAACAGATTTAACTTTATATCCAAGATATCCAAGCCAGGGAAGAACTTATGAGTACCCTTTTAGCTGTAGCCCAGCGTGGCGAAACTATATTGAGCTTAGCCGCGGCTGAAGTGGCCAAATCTGAGCTGAACAGTGAATGGTTAAATCAACTTGCTGAAGCCATGCATGACACCATGACGCAACGAAATGGTGTAGGTATTGCTGCCCCTCAGGTTTATGTCTCTAAACGGGTGATTATTGTCGCTTCACGTCCTAACCTGCGTTATCCGGATGCACCTGAAATGGATGCAGTGGTGATGGTCAACCCTGAAATTTTAGAAACATCTGAAACAACTGTTCTGGGTGAAGAGGGCTGTTTAAGTGTTCCCGATGAGCGTGGACAAGTGGCTCGGGCGGAAACGATTAAAGTGCGTTATTTAACTTTGCAAGGCGAACAAGTAGAAGCGGTCTATACTGGTTTTCCTGCAAGGATTGTGCAACATGAAGTCGATCATTTGGATGGAATCCTGTTTATTCAGCGAATATAAATCTCAATTGTTGGATTTTTGTGCTATAAATATAAGGCAATAAAAAACTTATAAATTATAAATATAGTAATTAAGTCTATGAACTTGTTTAAAAAAATATATGCACTGGTTTTGCATTATTGGGGCAGATTTAGGTTTCATATCCATGAATCAGATAATTTAATTATTAACTGGCCTAATTTTGATAAAGGGGTTTTACTCCTGATTTTTGGCGCGTTATGTCAAGTCAGTGCCATTAAATGGTATTTGTTTAGTTATTTCTCGGAAGAGGATAGGATTTGGATTAATCCTGACTTTTTCTTGATCCGTATTGTCAGTGTATTGGTGACTTTAACCATTTTCGTTGTCATGATTGCGGTTAGCTTCAGATATAAAAGAAATAGAAAATTCCGTAAATTTATTTCTTATTTTTCACCGATGTTTTTTGGTGGCGCCATGATTTATGCGGGCTATACCATCGGAATTTATAGTCCTGCGACTATTGCCGGATTTGTCAATATCGTCCTGATTGGTCTGGTGTTTTATTCACGAAAAATTATTTATAGTATCGCAATTCCCGCTCTTATTTTTACCATCGTTATTAGTTACTTAACTTTTAACGGGGTGATTCGCTACGCGCCTTTGTTTAGTGACGCACTGACAAATGGTGAGTTTTATCATAATGAATTCTGGATCGGAAGTATGGCGGAAGTCTATCTGCCGATCTTGCTGGTTTCGATTTTGTTTTTTGAAATTTTACTTTCGCAATGGCGTCGGCGTGAAAGAAATATTAAAAGAATGAGCCAGACTGATGTCCTGACCAATGTATTTAACCGCCGTTATATTGGCGAACAGCTCAGCGCTTTAGAGCGCAAGAAAAAAACCGCTTATGCGGTCATTTTACTGGATCTGGATCATTTCAAACTCATTAATGACCAATATGGTCATGAAGTTGGAGATGTGGTTTTGCAACGCGTTGCAGCAATTTTATCTGCCACGACACGGGAACAGGATATCGTTGGGCGTTTTGGTGGTGAAGAATTTATCCTGATTTTAAAAGAGCAAAATTTACAGCAAGCGATTGAGATTGCAGAACGTTGCCGTAAAATAATTGAGCAGGAAGAAATTCAGTTAGAAACAAAAGAGATTTTGAAAATGAGTGCAAGTTTTGGCGTGGCACTTTCTCAAAGCACTTTAAATAAAGAACAGACCATTCGTCTGGCCGATCGGGCTTTATATCTGGCTAAACGGCAGGGCAGAAATCAGGTCAGAAATTATCTGGAATTGCTGAATCATACACCTTCACCAATTTATTGATTGGGAATATTGTTTGAGTTCATCGATATAGATTTTTAGGTTTATAGGAAGTTATTCAGATGACTTCTAAAAGAGCGATTTAAAATTAAAAAATCCTTCCAGGTCTTTCTTGCATTAGGTTTTAAAACAATCGCTGTCATCAAATTGTAGGTTTAGCGTTTTGTCGGCAAAACCCTTTGTTAAATTTCATTGTGGATTTTATTGTCCTGCCATGAATTTGATCATTGAGTGTGACGACCGGTCTATACATTATAAATAAAGGCTTGGAATCCGAGCACAGGGCATTATTTTGGAATAAAAAAAGCACCGAATTAATCCGATGCTTTTTGTAGGCTGTTCTATAGGAACTATTTAATATGTTCTGCAATGTCGCTAAAGATCACAGCTAAGCCATGCGCCCCTGCATCAGGGTAACCTAGGCTTCGGTCACCAACGGTGCCTGCACGACCCATGCGTGCAACGATGTTTTTGGTCGATTCCGCACCTTGAACAGCGGCTTGTGCACCTGATATAAAGGTTTCTTTAAAGCTTTTGTTAGTATTCGCAGACCATGCATCGGCACAAGGAACCAATGCGTCGATTAATGTTTTATCGCCAACCACAGCACCTCGACCAAATGAACGCTCGCCTGTAATTTGAATGCCTTTCACTGCGTCTTGCAGCATTGTGGCAAAGTCGGTAACGGATAGGGTTGCTTTGCCTTTAATTGACTTACTTGCTGCACGGAAAGCTGAACCCCAAATTGGGCCTGACGCACCACCACAATGTTCCATAATGATGATTGAGCAGTTCAACAAGAATTCATCCATGTGTTGATATTGCACAAGCGTGTCCCATTGACGTTTCAGCTGTTTAAAGCCTTTGGCCACACTCATCCCAAAGTCGCCATCACCTGCATGGGCATCGAGTTCACAAAATGGTACTTCATTTTTAATGATGCAGGCACTCATGACATCAATCACATAGCGCATATTTTGAATCGTAAATTGTTCATTCACAATTTCAGCATGTTCTGCATGGGTTTCAATATCTACATTTAAGCTGCCTTCCGCTTTCGAATCGTTTATTGCAAATTCAATGGGCAGGGCAGCTGAACCATCCATTTTAAAAGTTGGAGTGTTGGCCGGTGCATCTAAATAGCTTTTCAGTTCATCATCCAAAGCAAGTAACGAAACGGATGCGCCCGCCATGTCAATACTGGTCATATAGTTACCGACAAAGGTACGGTAAATTTGAATCCCTTTTCTCGCTAACTGTTGGCAAACATCTTGGTTGAACAGATACAGTTCTTGGGTCGGGGTTGCACCAAAGCCGTTAATGAGCACCGCAACTTCTGTTAAATCAGGACGATCGAGGAACAGGTCATCGACAATACGTTGTGCCAATTCATTGGAAGGCAGGATTTTTTCACGGCGGATGCCCGGTTCACCGTGAATGCCCACGCCATATTCCATTTCATCATCAGCCAATGTAAAGGTGGGTGTTCCTTTTGCAGGCACAGTACATGAGTTAAAGGCAAAGCCTAAGCTGGTGACATTGTCCGCAGCTTTTTGTGCGATTTCTTTGACACGTGCCAAGTCATAGCCTTTTGATGCGGCTGCACCAGCAATCTTATGCACGAATACTGTACCGGCAACCCCACGTCGACCTACCGTGTATAAGCTGTCTTTGACTGCAATATCATCGGCGACTTTAACGTAATCCACTTGAATACCATCATCGATGGCAAGCGCAGCACCATTCTGAAAATTCATCATATCGCCAGAATAGTTTTTAATAATCATGAGTACGCCTTTATCCGACGCAACTTGCTGCAAAGCTTTATAGACTTGAATTTGGGAAGGGGAAGCAAATACATCACCGCAAACCGCAGCATCCAGCATACCTTGTCCGACAAAGCCAGCATGTGCTGGTTCATGACCGCTGCCGCCACCACTGATTAAGGCCACATTTTGGTGTTTTTCTTTACGTGAAATAATTTTAGATGATTCATTGAATGCGAGTTCTGGGTGTGCCAGGACAAAACCTTTACACATTTCGACAACGATGTTTTCAGCACCGTTCATTAATTTTTTCATTGAAGCACCAACGAGCATGTATAGGGGAGAAGAATAAATATTTCGTATTATATAATCATTTAATCTAATAAAGTTTATCTAAAAAATAAGGTTTGAAGCTGTTAAAAAGCGGATTTCTGGTTGATGGGTGGCTAAAAGTAACTCTCCCTTGCGAAGCAATGCTTCTCATCTCCTAGAAGGAGAGGGAACTTCCATTATTAAAGTCATGGCAGTCATAAATCAGATACAGCTCCCTCTCCCTATGGGAGAGGGCTGGGGTGAGGGTGATGATTTACGCAACAACATGACTGAAGCTGAGAAGCTACTTTGGACAAGGCTGCGCGGCAAGCAAATTTTAGGTTTGCAGTTCTACAGGCAGAAACCAATTTTAAATTTCATCGTGGATTTTTACTGTCCAGCAGCCAATTTGGTAATAGAGTGTGATGGTAGTCAGCATTTTACCGATGAAGGATTGGAAGCTGATCGAGTAAGAGATCAGGCATTGGCTGAGTTAGGTTTGAGAATATTGAGGTTTGATAATGGAATGGTTTTTAGGAAAACGGATGTGGTGGTTCAAGTGATTTATGATGTGATTACTCAGTTATTAGAACCCCCCTAAATCCCCCTTTGATAAAGGGGGACTTCACACGAATTTAATGACGGCATAAAGTTCACGTAGTTCCTCCCTTTTTAAAGGGAGGTTAGGAGGGATTTTTGCTTAAATTTTAACTAGAATTTTCAATGGAGATTGAAAACTCACATTTAGGAGGTAATATATGTAAAAATTCTTCATATTTAAATTCTAGTTTTTTGTTTTTCATGGGAATGCTGAAACTAGTTTTGCTTTTAATTACTTCTCTTTGACCTAAAGGTAAATTCACAGCCAAGCTATTCATTAATAAATGGTCAATCACATCTATATAAGTATTTAGATATTTTGAAGTTTGATTCACATCATATAAAAATAATTTAATTTTTAGCTGTGTAACAGCATCTTCATTTCCTAGTATATAGTATGAAATAGATGGAGGATTGAAAGACTCATCTAATTCTATGCTATTTGACCCCAACCAAATTTCGTCTCCAATATCTTTGTATTTCACTTCAAGTTTGAAGTTTTGCAAAAAGAATCTTGCTTCATGAGAACTCCAGCCTAAATCGCAAGATACTAGAGCCGGATGTTTCTCTTTAGCTTTTCTAATTTTAATTAATTTTATTGATTCATATAACTCCTCGAGATTATTTATACGATGGATTTTAATGTGATGGAACCACTCCTCAATTGATTTTGTGTTATTTCCAAAATTTAAAATAACTAGGACTTTAGCAAGATTTATAATTCTTTTATCCTCAATTGAAAATTGTAGCCGTACAAAAAAATCTTCATATTTAATATATAAAAGGAAAAACCAAAGGAAAGGGAGATAGAAAATTGTAAGTAAAATAGGAATGAAAAAATCTTTTAAACTCTTAATATTTATGAATAAGTTATAGTCTTTGATGATATTTATTAGAAAATTAATGAAAAATATAAAGAATATGATACTTAGTAATGAGTTCAATAATGTTTTGACTTTTTGATGTTCAAGTGATGCTACTGAACTAAGAATACTTAAGAACGTTACAATTGGAATTACTAAGAAAAACTCAATATAAAATCCAAATGAGTGAAAGTTGATAATAAACTCTAGGAAGACAGCTAAACTGATAAGCGATTTAAAGGACTCAGTAAAGAAACTATTTGACCTTTCTTTAATAGAGTTAATCTGAAATAAAGTTCCAAGTACGAATGCAAAATACCAAACTAATGTGTTTTTTAGTTGGCTCATATCCCAAATATTGAGAAAATTTAGGAAATAAACAGTTGTTATTACATAAACTGAAATGATTAGAATTGAGATAATTATTTTTATATTGAGTAAGCTTTGTAATACGGCAAGTAATAAAGGGCGCAACTTCTCATTTTTTAGAGAATGTACTACACATACTGTAAATATAATAAAACCCCATAAAAGAGTGGCTATTTCTCTATTATTTAATTGATCCATATCTTTGATGTATTTATAAATTATTTATAATTTAGCATAAATAATATGCATTTATGATTTTTAATCCCTCCCAACCTCCCTTTAAAAAAGGGAGGAGCTGTCACGTAATTTATTCAATCACATGATATTCCCCTCTTTTAAAAAGAGGGGTTAGGGCGATTCAAAACAAAAACCCCCTCATTCAGAGGGGGGTTTTTACATCAAGTCTTAAATATCAATCGAATCATCCAAATTTGGCATTAACCAGCGTTTCGCTTCATCCATCGACCAGCCTTTACGCTCTGCATAACTGTCTAGCTGATCCTGCGCCATCTTGCCGACATTAAAGTATTCAGACTGCGGGTTACTGTAATAGAAACCGCTGACACTTGAAGGCGGCCACATTGCAAAGCTTGAAGTCAGTTCGGTACCAATCGCATTGGTTGAATCTAACCAGCTAAACAAGGTCGCTTTTTCAGAATGTTCAGGACAAGCAGGGTAGCCCGGTGCCGGACGAATCCCGACATACTTCTCTTTAATCAGCTCATCATTCGACAATTGCTCAGAAGCTTGATAACCCCAGAACTCTTTACGAATGCGTTCATGCAAATGCTCAGCAAATGCTTCTGCAAAACGGTCACCCAAAGACTGTGCCAAAATTGCAGAGTAGTCATCGCCTTTGGCTTTGTATTCGTGCGCCATTTCTTCCGCACCAAAAATTGATACGGTGAAACCACCCAAGTAATCTTCAAGTTTCGCATCTTCAGGGGCAATAAAATCTGCCAATGAAAAGTTTGGTTTACCTGAAACTTTGTCTGACTGCTGACGGGTATGCTCGAACTTGTGTGTTGCAGTTTGATTTTCATCGAAAATCGAAACCGTATCTGCACCGGTACGTTTTGCAGGAGCAAGACTAAACACGGCACGTGCATCAAAACGCTTGTTCTCTACAATATCTTTCAGCATGATTTGCGCTTGTTCATACAAATCAGTCGCAGCTTCACCGACCACTTCATCCGTCAGAATCGCAGGGAACTTGCCTGCCAGACTCCATGAGATAAAGAACGGTGTCCAGTCAAAATAAGGCACCAAAGTTTCAAGCGGATAATTTTTCAGAACGTGCTGACCCAGCACATTTGGTTTAGGCGGAACATAGTTCGCCCAGTCAATTTTCACACCATTGGCAATTGAAGCTGCATAAGAAAGTTTTGCAGCTTTTGGCTGTTTATTGGCAATACGCTCACGCACTTTGGCATATTCTTCACGGTAACCTTTAATGAACTCAGGTTTCATTTCAGGTGAAAGCAGTGAAGTCGCAACACCGACTGCACGTGAAGCATCGGCAACATAAATCACCGCATCATTGGAATATTGCGGGTCAATTTTTACTGCGGTATGCGCTTTAGAAGTCGTTGCACCACCAATCATCAATGGAACATGGAAACCTTTACGCTGCATTTCTTTGGCAACAAAGACCATTTCATCCAGTGACGGTGTAATCAAACCGGATAAACCAATAATATCGACTTTTTCATCAATCGCAGTTTGCAGGATTTTTTCCGCTGGCACCATCACGCCAAGGTCAACGATGTCATAACCGTTACAACCCAGTACCACGCCTACAATATTTTTACCAATATCATGCACGTCGCCTTTAACGGTCGCCATCAGGATTTTACCTTTGGCCTGACCTTCGGTTTTTTCCGCTTCAATGTACGGGTTCAACCAAGCCACGGCTTGTTTCATTACACGTGCAGATTTCACCACTTGCGGCAGGAACATTTTACCTGCACCAAACAGGTCACCGACCACGTTCATGCCCGACATGAGTGGACCTTCAATCACATCTAAAGGACGGACAGCTTTTAAGCGCGCTTCTTCGGTATCGACATCAATATAAGCGGTGATGCCTTTAACCAGTGCATATTCAAGACGTTTTTCAACTGACTGTTCACGCCATTCCAGGTTTTCAGCTTCACGTTGCGCACCGCCTTTACCACGGTATTGTTCCGCAATTTCAAGCAGTTTTTCAGTGGCATCCTGACCGCTTTCACCCTGGTTCTGGTTCAGAACCACATCTTCAACTGCAGCTTTTAATTCTGCAGGGATATCATCATAAATTGCCAACTGACCCGCATTCACAATCCCCATGGTCATGCCTTGTTGAATGGCATGGTACAAGAAGACTGCATGAATGGCTTCACGAACCGGCTCATTTCCCCGGAAAGAGAACGATACGTTGGATACACCACCCGAAATCATCGCATGCGGAAGATTTTGTTTAATCCAGCCGGTTGCTTCAATGAAATCGACCGCGTAGTTGTTGTGTTCTTCAATACCGGTTGCAATCGCAAATACGTTCGGGTCAAAAATGATGTCTTCAGCAGGGAAGCCCACTTCATTGACCAACACATCATAAGAACGTTTACAGATTTCACGTTTACGCGCTGCGGTATCGGCCTGACCATCTTCGTCAAATGCCATGACAATAACCGCTGCACCATACTGACGGCACAGGCGTGCTTTGTGTACGAACTCGTCATAACCTTCTTTTAAGGAAATCGAGTTGACCACCGCTTTACCTTGTACGCATTTCAAGCCTGCTTCAATAATTTCCCATTTTGATGAGTCAATCATTAAAGGTACACGAGAAATATCCGGTTCAGAGGCGATCAGGTTCAGGAATTTCACCATTGCTGCTTGTGAATCCAGCATGCCTTCATCCATGTTGATGTCGACAATCTGTGCACCACCTTGGACTTGATCCAAGGCAACTTCTAAAGCTTCGGTATAGTTTTCTTCACGAATCAAACGGGCGAATTTTTTTGAACCGGTTACGTTGGTACGTTCACCCACGTTGACGAACAGGGAATTTTCATCAATGTTAAACGGCTCTAAACCTGAAAGGCGGCATGCTGGTTTAATTTCAGGAATCTGACGCGGCGCAATGTCTTTTACAGCATTGTAGATGGCACGGATATGATCCGGAGTTGTACCACAACAGCCACCGGTAATATTGATCAAGCCACTTTCTGCAAATTCTTTTAGGAATGCTGCAGTTTGTTCAGGGGTTTCATCATAACCACCGAAAGCATTGGGTAAGCCTGCGTTTGGATGTGCCGAAATAAAGGTATTGGCCACATCTGCAACGGTTTTAACATGCGGACGCATTGCATCTGCACCCAAGGCACAGTTAAAGCCGATAGATAGCAAGTCGCCATGACGAACCGAATTCCAGAACGCTTCAGCAGTCTGGCCGGTCAAGGTACGACCTGAAGCATCGGTGATGGTGCCGGAAATCATCAACGGCAATTCATAACCAAGCTGATTGAATACTTCTTTGACTGCAAAAATAGCCGCTTTACAGTTCAGTGTATCGAATACCGTTTCAATGAGCAGAATATCCACACCGCCTTCAATTAAGGCATGTGCTGCTTCAATATAGTTATCTTTCAGTTCATCAAAGGTAATGTTACGAAATGCCGGATCATTTACATTTGGTGAAATTGAACAGGTACGAGATGTCGGTCCAAGCACACCGGCAACAAAACGCGGTTTGTCGGGTGTCGAGTATTTTTCACAAGCCGCTTTGGCAATACGTGCAGCTTCACGGTTAATTTCCGGAACCAGATCTTCCATATGGTAGTCAGACATTGAAACACGTGTGCCGTTAAAGCTGTTGGTTTCAATAATGTCTGCACCGGCATCCAGGTAAGCTTCGTGAATGCCTTGAATAATCTGCGGTTGAGTAAGAACTAAAAGGTCATTATTGCCTTTTAGGTCAGATGCCCAGTCAGCAAAACGCTCACCACGATAATCCGCTTCTTCTAGTTTATGGCGTTGAATCATGGTACCCATGGCACCGTCAATAATCAGGATGCGTTTGGCGAGAAGCTCTTTCAGGGTGGCAAGCGTGGACATAAATAACCCCAATCCGATGGAATACAAATGGGCATTATTTTAGCAGAATTACACTGCCTTTGAGGAATATTCAGCCGACTTAGTTAAGCATGGCTTAAAATAAGTTCATTTATGCCGAATTTTTCATCGAATTGAAATATAAAAACCTTAGCATTCAGCATAGATAAGAAAAAGTTGAGTGATTGGATGATCGGAAAGATTTTTTATGCATGATCCAGGTACTTTGAAATATTGAGGCACAAACTATTCTGGGCTTTAAATATTTTAAAATGATGGATTTAAAACAGTTCAGCTCCCCAAGATAAAGCGGAGTGATTTAAATTAGCTCAATTGTTAAAATTTGGCTTTATGTGACAGCTGTTTGTCATATAATTGTCACAATTAAATTGAACAATAAGGGGATTTTATTATCCCCTTGAACCGTCTGCATGAATTCTAATATTCCTCCCGTCCAAGATCAGGTGCCATCAGCATCAGCGAAATCGACGAATGTGCATGTTCCTACACCGAAATTTTTTATGCCGGTGTTTTTTACGGTCATTATTTCTACTTTGGTGTACATTGGCTTTCAGCTTTCAACCGATTTGGCACATGTTCCAACATTAAGTTTATATTCAGTTATTCTTTTAGCGACTGCGTTGTTAATTGCTTTAGGCTTTGAATTTGTTAATGGTTTTCATGACACTGCCAATGCGGTAGCGACGGTTATTTATACCAATGCCTTGTCTGCACCTGTGGCTGTGATGTGGGCCGGTTTTTGTAATTTCCTTGGGGTGATGGTCGCAAGTGGGGCAGTGGCCTACGGGATCATTGCCTTATTGCCAGTCGAGCTGATCATGAATGTCAGCTCTGGCGCAGGTTTTGCCATGGTTTTTGCCATGCTGATTGCCGCAATTCTCTGGAATTTGGGTACCTGGTTTTTGGGTATTCCGGCGTCAAGTTCACATACTTTAATCGGTTCGATTTTAGGTGTGGGCATTATGAACTACATCCTGCACATGGGTAATGGTGCCAGTGGTGTAGACATGGACCAAGTGATTAAAGTCGGTAAAGCCTTGTTGTTTTCGCCTTTAATTGGTTTTGCTTTTGCGGCCATCTTGTTTATTTTAGTGAAAAAAGTTTTCAAAAAACAGGTCGAACTTTTTCAACCCCCTGAAGGCAATAAGCCACCACCGCCTTTAATTCGTGCCATTTTGATTTTTACCTGTACCGGGGTAAGTTTTGCCCATGGTTCTAACGATGGCCAAAAAGGCATGGGCTTGATTATGCTCATCCTGATTGGTGTCGTACCTTTAGCTTATTCTTTAAATAAAAATCTAGATCAACAACATATTCAATCATTTGATCAGTTATCTAGCCAGGCAGCGACCGCTATTTATGCCAATCATTCAGACATTCCAGATGGCGAAGCGCGTCAAGTCTTGACCCGTTATATCCAAACTAAAGAGATGTCACCGGAAGTGGTGCCTGCTTTGGCAAGCTTGTCGGAACATTTGGGTGATCGTGTAGCGCAATATGATAATTTAAAAGAAATTCCAGAAACTGAAGTTTCAATCATCCGCAATGACATGTACTTAAGTACCACGGCATTTAAGCGTTTGGATAAAGCTGAACAGCTGCCTGCAATGTCAGCCGATCAAACCGAGACAGTAAAAGCATACCGCGACAATTTAGATTCATTCCTGCAATACATTCCAACTTGGGTGAAAGTGGCAGTTGCACTTGCCCTTGGCCTTGGAACGATGGTGGGCTGGAAACGTATTGTAGTGACTGTGGGTGAACGTATTGGTAAAGACCACATGACCTTTGGTCAGGGCATGTCTGCTGAACTTGTTGCGATGTCGACCATTGCTGCGGCGGATGGTTTCGGTATGCCAGTATCGACTACACATGTTCTGAACAGTGCGGTTGCAGGTACCATGGTGGCCAATAAATCCGGACTAAACTTTGCGACGGTGAAAACCATTCTTTCCGCATGGATATTCACTTTACCCGCGACAATCTGTTTATCGGGTGGTTTGTTCTGGTTGTTCTTGCAGTTTGTTTAAAATATCTATTTGAAATAAAAAAACGCTGCAATTGCAGCGTTTTTTGTTTTTAAGGAATAGGTGGTTTAAAAAAATAAACTCTTCCTAGTATTAGCAGAACTACTCATCTTTTTTAAATAGAGAAGTTCCTCCTCCCTTTGGGAGGAGGTTGGGGGGAGGGTTTTAATTAATATATGTACCTTTTAGTACAGTAAAAAATGACCTCTCCCTAACCCTCTCCTTTAAGGAGAGGGGACTTTTGCAGAATAATGAATGTATTTATCAAAAGGAAAAAGTTTAACAACTACTTCTTATTCTTAAATAAACCAAACATCTTCTTAATCGGCAGTTTTTCATTGGCAAAACCGTACAGTGCCGCAAAAGGCAGCGCGGTACGAGCCAAATAGGCCACACGCCATAGACCGCCATGGTTGGCACCTTTCATCATTAACTCTAATGGATGATCCAAAGGTGTTTCCGGATTGGCTACCGATTCAGGATTGCGCAAGTCATAAATCCATAATGCGGCCATCAGCGCATTGGTCGTTTCCGGTTCAAAAGATTCCACATCAAATAAACTTGCCCCATTAAACGCGGCTTTTAATAACGGATTTTTAGTCACCGAATGCGTCGTGGTAGAGGGTGCAATATTGATGCTGACACGTTGTCCATAATGACGTGCCAGAGTTGCACGCCATTGCTGAATCCGTTTTGCCAGAGCATAGTTTGGACCTTGCTCCACCACCAGGCAGTCTGCAATGCCATAATCATGGCCGTTTTCACAGCGAATTAATCCATCCAGATTTTTCTTGAAAAAGTGCTGAGCAGAAATCATCGAAATGCTTTCACTGATCATGCGTTGTGATTTTGAGCGTGTAAGTAACTTAAGCGTTGAAGCGTCTACCACTTCTTTAGGAATGGCGTAGACATCGGTTGGGGTACACATAAACATCAAACTGGTGTCAGCCTTTTGCTCACTGACGTACTGCATAATGCTGTCCATGGCCATAGATACCCGGACATGCTTTTCGCCATCTAAATAGGCAATGGCTGCAAGGTCTAGCTGATGCTCACTCTGGATCAGCCAATGGGCAATTTCAGGGGTTTGGGTAAGTAAATCCGCACCCAATTTTTCCTTGAGTGTTGCAGTTGGGGTACCTTCATCCAATTTTTCCGCACAGGGTGCATATAGGGTGGCATTGCCTTGTTGAATGGTTTTTAAAATTCTGTCCCAAACGCGGCTGTTGGGTAAGTCGACGGCTACAATATTGGCTTTCCATTTAGACAGCCAGGTTAGGGGACCGGCTTCCGAACCTGCACCAAATAAGACCATGGTGCGGTCAGAAAGGTCAAACCATTCAGGATGAGCGTGTGCAGCACGTAAAGCATCCGCATGGCTGGGTTCTATAATGCCCGCATCTTGCCAGAGTTGAATTTGGTCGAGTAAAGCCTGACCTTGCAATTTTTGGCCTTTATAAGGTACATACCATTCAGGCGCAGACTCACTTTCACCTTTCAGCTGAACCGTATACAAAGGGGCTGTATCGATGTCCTTCATGATGTCTTTAAGCAAGTAACGTTGACCATTTCTATAAAAGTCAAAGCTATGATGGGCCTTGTGTAAGCCTTGTTTTGCAATGGTAATCGGGTTGCTGATATTACGAATGCCTTGTTCAACCAGGGCTTTAAAATAGACAGGATAATGCTTACGCCAGTTTTTTTCCGCAAGTGCATTCATTGATGACTTGTTGTCAACAATAGATAAAGCTTCAGCAATAATTTCTTTGCCGGTCTGGGAGGTGCTGGGTTTATTGCTGTTGGGATTAATCGGAAATTGAAGACCATCTAATGAAGTGGACATGCAAAAAATCTCGTTTTTTTGATCATTAATATACGGATGTCTACATTATCTATGCCAAATTGATTTGATGGGTAGCATTTAATGACAAAATTGTGTGAATCTTTTTCAAATGGCACAGTAAAAAGGAGCCGAAGCTCCTTAATGTATAAATTTTATCATTTCAGTTTTATTTTTTATCATTCCAGTATCATTTTTTATTATTTCAAAGTTATTTGGAAATGCCTGCAGCAATTTCTTTCAGCATGAAAGCGGTATTATCCAGACCGGCTCCAGTAATATACCAAGCATCAGCATTTACAAAAATAACCCGGTTCTGTATTACTGCTTGAGACTGCCCTAAAACAGGATGGGTTTTAATACCTTGCTTGGTGGCATATTTCTGGGTATTCACCGCGCCACGATCGAGCACAATTACATAATCCGGATTCTGTTGAATAGCAGACTTTAACAGTTCAGCATTTTTCTTTTCTGCGGCTAAAGCTTCAGCTGAGCCTGCTTCAGGGCGGGCAGTATCGGTTTTTTCAGTCAGCGGAAGAACAGATTTAAAACCGCTTAACTCATGGATAAAACCAAAACGGTTATTGGCTGCATGCGGCATGTAATTATCACCCACTGCAAAGAGCATCACTGCTGATTTATTGGCAGTCTGCTCTTTCACTTTCAACTGTAATTGATCCAGATCTTTTAATTTTTTAGCAGCCATATCTTCACGCTTAAAGGCTTTTGCAAGGGTTAATGTACGATTTTTCAAATCACTCATGTAATGCTCGGTCTGGGGAGAAAGGTCAACCGTTGCTGCAATCGGTTGCAAGCTTTGCAGTGTTTTCGCTGAACGGCCACCGACAAAAATTAAATCGGGCTTTAACTGTTTTAATTGAGCTAAATCGGGTTCAAAAAGACTGCCTGCTTTAACAAACTGATCTTGGTTATATTGAACTAAGTTACCTGTAAATGTAGTTTTAGGCACAATTTGAGCCTGAATGTTTAGCGCATTTAAAGTATCTAAAATGGAGAGATCATAGACTGCAATTTTTTTCGGGCTTTGCTTAAGTTCAATGTTCTGTTTTTCTGTAGCCAGATTAAAAACTGCACTATGTGCCACACTATTCAATGTTACTGAAGCCAAAATGGCGCTTAAAAATAATACTTTAGTTTTCATTTGAAAGTGATCTTTGCTTAAATTTGGCAACAGGGTAACAAAGAATTGAATTTATTAAAATGATAATCATTAACAAATAAGAATTATTTTATTTTAAACATAAAAAAAGACGCTGAAAATTCAGCGCCTTGGAATATTGATAGCTGGACAATCCATTTTAAAAAGGCAATTGCATCAGCTTATTGAAGAAGTGGGGGATAAGGCGTGGTTCAAGAATGATGGTCATGACCACACCATAGGCAGCTCCCCAAAGATGCGCACTATGGTTGATGTGGGAATTGCCACGCTTGCCTGACCAAATACTGTAAGCGACATATAAAACCGCAAAAATAATTGCCGGGACGGGAATGAAGAATACAAAAATTAGCTTCCACGGCTCAAATAAAATATAGGCAAACAAGACTGCCGAAACTGCACCGGAAGCGCCTAGACTGGCCCATTGATGGTCATTTTTATGCTGCAGATAACTGGGAAGAATGGCAACAATTAAGCCGCCTAAATAGAACAATACAAAGCCAAGATCGAAAAAATACTGTCGGTAAAAACTTTCAATCACACTGCCAAAAAAGAATAGCGTAATCATGTTGAAGATCAGATGTCCACCATCGGCATGCACGAAACCATGGGTAATAAAGCGGTCATATTGTCCACGCTGCATCGCGGGAGGCCAAAAAATAAGACGGCTCATGACCTTCTGATTTGAAAATGCAATCAGTGAAACAGCCACTGTAATCAGGATCAGGCAAACAGTATGGTTAAAAGGTAGATCTAGCATAAAGTGGAAGTTCAACTTTTAAATATTTATACTTAATAATGCCATTAAATGAAGCATTAAGATGAACTTTTATAATAATTCCGACAATTTTAGTTGATTTTTTTTTATTACCCCGCATCTTCAGTTAAAATGCTAACTTAAGCTTGAGGAAATATGATTATGTCGACTGAGAACATCAGCGCTGCAGTTGCAGAAGAAATTCCAAATTTATTGATTACGCCAACGGCACAAGAGTATTTGTTTGACCTGCTTGAAAAACAAAACACTCCAGGCATTGCTGTGCGTATTTTTGTGGAAAATCCTGGTACGCCACGTGCTGAATGTTGTATGGCATATAGTGC
>Ga0308160_10000835_pt1 | contig 50082 bp, 70 predicted proteins | sample PhyFR1_FD_201036 | JGI IMG/M metagenome (GOLD analysis project Ga0308160, IMG submission 201036) | Phyllosphere microbial communities from UC Gill Tract Community Farm, Albany, California, United States - DLSLF.R1 | ecosystem: Host-associated > Plants > Phyllosphere > Unclassified | place: USA...
AGCAGTAGCCGCATGACGACGACGAGTACCCTGCGAGGCCGCCACGGAGGCGAGCACGACGGGGGGAGACATGAGCCACTTTGAATTGCTTTGAAGCAGCTTAAAGGGGCGTACCAATTGCCTGAATAAGCGAGGGTTCCGGCATGCTGGCTGTCAAGCACGTCTCCTTGACGGTGAGGTCGACAGGCGAGTGATGGTCGGCGAGGACGAGCATGAGTCGGGGCAGCTGGGAGACGAGCCGGCCTCGAAGCGTTGCTCGACCCCGAACCGTCACTCGCCCGACCGACTCAGCATCCCTCATCGCATGGCGTCGGCCCAGACCTCGTCGCTCGGCTACGGCCGGCCTGCGACCCATCGCAATCCGTCGTCGTCGTCGTCGACCCAGTCGGTTGGAGCAGGCCCACCTCCGGCCGACGGGACCGTCGCCGTCCCGCGTCGGCCGTCGTCGACGCCGTCGCGCAACCCCATCTCGCTCCGGCTCTACAAGGTCCTCGCGTCCGACTTTGACGACCCGTCGGCTCTCGAGGCGCTCAAGACTGTTTCCGACTACTATGCCGCCCCGGGAGAGCTCTCTGGTCCGGACGGCGTCAGCCAGCAGCTCCGGCAGCAAGCGCTCGCAGCAACCGGCGGCGACCCCTCCGTCGGCAGCGCCAGTCGAGCGCGCAAGGCCCTCCGGGAGGATGCCGACGAGCGCCTTGCACAAGGCAGTCGTTCCTTCCTCGACGCGTTCGGCGACGTCGATTCGGTGCGTCCTCTATCTTGCGGACGTTCAGCTGGCCATGAAAGCAGAAGGGCGCCGGCTGGAGCCCGCAAGTTGGCTCGGCAGGGACTCCCGGCTTGAACCGAAGCTGCTCCTCCGCCTCTCCAATCGGCATGCCGACCTGCCATCTTTGTCGCGCAAGCACTGACCTTTGAATTGATGTCGGCTGTACAGAAACTGGAGCAGCTGCGAACGCACATGAACGAGATGCAGGCCAGGTGCGACGACGTTCAGGCGCAGCTCGCCGTCGCCAATCAGGGCACGTCGTACCTCCTCTCGCGGGCCGAGGGCCTCCGCGCCCAGCGGTACGTCTCTTTCGCTCGGCCTTCGCTCGATATGTCTTGTCGCTGACGCCTTCAGACGGCACGATCGACCCGAACAGGGCGAGCACCGAGCTTCGGTTGACGCTCATCGACCTCTTCCTCTCGCGCTTCACGCTCCCGGCCGCCCAGCTCAACCTCTTGACCTCGTCGGCCGGCGCCAATGCGGCCATCACCCCAGACTTCTTCCGCTCGATCGATCAGCTCCGGGCGATCCGGACCGACTGCCGTTCGCTCCTTCTCGGCGGCGGCAGTGGCTCCCTCAGCAACGGGGATGCGACTGCGGGCGAGACCGCAGGAGGCGACGCCGGCGCCGACGGGACGACCCAGGCCGGCGAGGCGATCATGCGCCATACAGCTCGGACACTAGAGGCAGCGTACGAGCGGCTCGCCCGCTGGGTCAATGGCGAGGTGCGCGGCCTGTCGGGCAAGGACGGCGGCGGAGGCGGGGAGGTCGGACCCGTCCTGCGGGAAGCCGTCGGTCGTTTGCGCACGGAACGGCCAGATCTGCTCGCGTACGTCCCATCTAATTTTCATTTTCTGGTTCTTAGGACGACGCTGACTCCAGCTGCTTATCAAGCGAGATCCTCGGTGCCCTCACCACCCTGCGCTCTTCGGCCTTGCTGTCGTCCTTTCTCGAGGCCCTCACCCGGGGCTCAGGCTCATCCTCCTCCTCGGCGCTCGGTGGTCCGCGGCCAATCGAGCTCCATGCACACGACCCCGAGCGTTACGTGGGCGACATGCTCGCCTGGGTTCACCAAGCCGTCGCAGGCGAGCGCGAATTCCTCGAGGGCTTCTTTGGCGTCGAGGGCGATGGCCGGATGGTCGGCAGCGTCCGGCGCAACGTCGGCAGTCTCGCAGCGGCAGCTGCAGCTGGGCCGGATGAGTCGTCTGACGGTGGTATGGGCACGGCTACGCGGGATCGCAAAGCCCTCGCGCGAGAGCGTCAGGCGCGAGAAGACCAGGTCGAGAAGGAGCGGCTCGTGCGCGAGGTCCTCGATCGGTGTCTGGAGGGCTGCTGCCGGCCACTCAGGGTGCGCTCCCCGCACTCTTTGCGGCTATGTAGCCGTCATCGTCCAAGGTCCTGACTCCTTCCCCCCTTCTCGGACCGCTCCTGCTCCAGATACGCATCCAGCACACGATCCGCTCGCAGGACAGCGTCATCACGGCCTACAAGATTGTCAACCTCCTCCAGTTCTACCTTCTGACGATGAAGCGCACGCTCGGCGAGGATGCGCTTTTGGCCAAGACGCTGCACGAGTGAGGCTCTTTGTCGCCGCTGCATCTCTGCTCGCCATCGATTGAAGCTGATACATCCGCGTCGTCTCGTCGCTACAGGATCTGGACCGTCTCGTACAAGACCTTTTTCGACACGCTCGACGCTGTCGGCCGTTCGCTGCTTCGCTTCCTGCACGTGCGTCCGCTGCGCCGTCACCTCACTCTCCAGGATTTTCGAGCCGACTGACCACTCGAACCCCTTTCACAGCCGCCAGACGCGGACCTATCGCCACCGCAGGCGCTGCTCGACTCGACGGTGACGCTACGCTCGATCCTGTCTGTTTACGAGTCGTCGCTGCTCGACTCGGACGGTCCCGAGGCCGAGCGCGAGCGCGAGGAAGAGTTTTCGCGCATCCTCGACGCCGCGGTCGACCCGCTGCTCGAGATGTGCCGCAGGATGGCCGACTTGCGCGTCACTCGAGGTGCCAAAACCGAGGAGGGCGGCATGGAGTGGGACAAGGCCGTCTTCCTCGTCAACTGCATCAGCTACCTTGAGGTATGCAAGCGAGAATCTGAGATTGTTTCCGCCGCTGCGACGCCATCGCTGACCGGCGCGCGCTCGCGTATGTTTTGCAGCACGTCCTCGATAGCTTCAGCTTTACGACGAGCCGCGTCGCCAGCCTGCACCACATGCTCGACCGCTACGTCAAGTTCATCGCGGACGCTCACGTGCGGCCCCTTTCACTTGTCCGGTCCGACGCACTCGGCGCTGATCTGACCCTCCCTTTCTTCTCTCGCAGTTCGAGGCATGCCTCACGCAGAGCGGCTTGGAACCGATCATCCAAGCGATCGACGAGAAGGACGCCGACGTGAGTACAACCGAGAGATCGGAGTTCGAATGTTGCCCCCACTGATGTCAAGTGACCCTGCAGACGCCGCTGTCACGCATGCCAGCGGCCTCTCCGACGGCGCTCTCGACCGCGCTCGGCCAGTTTCACTCGTACCTGCAGACGCTCGACGTTCTGGCTTCCCCGCGGCTGTCGCTCATGTCGTCGACCGCGCACGCCCGGTCCATCCACCACGGCGCGCTCGTCCGGCTCGCGCGGGCGTACGACCGCGTCTGGAACGCCGTTGCCGACAAGGAGGCTGGCCGGTACGAGTTCCCACTGAGCCTGCTGCGGCGGGGCAAGGAGGAGGTTCGGACGCTGCTCGGCGTCGACGAGGACGAGGTGACCCCCGTCAAGGAGCCAGACGCATCGTCTGCCGAACCGGAAACAGCTCCGGCGGACCTAGGGGAGACTGCGAGGGACGTGGATCATGCATAGAATGTCGGCACCCGCACGTCGAGACTCGGCTTTGGAGGTAGGTGACAGTGGCTAGTACGCCCGGCCGGCTAGGAGAATTCTCGATCGCCTCCTCGCGCCGAAAGCGCAGGCGCCGCCGCCGCCGTCGACCGCTGCTGCAGCTCGGACAGCTTGCTTCGTCCACCTTCAATCCTCCTTCGGCCTCCCGAGCTCAGCCGACTCAACGATATGCGCCCAGCAGCTCTCGGATCCGAGGGCGGATCGTCCCGCCTGGCCAAGGTTGCGCCCTCTAAGGGCGGCCGGAAGGTGCTGACGGCAGCGCCCGCGCCCCCGTCGACCGGGCCCAACTTCGACGACGAGAGCTCCGCCGGTGACGACGACAACGACGACGACAGCGAGGGCAGCGCCGAGCTGCCCGAGCTCGAGGACGATGAGGAGGACGAGTTCGAGGAGGACCGTCAACGGACGACGGGCGTTGCCATGTGGGAGGACGATGAGGGCGAGGAGGACGACGGTTCGAGCGTTAACGGCGACGGCGCGAGCGAGCTCGACGACGACGAGGACGAAGACGACGATGAGGTCGACGTGGACGAGGCGCCTCGTTTGTCGGCCAGCGTAAAGGGCAAGGGCCGCGACCGGGAGATGGTGAGTAGCCTTGCAGCTCACCTCGTGAGCCCGTTTGACGAGCTGGTGCTGACTACCAGGCCTCGGCCCCACCGCAGGCTCGCATCCAGGAGGGTGAGTCGCTCGACCGGGACCGAGGGGTCCGGCCGGTACATCGACACCTTGCTGATTCCTGATTCATCGCGCTGTGCTGTTCAGAGATGCGCTCCCTGCCGATCTCTGCCATCATGAAGGCCAAGCGCACGATGGCTCAGGGCTCGTCGAGCTCGTCAGTAGCCGACGGTGACGACCCAGAGCGGGCGGAGAAGATCGCCGCCGCCCGCGAGCGGCTGGCCGAGATGATGCGCAAGAAGAAGGGCCTTCCTGCCGAGGTCCCGCAAGATGAGCCAAGGGAGGCTCGTCAGGAGCGGGAACGCCGGGAGAAGGTCAAGCGCGCCGACAAGCACGCGTGCGTCCGCCTCGTCCCGCACCTGCCTGCCATCCAGCCCAAGACTGACCCGTGCGACCTCTCGACCGTGCTTCATTTCCAGACCAAGCGAGGTGACGTCGAAGAAGCCCGTATCTCGCAAGCGGACGGTCGTTGAGGTGGAGAAGATCGTGCGTCGCGCTGCCCTCTGTCGTCGAGTGGAGTCACCCTGCTGACGGCCTTTCCGCTTGATCTTCAGGAGCGGCGGGACCCTCGCTTCTCGTCCCTCTCGGGCACGGTCGACGCTCACCTGCACGCCAAATCGTACGGCTTCCTGTCAAACCTCGTCGCAAACGAGTACGTTGCCGGTCAGGAGGCGCTCAAGGCGGCTCAAAAGGCGCTTCGCAACGCCCCGCGAGCCCTGCGCGAGGAGCGCGAGGCCGACGTCGAGCATGCCGAGCGCGAGCTCGCCCGTCTGCGGACCAAAAAGGAGCTCGACGAGCGCACGCGACGCGAGCGTGAGGCGATGCAGACGTGGAAACACGAGGAGAAGAAGAAGCAAGCCGAGGGCAAGGGCCAGTGGCACATGAAGGACTGTGCGTGTCGACCTGCACCGCGCCGCGAACCGGTCCAACATCTGCCGCCCGTGCTGACCGAATGATCGCCTGCTTTGCTCCTCGAACTCCAGCCGAGAAGAAGCGCCTGCTCGTTGAGGCCAAGCACGCGGCATTGCTCGAGCGCGGCGGCCAGTTTGCCGTCAAGAAGGCCCTAGAGAAGAAGCGCAAGAAGGACGCCGGCAAGGAGAAGAAGGCCCGCCCGCGAGGCCTCGGCTTTGGCTCGTCGGGCCCGAAGCCTTCCGCCGACGGTTCGGCACCGGCGCGGAAGCGGGTCAAGATGTAGGCCCGGCCTGAGCGGGGCACGCTTTCTTCATGACGCCGTGGCCCGTACTCTCGGAAACGACGAGCCTCAGTACAGCAGCAGAGCTATGGGATACAGGGGAGGATTGTCGACAGGCTGTCATGCGGCGTCCTCAACAATCTGCGCGACGCGAAGAGCCAGCTCTGCGCGCAATTAAAGGGAAGGAGAAGCCAGGATCAGAATGACGGAGGGGTCTGCTCTTTCCGAGGAAAGACGGAATTCGCACCTTCGACGTGCGACTTGCTCGCGGCCTCGGCGTAGACGCGGACGCAGTCCTCCGTCCCGCTCGGCCGGACAAACGCCCGGCCGCCCTCGTACTTCTTGACCTCCTCGTCGATGAGCGCCTGCGCGCCGACGGGCGTGACGAGCTTGCGCTCGGCGTCGGTCGTCGTAAAGGCGTTGCGGTCGCGGACAAGCACCTTGACGAGCCGATTGGGCAGGTCAAAGTACGAGGCGTCCCACTCGGCCGGGCCCCAGCCGCGGTGGATGAGAATCGTCGCGACGAGCAGGAGGTCCGACAGCGAGTCGCCGACCGTCTGGTTGATGAGCCGCGTAAATTGCGTCAGGTGGGCGAGAGCCGTCTTCTGGGCTGGCGTCCGCGGCTGGTAGGTCGACAGCAGCTTGATGAACGCCGGCGAGAAGAGGACGGTGCCGTGGCCGTTGGCCTCGAAGTAGACACCGATGTCGTACCGCTCGGCGGCGTGGTGCAGGTGCTTGACGCCGGTCGGGACGCATGCGACGGGCAGGCGCTGCAAGTTGGGAGGGTGCACGACGGCGTCAGTAAGGAGTGAGCTCGTTCGAGTCCTCTGCTCGTCGGGGTGAAGGCCGCACCTCGCGCAGGTAACGCGTCGAGCTGCCGTTGGCGTACGCCGTCTGGACGACGCCGACGTCGACGCTGCCCTCGCCTTCGTCCCGGCTGTTAAGCCCGGCTTGCTGGACGAGGTCGACGAGGAAGCCGGCCGAGAGCGCGGCCTGCTTGTCGCCGTCGAGCAGTTTGAAGGCTCCGCTCTGGTCGAGGTAGTAGAAGATGATGCGGTCGGCGTCGCCGTCAAACGAGCAGGCTAGCGTGCCCGACTCGAGCGCGTGCTCGGACGGCGGGAGGAAGACGGGCGGCAGCTTCTGGCCTGTCTTGACGTAGTCGGCACCAGAGTGGGCGTTGAGCGCGGCCGGGTCGTCGATCGCCGTCGCGACGGGTACGAGCACGAGCGGCGGCGGCCGGGACGAACCGGCCGAGGTCGCGGCGAGGACCTCGGCAAATTTGGTGAGGATGGGCGCGCCGACACCGTTGGCACAGTCGACCTTGAGCGGCTTGGGGAAGGGCGCTTTCGAGTCCTGCAGGTGGGTCCGGTCGGGTTGTCACCAAGTCCCACGGTCGTCAGCCAACGCGCCGCGCAGCGAGCCCCGCCAGGCCCAAAAAGTCGAGCGAGGTCAAAGGGGGCAAGGGAACAAACCGTCAGCTTGCGGAAGGCCGTCGCCATCTTGTCGTAGTAGCCCTGGACGGTCGGTGCGCCGTACTCTTCGAGCTCGCCCTTGCCCTGGGTGTTCTCAGCTCGGACGAGGTAGTGCAGAATCGGGGTCGTGACGATGCCCTTGTCGCACGTCCCCGGCTGCTCGCCCTTCTTAAAGCCGATAGCGGCCTCGTCGAGGCCGATGGCCGCCAGACCGCGCGAGAGAGCGAGTGCGAGGCCCTCGCCCGACGGCCGGGTGTCACGCCCAAAGATGACGCGCGGCTTGACCGAGGTGTCGATCTGAAGCGTGTCGACGAGCTTCTGGAGGACACCGACGAGCTCGGCTGGGTCGCGGGCGTTGCAGACGCGCGTCGCATGCCCCTCCCACGAGGCCTCGAGCATCTCGCCCCGGGGGTCAATCAGCTTGACGCCGTTGTCGGCCGCCGGATTGTGCGAGGCCGTGATCATGACGCCGATCGTCTTGCCGTGCAGCTTCTGCGACCGCAGGACGGCGAGGAGCGCGATCCGGAAGAGGGCGCAAGGCAGGACGTCGGCCCTGGCAGGTCAGGCAGCATCGTTAGGACAGCTCGAGAAGCGTGCAACAGCAGCAAAGGAAGTCTGCCAGACGTCGTCCCAGCCACGGAAGAGAACCACGACCGGCCGGGCAGGTCGCTGGCGACGCCTCTGGAGGGGACGAACGCACTTTGTCCGGAAGCCGGCCGTGCCATAGGCGTAGTCGGCCGTCGGCTTGGGGTAGGCCTCGGCCGCAGCCTTGATGACATCGACGGGGAGCGTAGAGCCAGCCATTGGTCGTCGAAGCTCTGGGATGGATGAGACTCTTTTCAAAGGTGAAGGAGGCGAGGGAGGCGGCGAGATGGTCACGGCGGTCGAGCAGGCTGGCGGAACGGACGAAGGACGCGCGCACACGCAGGCGGCCTCGACGCGGCCGTCGCTGACGGCCTGCGGGAGCACACTTCCGAACCTGGACCCGGCACTACTTTCGGCCGTCGCAAACAAAGTCCCGCTACCGTTCTAGTCGCCAAGCACCTGCGGTAGCCGACGTCGGCCGAAGGGAAGGGGGCGCACGTCTGCCGTGAGATCGCTTCGGAAGGTCCGGCGCGCGACCACGCCAGTCGAGACGCGCGCGCAAAGTCTCTCACTCAACGATCAGAGCGACCCCCTTGCGCATCAGCCCTCCCATCGCGTTTGGTGAACGGCATGCATCAAGGAGGCGCCAGCTCCACAAGCCCGCTCTCCGTCGCCGCTCAGCCAAAGTTCTGGTCGAGCCAGGTCGAGTAGTACGTGCAGCCGTCTGGGTTGATCGGCCCCGATGGCGAGCAGATGTCAAAGGCCGGGCACCGGCCGCAGGGAGCGGCCGTCCAGCCGAGGTCAACCTTTTCTGGCCGGACTGCAGCGGGAGCGAAGGAGAAATCAGCGGAAGGCTCGGTAGAATAACCGCAAAGGCTTTGGCACGGACCGGCACGATAAACGAGCGCGTCGCCCTCCTCGTCCTCGAAGTCGGCTAGATCCGGTCGCTCCTCAGCCTCGCTCTCCGACTCCTTGCCCTTGCGCTTCGACGACTTGGAAGACTTGCGGTCGTCCTCGTCCGACGACTCGAGCGCAACCTCGACCCGCTTGGCCTTGACCTTCTTCTTTTTCCGCGCCGCCATATCGCGGTCGATTGAGTCGGCGTCCGACGCCATCGAGACGTCGCTCGCGTCGCTATCGCTCCCCTTGCCGCGCGACTTGGATCGCGAGCGTGAACGCGAGCGCGAGGCCGCCTTGGCCTTCTTTGCCCGCCGAGCCTTCTTGGCTCGCGCGGCCGAGTCGTCCGACGAGTTGTCCGTGTCATGCTCGAGCGCGTCGGATGGATCAGAGTCCGAATCGGACGACGACGTGCCGCTGTCGGACGAGGCGTCGCGTCGCTTTCTCGACCGCGACTTGGACGCCTTCGCTTTCGTTCTGTCAACGGAGTCAGGCCAATACCACGAGTCAGTCTCCGCCAAAGCCAACCTCGTGCTCCGCAGGACGCACTTTGACTTGCTACTCCGCCGGTCGTCATCCGAGCTCGCGCTCGCATCCGAAGTGGCGTCGCTGTCCGACCCGCTGCCGGAACCTCCGCTGCCGTCATCGTCGCTGCCAGCGCCCTTGCGCTTCTTCCGGCGCTCCTTCTCCTTGCGCCGCCGCCGCTCCTTCTCGGCCTTGCGCCGGCGCTCCTTCTCGACCTTTTGCGCCTTGGCCTTCTTGCGCCTCCGCGCGCGCCGGGCCTCAGCCTCGTCGTCCTCGCTCGCATCCGACGAGTCCGAATCCTTGGCCTTGCGCGCCTTGCTCTTCTTGGCCTTGTCGGCCGACGAGGACGAGCCCTCGGCCCGGCTACTTCCTCCGCGCCGCCACGCGTCGCCGCCGCCGCTCGAGCCGCCGGCGGGGAGGGCCTGGATTTCGCCGTCAAACTCGAGCACGTCGAGCAGGACGCGGACGTGCCCGACGTCAAGCTCAGTTGTCGAGATCTGAGCCTTGCGGATCCATGTCGCAATCTGCGAGGCAGTTGGGTAGGCCGAGATGTGGCTCGGCGGGAAGACGGCCGAAGGGTGGTTCTTGACCTTGGGGAAGGACTGCGATCGTCGACAAGCAGGCACAGATCAGCAGTGCAGCATGTCGAGCCCTTCAGATCCCCGAGACGTACCCGCTGCTTGATGAACGAGAGGACGGCGCCGAGCAGTTGCTTGATAAACTCGGTATCGAGCTCGTGGTCGGTGAACCAAGGACCGCCCGTCATCTCGACGCTCGGCGTCAGGTGGAAAAGCATGTAGAGCTTGCGGGTTGGAAACTGACCGGGAGCACCGGAGGGGGGGGGGGCGTGAGCGGGGACAGCGCGCAGCCCGGAGGAGGAATGAGCCGCACCTTGATCGACTTGACGACCTTGATCTCGTTCCGGCCCTCGAGCGCCTTGAGCACCTTGTTGACGACTGTCTGGTGCAGGTTGGTCTGAGACCGGATGTGCATCGTCCAGATTGCTGTCGAAAGCACGGTAGGAGAGGTGCGGGCCAGTCAGCGCAGCCCGTTTCGGCCAGGAGTCATTTGGCCACAGGGGGCGCACCATCCCGACCGGCCTGCTCAATGACGCGGTAGACGAGACCCTCTTCGTCGTCGAGCGATGCCATCCTGCGGGGAGGCAGACCGCAACGTCAGCATTCCTGCCCTCTCGGCAGTGTGAGCGTCCGCGCAGGCATCGTCTCGACCGCAGCCCGGCTCAGCTCGAGCGACACGCACTTCTTTGCCTCGCTCTTGGTGACAGCCTTCCACTTGATGCCCTTCGCTCCGAGATCCATCGTCATGATCAAGTTCTGCTCGCCAAGGCGAATAAGGGTCGAGATTAGCATGTCTGACCCTTCGCAAGTGACTCCCGCTCTCGTGCCTCGAGCGTCAGGAGGCGCGCGTCGCGAGGGCGTCCTCATCGAGCGCAGGCCACACGCACCTTCTTGCTAAGGTTGTTGATGGCCGTTCCAATTTCGGTCAAAGCCGTGTTGGGGAACTGGCTCTGAAGGTCCGCCTGCCCGACCATCTGCGGAGAGGCAAGCGGAGCGACGAGGAGCGAGCGCGTGTCAGCGACTAGTCGCCGGGCACAGGCGGAGTGCGGGAGGCGGGGAGACACACCTGCTTGGGCAGGGTCATGGCATACTTGTGGACCTTGCTCTCGAGCGAGGACGACATGCCGGGCGACGAGCGGAGATCCCCTCCCTTGGGCTGCGTCTGCGTAGAAGAGGTGGCGGCGGGCGAAGGAACAAGTCGAGGTCGAGGACGAAGACTCAGAGGGCGAGCCGGCCGGTCCAAATCTCCTGCAGCGCCGACCGTCGCGCGCGCGGCGCCTGCAGGGAGGCAGCGTGCAGCAGCGCGTCGGTCCCTACGACACGCCCTCGACGGCATCCCGCATCGACTCTTCGTATAGCCGGCGCCCTAGCCTCACCCTCCTCTTTCTCCTCCTTCTCCTCCTCATCGCATGGACTCGCCCAATCCAGGCTCGGATGGCTCGATAATCGACGTCGAGCCCCGCCTGACGCGCCGGACCCGCGGCCGGCTCGCAGCGAGCGCGAGCCAGAGCGCGCCCGCAACCGACGGCGACGACGACACGGATGGCGCCGGCGCCGGCGGCGGAACGAGCGACCAGGGCGGGCCGAGCGACGACGACGGCGACGACTTTGGTGCTGTGCGTCGCCCGTCTTGGCGAGCTGTGGGGCAGTAGCAGCGGCTGTCGATGCCTAAAGCTGACGCGCCCCTCCCGGCTTCTCTGCTCTGCTCTGCTCCGCTCCTCTCTGTTCCTTTCCCTCCCTCCGCCAACCGCCTGCGCAGCCCTCGACGAGCACACCACGAGGACGTGGTCGGCCGCGCGGTCGGCCGAGAGGCTCGGGTCGCGGCCGGGGCCGAGGCCGGCAGAAGGTCCTCTCGTACAACCCTCGCATCTCTGAGCTCCGGCGCGTGCCAACCGACGGCGCCGGCTTGGAAGACCCGGTGCGGCTGACCCTTCGCCACTTGTCTTCTCTCTCACTCATGTGCTGAAGCTCTCTGCCTGCACCCTGTAGGACTCCTCGACGCCGACGACGATGATGGTCGACAAGAAGGAGTACACGTTCCAGTTTGACGAGCTCCAGCTGCCCGAGGACGAGGCCGGCAACCTCAAGATCGACGCCAAGGGCAACCTCCTCGGCGGACGCGAATTCAAGGCCCGGACGTTCACGAGCCCGTATCGGGCCGACCCCGAGAAGGTCTACAGTGCGTTGCGCCGCCCTTGTCTTGCCGCCCGCGCATCTCGCTGACATCTGGTCTACCGTAAACAGTGCTCTCGATCGATGCGGCCCGGACGTGCGGCTACCGTGACTCGCTCTACTTCTTCCGGCGCAACAAGGAGCTCGTCAAGCTCTCGCTCGCCAACAAGGAGAAGGACATCCTTATCCGCGACCGCCGGCTCAACGGCACGTTCAAGGCACGGAGCGTGACGATGATCGCCGTCCGCAACGCATTCAAGCTGCAGGGCGCGAAGATGATCAAGGGTCCGTGCCGCCGCCGCAGTCACCTAGGTTCTCTCGTGCGCAGAGACCGAGCCTGACACCCGCTTTGTTGACGGCAGACGGCAAGCATGTCACGGATGACTACTACGAGGCGCCTGCCCGCGCAAAATGCGCCGAGGAGGGCATCGAGCCCGGCAGCCTACTCGGCGAGCTGCCCGACCCGGCCTCGCTCGTCGAGTCGCGCAACCTCAACCTCTCGCAGGCGGCCATGGCCTCGCACCGAGTGCCGGCCAACCAACCGTTCTACACGCCCGGCGGGCCGACGACCCACTTCCCCTCGAACGGCTTGGACCCGTTCACTGAGGCCAAGGGTTTCGCCAAGCGACTCACGCTTACCAAGGCCGGCTTCAGCCAGGACAACTGGCTCGCACGCTTCGCGAGCGAGGCGAGTGAGAAGAACAGCGAGATGGGCCGCCAGCGGCGCGAGCGGCTCGAGGAGATCCGCCAAGGCTTCATGTGGGATGGCGTTGAAGCGCCTGCGCCGGTGCCGTTCGCCGCCCTCGGCGCGATTGCCGTCGCCGCCAAGACTGAGCCTGTTGCTGGCGGCGGGGATGAGCAGCTGCCCTCGGCGGTCGCCTCGCTCAAGGGCAAAGAGCGCGAGCCCTCGGTCGCTTCGACCGCGCTCACGCCGACGACTGGCGGCTTCCCCTCACGGGCGCAGAGCGTCCAGCCGACACCGGTGCTGGCATCGGGCGCGTTCGACGGCGGCTTCCCGGGCCCGGACCCGGCGACACGGCCGGTCAAGCGGGTCCGCCGAGTGGGGGCGCCGCTCGGCGTCTACGAGCCCGAGACGCACATTCCTCAAGGTGCGTTCCGAGACGAGAGTGCCGTCTCGCCGAGGGAGATGAGCACTGACTCTTCTTTGGGCCTGATCTCCGCAGTTCACATGACGACTCAGCCGACGACGGCGACGTTCGAGCGCATCGCGGCCACGCCCTCCTTCGCCCCGTTCGACCCTTCGCTTGCGGCGCGCAACCCCGACCCGGCTGCGACGCACGCCGCGCCCTTCAGTCACCTCTCGGCGATGGGCGGCAACCGGATTGGGGCTGACAGCTGGGCGCTCGCGAGTGTCCGGTACGAGATGGACGTCGCGGATGCCGCCGTCCGGGACAAGGGTGTCGTGCTTGGCCACCAGTGAGGCACGAGGGTAGCGTCGTTCAGAGGAAGGGGCGTTGCTCGTCTTTTCTACAGATGGCTGTCTGCTTTCTGCTCGGTCTTTTACCATCGAAGAACTGAGCGCGATTCTTCCCACGCACGCACTACGGGTGTCTTCGTGAAGCGGTCATGTAAAGAGAAGGCGAGTGCAGGAGGTGGGCCGTGGGGAGAGAGAGGAGATTCGAAGTGAGGCTACTCGAATCGCTTCCAGGCTGGAGAAAGAGACCGCGGGTGTCAGCGAGAGCAGAGCGGCGGGGTTCAGGCCGAGTGAGAGACGGACGGTGCTTCTCATAGCTCTTGTGCTTGTTGAGCTTGCGCTTGCCCGTCTGGGGCTTGCGGGGCTCGACGAGCGCGCGGTGCTGGAGCGAGGCAAAGCGGTCGCGGAAGAGATTGCCCTCGGGCTCGAGCTGGCGCCAGCTCTCGCTCAGCTCGTCGCCGAGCTGGACGTCCATGTCGCCACCGCGCATAACCTCGTGGCCGCCGACCTTCTGCCCGCGCAGACCGGCCAGCACCTTGGCCTGCTTGCGCTCAGCCTTCTCGGCCAGGAGCTTAGCTCGGAGCGAGGTCGTCCGATCGAGCGTCTTGCGCGTCTGGCTGATGACACCAAACTCGCGGGCGTGCACCTTGGCCAGCTTCTGCCGGGCCTGACGCTCGGCCTGCAACGGGCGGGCAAGTGCAGGAGGATTCGAAATCAGCACTGGGACGCCACACCGCTCGTGAGGAAGCCGGTGAGTCAAGACGCACCTCTGCCTGCCGGGCCTTCGACTTCTTGGCGTGCTCCTTCTTGCTCTTGGACGAGGCCACCTTGCGCTCGTCCTTCCAGCTGAGGCTCTCGCCCTCACTCATCTCAGCCTCGTCGTCCTCGTCATCCTCCCCCTCGGCCGGGATATCGACCGGCATGCCGTTGACGAAGCGCTCGCCCTCGCGCGGGTCGAAGCGGGCCGACATCATGCGGTCCTTAATGTCGCGGCCCTCTGCCTCGAGCTGGACGCGGCGCTCCTCCTCAGCGACGGCGAGCCGGACGAGCTCGGCGTGAGCCTCGGCCGTCGGGTTGTACGACTGGCCCGAGGCCGGGAGCGTGACCGCCGGCAGGGCCGGCCGGAGCTCCATGCCCTTGACGATCGACTTCGGCAGCTTGACGTCCTTCTTGACCCACTCGCGCCCGGCGTCCCACTCGCCCGCCTCGATGCGCTCCTGCCGCCAAGCGTCGTACTCCTCGCTCCCCTTGGGCTGGGCAAAGACGGCCGACCCCTCGCCCCACTTGCCGGCCTGCTCGACGGTAGAGTTGAATGGGCCCTGGACGTCGCGGCCTGCGATCCGCCGGAGCCGGTCCTTCTCAGCGTGCGTCAGGATGCGCTTGTGTGCTGGCCGGGCGTTGACAGCCGGGCGCGAGTAGACGGCCGGGTGCGCCGTCCGCTCGGCCAGGATCTGCGCCGACCGGAGCGGCTTCTTGGGCGCCTTCGGTCTCGGGACTGAGAGCGGGGGAGGTAAGGAGGAGCCGTCAGCCTCTCTGCTTCATATCGAGAAGCGCGCCGCACGCCGGGTGTCGCGCGTCGGCAAGCGTAGGAGAGTGAACGGACCGTCTGCGTCGCCGGCGGTGTCAACCATGAAGAGCTGGTCGTTCGTCTGCGCCGCAATCGACGAGCTTTTTAGAGAGAGCGCGCAGGGCCGAGCGTCAGCCGACACCCTCTTTCCGACGACAGCTGCTCAAGCAGCGACGGAGCACACGCACCCGACCTGGCGCTCCTCGGCCCGGACCTCGTCCAGGCCGGTCGTGATGTCGGTGATGTCGATCGCCTTGCGCCACGACGCCTTCTTCTTGCCCGCAAGCTTCTTGGCTGCCTTGGGCGCTCCGGTCGTCGAGGGAGGCATGCTGAAGGAAGGGGGGAGAGGGTAGGTTGGGGTGGGAGGTTGTCGAGTCTCTCGAGCACGGAGAAGCTGCGCGTGAGGCCGGCCGAAATTCCCTCGTGCCCCCAAGTGACCCCAGATACTACACCTGACTGGGATAACTTCACCCAGTCTGGGTTCTCGGCCACCGGCCGCGCCCGCAGCACTCCCCCTCCTGCGCTCCAGCACCGCACCACCGACTCGCTCGCTACCCACCCGGCTCGAACCATAAAGGGAGCTGGTCCCCAACAAACCCCTTCTTCCCTCGCCCTTACCACCAACCTTACTCTACCACACACCTCTTTCCAGCAGTCATGCCCATCCGCCTCCCGACGGACGACGGCCCGTCCGAGAAGGACTCGTTCCTGCCGACGACCGACATCAAGCGACCCTCGTCTCCCCCGGCGGCGTCAACGATTCCTCCCGCCCCACCTGCCGCCCGCCGGGTCCGCAAGGCGCTCGTCGCCGTCGTCGGCAGCCTCGCCCTAGCTCTTCTCGCCCTCTACACACTCGCCTCGTGCGACGGCCCCCACCACGGCGCCTGGGGCGAGGTCCGCGAGGGCTGGGGCATGGTCCGTCATGGCCGCGGCAGCCGGTGGGGTGACGCCGACCGGCACGGCTTTGACGGCCTTTTTGACGAGCACGAGCACGAGCATAAGATCGACTGGCTTGGCCAGGTATGTTTTCCTTAGCTTTCGCTCGGATGCTGGGACGGCGCCGTTCGAAGGCGGCCTTCGCCACCCTCGCCGATCCCGTCGGGCTGACTCCTCGCGCGTATGCGCATCTAATCTCTCCACCAGTCGGCCGACCTGCCCTCGCTCGCTCTGACCGCCCCGGCCGGCTCGTCGAACCTTGCGGCCGATATCGCGCTTGCTAAGGGCACGCGGCACGTCGTTGTTGCTCTCGGACCTGACGTCTACGCCGAGGTCGCGCTCGTCCAGGCCACGACGTCGGCCCAGGAGGCGATCGGCGTCGTCACCGTCGAGGCGCTCGAGGGCGAGGTTGAGCAGGATGCCGTCCGCGTCCTCAGCGGCGAGCTCCCCAAGCCCGACCACAACCACCACAAGCACGACCACCACTCGGCCCATTACGAGGACAAGCGGCTCGCCGGACTTGCTGGCGTCGTCATTGTGCGTGATTTCGCAGGAGGCCGCGCCCGCAGTCGCCACTTTCGCCGCGCGCAGTCCCGTTCCTCACCTAATTCTAACCTCGTCCTTCTCTTCTTCAATCAACGCAGCGCGACTCGGGCCGCTACCTTATCACCGTTGCCTTCCCTCCTGCCGGCGTCGGTCGGCCGATCGACCTCACCCTCCAGGGTGACCAGCTTGCGCTCGCTGGCGGCGCGCTCGACCTCTCCGGCTTCCGCCTCGGCCGCTTTGAGCTCGCCTCGTCTACCGGCGAGGATGCCGTCGTCGAGGTCCGTCCTATTTAAATCATATCTCCACTTAGTAGAGTTCCATTCTGACATCATGCCCTCTCCCTCCGCAGAACCTCCACGCCCGCGAGGGTGCGATCCGGCTCACTTCGGGCGCGATCAAGGGCTCGTTCAACGTCAGCGGCGAGCTCGTCCTAACGACGCTCGTCGGCCCGATCGAGGCCAACGTCTCGATCTTTGAGGTCCCTCACCACGATCACCATCACAAGCAGAAGCACAACGAGACGGCCCCGCCGCTTGAGCTCGACGCGGTAGCTGTTGAGGCCCGCAAGGAGAAGCCGCACCACCCGCCTCCCCACGACGGCCCGCACCCGCACCCGCACCCGCCGCCGCACCATCGGCCGGAGCACCTCGTCAAGGTCCTCGCCAAGGCCGGCGTTGGCTCCGTCAGCCTGACCTTCGTCGACGACCGGCTGCCGTCCAACAAGACGTCGCTCCTCGCTGTCGCAAAGGCCCAGGTCGGCGACGTCGTCCTTTCGGTCCTGCCCGGCTTCAAGGGCGTCTTTGCTGAGGGCGCGCGCATTGGCGAGGTCGCCTTTGCCAACCCGGGCGGAAGCAAGATTGTCGTCGACAAGGAGAAGCACACCGGCCCAGGCGGCTTCATCAAAGGCTTCGTCGGCGAGCGGCCCAAGCACCACCACGACGACGAGCACTCCAAGCACCCGAAGGCGCCCAAGGAGCCGGAGCACCCCAAGGAGCCGAAGGAGCCCAAGAAGCTGGCCGAGGAGGACGCGCTCGAGGCCGAGCTCTACCCCTTCCGGCACGACGAGGAGGCTCGGCTCGGCCGGCAGCGCAAGCAGCATGCCCGGCCCGGCAACGCCGGCGAGGCAGACGACCGCCGACCGGAGAAGCGGCACCGCAAACACTCGCACTCCCGCGAGGAGGTTGAGGGAGGCGACGAGGGTAAGCACCCGCACCACCCGCCGCCGTGCCATCGCCCGCACGGCCCGCCCCCGCACCACCACGCGCCACCGCCGGGCTACGGCTTCGCCGGTGCCTTTGCTGGGACCGGCAAGGCCGACATCGTCTTCCGCTGAGAAGGCTGTCTCCTTGTCCGGCTCCCTTGTCTTCTGTCCGCTCCGTCTCTCTCGCCTCTTTCCGACTGTATGCTCTCGTGTTCGATCCAACCCTTTCTACGCCACCTGTCCATACTTGATCTCTGACCGTTTCTTCTGAGTCGATCCGATGCGCCTGATTTTTCTCTGGCCGTGTTGTTCTGCGCACGGGCATTGCATCAGGCGGATCCCTTTGGCGGACGCTCGCCGAAGATTCTGCGCAAGGCCAATGAGAGCGAGTCAGCCGACGGGTTCCATCGCCAGCCAAAACGGAAAGGCAAAGATCGCACCTCGTGCCGACGCGGACGCTGTCGCTACCCTCCTTGAGTGCCTCTGCAAAGTCGGCGCTCATGCCCATACTGAGCTCGAGCCGCCAGTCGTCGCCCTCGCGGCCGACCCGACCGCCCTCGACGCCCGCCTTCTTAAGCGCGCTGACGAGCTTCTCGCGGGCCTCGACAAGCACGACAAAGTCGGGATTGCGGGTGCCCTCGGCATGCGAGTGCTCAAACGAGCCGATCGTCATGAGCCCAAGCAGGCGGACGTGCGGGCACTCGCGCACGATGTGGAGCGCGAGCGCGACTGCCTCGCCCGCCTCGCCTTCGTCATCCTCGGGCGGGGCGAGGCCAGCCTTGTTGTCCTCGCCGCTTGTGTTGATCTGGATGTAGACGTTGAGAGGCTTGTCGCGCCCATGGGCCTCGAGCTGCTTGTTGATCATGTCGGCCTTCTTGATCGAGTCGAGTGTCTCGAGCACGAACAGGTTGGGGATCGCTGGAACGGGGAGGGCGGCATCGGTCGCACATGAGCGCCCGAGACCAGCGATTGCGAGTACGTGAAGAGGATGACAGCTCACCAGTCGCAAGCTTGACCTTGTTACTCTGCAGGTTGCCGATGAAGTGCCACTGGATATCGGTCGGCAGCTGCGCTCAGGGGTGCAGCGTCATCGCCGCGTCAGTCGACGTCGCACTCTTCGAGGTTCCTGCACGAGTGGACGCACCTCCTTGGCCTTGTCCGAGAGCTCCTGGATGTAGTTTTCGCCAAAGTGTCGATAGCCGGCCTCATAGAGTGCCATGATGTCTGACGACGGCTTGAGCTGCCAGGGTCGGTCGGACCAGGCCGGAGGGGCAAGGCACGAGACGTCAGCGCGAGGCTGGAAGGTAGCCTGACCACCTTCAGAAGCCGCACCTTTGACACGGCGACGAGCTGGCCCTGGAAGCGACAGACGGAAGAGCACATCTTTCAGTCCTTAGCCCTACTCGCAAGGTGGCTGCAGTCCGGGAACTCACATTCGGGCTGGCCTCCTTGACCTCGCGCTCGACGCCCTCGTAGTTGGCGCGGAGCTCCTCTGCGCGCTCGGGCGTGAACTCGAGCGAGGACGACATCAGGCGGAAGATGCGGGCTGGACGGGCTGGAATAGAAGGCAGGCGGCTAGGTCGGGTCGAGCGGAGAAGTGAAGGTAGCATGCAACTTGGTGAGAGTAACGGCTGCAAGGACGACTGACGTCCCTCCGATGAGCGAGGGAGCCCACCGATCTTGCCAGCTCTGCCAGCCCCGCGCAGCAGCGGCGTCCGACGGCCACCTGTCCTCGACCCCCCTTTGGCAGACAGCTTCTGCAAGCTCGATGGACTGCTGCTGACGAGCTGTCGAGTGTACTCTGAGTAGCTGCCCCCAGCCCTCTGCGACTCGGCGGAGCCCACGACCGGTTGGCGATCACACGAGCCGGGCTGACAGCGTAGCGTGTCTCTCGCCCCATCTCACGCCATCGCCATCAGCCCAGCACAAGACGCCTTCCTCACTCTCCTATCGGCACGCCTCCGAGCCGAGCTCGCTCTGAGGAGAAGACCGACCTCTCCGGGACGCTGCTTAAGGAGCAGGGCCGACGTGAGATGATGTCCAAGAGCTCCCCACCTTACCGCTGCCTCGCCCAACCTCTCTCACGTACGCAGCTCGATCAGCCATGACGGACGTGCACGCAGACAAGATCCGTACGTTCACCCGTCTCCGCCCTTCTTACTCGATAAAGCTGACAACGATTGTACCTGCTCGTCCAGTCATCATCGGCGCCGGCACGTCGGCCCTTATCCAGGCCAAAACGCTGCTCGACGACGGTTTCCGGGCCGTCTTGATCGTCAGCTCGGCCGACCGGGTCGGCGGCGTCTGGGCCAGAGGCCCGCACGGCGGCATCTATCCCTCGCTCCTGACCAACTCGGCTTGGGGCAACTTCGAGTTCTCGACGAAGCCGATGCCGAAGGACGATCTGACTGAGACGGACGGCCGCATTCGGGCCGAGACGGTATCGGACTACCTCCAGGACTTTTACGAGACGTACCTCGAGGGCAAGCTCGACGTCCAGTGCGTCGCGTAATCTGCTTTGACTTGGTCGTTGCCGAAGAGACTGAAGACGACATTCTCGGCGATCCGCAGCTTTTTGCAGAAGGTCGTCGGGCTCGAGCGACCGTCGACAGGCCGAGGCTGGCTTGCGCGAACCCGGCACGTCGAGACCGGAGAGGAGCTTGAGACGCGATGGGACCGGGTCATCCTCGCCCAGGGAGTGGGTCCCTCGATCCCCTTACCTTTGCCCTCGTTCTGTGCATCTGCTGACTTCACATGTCGTCGCAGCCGCACAGCAACCCCAACTTCCCGGAACCGCTGCGCGGCCAAACGGGGTACAGCGGCCTCCTCGTTCACTCGTCGCAAGTCCACAACTATGTCGACCGCCAGATCCTTGCGACCAAGGGCCGCATCGTTGTCATTGGCTGCGGGAAGGTGCGACGCGTCACTTGGACTTCTGTGACCAGCTGGAGCTGACGTACGACGCCCTGCCGGCTGCCCTCTTGGTCGTGTCAGAGCGCAGTCGATCTTGCGACCCGCTACGCGCTCGAGGGACGCGAGGTGACGATCACCTTTAACCAGCCCAAATTCTTTAGCCCACAGACGGCGACGTCCAAGGCCGACTACCTCATCAAGACCCGGTGCGTCGGACTCTCTTAGGCAAATGAGCCTCGTAGCTGACCTCGGCTCCGACCGATCAGCATCATCTCGACCCTCTTTCCGGCCGAGCGGCTGACTTCGGCCATCGAGTGCGTCTACGTCTCTTCCGATTGCCCAGCATGTGCCGCTGATGATGGTCACCCATCGGCAGCTTTCTTCTTCACCGTACGCGAGTCGGAGCCTGGTATCTCAAGCGATACTTGAAGGAGGGGGACAAAGCGCGAGTCAGTACCCACTCAGACTTGATGTCTTCCAGCGGTCGCTTTGCTGACGCGCTGTTCTGTCCAAATCAGCTCGCCGCCCTCGACCAGACGCTAGATTCGCCGCTCTACCGAGACTCGCCCGAGCCCATCTGGCGGTGAGCCATCTCGAATTTCGCCGACCTCTGATCCCAGGTGCGATGCTGACCGCTTCCGCACCGTCGACTGTTGGCAGCGGCCCGAGCTCGGGTGGCGGTCGCGTCTCGCTCGGCCCAAAGACCTTCTTCCCGCTCGTCAACGCCGGCCGCATCGCCGTTCGATCGCATGTCTACCCGACTGGCATCACGGGCGACGGCACCGGGCTTGTACTAAGCGACGGCTCTGTGATCGAGGCGGGAGGTGGCGCGATCATCGCCGCCACTGGCTTTACGTCGTCCTGGAACTTCATCCGTGGGTGCTCAATACAGGCGGTTCAAATTAGCCAGAGATTGGCTGCTGACGGTGCTCCCTCCTCAAACGCAGCCCTCGAGGAGCGCGTTCGACTGGGCATCGAGCCGACCGAGCCGCAGACGCCCGCTGCTGATCGCTCGCCGACCGACGGCTACATGACTCTCGCCGACCCACCCGGGCCGCCCTCACGCCAGCCGGCGAGCCACGTCTACAAAGGCATCGTCCCGACCGGCGCCTGGGATGAGCGCGACCTCTGCATGAACGGTTTTGCGGCCCTGCTCGGCGCGCCCTACTCGTCCGAGATCACCGCACACTGGATTGCCGACTTCTTTACCGGCTCGCCTCATCTTCGGCTGCCGCAGTCGGCCAAAGCGGCCTGGCAGGCTGCCGAAGATCATGCTGAGTGGCTTCGGCATCGCTACCCGCTCTCGAGCCAGCCGTGGGCGACCAACACAGCGGTCCCGCTGCTCAACGCCCAGGTACGTCTGTCCTGACTTCCGCGTCTGCGCCGCTGCCCACTCACTCGCTCCTGACCTTCTTGCAGCACTACAACGACGGTCTCATCGAGGACCTTGGCCTGAAGCCTCGAGGCGCCGCTCGCGGTCTGCGCTACTACACCGGCCTCGTCGAGAGCCGGAATCTGCAAACGCTCGGCGACGAGCGGCGTGCCTTGCGGGCAGGATCAGCGCCCAACATGCTCGGGCGGCTAGCCTCATCGGTCGTCCAGTATCTCGGCCGGCCGCGGTCGTACAGGGAGATCGGGCGGAGCAAGGTGGCCTAGAGAGGACGCTCTTTGATGATCTCCTACTTGGGATGTGATGGTAGCTGGAGCAAATCGGTCAAGGTCATCAATCAGGCCCCTTGTACGCTGGTGACGCGAAGAGCCTGCGAGCTGCGGCAATTCGGAGCAGCTTGTTGCGAGCTCACTGTCCGCTCGCCGTCCTGTAGGAGCGGAGACTCGTGCACCGATATGACTGCGCTCGCGGGCCTGGACAGATGGACCGCTGTTGCTGATTCGGATGACCTGGGTGGCGGTCGCGCGGCCGATGCTAGGATGTCGGTCTGCTTTTGTTGTCAAAGCAAGGCCGGATGCAGCAGTGATTGGTGCATGCTCGTAGAGCGGAGCCAGGATGCCGCTCGTGTGAGCGGTCAAAGCCGGGGCTTGACGCTGGCTGTCGGATTAAGCCGTCTGGAGCATAGGGCGATGACGCCGATAGAACGGCAAGGTGCGTGTAGGGCGAGCTTGAAGCACTGTCGCGGTCGGCGATGCGTCCAAACCGGCTGTGTGCCTTGGCAGGCGAGTCGTGGCCAGCAAAGGCGAGGCGTTGGACAGAGGTTGCCGTGTTCGCTCGGGCTCTCACGTAAAGACGCCCTCGACGGCGGTCGGCCTCCGGTGGCGCGGGCTAGAGCGCTCGCCCTGTCTCGGCGACGAGACGGCACGCGCCGTCGCGCGCAAGCTTGCTCCCGTCGAGGGTGGGCCAAAGCGGAGCAGGGCCGGAGGAGGCATTTCGTGCGAGGCAGTCGTTGCCGCCGCCGTCGTCGTTGACCGTTTCGCCGGTGATGAGCTCGCCGCAGCACGTCGAGTGGTAACGGCATTGACCGCTCCTGTGCCGCTTTCACCGTCCTCGGTCCCGTCGACATCCGAGTGACTCGTACCGCCCGCGTCGACGCTGCGCGCAGACGGCGAAGAAGTAGCCGTCGACCGGTAGGCAAGGGCGTCCTCAACGGCCGCCTCGGACGACGCTGGCATCGACGAAGGCGCCACCTTGGCCCTCGACGCCCGGGTCTCGATCGTCCGGGAGCCGCCGGTCGCCCGCCTTCCACCGACGGCCGTCGTCGTCGTCGTCGTCGTCGTGGACGTCGAGCAGAGGCTCAGGCTGCTGCTTGCGCTCCGACGTCGCTTAAGCGCAGCAGCGCCGGGTGAGGGACCGGAAGTCGACGCCGACTCGAGCACCGCAGCCGAGGCCGAGGCTCCGATAGGTGGCGAGCCTGTCGAACGAGGCACAGGGATGTTCTCCTTGGCAATATCCTCCTCCTCCACCTCCTCGTCATCACCAGCGTTGGAAACACCGCCGTCGGTCCTTGCCGTCGAGGTCGACCCCGTCGACGGCCGGCGAGACTGCCGCCGCTCGCGGCTCGAGCTACCCGCCGCTGGGGAGGGGTCAGGCCGCCGCCGAAGGGCCGACAAGACGGCCGCCGACGGCCGGTCCGAGTAGACCTCGAAGCCGCAGCCGGCCGTGCCGTCCTCGCCTCCACCGCTGCCGTTCAGGCCGGCGTGCGCCGACGGCTGCTGCCGCTGAGGCTGCTGACGTCCGACGTTCGCCTGGCTCGAGCTGATCACCGTCGATGGGCTCGGCACGTACGAGAAGAAGGCGGGGTCGAAGGACCGGGCGGGACTGCTGCTGACCGGACCGTGAGTCTCTGGGCCGCCACCGCTGCCGGCCAGGCGGGACCTCAGCGACCGGGGCGACTGCCGCTGAGGCATCGAGCTAGACGAGGACTCTGAGCTCCCAACAGCTGCCGTCTTGGCTCGCCGGGAGAGTGGCGGCGACGAGCGGTGACTGCGAGCGGGCGAGGACGTCGGCGGCTGGACGGTTGTCCTCGGCAGCGCCTGCGCGGGCGGGCTGCCGCGGAGCCGACTGCTGCCAGCAGTCGGCGCCCCTGCGTGCAAGCCGTTCGAGGAAGCCGCGGATACACAGGACGGTGAGCGAGCCAGCTGATGAGGAAGAGAGAGCGGATGCGGGCTGGAGGACGAGGAGCCGACCGTCCAAGGGGGAGGTGTCAGCTCACAACAGCCGAGAGCCGAGCTCGAGACCCGACAGCTGCGGAGGGACGTACTTCCTGCCGTCGATGAGACCTCTCCGCATACTGCTGCCACCTCCCGCGCTATGACTGCTGCTATTGCTGTTGGCGACCCTCGCTGAGCGGCCGACATTGATGGCAGAGGGGGTTGGTGACGCGCCGACGGGGGCTGACGTCGATGGCGGCCCGACGCCGGGGCTCGCGGCAGAGGGAGGCTTCGACCGACCGTCGGCGGCAGGCTTGACGAACGGCGGCAGGACGGCGAGCGGGACCCGGCGCTGCTGGGCAGATGACCGCGTCGTCGGCGCCATACTTGCGTTCGGCTTGGATGAGGTCAGGAAGAGAAGGATGTGGTAGGTGTGCGTGGTCGGAGACAAGACTCACAGGGCGCGGGTTGATCGACCGGCCGGCGGACGGTCCGTCTCCCGATCTGCATCGCGGCGATGCATCGAGGCAGGGCTCTGACGGCCCCTCGGCCACTCTCGTAGCCGGCTCACCGGGGCGATCTCAACGCTTCCTCCGACGACCCGACCTCGACCTCCTGCTCTTGCCCCGACTCGCCTCTCCATCGCATCGTCGGTCACTTTCACATTCGCCCGAAGAAACGATCCGCTATGGCCGACGTTGCCGCTCTTGCCCTCGGCCGCCTGCCGGCCGACCAGCGCGCCCTCCTCCGGGGCAAGGTCGTCTGGCTGAGCGGCGCCGCCTCCGGCATCGGCCGCTCGCTCGCGCTCGCGCTTGCTCTCTCCGGGTGAGTCCAAGGAGAGCTCTGAGATCGGGTGTCGCTGATCTTGGCCGTAGATGGGAGGTCAAGAGAGCGAACATCCGATCGACGGTGGTGCTGACATCAAACGTACCCTTTGAACAACGTCCAGGTGCAAGCTTGTCCTCGGCGATCTGAACGAGCGCGGACTCGCTGACCTAGCGGCTGAAGTAACTGCTCTTGGAAGGTAAGTCTTCTCTGCAGAGCTCAGCGGGATCGCCCACGAGCCGGTCTGGAGGTCTGGCCGGCTTAATCGAAGGATCATGCGGGCCGCGCGCAGTAGTAGCCCGGATCGTCTCGCGGCACATCGGCTGACGTCCACCTCCTCCCTCCTTCAGCGAGGCCGTCTACGCCCGATGCGACGTCACCTCGTGGGAGTCGCAGCTTGCCCTCTTTGACCTCGGGTTCAGCCGCTTTGGCGCGATCGACGCCGTCCTGCCGAACGCCGGCGTCGCCCTCGGCGAGGGCTTCGTCCAAAAGACCGAGACCGGAGCCCGCGAGTACTACGTGTGACCACATTTCCAAAGCGTCCGAGACTGCTGACGTTTGCTTTGGTTGGACTGCCCACCCAGCGGTCAAGCCCTCGCTCAAGACTATGGACATCAACCTGACCTCGGTCATCTACTCGAGCGCGCTCGCCTTCCACTACCTCCCGCTCGTCAAAAAGGCCCTTCTCCCGCTTCCCAATCCACTCTCGTTGCGCTCACCCGCAGCGGAGCCAGCGCCGCCGGCGCTCAAGGCGCTCGTCCTGACGGGCTCGATGGCCTCGCTTTTTGGGACGAGTCCGGAGGACGTCGAGTACTCAGCCTCGAAGGCGGGCGTCCTCGGCATCCTGCATGGCCTCCGCGAGCGCTGCGACGATGATGACATTCGGCTAGGGATGGTCGCGCCTTACTTTGTCCAAACGCCGCTGCTGCCCGAGGGCTTTGAGCCGCCGCTCGGTACGCTCTTCTCCGTCCTGTCAGCTACACGCGCCCAACTGACGGTCGTGCACGACTCGTCACGATCTCCGCCGACCGCCAGGCTGGACCAAGCTCGAGGACGTCCTCTATGCGTTCCTTCTTGCCCTAACATCCGATCTATGGGCGTCACCCGCGCCGAGCTCCACGATCGCCACCAGCGGCTCCGCCGCCGCCTCCTCACTCGGCGCCAGCCGGACCGGCGGCGAGCCAGATAGCGAGCCTCAGGCCGCACCCTCGCGAAACGGCGCCGTCTTTGCGATCCCCGGCGGCAACAAGGGCGTCGTCCTCCTTGACAAGCGTGGGCTCATGCCGTTCGGCTGGGTTCAGGCTGCACTGGATCGGCGACGGCGGCGGGGAGGGAGCAACGCCACCGAGGCAAAGCTCTAGGTGCCGCCTGCTTCGGTCATTCCGTCTGCAGTCTTGCGTCACATGTCGCTCCTCCCACAGGCCGCCTGGCAGCCAGTTCTGCTCCCTGCCCGCCACCCTTCCATCAATCGCCCCCGACCTTCACTGTCAAGCCGCTCCGCCCGGTCGCGTATGTCTCTCCGTCGTTGTATTGCATTGCCTGCCTCGTGCTCGCACGTCCGACGGAGGACCAGCTGGCAGGACGAAAACCGGTCGTTTCTCTGGCCTTTTTCGACAGCACTTGTCCTGATTCGACCGCAGACTTATTATCGCCGGAGCCGTCCTGCGATCGAGAGCATTCCGTACCGAGAACAGCGACCGCTCGTGGACTTCCACTTGGACCCGCTGCCACACCTTTCTGGTTGAGAGGTCGCCGAGAAACCCTTCAGTCGTCATCGTTAGATCAGGCCCTTCTCCCTGAGCTTGCGCTCGACGACGCGCTCGACGGCGTCCTCGACGAGCTTGGCGAGTGCGCCCTGCGGCTGCTCGCCCGCTGCCATGCCCTCGCTCAGCCCAGCGAGCGCGCCCTCGACGCCGGCGAGCACCCACTTGCCGACGGCGTCGCACTCGACGTTGACGCGGTCGCCGACCTGCTTGCGCGTCATGACGACCTTCTCCTGCGTGTGGGCGATGAGCATGACGGAGAACTGGCGCTCGGCTGGCCGGATGCCCGTCAGCGTGAGCGAAGTGCCGTCGAGCGTTATGTAGCCCTTCGGAATGAGCTGGCCGAGGATGAAGGCGGCTGGGAACAGACGCGCGAAGGGGGTCAGCGTCAGCAGATGCGCAGCGCAGCAAGGCGGGGCGGGTGGGAACCGACTGTAAGGCGAGTCGGCTGGCAGCTCAAAGGTGTAGGCGAGCGAGTTGCCTATCGGCTCGACCGACTTGATCGCGCACGTGCCGTCGACGTGACCCTAAGGAGAAGGAGGTCGTTGATTTAGCGAGCAGCCTGCCTGTCGACAACGATTGACCCGACCGATCGGCGGGTGGGAACGCACCTGGACCATGTGCCCTCCGAAGCGGGTGTGCGCCGCCATCGCTCGCTCGGTGTTGACATAGTCGCCGACCTTGAGTTCTCCTGCTCAGAGTATCACGCAGGGCGAGGCCGTCGTCAGTCGAGGATATACACAGAGGGCCTGTTTGTGTGCGCCGCTGGCTGACTCACCGAGGCTCGTCCGCTGCAGCGTCTCGGGCGCCAGGCCGACCTTGAACCAGCCGCCATCAACGTCGAGTCCAAAGTCGGTGACGGTCAGGCAGACGCCATTGACGGCGATGCTGTCGCCGATCGAGCAGTCGGCGAGGATGGGAGCGGCGTCGGCAAACGTCTGGGTGAAACCCTGGCCGTCGGCGGAGTCCTGCGGCGTGAGCGACTTGAGCCGGGCGAGGTGCTCGATCTGCCGGGTCTCAGCCGAAAGAGTGTCAGCAAGCACTGCGTCCCAAATGCGATCCAGAACGACGTACGAGACCGGTGAACATGCTGGACAAGATCGGGGAGAGCGTGATGGACGTTGCAGGCTCGCTCTCGAGCTGCCTGACCACTTCGGCCCGCGCCGACGGCCGGCCAAGGACCCCTCCGACAGTGACCCCTCCCTGCCGGACCGCCTCGACGCCTCGACCCCTTCAGCGACCCCCCTCGACCCTCGCGATGGGTATGCTTGCTCGCCTGTTCGACTTGCACCGGGTCTCGACGTCCGAGGCCGACACCCTGCGTCGGAAAGTCCGGCGCAAGGAGCGCCTGGCGGCAGCAGCGAAGCGGCATGCCGCGACCATCGCGTCTGTCCCCCTGCCGTGTGTATTGCTCGTGCGACCTTGTTCCAGGCTGACCTGCTCTCAATGTGCGTCTCCGAATGCAGGACGATCATGATGGTCGTCGGTGTGGTCTGGGTGCTCGCTCTGCCGTTCGAGCAGCTAGGCGAGGGCACCAAGATCGACGAGCACGCGCTTCAGCCCGGCCAGGTCAGCGCACCTCGTCGTGCCTTCGTCGCGGTAGTGAATTAGCCCTGACTTGCACCTTTCTTTCTGGTCAACCCTTCGTCAGGCCAACACGTACTACGCCTGGGACTCGGTCCACGCCGCCGACCGGTACCTTGACAAGCTGACCAACTGGGCTGCGGACGGCGCGCCCTTTGAGCGGTTCGTCCTGCGCGCTGGCGCGTCACGCTGCCCTTCCCTAGCCGCAGGCTCTGACATCACCAGCCTCCATTCGCAGCTTCGCCGATTGCGTCAGGGACGAGTTCGAGCTCATGGGGTTGCAGGCGGGCACGCAGGCGTACTCGTTCCGCACCTCGCTCGGTCCACGCCAGGGCAAGAACGTCTGGGCCGCGTTCCACCCGCCGCGGACGAGTGGCACCGAGGCGATCGTCCTCGCCGCCAGCTGGGAGAGTCTCGGCTTTGTCGGCGACTTTGCCGAGGGAATCGAGCTCGTGAACCAGCCGGCAGGCGAGTACGAGGGTCGCGACAAGACGCCTCGGCTCAAGAATCTGCGCGGCATCGCCTCGCTACTCAGCTTGGCCGAGTACTTGCGAGGTGCGAAGGGATCGCTCCTGTCACTTCTGCTGGCCAATCTAGCTCATCACGTTGTTCTCGCCAGGTACCGAGCACTACGCCAAGACGATCATCTTTGTCGTCTCGGATCACCATCTCGACGGCATGCAAGCCTTCCTTGCCTCGTACCACGGCGTGCAGCAGACCAGTACGTTACGGCCGATCGCCTGAGGACGTGCAACTCTGACCGGAAGATTTCATCTTGCAGATCTCGTCGCGCAGGATCTTGAAGGCCTTCAGAAGGGCGTCATCTGGACCGCGCTCTGCATCGACTACCCGGGCCACAGCTTTAGCCACCTCGGCATCTACTTTGGTGCGTCAGCGAGAGAAATGACATCTAGCGTCGCCAGCGACTGACTTTCAATGCTCCGCGTCACTCGTAGAGGGCACGAACGGCCGGCTGCCGAATCAGGACCTCATCAACGCCGTCTCCAATATCGCTCAGTTCAAGACCTCGATCCCGGTCCGGCTCTACCAGCAGTCGTTCGAGCTAGCGCAGCCGGCAGAGCAGGCGACCGGTTCCTTGGCTTGGGCCAGACGCCTGACGGCTGTCCAGGAGTACTTCCGTGCCGGATCCAACCTGGCCGAGCACTGGCGCTGGGCTGGCTCGGGCCGGGCTTCGGGCGTCCACGGCGTCTTCCTGCAGTACGTGCTCGCCGGCCTTGATCGTTTCGTTCTCTCGCTGATGCATCTCCTCGGGTGCAGATATCGTATCGATGCTCTCACCGTCTTTGCCCTGCCGGCGCATGGTCCGCACGGCTTCCATTCGCTTGGCCGGCTCGTCGAGGGCTCGCTCCGAGCGATGAACAACCTGCTCGAGCGCCTGCACGCGTCCCTCTTCTTCTACCTTTACCTGCGGCCGGGTAGGACGCACAAGGTCGGCTCCTACCTGCCGGCGGCCGTCCTCATCGGTGCCGGCCTCTCCATCCTCGCTCTAGGACGTTGGCCCCGCATCGGCACGGTCCAAGCCAACGGCGCGCGCGGGCCGAGACCGGTCCTCTCGGCCATCGCCCTCATTGCTCTCACCCACATCGTCGCTGCTGGCTTCCTTGCGACCGGCACTCAGCTCGATTGGTTCGAGACGATGCTGGTGAGAATTCTTGCCGTCCTCTCGCCTTCGGGCTCCCGCTGATCGCTCAGCATTCCCTCGTTCTGTGCAGTCGCCATACACCTCGTCATTCGCCAGCCTCGGCGCTGCTGTCGGCGGCCTATTGATCAGCATCTCGCTGCCGCGATTGTCGAGTGCCGCGCCGACGCCTCCAACGAGGCTACGCCTCCGCACTGCCGAGCTCGCTCGGACGGTCTCGTGCATGACGCACCTTCTGGTTGGCGCGGCCATCTCGACGCTCTCGATGCTCAACTTCCCACAAGCGATTGCTCTGGGTGTGGTGACGATCCCGCCGCTGCTGGTCGCCGCGCCCGCGTCGCCTGGCGCAAGCAGCTCGGCGGCCCCAACCCGGTCACCGTGGCGCAAGACGCTGTCGGCGGTCATCCTCGCGGCCTTCTCGCCCATCGGCGTCGCCGGCATCCTCTCGACCGTCCTGGGCGACGACGTCGCGCGGCTCGAGGTGCGGAGCCTGATCGAAGAGTGGGAGCTGCTCGGCGACTGGTGCTGGGTCGGCGTCTGGGTCGTCTGGTGGGCGGCCTGGCTGCAGACGCTGCTCGCCAGCGAGCTCTGCCTTGGGAGCTGATGAAGCGACCGCCAATAGATGCGTACAACCACCTCTGGGCGGGCACTGAACCATTCAGGCGGCGCCGGAGCGGCTCGTATCGCCGCTCAACTAGCACAAGCTGTGACCAGCTCGCCTCTGCTCGATGAGGCCTGCTCACCCCTACGGCAGCCCCGGGCTGCATCTCTCCCGAGTGCTGCCAGCTGCTGACGACGCTGACGACAGCCGATGGGCTGAAGGCGAAACGCGTCGCGTCGCAGCCGCGCCGACGACGCGTCCGGCCGACACGTCGACCTTCCACCATCACCACGACCACCGGACGCCTCTCAGGGCTACCCACTCCGTCTCGTCGTCCCCAAGTCCTGCTCTCCTATCGCTTCACCCAGACGCTCGCCCTCCAGTTTGGCTTTCTCTCCTCTGCCGTCCGATCCACCACAGCCGTCGATGTCCGCGTTGGCTAGCTCCGCCGCCGGCGAGACCGACGGCCCAGCCAGCTTCCTCCTCTCGGTCGTCTGCGAGCTGTGCTATCGCGACTTTCTCCTAGCCGACTCGTCTCTCGCGGTGCCTTTCTGCGTCTCGTCCTGCGGTCACATCTTCTGCAACGAGCATCGCCGTGCGCGCGTCGTCGTCAGCCACGGTCGCAGGTGCAGCCCAGCCAAGCTGACGCTCTCTGCCGTTCGCTTCCGACTCGTACCCCAGGTCATGCCGACCAGTGCCCCGAGTGCGGTCGCCAAGGTGTCGCTGTCGAGCCGCTTACTGCTCAGGTCCGTCTGGCCTAGTTCGAAGTTGCGTTGTAGCCGATGGCATCTTGCTGATAGTCCGTGACCCTCTTCGATCAGCCGCCGGCCCCGATAGCCCACTTCTTCGACGGGCTGCCTCGGACACTGCAGCACTCTCAGCAGGCGGCTTCTGTGCGTCTCTGATGATGATCGCCTCGCCGCCACCGATGCCTGGTCCGACGACTTACGACCTCGCTGGCTCCATCGAGCCCGGCAGTTCCAGCTCGCGCATCTGTACAAGATCATCCGCTTCTTCAAGGACAAGGTCGTCAAGCAGCGGGTGCGATCGAGCTCCTTCTCGACCGCACGTCCGTCGCTGACGTCAAGCAGCTCTCGTAGGACGTGCTGAATGAGGTCCGTTCGAGGCTAGAGGCGTCAACTAAGACGGCAGAGTGGGTGCTCTCGTCCGGCGGCATAAAGACGTCGCGCATACATGCGTCTCTGACGGCTGCTCCTGACAGGCGCGTCGCGGCACTCGAGCGGGAGAACGCTCGACTCGTCTCTGAGCTCGAGAGGTTGACGCAGAGGAGCATGCCGCCTCCGCCGCCAATACCGCACGGCGACCCGCCGGCCTCGGAGCAACGGAAGAGGAAGCGCGATGGCTTTAACGCCCTCGGAGAAAGCTTCGCTAGGTCAGAACTCTTGATGCGATGCCCGGTGCGTTTTGTTGCTCTGCAGTCTGACGCCATTCTGACTGCAGACCTGAGTCGCCGACGTCGAGAGGCTCCGGTGACCGGCCAAGTGCCCCGCAGCGCTACACGCTTCCTCAAAATGGTGGCCGGGCTCCGACGACATCGAGCCATGCCATCGACGGCCGGCAGAGCCGGACCGGCGTCGAAAGGTCGAGCGGTGGCATCTCTGGTCTCCAGTGAGTACGGCCAGAGCTGAGGATGCTCAATGCTTGATCTTGACTGACGCGATCAGCTCCCTTTCTACTGTCAGGCAGTTCGCGTACCGGCCGCCCCCCGATCGGTCTCGAGCTCCTACTCCTCGCCCTGGCACCAGCGCTGGCGGTCTGCAACAGGTCAACGGCTACCTAGCCTCGCCCTCCGCCGGACGACCGCCCTTCCTCGCTCAAGCAAACGCCTACAATCGGCAGGCTCATCCGACCCCAACTTCAACGCGCTTACAGGCAGCGCAGCTGGCCGGGGCCTTACCTCCGCGAGCCAGCACCAGTCAATTGATGCGGAGCGCTTCGGTCCAGCCGATGCCGATACCGCAGCCGCCTCGGCCGTCATCGAGCCGAACGGTCTTCACGAACGACCCAAGGGATCCGCGGTCCTTTCCGCGACAAGCTGGTCAGTCTCTCGCTTTTTCTCTGTTTACGAGCATACTCCTGACGCTGGCGTCCCTTTGATCTCCTTCAGCTTTCGAGCCACTTCGCCCGCGCCAACCTCCGCCGCAACAGGCCTATTCCACCGGCTCCGGCCTTGAGCCTGGCTATGGACAACAGGCTGCTCCGCCGCCGGCGCCCTTCCCGACCCGCGCATCCTTCGTGCCGTCAACCTCGAGACGAATGGCCGGGCCGTCCTACGGTTACGGAGCCCAGGAGGGCGATTACGCCGGCGACCCAGGCCCGCCCCAAGGCGGCCCGCCGCCCCCGCCGCGGCCGATCTTCCACCAGGCCGGCCGAGGCTGAGCGCCGGGCAAGGTCAAGCATGGTCATGATGATTCGTCAAAACGTCTAAGGATATGATCGAGGAAGGGGGGGGGGGGGGCTAGCTCTCAGGCGCCGCATCGCGTCTTGCGCAGAAGGACAGTCGACGGCACTCCTCCATCATGCCCTCGCTAGGAAGCACGGGCTGGACGTCGCCGCCTTGCCTCTCGCGCGCGACCCGCTCCCAGTCGACGTCGAGTATGCCCATGAGCCGGCGGTCGACGCTGGCGATCGTCATGTCGGCCGGGACGAAGCGATCGATGCTCGTCGCCACAGCCCGCTTGATCGTCGCGACTGCTTCGTCGATGGAGGCTGTGAGCGAGAGTGAGTAAACATATGGCTCGCCGAGAAGGGCGGCCGGCCCGTGCTGCACGAGCGTCGAGTTAAAAAGATCCCAACCATCCGGCGTCGGCGTCGGTGACGAGTAGGGCAGGACGACGGGCACACCCTGGCAGCTGACGAGGGCATGAAAGATGATCAACAGTCAGCTCGTGTCGACGACCGGCTAAGAAAAGACGGTCTGCTCACAGGGCATTGTAAGGCGACGGGCTCGTCCCAGGATTGCCGATCCCGAGCAGGACCTTCATCTCGCCGACAAACTCCTCGTACTCCTGCCGGCCCATCCGCTCGTGCGGCATGACACCGGCCGGGAGGCCCGTACCGTCGGCCGTCTCGTCTCGGGCGGATGAGATGATGTTGAGCCCGGTCGCTTGCGTGATGGCCGCATAAAAGTCGAGCGGCCAGGCTTCGGCTCGGGTAAAGTAGGAACTTTTCTTGGCGAGAAGCAGGAGCGCGTCCTGCCGAGCTTCTTGCGGGAGCACGGGAATGTCGTCGCAGCCGATGATGTTGTAGCCGCTGCGCGTTGGCCGAGAGCAAGTCAGTTGAGGATGGGCGAGGCAGACCAGATCTGTGGCGACACTCACAGATGAGTGATGTTGTCCGGCATCACGTAAGGGCTGAGCGTCCACTCAGATCCGAGCGGGTTCCAGCTCCAGCGACCCTCGGCTGCCTCTTCAGCTGGCACGCGCCAGACTCCATGGTCGGTTAGGACGTGGCGCTCAGGGTGGCCCCACCATGTCGTCGCAAACAGCTTCCAAGGTGGGCTGCGCGAGAAGGGGAGCTTGCAGCGTCAGCCGAAAGCATCTGTGCGGCAAGGGAGACTGCGAGACTAACATGCCGCCTGGGTTGTTGGGCGAGGCAATGCAGCCGTCGTTCGAGAGACACTCGACGACCAGGCCGTCTTCGGCCCAGACATGTGTGCTATGGCGGGACCGACAGGAAGGAGGGAGTCAGCGACCTAGCTTCGAGACTGCTAGAGCCCTGTTGCCAGCTTCTGCTGACATGATGTCGCCCAGCCAGCCGTAAACCTGGCCGATGTGCTCGGGCTGAGCGTTGATGTGGAAGACGCCGTTCCGCCGGAAGCTCTCGAGCTGCGACGACGTGCAAGGGTCAGAGGTGTGAGTTGGACGCTCTGACGTTCTCAAGAGTGCTCAAGACCCTATTTCGCACCATAGACCGCATCCAGATCGTCTCGCCCGCAGTGTGACATTTGAGTTTGTCCTCGGGACTAGAGGAACGGATCGGCGCCGGCAAAAGGGGCAAGCGGGTAAGCGGCTCGCCCAGGAACAAGCTCGGTGGTCAAGGTCGGTTATCTACTTACTCGATATTGTCCGTCAGAGCGCACGCAAAGTACTTGTAGCTGCGAGGGGGGCCAAGTGAGAGGACACCGATCAACAGACTGGCACGCCGACGCGTGTAGCCGGGCCGCGGACGAACCCGACGAGCACGACCTTAGCGCCGTCGCCGGCCAGCGAGCACCTGCCGCCCCAACGACCCTCCTCGAGACACGTCCGGAGCCGCTCGAGCTGAGCGGCGTTCTCAGCGCCGATCAAGCCGATCTGGTCGAAGCCACCAAGGGCGACGTCGAGGTCCTCGAGCCGCTCGAGGTGTGCCAGCCTGCGGTCTGGCCGTGCGCTGTGCGGCGCCAACACGGGCAGGAGCGCCGGCAGCCGCTCGCCGACAACGGGCGCGGTCGCGTTGAGAAGGAAGGTTGTCGGCCGGCTCCCGAGCCGGTAGTGCGACGGCGGAAAGAGGGCAAACCGGGTCGAGCGCGAGGTCGAGGAGGAGGCGAGCGCAAGGACACCGAGCAGCGTCGCGACCAGGCCGATAGCGAGGGCGAGCCTGAGCGGCCGGGAGACCCTCGAGCTCGAGGTAGCAGACCGACTGCGACCCATTGCCAGCGCCAATGGAGGAAGGGAAGCCTTATGTTCCGGCAAGAAGGAGCGGTTCCGAACAGCGCCTGTTGTGGGCAGACGGTGCGGCTGGTCGGCGCGTGCAGGGCTGAGCGCGAAGCGGCGACCCGGTCGCGCCCGCCAAGCTGGCTCGCTCCGAGACCGAAGAAGCACTTTCGCTCTGTTTGTCGCGACGAGCACGCGAAGTCCTCAAAACAGCAAAACAGCGGCCTATCCCCGGTATCGTGACGTCGATCCCTGCAGACCTGCTCCTACCCAGGATGGATCTCCCCTCATCTTCCCCCAATTGCGGAGCCTTAGGACCGGCCCACATCCCGCACGCGCGCAGAAGTGCTGTTTTTGTCTCATTTTCATCAGGGAGCTCCTCCGGTCAAAAGAGTCTACTGGACCGAGACGAGCTTGACCTCGAAGTGAAGGGTCGAGTTCTTGGGGATGCCGGGGAGGGCCTTGCTGCCGTAGGCGAGCGGGGCGGGGATCGTGAGCTTGCGCTCGCCACCGATGGCCATGCCGGCAACGCCGAGGTCCCAGCCCTTGATGACCTCGCCCTTGCCGAGGACAAAGACAAACGGCTTGCCGTTAGTGTTCGAGTCAAAGACCTTGCCGTTGGCGAGCTTGCCGATGTAGCGCATGCCGACCTTCTTGCCCGACTTGGCGACGGCGCCCGTGCCGAGCTTCGAGTCCTCGGTGACGAGACCGTTTCCGTGGACCTTCTTGTTCGACTTGACCTCGGCCTTGGGGGCCGGGGCGGCAGCAGCCTTGGCGGCCGGGGCGGCAGCCTTCTTCTCCTCGACGGCGGGCGCAGGGGCGGCCTCGCCCGACTCGCCCTTGAGCTTCTTGTTGAGCTTCTTCTTCTGCGACTTGGACAGCTCCTCGGTCGAGGTCTCGGCCGAGCGCTTGCCGTTGGTCGGCTCGGGGAGCTCGGTGATCTTACCGGCGGCCTCCTCGTCGTCCATGCTCTCGTCCTCGTCCTCCTCGTCAAAGTCCTCGGGGTCCATGTCCGAGTCGTAGTCGTCCGAGTCGGGGTCCTGGTCCATGTCCGAGTCCTCCTCGGGCGACTGGTCGATGTAGTTGCCCGAGAGGTGAACGATGCTGGAAGGCCGCGCAAATGAGGTGAAGGGGTCAGGATCATGTAGGTGTCATGCGCCGCCCGTCGACCGAGCGAGGAGACGGGCACGGACTTGGAGCCCGAAACAGTGAAGATGAGCTCGTCGCGCTCGTTAAAGGTGAGGTTGAGCTGCGACTGTTCGGTCCGGCCAGCGGTGAGCGACGTGAGGACGGTCGTCGTGTCCTCAAACGAGGCCTCCGGGTCCTCCTCGTCCTCCTCCTCTTCCTCCTCGTCCTCCTCGTCCTCGAGGTCGGAGTAGTCGTCCGGCGTGCGGAGGAACTTGTCCGGGATGACGATGTGCGTCAGCTTGAGAACGGACCGGCCCTTGGGGTCGGCGAGGTCCTCGCCGAGCTATTGATGTGCAAGTGAAGACGAGCCGAAGGAACGTGCGAGAAGCAAGGTCAGCGACCGGCGGGGAGGAAGCAGGCGCGCTGCGGAGGGGACACGAACGGCGGCGTTGGTGAGGGTGAAGTCCTTGGGGACGACGATGGCGAGCTCCTTTCCCTGTGGACGGCGAGACAGATAGGCGGACGATCAGCAACTAGATGGCGGCGAGCGCGATGATAGCTCCAGATGAGCTCTGCTAGAAGGACGAACGGGCTCAACGACGGCAGACCTGGTCGGGAGCAGAGCGAGCAAGATGGCGGCAGCGTCAGCAAAAAGCGTTCCTTCAGTTTCGAGCGCAACCTGTCAAAGAGACGCACCAGACGGCGACCTTGATGGGGGCCATAATTAGAGAGTGTGATAGGGTGGGTTTGTGGGGGGTTGGAGATGAGGGTGGTGGGTGTTAGCAGGCGGCCAGGGAGAGAAGCTGCGGGCAGCGAGGCCGAGCGCCTGCGCGCCCGCCCAAGTTTTGCTGAATTCTCGCGGAACGCCCGCAGATTCATCTTTCGTCCGACGCGCGCCCGCGCGGGCGCAGCCGGCGGCGTCGTCGTCCCCTCCGAAGCCAGCCATCGCACCTCAGCCCGCTCGACCTCTCCGCTCCGACCGCACCTCCTTTCCTCTCCAGCCCCGTTCTCCTAGCCTCTGTAGCTCGCAAACATGGTGCGTGCAGTCGCTCAGATGCGAGGAGCTCAGCTCCCCGTTTTGAAAGATAGACTTGTGCTGACCGGAGCTGCTCTCGACCCGCTCGCTGGCGACCTCACTCGCCTGCCGCCAGTCCAACGCCCTCCGGCCATACCTGTCGGCCGTCCGCTCGACGCTCACCGCCGCCCTCACGCTCGAGAACTTTGGATCGCAGGTGCGTCGATCGTGCTTGCAGATCGCCTCACCTGGGACGGCAGGCTCTGACGACGCTCCGCTCAACGCAACCCGCGTCCGCAGGTCGTCGAGCGACACAACGTGCCGGAGGTCGAGGCCAGGTACGTCAACTGTCCGCAGCTCTGCTGCCCTCTGGCTACGTTATACTTCGACTCAGATAGGCCAAGCTATCTCTCGAAACGGTGAACTGACCACTGCCCGCCCTCCTTTGGAATCTGCGTCGGTTTCGGTCGTCAGGACGTCGCCCGAGGTCCTCCTGACGCCGCTGACGATCGTCCGGTCCGAGACGGAGCGCGTCCTGATTGAGCCCTCAGTCAACTCACTCCGGCTCTCGATCAAGATCAAGCAGGCCGACGACATTGAGCGCATCCTCTGCAAGCAGTTCACGCGCTTCATGACCGGCCGGGCCGAGAGCTTCGTCGTACTCCGCCGGAAACCGATCGAGGTGCGGCTCAGCTTCCTCCCTCGCCTTCCTTCTGGACAGCTGGCGCATGCCGGGCAGAAGAGCTCTTTCAGCTCGCTAGGCCCGTGGGCTGCTGCTCTTGCCGAGACTGACGTCTACCACCTCTTCTCCACGAATTCATCGCGCCAGGGTTACGACATCTCGTTCCTCATCACCAACGCCCACGCTGAGACGATGCTCAAGCACAAGCTCGTCGACTTTATCATCCAGTTCATGGAGGACGTCGACAAGGAGATCTCTGAGATGAAGCTCTCGCTTAACGCCCGCGCGCGTATCACCGCCGAGGTACGTCGCCTTCTCGCTCGCCTCCTATGACCGCCAGCGGCGCCCGTCGCCGCTAGGTCAGTCATCGCATCTCTGGAAGGGCCAGTCTCGCTGACTCTTGCCTTCTCCATTGTCGGGACGGTCTCCTCGCCCAATCAGTCGTACCTCACCGTCGTGCGTCCGGCATCTCATCAGATGGACCCAGTCGACCATCAGTTTGGGTCCAGCACTGACAACCGCTTTCGCACTCGCCATCCTTCTGCCCCCTTCGCAGTTCTGCTAGAGCATTCGACATTTTCTCCACATTGTACCCTTCCCCTGCGTGCCTCCCTGCAACATCCATTTGACGTCTACTCATGATCTAAACCCATCCACCAGAGGCTGTCGCAACGGGCGCTCTCCTAAGGGAGGCCGCGCAGCCCCGCCAGCCCATCCTTCACACATCTCTAGTTGGCGGCCGTCTCCTCCTGCGGCGGGAGCGCAGCCGTCCAATCGGGGAATGGCTGCTTGAGCCTCTGGACGACATCCGTCGCCTCGATAAGAGGGAAGAGGATGTCGTTGACGAGCGCGTAACCGGCCGAGGAGAGGTGGAGACCGTCGGTGAAGAGCGGGTCGAGCGACTTGCTAGACGACCGATAGTCCTCCATCGCCTGTGCGAGTCGTGGCGAGGCGAGTCAGACTGGAAAACGGCAGAGCGCGAGCAACGGCGAAAAGTGCTGGTGACGCGATCGAAAGGGAGACGCGGGAACCGACCTTCCAGACGTCGACAAGCACGGCGCCCTCAACCTCGTCGCAGAGCTCCCTAACGGCCTGGGCGTAGCGGCCCGTCTGCTCCTCGCTTCGGTCCTCCTTGTCGTGCCCGCGGTCCTCCTTCCAGCGCGTCGGCTGGATCATCGGCGGCGTCAAGACAAACTTGGGCGTCGAGGCCGGCACGAGGGCGAGGATCGCCTTGAGATTGGCGACGTAGGTCGGGAGAGAGACGGTCTGGCGCGAGGCGTTGCCGAAGAGGACAGCGTCATTGGCGCCTGCGCGGAGAACGATAGACGTTTCAAGAGCAGAAGCCGCACGGGCAGAGTTAGCGGCCGATGAGCGGGACGTGTGCGTCGCGTTAGGGACACGCACCGAGCCACAGTGTCAGGAAGGCGACATCCTGCCCGCGACCGTCCTTGGGCTGCAAGATCTCCTTAGCGATCGGGAGGACCATCTGGTGTTGTCGGTTACAGAGGAAGGCGGCGAGGTCAGCGCGCTCCTCCACGGTCGACGTTTGCAGCCAACAGATGACGCACTGTGCTGTTGAACCCAGAGAAGCCGCGGTTCTGTGTGTGTGACGACAGCGATATGAGCAGATGAAGAGCAGGTAGATTGACGCGTGTCAGAGCTGATCGGGAACGTCGGGCAGACGTTGGGCCGAGGCCGACGCGTCAAGGGCGGACGAACCTTGACGTCGAGCAGGCGGACGAAGCGCTCTGGCGAGCGAACGAGACCCGAAATGCCCAAGTCAGCAAGGGCTTCCACATCGGCATAGGTCGAGCTCACATCTGTGACGCACCATTCATCTTGGTCGCCAGGCCGTCGGCGACGTTGGAGAACTGGGTGATGCTGGCAGGCGTCACAGGGCAAGAGGCATCGTCAGTGAGCGTCGAGAGAGGGTCGAGCTGGGGTTGCAAGCCGCAGAGCTACAGGGCGGACGGACCTGTCTCCGAGGAGGACGATGCACGGCTGGGTGTCGGTCGCGATAGACATGGCAAGAGAGGGGGGAAGGCGAGAGAAGATGGCCGTCGGAGAGGTTGGAAGAGAGAGAGGGGGGGTGAGCGGCGCTGCGCTGGCCGCCGGGCCGAGGATGTGCCGGTGATTATTGCCCCGATTGGGTGAAAACCCTCGATTGGGTATGTGACTTCTCTTCGAATTCGCAGCCCTCCGCCGCCCGCCTTGGAGGCGGCCGCGACGACCTCCTCCTCGTTGCCCTCCGCCGCCAAAAAGACGACGTCGACTACCCCTCCCCTCCTCGTGCCCGCCCGGTCCCAACTCGCAGGCCCCTCCTCTCTCCTTCTTTCCCTTTCTCTTCCCCCGCCATGAACTACGACGACGACCTGTCCCCGCTGCCTGCGGTCGCCGGCGGCCAGGACGACGGCCCCGTGCCGAGCCTGTCGGCCGACGAGCAGGCCAAGGTCACCCAGGCCGCCCAGGTCCAGCAGCAGATCGCCCAGCAGCAGGCCTTCCAGGCTATCCCGGACGACGTCCTCAAGTTTATCGTCAAGTTCCACCAGGCTGGTGCGTCGATCGTCTCAAAGCCGCGCTCCGGCGGCCATCGTCTGGCGCCGGAGCAGCTGGGCTCCGGTCGTGGCTGCCTTGTTCTCTCGCTCCTCGTGCTCCCCGACTGACCCGCTCGGCCGCTCGTCTCTCATTCCCCCGTGCAGTCAAGGACAAGGACATGCCGACGATGACGGCCGCTTACGAGCGTGGCTGGAACCAGCTGACGACGGCACACTACTCGCAGAGCGAGTGGCCGAGCGAGGAGCTCATCGCCCCGCTCGTCAACGACGGTGCGTTCACCGCGTCCTGGCTGGCCGCTCCCAGGCTTCAGTCTCGGCGGACAGCGTGGCTTCCCTGCCGAACGCGTCCTGACGAGGCTGCCGCCTCTCTGGCATCCTTGGCTCGCTTGCAGACCAGATCTTCCTGATCCTCTACCGCGAGCTCTCGTACCGGCACATCTACGCCCGCCTTCGGCCCAACATCGACGACCGCTTCCAGTCGTACGAGGTGCGTAACGCGCGCTCGCATCCTTCTCAGAGCTTGCGCACTGGATTGCTTGGAGTGTCGCGTACGGAGCTGACCGACAGCGCGCGCCGCTTCACCAGACCTCGTGCGAGCTCTTCAACCTGCTGCTTAACAGCGACGGCCCGGTCGACCTCGAGCTGCCCTCGCAGTGGCTGTGGGACCTCCTCGACGAGTTTATCTGGCAGTTCCAGTCGTTTGGCCAGTACCGGTCCGACTGGAAGACCAAGGCCGAGGAGGAGATGGCCCTCCTTGCCGAGGGCAACCAGGTCTGGTCGTGCTACTCGGTTCTCAACGTTCTCTACTCGCTCATTCAGAAGTCGCGGATCAACGAGCAGCTCGAAGCTGAGCAGGCCGGCAAGTCGGCCGAGGAGATTGCGTGCGTCCTGGTGGAGGCCTGATCCTCGGATGCGAAGGCCCGTATAGTTGAGGGCTGATTTTCCACCGCGCTTCTGCTCCAGCGAGATCGCTGGCGAGTACGGCTCGAAGGCCCTCTACCGCAACCTCGGCTACTACTCAATCATCTGCCTCCTCCGCGTTCACGTTCTTCTTGGCGACTTTACGCTTGCGCTCAAGGTCATGGACCCGATCCCGCTCACGCGCAAGGCCGAGTTCACCAAGGTGACGGCCTGCCACGTTGCCCTCTACTATTACGTCGGCTTCTCGTACCTCTCGCTCGGCCGCTACGCCGACGCTGCCAACACGTTTGTCAGCATCCTGCGCTACTACTCGCGCATGCAGCAGTTCCACACGCGGTCGTACCAGTACGGCGCCATCTCCAAGACGTGCGACCGGATGTACGCCCTGCTCGCCATCTGCACGAGCCTCGCGCCCGGCCCGGTCGACGACGCGAGCGGCATCATTCCCGCCATGAAGGAGCAGCTCGGCGACAAGCTGGCCGAGATGGCCCGCGGGACCGACGCCCTCGACACGTACGAGGAGCTCTACCTCTCGGCCTGCCCGAAGTTCATCTCGGCCAACCCGCCGCCGTACGAGGACCCGTCGTCGTACGCGCTCTACACGGCCGACCCGCCGGCGGACCCGCCCGCGCGGCACGCCGCCCTCTTCCTTGACGACGTCCGTGCCCTCGCCGCCGTCCCCAAGACGCGGTCGCTGCTCAAGCTCTACACCTCGATCGGCGCTGAGAAGCTGGGCACACTGATCGACGAGGACGCCGAGCGCGTGCTCGAGGACATGATGGTTCTCAAGCAGGCGAGCCGGACATACAAGAACACGGGCGAGAGCGGCCTCATGAACGGCTCGCGCGCCGTCGTCAACAACCTCGACTTCTTTGTCGACAACGTGCGTCCCCTCTCGAGTGATCTCCAGTCTTGGACCAACTGACGCAACCCTTTGCCGTCCATCAGAACGTCATCCAGGTCCAGGAGACGACCGAGTCGCGCCGGTTCGCGACCCACTTCATCCGCAAGGCCGAGGCCGCCCAGCGTGTGCACGACACCATCCGGGCCGCCCCGCTGCCGATCTCCATGACGGCGCCTGCCGCGGCCCCGGCCGGCCAGGCCAACCGGTCTGCCGTCGGCGGCGTCAAGTCGGCCGTCGCTGCCGCCGCCACGGGCGCACGCAAGGTCGTCTGGGGCACCGCCCGGTAGACGATGAAGGGAAGAGCAGAGATGGCTGCCGATTTCTGCGCGGCGGAGTCGGCGAGCCAGCGGCACGTGCCAGCGCGGGCCTGGCCGATTTGCGGCGCCTGGCTGCAGCTTGAGGAAGAGGGAGAGGGGCCGAGAGGAGGCCGCCACTAGACGAAAAGCCAGACGTCTCGTCTATCCGATGTCGCACTTTGAAAACGACTCCTCTGAACCAGCGTACTTGAGAGCAGCCACTGCCGCCGGGCCGGGTTGTCGGCCGAAGGAGCGGCGGCCGTTTCGGTCGACGCGCGGAGCGCTCGCCGGCCCGTCGTCGCTGCCTCGTCGCGTTCGTCGACGACGACAGATCCTTCGCCTCCTTCGCTGTCTCGAGACCTACACCCTGCTCTCTTTCCTTTCCAAGCCCAGGGTAGGACCGCGACAAAAAAAAGGGGCGTGAGCGGCCTCCCGTCTCGAAATGAGCCTCTCAGGTCAAGGGTGCGTCTCTGAGGCGCTCGCCGGGAAGCTTACTTCCCGCCCGCGTCATTCGCTGACCCTCTCACGTCTGTCTTCTGCTCCTTGGTCGCGGACTTACAGCAGCCAGGGCAAGGCGCCAATGTCGCCTTCCAGCTCGTGGCTCGACCAAAGGGCCGACGTCTGGACGGCACTCGACAAGCGGAAGACGGTCGTCAGCGCGACGATCGGCTCGCTGACGTCGACGTTTCTCGGCTATCCGCTCGACAGCATCAAGGCCCGCCTCCAGACGATCCGGGGCCCGGTGCCATCGCTACCGAGTCTAACGGCGAGCATTCTACGTGAGGAAGGCATTCGAGGGCTCTGGCGGGGCTGCCTCGTCCCGCTCGTCAGCATAGCCGTCGTCCGTGCGTGCTCCGTCCCCGGCTCTCAACGACCGGCCTCCAGCTGCTGACCATGAAGGCTACTTTCTACAGGGACCACGTCGTTCTCAATCTACACGAAGACGAAGAGCGAGCTCGTCAAACGGGATACCTTTGGCAAAGGCATGGGCGCCCTCTGGCTGACGAGCTTCGTCGCCGGGTGCGGCACCGGCTCCATCCTGACCCTCGGCTCTACACCATTCGAGCTCGTGAAGGTGCGATTTCTCTTCCCCCAAGATGGCGGTCGACCACCTGGTCTGATTCGGAGCTTCCCCTCGCTCCCCCTCCTTCCCGCAGGTCTATCGCCAGCTCGAGGTCATGATCGCCAAGGAGCAGGGCATTATCAACGCGCAGCCCCTTACGGCCCGGTCAGCCGCCGCCGCGCTCGTCCGGTCGCGCGGCCTTGCTGGGCTTTACACCGGTCTAGGTCCGCATGCGATCCGCGATACGTTTGGCACGGGTCTGTACTTCGGTCTCTACGACGTCCTCCGCCAGCTGCTGGGCCGTCTCCCTGATGGCACGCAGGGCCCGACGCCGGCCTGGTCGCCGATCCCTTCATCCCTCACGCCGCTCTTTTCTGGCGCCCTCGCCGGCGTCTCGGCTTTTGCCATTGTCTATCCGATAGGTACGGTGCCCTCTTCTCAGATTTCTCCGAGTTCTAGTGCAGAGGCTGAACCTCGGTACGACTGCGCTATTCGAAAACAGACGCAGTGAAGACCAATATGCAGAAGCGAGCACTGTCCAACCAGCCGTATCGGACAATCCCTCAGACCCTCAAGGTCTTGCTCGAGGGCCCGGATCCGCTCAACCCCCAGCCGCTGTCGCGTGGCCTGGTCCGACTCTATCGCGGGCTGGGCGTCTCGGCAGCGCGTTCTTGCTTCACTCATGGCCTACTCGTACGTCCATCCTCGGCAATCGCTCGCGTGCCATTGTCTTCTTGACTGACATCGCGGCCGTCTCCCAGTGGCTCATCGTCGACAACGTCGTCACGTTAATCGAGCGCCATCGTGTTGCCTCTGCCGAGCTTGCATCCTCGACGTGATCCACCGCACAGACGGCGCGCATCCTTCCAGCCCGCCGACGGCCGGTTGGAAAACCCCCCTCAGCATCTCTCGTAATCTCTCCTCATCCTGCCCACGTCGCCTGCCTCACCACTCTGCATTGTACTCCCCCACCACCACGTCACTCCCTACCCATCGAGACTCGCCCGCATCGCTGCGCATCTCATATCTCATAGACCCAACGACCGTCCCTGCCCCTCACTTCTAGACATGTCGCTGTCGTATCGATTGCCGGCCAATCGCCGGAGCAGGGCCCATCGTATCGACGGGCACGTCCCCGCTGGGGCTACGAGGTTTCGTCCCGTTGCAGGCTAGTGTACTCGCCGCCCCCGCTGGCGACACCGTGGCACCAGCGGCCAAAGCGTCCCCTCGGCCTCGTCGCTCCCACCGGCTCCTGGACCTCCTTGGCCTTGCCATCGGGCAGAACCCGGAAGCGCCGACCGCGCCAGACGACATCGCTGCCGAGCATTGCAACGGTCCACACCGGCAGGGCGAGTAGCTCTCGCGCCGCATATGCGAGGATGAGATGCGGCAGCTCGGCGAGCTCGGCCGCCGGGTCGGGTGCGAGCGACGTCAGGACGAGAAAGTCGACGGTCGCCCAGCCGACAAAGTGGCCGATGAGCGTGAGCCAGATCGGAAACGGCGCCGCCCAGGCGACGAGCGCGCCGACGACAACGCTCTCGGTGAATGGCTCGAGCAAGGTAGCGACCTTGGTCATCTCCTTACGGACGCGGATCCAGCGGACGCGGCGCCAGAAGTAGTCGGCAAACGACATGGCGCCGATGTGGTTGAGCGCGACGTCGTGCGAGGCGAGCACGTGCCTCGTCTTGAGCTGATGCATGAGTGAGAGCGCTAGCATGTTGTCCTCGGCGAGATAGGGCGAGAAGGAGGGCAGGCCGGTGATAAGCGAAGGCGAGGTCGAGGTCGCTTCTAGCGTGATAGAGGTGGTCAGCGCAGCGCACGCGACAAAGGGCAAAGACCGACGAGCTCACTCGGCGGGGTTCGACCTGGCGTGAGGTTCTGGACGTCCGATCGCCGGTAGAAGTTTGACTTGCCCATGACGCACGAGTCGATTTCGGTTCTGGTACGACAAGATGTTGTGCGAATCCGGGTCAGCTAGCGCAACAAGGGCCCCAACCGACACGTTGCAACACCCACCTGTTTATGGCCAAGTACATTTTGGCGTGATTCGTGTTGAGAAAAGCGCGCTCGAGCCAGCTGCCGAGCCCGCGGTTGCCAGGCGGAGGGATGACGGCGAATGGGACGTGGTGGACGAGGCTGACGCGTCGCTTACCCTGCTGCTCGAACGACGGCGAGAGCAAGAAAGCGTCGACGGACCGGGCGAGGTGCTGAGGCGAGGCGAGCAGGATGCCCGAGTCAAGCACGTAGAGCAGGTCGTACTTGGCCTTGTTGAAAGACTGGTAGAGGTTGTTGAGCTTCGGGTTCGGGCCAAGGTCGGTGTCGCCTGCCCAGGTCGAGCGGGTCAGCGTCCTGTCACGGGCTGGGCAGCGCAGAGCTCCGGCGTCGTCAGACGCACCGACGATGAGCGAGATATCGCGCCCGGCCTCGCCGCCAAAGCGGTTGATGAGCTCCTCGACGACGCGGATCGACGGGTCCTCGGCCGAGGCGACGCTGAAGATGAGCTCGAGCGGGCCGTCGTACTCCTGCGTGCAGGATGACAGCAGGTTGTCGTACAGGTTAGGGTCGAGCCCTTTAAGCGGCCGAAGGACCGAGACGCCTGGTTTGGGTCGCAGAGAAGATGGTGCAGGAGCCGGCCGGCTTCGATAGCAGGCCCAACTGAAGGAGGGGGAGGAGTGGACGAGGTCAGCTCGAGAGCGCTCAAGGCAAAGGATGACGAGCGCGCAACGCGCCCGGCTCTGCTGTCAGGAACGAGGGACTGACGCCGTCTGAAGTCCAAGGAGCGCGACCGCCCAAATGAAGCAGTACCAGACGAGAATGGCGCCGGCCAGGACGCTCGTCAATTGCGTCTGGAGATGCGGTGCGGTCGTCGCTGACGGGAGCGTCGACGCGGGCGAGGTCGGCGACGGGTCGACGGGCATGACCACGGGCGGCGGGGGTGCCATAGGGCGGACCGGCAGACGTCACGATACGCTGGACGCCTTGACAGAAGCTCCGACGTCTGAGCGACGAGCTCGGCGAGATTCCTTCCACGCAGAAAGGTGCGCGATGCGGTTGGCGGGTGCGGGTCGTGAGTCGTCGTCGTCGTGTCGTGCGCAGGAGGACAGCAGCGGGCGGCGGCTCCGAAGGCGTCGCCGTGCGCGTCGCCTGCAGCGAGTAGACGATGGTGTCGGGCAGCCCTTTCGCTCGCGTTCAGCGCAAAGCCACTGCACTCTTTCTCTCATCTCAGGGATGGCGCTCGACCGTCTACGAAGACGGATCGCTACTCGTGAATGATGGCCTGCGGTCATCCCATGGCGTGGGCGACGGGTCTCTGCCGCAGCTGCGGCCGGCGCGGTCAACTCCGTTCCGCCAAAGCTCCGTCCCCTCGCAGCGGGCTCAGATCTCTGGTCGGCCGGGCCCGCCCAACATTCACCGCGTCCTCCCCTCTCCATCTCTCGTAGAGCTCAGTAGTGCAGCATGACGACCCCGACGCCCTCCATCTTGACGATCGCCGGGTCGGATCCCTCGGGTGGCGCAGGCATTCAGGTCGGCTCGCGTCCCCCGCCGAGCCCGCTCAGCTTGGTTGCCTGACCTGACTCGCCGCTCGACGACGTGATGTACTCCTCCCTGCAGGCCGATCTCAAGACGTTCACCGCCCTGTCATCGTACGGCATGTCGGTCCTGACGGCGTTGACAGCTCAGAACACGCAAGGCGTATCTGGCGTGCACGAGATCCCTGCCGCCTTCGTCGGCGACCAGGTCCGTCCGCTATTTGGTCTTTGAGCCGGGTGATGTGCCTTGCCCGAGCTCTCCCGCCGCCCCGTCGCGCATGCTAATCCTAGTGGACCTTCTTCGCAGCTGTCAAGTGTCGTGTCGGACATCCCGCCTCAGGCGATCAAGACGGGCATGCTGTGCTCGGCCGCCATCATCGACGTGCTCGCTGGCACCCTGCGCGCGCTCTACCCGGCCGGACGCGACCTGCCGCCGGTCATTATCGACCCTGTCACGATCTCGACCTCGGGCCACACGCTCCTGCCGACGTCGGCTATCTCGGCGCTCAAGACGCAGATCGTCCCGCTCGGGCTCGTCCTGACGCCCAACGTCCTCGAGGCCGAGATGCTCCTCTCAGAGGAGGGTGTCCACGGCGAGGGCTTCGAGGCCAAGGCCAGAACGCTCGCCGAGGGCAAGCGCCGGATCACCGACCTCGATACCATGCTAAGCTCGGCGAGAGAGCTTGCCGGCCTCGGCTGCCCAAATATCCTGCTCAAGGGCGGCCACCTCGCGCTCGACCTGCCGGTCGTTCAAGCGCAGCTGCGCGCGCTCGAGCAGATTGGCGCGATCGGCCCGGCCGACGTCCTCTGGCCCGAGGACGAGGGCATTCGGATCCTCGAAAGCATCAACGGCAGTAGCGCCCAGGAGAAGGTGGTCGTCGACGTCCTCTGGGAGAGCGCCTCGAGTCGATGCACGGCCATTGTCTCGCGCCTGATCTCAACCAAGAACACGCACGGCACGGGCTGCACGCTGAGCGCGGCGCTGGCCGTCTACCTCGGCAAGGGCCTGAACCGTACGTTTGTCGCACAGACAGCACTGCATCATCGCCGCATGTGCTGATGGGCGCTCACCTCGTCTGCAGTTCGCGACGCGACCGTGCTTTCGCACGCGTATGTCCGCAAGTCGATTGCCACGTCGTACGACATTGGCTCCGGACACGGCCCGCTCAACCACATCCAATCGATAACGTACCGCCCACTGCCGCCGTACGTCCACCAGTTCGCACTCGTATATGTACGACACCGTGCTGACGTTCGTCCGACTGCCAGCCCGTCGGCTGCCAACCCGCAGCCTTTTACGACACACCTCATCAGCAGCATCAAGCCCCTCTGGGACAAGTACATCAACCACCCTTTCGTTCTCCAGCTGGGCCAGGGCACGCTGGACAAGCGGCGCTTCGCCCACTACCTGCAGCAGGCGCGTCGATCGAGGCTAGGCCGTTGCAGCGCCGGCGTGGAGGCTGATAAGCCGCTACTTTTGGCTTTCGTTCTGCAGGACTGGCTTTACCTGCGACACTATGCCCGTGCACACGGGCTCATGAGCTACAAGGCGACCACTTTTGACGACATTACCGCCTTTTCCAGCATCGCTTTGCACGTCGGTCGCGAGTCCAACATGCACGTCACGGTGAGCACCGGCCCTCAACAGCAGTCACACCTGGAGTCGAGCTGTAGGCTGAACAAGACATCGCCTGCCACCTTCCCCAGTATTGCGAGTCATTCGGCATCTCGCTGACCGATCTGCACGCGACGGCCGAGACGCCGGGCACGTCGGCCTACGCGCTCTACATCCTCGATGTCGGGCACCGCGGCAGCCTGCTCGACCTGATGCTGGCCGTCGCGAGCTGCTGCCTCGGCTACGGCGAGGTCGGTCTCCTGCTGAAGGAGCGTGTCAACCGTGGCGAGGACGGCTACCACCTCGAGGGCAACCCTTACAAGCAGTGCGTCTCGCTGTTACCCCTCCCTTCGAGACGATCGCTGACGCTGTACGCGTGCGTTGCCTCTCGTCGCATCTGAAGGTGGATGACCGACTATGCCGGCGACGAGTACCAAAACGCGGTCAAGGCCTCGATAGGTGAGTGCAGCATATGCTGCAGCCATGGCTTGCGGCAAATTTTGACGCCCCTCGCCCTTCGCTTCGTCCCGCAGCCATGCTCGAGCGCCGGATCGCGGCCGACCCACCGTCAGAGGCCCGGCTCGCCGAGCTCGTAAAAATCTGGGAGGACTGCACTCGTCTCGAGGTCGGCTTCTGGGACGGCTCGATGCGGCGAGAGTTTGAGAACATCTGAAGCGGATAGATGACTTGAGCGGACGCGCCGTTCTCGTCCGCGCTCACAATCCCCACCGTACAGCCACTGACTGCCACTGATCATATATGCCGCTCGCATGCTGTCCAAATGCCGTCGACGCAGTGGACGGGCCGGCCGCCGACCGCCCAAGGCACCGTTAAGTGCGCCTTCGAGCGCGCCTCCCGGCATCGCAAGCCCGCCGCTCGACCCGATGCCCTCTCGTCACAACCTCCTTCATTCCCTCGACGCCAATCTCCTGATCAGACTCAATTCACTTTGGTTACTCAAGGCTACTCGCTCAGAGACGCCGGCGTTGCAACGGTTCGACGGCCGCGCGAGCGTTGGCGCACTGCTCTCCTGCGGCAGGCACCCCCTTTATGTGCCTGGCGCCCCTTCCCTTCACTCCGCCACGCGCTCTCGGTCTTCACAACCCGGGCCAAGCCTCAAAGGCAACTCAGAGGGTCTGGACCGCTGTGGCTGCCGGTCCCAAACGGTCAACACGGCCGCACGTCGAGCTGGGCCCCCATCCGCAGGAGGACTACAAAGGGCAGAGGCCCAGCTACTGCCAACCTCTTCTTCCCTCCCACCCTCCAACCCGCCCTTCCCCTCCCCTCATCCCCTGCTCGTTCGTCTCTTCCCTCCGCTCGCCTCGG